>ERZ778029.271-NODE-271-length-117782-cov-56.565588_pt1 | contig 117782 bp, 122 predicted proteins | sample MGYA00375759_ERZ778029 | MGnify/ENA primary metagenome ERZ778029 (study PRJEB29350, sample SAMN05389819) | bioreactor metagenome | isolation source: Ammonium sulfate bioreactor | place: South Africa: University of Cape Town | collected 2014-04-04 ...
CGTTCTCCCTCGACGGGGGCACGTGGGACGTCGACAACAACGTGTGGATCGTCGGTGACAAGGACTCGCACTCTCAATATCCGATTTCCGTATCTCTCCGGATTTCCGTATCCCCGGCCACGATGAGAGGAGCTTGCTGCTGAAGACTGTGAGCGCCCAGGAATACGAGATCCGAACGATGTTGCCGGCGGCCCGCGAAGGCCGAGAGCATGACTGAGCAGTAGGCGATGGTAGTGTCAAGGTGGAATTGATGTGAAGCCGCAGGATGCTGTCAATATGGCGCTCGCCGATCTGGAGGCCGGCGAGGCCGTGGTGGTGGTGGACGACCAGGATCGCGAGAACGAGGGCGACCTGATCTTCGCCGCCGAGATGGCGACGCCGGAGCTCGTGTCGTTCACCGTGCGGTTCACCCCGGGCTACATCTTCCTCCGATATCGCGGCCGCCGCCGTAGGATTCGGTCGTGGCCGAGCGCTCGCTGACGCGGAAGGGCGCGGCCACCCGGAACCGGATCGTGGAGGGGGCCGCAGCCGAGATCCGCGAGCGCGGGATCCTGCGCACCACCCTGGACGACGTCCGCGCGCGCACCAGCACCAGCAAGAGCCAGCTGTTCCACTACTTTCCCGAGGGCAAGGACGAGCTGCTGCTCGCCGTGGCGCGGTACGAGGCAGAGCGTGTGCTCGACGACCAGCAGCCCCACCTCGGAGACCTCTCCTCATGGGAGGCATGGCAGGCCTGGCGCGACGCGCTGCTCGCCCGCTACGTCGCACTGGGCCCGGACTGCCCGCTGAACGCGCTGAACTCGGAGCTGGGTCGGACCTCTCCGGGCGCCCAGGCCGTCTCGCGCGAGCTGATGCGACGGTGGCAGGGGCAGCTCGCGTCGGGGATACGGCGGATGCAGGACTCCGGGGACGTCACCGACCTGCTCGACGCCGACCGCGCCGCCGCCGCCCTGCTCGCCGGCATCCAAGGCGGGGTGCTCCTGCTGCTTACCACCGGCAGCGCCGAGCATCTCGAAGCAGCCCTGGACGTCGGGCTCGACCAGCTCAGGAAGCGCTGAGGTAGACACCGGTCCGGCCGCCGTCGACATCGAGCACCGTGCCGTGGACGAACTCGGCGTCGTCGGAGGCGAGGTAGACCGCGGCCGCGGCGATCGCATCCGGATGCCCCGCGCGCCCGATGGGCGTGCCGCGCATGAGCTCCTCGCCGGCGAACACCTCGACGTCCACCGGCTTCACGACGCCCGGCGAGATCGCGTTCACCCGGATCCCGCTGGCCCCGAACTCGGCCGACCACGCGCGCGTGAGCGTCTCCATCGCACCCTTGGTCGCGCTGTAGAGCGCCCCGCTGGGCACCGCGAGCCGGGAGATCCACGAGCCGAGGTTGATCACCACCCCACCGCCCGCACCGATCATGCCCGGGACCAGTGCGGCGGAGAGGAAGTACGGCGCACGCAGGTTGACCCCGACGATCCGGTCGAACGTGGTCTCGTCCGTGGTGAGCGTGCCGTCCGGCGGGTAGATCCCGGCGTTGTTGACCAGGATGTCCACCCGGCCCAGAACCGCGACCGCCCGGGCGGCGAGTGACTCCGAAGCCGCCTTCGAACCGTCGAGGTCCGCCCTGAGGAAGTCGGCCTTCCCACCCTGCTCGCGGAGAGCGGCGACGACACCCTTACCGCGCGTCGCGTCCCTCCCGGAGACCACGACGTGTGCCCCCTCCCCGGCGAAGGCCGTCGCGATGGCCCTCCCGATGTTGCTGGTCGATCCGGTCACGAGTGCGGTCCTGCCGCGCAGTCTGTCCACGGGAAGCGACGGTAGGAGCAGATTTTTGGACCAGCAAGTCCACTATGACGCCGTCCCGCGGCCAGGCCGCGGTCACCGTTTCCGGACCGCGTAGGTCAGGTGGGTCGCCCGCTGCGACGGGTCCACGCGGCCTGCTCCAGGGCCACGCGGTCCGCGTCCACCCCCTCGAACAGGCGAATTCCCGAACCGAACAGCACCGGTGAGAGCGCGACCGTGAACTCGTCGACCAACCCGGCGTTCACGTACTCCAGGATCGTGGCGCCCCCACCCGCGATGCGGACGTCCCGGGCGCCGGCGGCCTCACGGGCCCGGTCCAGCGCCGTCCCGACGCCGTCGTTGACGAAGTGGAAGGTGGTGCCGCCCGGCCGCTCCCAGGGGTCACGCTCCTCGTGCGTCACGACGAAGACCGGTGTGTGGAACGGCGCATCCTCCGGCCACATCAGCTCGCCGGCGTCGAACATGCGCTTGCCCATCACGCTCGCCCCGGTGCGCTCGAACGTCCGGCGCACGATGTCGTTGTCGAGCCCTTCCTCACCGCCCTCACCGCCCTCACCGAGCCCCAGGTTCTCCCGGAAGAACCGCGTCGGGAAGACCCACTGCTGCAGTTCCCTCCACTGCTGCCCCATCAGCTCCGCGCTGGACCGGGCGCGATGAAGCCGTCCAGCGACATCGACACGCTGAAGAACACCGCGCCGGCCATCAGACGATCCCGCTGACGTAGGCGGCGAGGTTGTCCAGGGTCTGCTGCCCGCCCTCGATCGCGTGGTACTTCTCGACCGCCTCGTCGCGCAGCTCGACGGTGGGGAACACCGTGCGCATCTCGATCCGGGTCGCCTCGCCGTCGGGCGCGAACGTCACGACCGACTCGAAGGCGTTCGGGTCGTCGCGGAACTCGCCGTGACGCAGCGCGATGCGCTCCGGCGGGATGATCTCGGTCCAGGAGATCCATTCCCGGTAGTCCGTCCCGTCCGGCCCGTGCATGACGAAGTCCCACTCGCCGCCGACACGGAACTCGAACGCGCGCGTGGTGGTGGAGAAACCCTCAGGGCCCCACCACCGGGAGAGGTGCCGGACCTCGGTGAACGCCTCGAACACCACCTCCGGTGGAGCACTGATGAGCCTGGAGATCACGATCTCGCGGTCGGCCGTCGCTGTCATCGGTCACCCTCCTGCTGTTCCTGCTTGAGGTCCTGCACGTAGGCGTCCAGCCGGTCGAAGCTCTCGTTCCAGAACCGCTCGAACCCACCCGCCCACTCGTGGACCGGGCGCAGCCCCCGGGCGTCGAGGTCGTACAGGCGCTGCTTGCCCGCTCTGCGGTCACGCACCAGCCCGACCTCCCGGAGCACCCGCAGGTGCTTGGACGCCCCCGGCTGGGTCATCCCCAGCTCCTGGGCCAGTTCGGTCACCGGACGCTCACCCGCCCGCAGCAGCACCAGGATCTGCCGGCGCTGCGGCTCGGCGATCGCGTTGAAGACGTCCGACGTCGTCGCTGCCCGTGCCATGGGCCGAATCATATTCTGATATCGGCATGCGTCAACCGCGCCTCAGCCTCCGGGCCGGTCCGAACCGCGTCTGCGCCACGCCCACCTGGACGAAGCCGACGGAGGTGTAGAACGCCATCGCGTGCTCGTTCGCGGTGACCTCGACCGGGCCGGCTCCCGGGACCCGGGCCACCGCGTCCTCGACCAGGCGCGTCGCGATCCCCTGCCGCATCCACCCCGGGTCGACGAAGAGATCCTCCAGTTCCACCACGTCGCCGGTCACGAGGGCGCTCGCGAAGCCGACGACCGCGCCGTCCCCCGCGACGGCGACGCGGACGCGGCCCTCGTCGACCGCCGCGCCGTCGAACACCAGGACCTCCGGATGCGCCAGGAGGACTTCCCGCTCGCCGGCGTTCGACAGCGACGCGCTCCGGTAGACCTCACGGATCGCGGGCAGGTCCGCCGGCACCGCTGTCCGGATCGTCGTCACTAGCTCGCCTCCCACAACGCCGCCACCACCGAACCGACCTCCTTCGCCACCTCCAGCACTTCCTCGATCTCGCCGATCGGCGTGTGCATCACGTAGACGGCCACCACCAGGTCCCGCCCGGCCTTGGACGTCATGTAGCCGGCGTTACCGCGGGTCATGACGAGCGCGCGCTGGTTCATCAGGTCGCCGGCCACCGTGGTGCCGCTCTTGGCCTGCACCTTGCCGGCGACGGGGGCGTCGGCCGGGACGACGGTGGTCTCGGTCCCGTCCACGCCGAACACGGGCAGGGACGCGAGGTAGGTCGCGAAATCGGGGTGGGTGGTCATGTAGCGCAGGAGGGCGCCGACGGTCCGCGGGCTGAACAGGTCGGTGTACTCGTTGCCGCGGCCGTCGCTGAGCGAGAGCGTCGCCGGGTCGATGCCGGTCTTCCGGATGAACGGCTGCTCCAGCTGCATCCCCTCGTCGAGGGTCCGCTTCCCGGCCTTGGCTGCGAGCAGCATGATCAGCGTGTCGGCGTGGAGGTTCATGCTGACCTTGTTGACCAGCTTGATGTTCTCCGAGAACGGCAGCGACCGGTGCAGGGCGACGCGGTCGGCGGCGGCGTAGGAGCCGGCGGCCGGCAGGGCGTCGGCCCGGTTGGGCCCCGTGGCCGGGGCGGCAACGGTGACCCCGGCCCGGCCCAGGGCCTCGACGAACAGCGTCCGGGCGAACGACGGGGGGTCGGCCACCTGCTGGGTGCGCAGCAGCGGGTCGCCGGCGGGGACCTGCCCCTCGATGCTGATCACACCGGGCTCCGGCGTGGTGACCTTCACCGCCGCGGGCTGTCCGGCCGCGGTCGTCGTCACCGTCGATCTCACCTGGTACGCGGCCGTGACGGGCCGCGAGACGACCGTGGCCGCGGTCCCGGGAGCGCCCGGCGTGATCGTCAGGTCCACCAGGTTGTCGTTGATCATGATCGGCGTCAGGATGTAGTCGTCCTTCGGGGTCTGGTCGTAGAGCCGCGCGTCGATCAGCACGTCCCCGTCGACGCGCCGGATCCCCGCGGTCGCGACCTGCTTCGCGAGGTCGTCGAGGCCGGCGAGGGGATCCTCGCTGGTCAGGATCGCGCCCGGGAGGGCGTTGGCCTCGGCGTGGTCGAGCCCGGTGAACGCGATGGTGCCCTGCGGGGTGTCGCGGCCGCCCATCGTGGGGTCACCCGACGCCACCAGGACCAGATCGGGGCCCCGGCGGTACACCGGCGTCTCGAAGCGGAAGTCGGGACCGAACGTGTCGAGGGCGGTGGCGGTGGTCCACAGCTTCGTCGTCGACGCCGGGAGGACGAGGTCGCCCGCGTTCAGCTCGAAGAGGGGGTCACCGGACCTGCGGTCGGCGACGAGGACGAACCACCGGCTGATCGCGTAGCGCTTCCCCTGCATGATCGCCAGCGCGGACGGCGGGAGGGCCAGCGGCGACGGGGCCGCACCGGACGCCGCGGTGCAGCTCGTCAGCGCCAGTGCGCCACCGGCCGTCGCGGTGGTCAGGAACGCTCGTCGGGTCGTCGCCATCTCCGGACCTCCTGCTGTGTCGGGCTCGGCAGGAGTTTCCGGCACGCCGAGCGCGTGCACAATGGACTCAGGTCCTCATCCCCGCAGCGTGAGCAGCTGCTCGTGGAACCCCCCGATCCCCCGTTCCCGGTCCACCAGGTGCACCTCGAGGATCCAGTGGCACTCCCGGCCGACGCGGTCGGTGCGGCGCATGGACGCGGTGCTGCCCGGGGCGATGTAGCTCTCGATGCGCTCACCATCGATCGTCTCGTGCGGGAACTCCCCCACCAGGTGCCCCGAGTGCGCCCCGCCGAAGTCCCAGCCCGCCTCTTCGGCGAGCCCGACGACGTGCGCGTAGAGGTCGGCGCCCGTGATGTCGGGGTGCGCGTCGAAGTGCGCGCGGCCGGCCGCCCAGATGCGCGGGAGGTCGGCCTGCAGGCGCAGCTTCACCGGGTCGTCGCCGAGCACGAAGGTGCGGCCGAAGTCGGCCTCCCACTCGGCGAAGATCGGCCCGAAGTCGAGGAAGACGATGTCGTCGGCCTCGATGGTGCGGTCCGGCGGGTTCTCGCGGTAGGGCTGCAGGGTGTTGGGGCCGGAGCGGACGATCCGCTTGTGCCAGTGCTTGTCGGTGCCGAACAGCTCGGCCCCGAGATCGCGGACGGCCCGGCTCACGGCCGACTCCTGCACCCCGGGCCGCACCAGCTCGCGCCGGGCGACCTCGGCGAACAGCTCCTCCGCCTTCTCCTCGGCCGCCACCAGGCTCGCGGCCCGCTCCGCCTCGGTCGTCGACATCAGCCCGCCATGTGGATGAACTCGAGCTGGATGTCGTCGGGGTCGCGGAACACGACCGTCGAGAACGGGATCGGCTCCGTCACCTCCTGCACCCCGGAGTGCGCCACCCCCTGGCCGTCGAGCCAGGCCGTCCACGCGTCGAGGTCGGTGCGGCACTCGTCGAAGCGCTCACCCTTGTTGCCCTCGTTGTGGTGCAGGCCGATCGTGACGCCCGAACGCGGATCCATCATCAGCACCGCGTAGCCGCTCTCCTCGACCAGGTGGTGCGGGAACGTGACGGGCAGCCGCCCCAGCCCCAGCACGCCCTCGTACCACTGTGCGCTCGCCTCGACATCGGACACGGTCGGGGAGAGGTGGTGCAGGCCCGTCATCGGCGGAACGGACTGGGGCTCGGGCACGGGGGGACTCCTTCGTCGGCGCGGTCCCCCGAGCATGGTCGTCACCACGCCCGGCAGGCAAGCACCAGCAACGCCCCGAGCACCGGGATGGGTGGACGGTACGACGATCACCGTGACGCCCAGCGGCGCGGATCAGGCGCAGCACCAGCGGCGATCCCAGCCCGACCGGCCCCCGACGAGCCCGCCGAGTACCGCGGTCAGCGCCGCGCCGAGCAGCCCGGTGCCGGCGAGGTCGACGGGCTGTTCGCGGTCGGCGCGCGACTCGGTGAGCAGCCACTGCGCGAGCACCCCGGACACCGCAGAGAGCACGGCGGCACCGCCGTCGACGCGACGGGTGCCTGCCGGTCGTGCGGGACCACGCCCGGCCCCGCCGACCTGGAGATCCGGGCGGGCCCGTCCATGGCGGTGCGCCGTGACGACCCGCTCAGCCGGGCCCTGCGCCAGCCGCACCGCCTGCGCACCCCGCTGCCCGCGGCATGATCGGCGCATGAGAGGTATCGAGACGAACGACGGCGTCCGCCTCCACCTGACCGACGACGGCACCGGGCCGACCGTCGTGCTGATCGCGGGGTTCATGGCTGCGGCGCGCACCTGGGTGTTCCAGGTCGACGCCCTGACCGCCGCCGGGTACCGCGCGGTCTGCCTCGACCGGCGTTCCCACGGGCTCTCCGACGCGCCGGCGTACGGCCAGCGGATGGCCCGGCACGGCAAGGACCTGCACGACACGCTGACGGCGCTGGACCTCGACGACGTCGTGCTGGTCGGCGGTTCGATGGGCGCCAGCACCGTCTGGGCCTACACCGACCTGTTCGGCACCGAGCGCGTGCGCGGGATCGTGAGCGTCGACCAGACCCCCCGGATGCGCAACGGCGACGGCTGGGAGCACGGCTTCTACGGCTTCGACGACACCAACGCCGGCACGTTCTTCGCCGACGGGGTGCCGCCGACGGGGCGGGGGTTCACGGCCGAGCAGTCCGCCCCGGCCGTGATGCGGCTGGTGGAGCGCCTCGGCCCGGACGCGCTGACGCTCGGCGGGATCCGGCCCGAGACGATGGCACTGCTGCGCGACCACGCCCAGCAGGACTGGCGCGACGTCGTCGCCCGCGCCGAGGTGCCGGTACTGATGGTGGCCGGGCGCGACAGCCAGTTCTGGCCGTGCGAGCACGCGGAGGCGGCGGTGAGCGGCCACCCGTTGGGCCGCGCGGTGGTGCTCGAGGACTGCGGGCACGCCTCGAACCTGGACCGGCCGGACGCGTTCAACGATGCCCTGATCGAGTTCCTGCGCTCCATCTGAGCCCCGGAAACTGATACCGTCGGTAACCTACCGACGGTAAGTCTAGGGATCGGAGTGGATCGTGGCTGGTCAGCACGTGGACGTCCTCATCGTCGGGGCCGGCCTGTCCGGTATCGGCGCCGCCTACCGGATCAAGACCCAGTCCCCCGGCCGGACGTACGCGGCGCTCGAGGCGCGTGACGCCATCGGCGGCACGTGGGACCTGTTCCGCTACCCCGGCATCCGCTCGGACTCCGACATGTTCACGCTCAGCTACCCGTTCCGGCCGTGGACGGAGTCCACCTCGATCGCCTCCGGCGAGTCGATCCTGCGCTACATCCGCGAGACCGCCGCCGAGTTCGGCATCGACGAGGAGATCCGGTTCGGCCACCGCGTCGTGAGCGCGTCCTGGTCGTCGGAGGACGCGCTGTGGACCGTGGAGGCCACCTCCGCCGCCGGCCCGGTCACGTTCACCTGCTCGTTCCTCTACATGTGCAGCGGTTACTACAGCTACACCGGCGGGCACGCGGTCACCTTCCCCGGCCAGGAGAAGTTCACCGGCACCGTCGTCCACCCGCAGGAGTGGCCGGCCGACCTCGACTACAAGGACAAGAAGGTCGTGGTCATCGGCAGCGGAGCCACGGCGATCACGCTCATCCCGTCGATGGCCGACGACGCGGCCAAGGTGACGATGCTGCAGCGCTCCCCCAGCTACGTGGTCTCGCAGCCCGGCAAGGACCCGTTCGCCGACGGCGTCCGCTCGCTCCTGCCCGCCGGCGTGGCCCACCAGGTGCTGCGCACGAAGAACGTCCTGATGACCACGGCGTTCTACCAGGCGTGCCGGCGCTGGCCGAAGCCGCTGGGCGCCGTGCTGCGCAAGCGGGTGGCCGGCGCGCTGCCCGCCGACATCCCCGCCGACCCGCACTTCGTCCCGAGCTACGACCCGTGGGACCAGCGGCTGTGCGTCGTGCCGGACGGCGACCTGTTCACGGCCATGCGCAAGGGCAAGGCCGACGTCGTCACCGACCGCATCAGGAGCTTCACCAAGAAGGGCATCGCGCTGGAGTCGGGCCGCGAGCTCGACGCCGACATCATCGTCACCGCCACCGGGCTGAAGATGGTGACGTTCGGCCAGATGGAGATCAGCGTCGACGGGAAGGTCGTCGACCCGGGCTCGCTCTACGTCTACAAGGGCATGATGTTCGGCGGCGTCCCCAACCTCGCCTGGTGCATCGGCTACATCAACAACTCCTGGACGCTGCGCGCCGACCTCGTCTCGCAGTACGTCACACGGCTGCTCAACCACATGTCCGCGCACGGCTTCACCACGGTCGGCCCGGTCATGGACGCCGACGATCCCGCCCGCTCGCAGTCGCAGCCGTTCATGAACCTCACCTCCGGCTACGTGCAGCGGATGATCGACAAGCTGCCCAAGCAGGGCGGGACCCGGCCGTGGCTGGCCCGGCAGAACTACCTGCTCGACGTGGTGGACATGAAGCTGCGCAGGCTCGACGACCCGGCCATGCGCTTCGGCCGGGCCACGGGCCGGCGCACCGTCCCGGCCTCCCCCGCCGAGCCGGAGCCGGTGGCGGTCGCCTCGTAGGAACGATGCGGTCCCAGCATCTGCGGTGGGCCGCAGGTCCGGATCACCGAGATCGCGGACGTCGTGCGCGTCGGCGACGACACGGTGCGCCGGTGGATAGACATCAGCGACCTCGACGCCGAGCCGGACGGGCGCGGTCGACGGGGCGTCGACGGGCGTCCGCGGCCCGGCTCGCCCGGCACCGCGGCCGGCCCGGGGTGCGGACCACCGCGCGCAACCGGTTCGTCGGGATCGTCACGGGGCTGGAACGCGGCGCGTCACGTGCCGCGTCGAGATGCTCTGCGGCGACGTCACGATCGAGTCGCTGATCAGCACCGAGGCCGCCGACGAGCTCGGGATCGAGACCGGCTCGCCCGCGGTGGTCACCGCGGCCGCGACCCAGGTGATGGTGGAGCGGGCGTGCTCCGCGACGGCCGCGCTCGCGTTCCTGGACGAGATCAGCGACCGGCCGGCACGTCGAGGATGAACTCGCCACCGGCGGCCACGGCCAGCTCGGCCCCGAAGAGCTCGCCCGGGAAGTAGGCACCCGGCCGGCCCTCGCCCCGGGCGAGGCGCAGAGCGACCTCGGCGGCCGCCGCCGAGGTGAAGTCCATCCCGTCGCCGGCGCGGAGCCATCCCTCCCGCGCCGCCCCTGACAGCCATTCCGCACGGGCCCGCGCCCAGGAGTGTCGGCGAGGCCGGTCCTGCGACTTCAGCGGGACCCGGGCGAGGAGCGCGACGCCGGCCCGCGCCACCCCCGGGACGCGGACGACGGGAGAGACGGCGGACAGCAGCCGCGCGGCCACACCGGCCGGGATCAGGCCCGAGGCCGCGACGACCGAGTCCGCACCGCTCGCCCGCCACGCGGCCAGCAGCTCCGCGGTGGGTGAGCTGCCCGCGAGGACCACGTCGCCGTCCGGCGTGGTCAGCGTCGCCGGTTCCGCGCCGAACCGGCTGCGCGTCAGACGGCCGTTCGTCACCCGCCGGCCGCCGAACGACGCGGCGTCCACGATGGTCGACGCGAGGGCGGACCCGACGACGCCCGGCTCCGCCGCGACCGAGGCCACGGCGTCGACCCGCACCGCCGAGGGGACCTCGCCGCCCCCGCACACCTTCCGCAGCACGCTCTCGGTCGCGAGCACGCCGAAGCCCGCGCCGGTCACGAAGGACCTCCCGGTGGCGGCCGCCTCCCCGTGCAGATCGAGGACGGCGGCGGCGGCCCGGTACTCGGCGGCCACATCCACGTAGTGCGTGCCGGGCGGGCAGGCCCGGACCACCCGGGGCGCGGTGACGGTGAACGGTCCGATGGTGTTCACCACCGCGGCCGGGGCCTCCCGGTGGAGCCGGCCGAGCACGTCGTCGATCTCACCCACGACGACCCGCGCGCCGTCGACCTGACCGGCCAGTCGGCCGGGATCGCGGCCGACCAGCACCACCGGGTGGCCCGCGGCGTGCAGCCGGTCGGCCACCGCGCGGCCCGTGCGACCCGTCGCACCCAGAACCCAGATCTCGTCGCCCATCTCTGTTCCTCCCCGTCATGACATCGCGTGTCATCACCGTAGCAGAGTGATGACACATGATGTCATCACCTAGAGTGGAGCCATGGGCCGTTGGCAGTCGGGGGCACGCGACCGGCTGGAGCGTGCCGCCCTCGAGCTGTTCGCGGAACACGGCTTCGCGGAGACGACGGTCCCCCAGATCACGGCCCGCGCCGGCCTCACCACCCGCACGTTCTTCCGTCACTTCGCCGACAAGCGTGAGGTGCTCTTCGCGGGCGAGGACGGCATCCCGGCCGTCGTGGCCGGCTTCGTTGCGGACGCCCCGCCGGCACTCGCCCCGATGGAGGTGGTCGTCCACGGGCTGCGGACCGTCATGACACCGCTGTTCGAGGACCGGCTGGACTACCTGCGGATGCGACGGGCCGTCATGGCCGAGGACGAGGGGCTCCACGAGCGCGAGCTTCGCAAGCTCGCCCACCTGTCCGAGGTCATCGGCCGCGAACTGCGGCGACGAGGCGCCGACGACCTCACGGCCGCACTCGCCGCGGCGCTCGCCGTCACCGTCTTCAACGTGTCGCTGACGCGGTGGCTCGAGGCCGACGGCGAGCCGGCCCTGGCCGCCGTGGTCGACGAGACCCTGGCCGTTCTCCACTCGGTCGCGGGAGACCACTGACGCGCCGCCGGACCCTCACAGGCCCCGGAGGTGCACTGACCGGTGGAGCACGGGGACCAGTTGTGCCGAAACGCCACGGGGAGCCGGGTCCGCTGCCTACCCTTCGCCGCATGGACGGAGAGCAGTGGCTGACCTCGTACCGGGAGCGCCTCGACTCGCTCGGGGCCCGGGCGGCGCAGGCCCGCGAAGCGCTGGCCGACGTCGACGCCACGGCGTCGAGCCGCGACGGCGCGGTCACCGTCACCGTCGACCCGGCGGGGGCGTTGCGACGGCTGGTCCTGGGCGAGCGAAGCGCGGAGCTGAGCCGGGTCCAGCTCGCGGCGGCCGTGCTGGCCACGGCCCGCGAGGCGCAGGCCGCGGCAGCGCAGCGGGCCGCCGAGGCGGTCGCCCCGCTGCTGGGGGAGCACAGCGAGGCCATGCGGGTGGTCCGCGCGCACCTGGAGGGTGCGCGATGACCGACGGGTTCCGGGTCGACGGTGGCGCACTCGCCGCGCAGGCCGAGAAGGTCGAGGAGCTGGCCGACCGGATGCGGCGCGCCGCCGACGCCGGCCGTCCGCTGGACGTGGGCGCCTACGGGCTCGTCGGACAGATGTTCGCGGTGGCCGTCGTCGGCGCCACCGGCGACAGCTCGGTCGCCGTCGCCGGTCTCGCGGAGCTCGCGGCGGGCATCGGCGACGAGCTGCGCGCCACCCACAGCGACTACCACCGCGTCGAGGACCGCAACCGTGCCTGCTTCGGAGGACCACCGTGACCACACCCGACACGCTCGTCGTCGCACCGGAGGACGAGGACGCCGAGCCGCTCGACAGCTGGGAGGGCGCCGGGTTCGTCTCCAGCATCGCCGACCTGAACGACGCGGTGGCGTCCGACGGTCCGGATCCTTTCGAGATCGGCTACACCGCCGTGGCCGCCGGGCTCGACACCCTCGGCGCCGCGCTGAACCCGCTCGACTCCCTGCTGCAGGCGGGCATCGGCTGGCTGATCGAGCACATCTCGTTCCTCCACGAACCGCTCGACGCGCTGTGCGGCGACCCCACACAGATCACCGCCCAGGCGCAGACCTGGCACAACGTTTCGAAGGAGCTCGCGGGGGTGGCGGCCGAGCACCGGACGGCAGCCGCGGTTCCGGGATGGGAGGGCGCCGCCGCCGATGCCTACCGGCGCGCGGCCGAGGGCTTCGCCGCGGCCCTGGACGACACCGCGCGCAACGCCGAACGGCTGTCGGGGCTGATCCTGCTCTCCGGCGCCGGGGTCGGCACCGAACGGGCGCTGATCCGCGACTGGATCGCCGAGTTCCTCGCCCGGCTGATCGAGTTCGCCCTCCTCTGCCTCCTGTCGGCCGTGATCACGGCAGGCGGGTCGGTCGCCTCCTTCGTCGTGGGGGCGGTGGTCCAGGCCATCGAGCTGGGCCAGAAGATCGCCCGCCGCGTCTCGGAGGTGCTCGACGTCCTCAGTGAAGCCGGGGGTACCGCGGCCCAGCTGAGTGAGGCCATCCGCGACACCACGGCGCAGGTGAGGGCGGCGGCGCCCGGCCTGCGCGCGGCGGCCGAGTCGGTCACCGGCACGGCCGAGACCCTGGGCGCGGGGCCATTCGTCGAGGCCGGCAAGCAGACCAGCGGCGCCAACCAGGACCGGCGGGACTGGGACGAGCCGAACCGGTGATCAGGCGAGGTCCACCCGCATCCCGGCCGGCGCGGCCACTCCGGTGAGCGTCCCGTCCCGGTCGATGTCCACGTCCAGACGTCCGGGGCCCACGGCCAGGCCGCGCACGCTCACCGCCCCCACCGGTGACGGTGCCGGCGGGCGGAGCGTGATCACTCCGACCGGCACGTCCACCGACAGCCCGAGCACGGCGGACAGCAGCGTCACGGCAGCGGCCGCCGACCACGCCTGCGGGCGGCAGGAGGCCGGGTAGGGCACCGGGGTGGCCACCTCGTCGGCGCCGAATCCGCCGAACAGCTCCGGCAGGCGGCGGTCGAAGCCGTCGGCGGCGTCGAGCAGCTGTCGGCCCAGCTCGGCGGCCCGGTCCGGCCGGCCGGAGCGGGAGAGCCCACGCACCACGATGGCCGTGTCGTGGGGCCAGACCGAGCCGCAGTGGTAGCTCAGCGGGTTGTAGCCGCCGGACGCGCTCGACATCGTGCGCAGGCCGAACCCGCTCGCCATGTCGGCGCCCAGCAGGCGCGCGCCGACGGCCTCGCTCTCGCCGGCGTCGAGCAGGCCGGTACCGAGCAGGTGGCCGATGTTGCTGGTCAGGGAGTCGACGGGGTTCTTGTCGCCGTCCAGCGCCAGAGCCGGGAATCCCCCGGGCACCCAGAACCGCTCGCGGAACCGGACGGCCAGCTCGGCGGCGTAGGTACGCCACCGCGCTGCGCCGGCGCGCCCGAACGCCTCGAGCAGCTCGGCGCCGGCCAGGGCGGCCTCGTACACGTATCCCTGCACCTCGACCAGCGCGACGGGACCGGGCGCGATGGTGCCGTCGGCCCGGCGCACGGCGTCGCCGGAGTCCTTCCAGCCCTGGTTGGCCAGGCCGCGGCCGGAGTCGTCGCAGTACTCGACGAAGCCGTCGCCGTCGCGGTCGGAGTGGTTGCGGATCCAGCCGAGCGCGGCGTGCAGGGCCGGCAGCAGCTCGCGCACCTCGGCCGCCGGCATGCCCCAGCGCCAGGCGTCGCGGAGCAAGCAGATCCACAGGGCGGTGGCGTCGACGGTGCCGTAGTAGAGCGACGGCAGGGTCATGGCGCCCGCGGTGCCGTCGACGTGCACGGTCTCGCCGCGGCGCCGCTCGTGCGGGATCTTGCCGGGCTCCTCCCCCGTCGCGGGATCGACGACGTGGCCCTGGAACCGCGCGAGGGTGCGCAGCGTGCCCGCGGCCAGCCGGACGTCGACGGGGAGCAGGAGGGTGGCCGTCCACAGCGAGTCGCGGCCGAACAGCGTCAGGTACCAGGGGGCGCCGGCCCCGGCGAACAGGTCGTCGTGGCCGGGCTCGGTGAGCAGCAGCGCGTCGAGGTCGTCGAGGGCGCGCTGCAGCAGGGCGGCCAGGCGAGGGTCGTCGGCGTGCACGGCGAGCGTGCGGTCGAGGCGGCTCGGGGCGGCGGCGACCACGGCCTCGGAGTCACGCACGGTGAGAACGTGGCCGCGGGTGACGGAGGAGCGGGCGGGCGCGGTGACCGTCCAGCTCAGCCCGCCACCGCCGACGACGGCCCCGGGCGCCTTCAGCTCGACGGCCACACCGCCACCGGTCCAGACCAGCCCGCCCGGGACGGCCGTCGGCGCCACCGAGGGGGCCGATCCTCCGGACTTGATCAGCTCCACGGGCGCGAGGTCGGCGCCGACGGACAGTGCGAGCTCGGCCGTCACGTCGCGCGCCGAGCGGTTGACCAGCGTGAACCGCTCCTCCAGACCATCGGGGCGGACGGTGCGGTCGCGGCGCACCCACACCGTCGGGTCGGGGCCGGCGTCGCCCAGGTCGCGCAGCAGGCCGACGAAGTGCTCCCGCGACGCGCCGTCCACCCCGTGCGCGACGGGCTCGGGCTCCACCCCGTCGACGGTGACCACGGCCCGCCCGAGCACCCGCACGTCGGCGGTCAGGACGCCCTGCGTGCCGGTGTCGCGGATCTGCCCGTCGGCCCCGGACAGGCAGACGGTGGGGGCACACAGCGTCACAGCCAGGTCGTGCAGGAAGGGTTGCCGGTCGGTCACGGGTTCACCATTCCGCGCGACCGCGAACCACCGCGAGTCGGGGTCTCCGGGCGAGCGGGTCGCGGTCCGGGTGCGCAGGGAGGACGCGACACAGGCGCACTGGGACCCCGACTCGCGGGTGGGGGAAGATGACCTCATGGCACAGGTGACGGCGACGACGCAGCGCACATTCGAGGCTCCGGCGGAGCAGGTGACGGCGGCCCTCGCCGACTACGAGACGGTGCGGCCGCAGATCCTCACGGAGAACTACGGCGACTACCGCGTGGAGCCCGACAAGCGGGTGCACTGGACGTTGCAGGCCACGAAGAAGCGCGTGCGCGACCAGCTCGTCACGGTGGAGGTCGACCGCGACCGCATCGTCGAGCGCGACGCCAACTCCAGCATGGTCACCACCTGGACCGTGGCGTCCGAGGGCACGAACCGCAGCACGGTCACGGTCGAGACGACGTGGAACGGCGCGGGCGGGATCGGCGGGTTCTTCGAGAAGACCTTCGCGCCCAAGGGCCTCGCCCGGATCCACGACGGGGTCCTGGCCAATCTGGACACGGTCGTCCGTGGCTAGCTCCGGGATCGTCGCCGTCGCGGGCGAGGCGCTCGTCGACCTCGTCCCGGCCCCCGACCCCCGGTACTACGAGGTGGCGCCGGGTGGCAGCCCCGCCAACGTCGCCGTCGGCCTGGCCCGGCTCGGGGTTCCCGCGCGCATGCTCGCCCGCATCGCCGACGACGTGCTGGGCCGCCGCGTCCGCGAGCACCTGAGCGCCAACGGGGTGCTGCTCGACCACGTCGCCGTGGCCACCGAGCAGACGTCGATGGCCATGGTCTCGGTCGGGCCGGACGGCGGGCCCAGCTACGACTTCCGGATCGCGGGCACGGCCGACTGGCAGTGGACCCCCGACGAGCTCGACGGCGCGCTGGACGGGCCGGTGGTGGCGCTGCACTCCGGGTCGCTCGCGCTCACCACCGCCCCCGGGGCCGCCGTGCTGCGCGACCTCATGGCCCGCGCCGCGGCCACCGCCACCGTCAGCTACGACCCGAACTGCCGGCCCCTGCTCATGGGCGACCCCGCCGACGTGTTGGTCGGTGTGCACGAGCTGCTGGCCGTCGCCGACGTCGTGAAGATCAGCTCCGAGGACCTGGAGTGGCTGGCGTGCGGCACGCCCGCGGAGGTGCTGGAGGACTGGCTCGGGCGCGGCCCCGCGATCGTGGCCGTCACCCTCGGCGGCGACGGTGTGCTGGCCGGGACGGCGAGCGGGCTGCGCACCCGGAGGCCCGGCGTGCCCGTCACGGTGATCGACACGGTCGGAGCGGGCGACACGTTCTCCGCGGCCCTGCTCGCCGGGCTGCACCGGCGGGGTCTGCTCGGGGCGGACGCCCGGCCCGCCCTGCGCGAGATCGACGGTCCGACGCTCGACGCCCTGCTCGACGAGGCGGCGCTGGCCGCGGCCATCACCTGCTCGCGGCGCGGGGCCGACCCGCCCACCGCCGCTGAGCTGCTGGCGGTCCCGAAGTAGGGACGTGGGCGACGGGTGACGGCCCCAGATCCATTCGTCACCCGCCGCCCACGGTCTGTGGGGGCGTCAGCCCAGCGCGCGAGGCGCCCGTTCGGGATGGTCGCCGGGCTGGCCGGTGGCCGGATCGCCCGGGGCGAGCGACAGCTGTGCGGGCTCGCTCTCGGGCAGGGTCCACTGTTTCGCCCAGTCCATGTGCATGGCCGTGCCGTGGCGCGCGTCGCCGAAGTAGTCCAGCTGCATGGTCATGGCCATCGGGCGCGGCGGGAAGTGGCTGGTGTCGGTGGTGGAGTACCACTCGCGCCCGTTCACGAACGCCGTGATCCGCGACGGCGTCCACTCGACGGCGTAGGCCGACCACTGCGTCGCGTCGTGGCGGACGGTGCCGGCCTCCTGCTGGTTGTCGGCGCCGTAGTGCAGGAAGAAGCCGGTCTCCTGCCGCGCCGGGTCGGAGATCTCCATCCAGTCGAGCTCGCCGCCGACGGGCCAGTCCTCCGCCACGGGCCAGAGCAGGAACAGCGCGTTGAGGCCGCCGCTGCCCTCGTCCGAGCGCACGCAGGCCTCCCAGCGGCCGTACTTCTGGCCGGGGTGCCAGCTCATGGCACCGGTGGTGCCGTCGGCGGTGCCGGTGATCGTGACGTTCCCGTCGGCGACGGTGATCGCGTCGGGCGTCCGGATGCCGTTGCGGGTGTGGCCGGGCTCGGGGCCGTAGGCGTGCCAGTCGGCGGGCAGGGTCGTGCCGTCGAAGTCGGACTCACGCGACGGGGCGCCCCAGCCGAACTTCTGCGCGGCGGTGTCGGTGCACTCCGAGGGATCCGCGGGCGCGGTGGGCGCCATGGGCGACGAGGTCGGCGGCTCCACCGCGGACGCCGGCGTCACCTCGGCCGCCAGCAGGGCGCACGCACCGAGCGTCGCCATCGCGAACCGCGACAGACCCATCCGCACCACTGACACCTCCTGCATCACCCGCACCACATCGACAGGGGCCATTCCAGCCCGGATCCGTGTGCAGCGCGAGATCAGCCACCCGTTCGGTGGGCACCCTTCCGCGTCGGCGTGTCGGGGAACCTCACCGGACGGTGACGTTCCGTGGCTGGTCAGCGGGCGCGGCCGAGCAGGTCCTCCACGGGCCACGTGTTGAGAACCCGCTCCGTTGGAACCCCGCACCGGGCGGCGCGTTCGCAGCCGTTGCTCAGCCAGTCGAGCTGACCGGGCGCATGGGCGTCGGTGTCGATCGTGAAGTCACACCCCGCCTCGACGGCGAGGCGCAGCAGCCGCTTGGGCGGGTCGAGCCGCTCGGGCCGCGAGTTGACCTCCACCGCTACGCCGTGCTCGGCGCAGGCGGCGAACACCGCGTCGGCGTCGAACTCCGACTCCGGTCGCTTGCGGTTGCCCGTGACCATCCGGCCGGTGCAGTGCCCGAGCACGTCGACGTGCGGGTTGGCGACCGCGGTGAGCATCCGCTCGGTCATCTCCCGCTTCGGCATCCGCAGCTTCGAGTGCACCGAGGCGACGACGACGTCGAGCTGGGCGAGCAGCCCCTCCTGCTGGTCGAGTGCGCCGTCGTCGAGGATGTCGACCTCGATGCCGGTGAGCACCCGGAAGTCGTCCAGCTCGGCGTTGAGCTCGGCGACCTGTTCGATCTGGGCGCGGAGCCGGTCGGCCGAGAGCCCGTTGGCGACGGTGAGGCGCGGCGAGTGGTCGGTGATCACCATGTACTCGTGGCCCAGCGACCGGGCCGTGTCCACCATCTCGCGCAGCGGCGAGCCGCCGTCGGAGGCGTCGGTGTGGCTGTGGCAGTCGCCGCGCAGGGCGTTGAGCAGGGCCTCGGTGGCCTCGTCGAGCGGCGTGCCCTCGGTGGCCTCGAGCCGACGCAGGTAGACGGGCTCCTCGCCGGTGAGCGACTCGACGACGCACCGCGCCGTCACCTCCCCGACGCCCTTGAGCCGCACCAGCTCCCCGGACAGCGACAGGCGCGTCAGCTCGTCGGGGTCCTTGTCGCGCAGCACGGCCGCGGCACCGCGGAAGGCCCGCACGCGGTAGGTGGACTCGTGGGCCCGTTCCAGCAGGAAGGCGATCCGCCGCAGGTCGGCGACGGCGTCGCGGGGCTCACTCATCCCCCGATCCTACGAGCGCGGGTCGGTGGGGGTCAGGCCATCCAGCGGCGGAGCTTCGTCGAGCGCGTGGCCGTCCAGGTCCGCTCCAGGCCGGCCTCGACCGTCGCGGCGCTGGCCGCGTCCCGGCCGAGCAGCACGCCGAAGCTGAAGCCGTTCTCGGCCTGGGCGCCCAGCTCGCGCAGGGTGTCCCGGGCCACGACGGTGTCCTGGTGCTCACCGAGCGCCTGCTGCACGCCCTTCAGGCTCCTGGCGAAGCGGGCCGCGGGCTTCCCCCCGACGGGGCGGGCCACCTCGGTGGCGTAGCGGAGCTGCTTGGCGGCCTTGCGGGCGGTGTGGATCGCGACGTCGTCACCGGCGAGTGCGGCGTCCATGGCCCGGTCGAGCTTGCGGGCCCGGCGCCCCACCAGCGACGGCAGGGTCTTCCCGGCCTTGGCGGACGCGCCCTCCGTCAACGGCGGGCGCTCCACCAGCTCGTCGAGGCCGCGGCGCAGGGCGACGTAGGACTCGCCGTCGAGCGCGCTGAGCACCGCGGCGTGCGCCTCGGCCTCGACGCGGGCGAAGTGCCGCGTGACCTGGGCCTGCACCGGGCCGAGCAGCAGCTCGGACGGCAGCGCGTCGAGGCCGGCGGTGATCCGCTCGCGCAGCACCTCCGCGTCCCGGGCCGGGGCGAGCTCGCGGGCCAGCGTGCGCAGGGCGTCGACGAGCGGGTCGGTGCGTTCGCGGTCGAGCAGCGGGCGGAACGACTGCAGCGCGCTGCGCAGCCGGCGGGCGGTGACCCGGATCTGGTGCACGGCATCGGACTCGCCGCGGCGCACGCGCAGGTCCTGGGCGGCGAGGCGCTCCACCTGCGCGGCGAGGTAGTCGTGCACCACGCGTCCCGCGGTGCCCTTGCGGGCCGGGGAACGGCGGCGGGTGGCCGGCCGCAGGAGGCGGTCGAGCTCGGCCTCGCCGGCCGGGGCGGCCGGGCGCATCCCGGCGTCCACGATCCGCTCCTCCACGGCAGCGAGCAGCTCGGCATCCGCCGCGGCGGGGATAACGGAGACCTCGGTCCAGCCCTCCACCTCGGTGGAACGGCCGAGCGTGGCCAGCGTGACCTCGTCGTGGACCACGGTGGCGAGCACCTTGCCGCGGGCGGCCAGCAGCCGCGTGGCGGTACGGACCGTGCGTACCCGGCCGGCCGCGTGCACGGCCCGGTCCCGCGACGCGCCGCGCACCAGCTCGTCGAGCTCGGCCGGCACGGCCGTGTGCTCTCCCGCGGGTACCCGCAGGTGCTCCGCGGCGTCACCGTCGGGGAGGTCGAGCTGCCACTGGTCGGTGTCACCCCCACGCCGCAGGGTCAGGCTGATGCCGGCCGCGGTGAGGCGGCGGTCGTCGGTGTCGTAGCGCTCGACCTCGAGCACCTCGCTGGTGGCGACGTCGTCCCGGGTGACTCCGGGCAGGCCGGCGAGACGCGGAGGCCCGACCTCGGCCGGTCCGCGGAAGGAGCTGGTGGAGATGTGGTCCTGTGTTGTAATCATCGCTCCTGGGTGCCCGCTCACCCCTCCCGTCAACCCTTCGGCAACCTCGACTTCACCACCTTGCCCATGTCGTTGCGCGGCAGCGCGTCGGTGAAGCGGACGGCGCGCGGGCGCTTGTGCGGCGCCAGCAGGGCGGCCACGTGGTCGATGAGCTCGCGCTCCCCCGGCGCCTCGCCCGAGGGCACGACGAACGCGACGATACGCTCCCCGAGGTCCTCGTCGGGCACGCCGACGACCGCGGCCTCGGCCACGCCCGCGTGCTCCAGCAGCGCGTTCTCGATCTCCCCCGCGCCGATCTTGTAACCGCCGGACTTGATCAGGTCGGTGGCGCTGCGGCCCACCAGCGCGAGCGCGCCCGACGCCGTCCAGCGGCCGATGTCGCCGGTGGCGAACCAGCCGTCGTCGGTGCGGGCGGCGGACGTGGCGTCGGGGCGGTTGAGGTAGCCGTCGAACAGCGCGGGCCCGCGGACCTCGACAGGGCCCATCTCCTCGTCACCGGTTATCCGCACGTCCGTCCCGTCGAGCGGACGGCCGACGGTGCCCGGCTCGGGCTCGTCGCCCGCGCGGGCGGCGGTGATGATCAGCGTCTCGGTCATCCCGTAGCGCTCCCGCACCGCGAGCCCGGTGGCCTTCCGGATCCGCTCGTGGTCGACCGCCGTCAGCGCGGCGGAGCCGGAGACGAGCAACCGGGTGCGGCCGATCGTGGCGGCGGCGGCCGGGTCGGCTTCGAGCTGGTCGACGAGCCGGTGGTACTGCGTGGGCACGCCGAACACGAGCGTGGCCCCCGACGCGGCGAGCGTCGTGGCATCCAGCGTGCCCAGGTGGTGCAGCGTGCCGCCGCGGCGCAGCGGGCCGAGCACCCCGAGCACCAGCCCGTGCACGTGGAACAGCGGCAGCGCGTGGGCCAGCAGGTCGTCGGCCGTCCACTCCCAGGCCTGCGCCAGCGCGTCGAGGTTGGCGGCGACGGCGCCGCGGGAGAGCACCGCGCCCTTGGGCGGGCCGGTGGTGCCCGAGGTGTAGACGACCAGCGCGGGGGCCGTCGGCTCGTCGCGCGGGACGGGGCCGGACGCGGCGGCGTCGATGTCGACGTCGACGTCGACGTCGACGTCGACGCGCGGCAGGTCGTACGGGACGTCCACACCGGGAGCGGCCAGCACCAGCTCGGGCTCCGCGTCGGCGACGACGTGCGCCCGCTCCCGCTCGCCCAGCTTGGGGTTGAGCGGCACGGTGGTGACGCCCGCGAGCAGGGCGGCGGCGATGCCGACGGCGGTGTGGATGCTCGGCGTGGCGTACACGGCGACCCGCGTGCGGCCCCGCAGCTCACCCGCGAGAGCCCCGGCGGCCGAGGCCAGCTGGGCGTAGGTGAGCTCGGTGGCGCCGAAGCGGAGCGCGACGCGGTCGGGCGGATCGAGGAGGGCAGGCAGCAGCGCGGTCACGGGTCCATCCTCGCCGGGTCGTGCGCGGAAATCAGTGCGGGGGCACTGATGACCGCGCACAGGGCTAGATCGCCTTGCCCGGATTGAGGATGTTCTGCGGGTCCAGAGCCGCCTTCACGGCCCGCTGCATCGCGACGACGACGGGCCCCAGCTCCCTCGCCGCCCCGGCGCGCTTGAGCAGCCCGACGCCGTGCTCCCCGGTGACCGTGCCGCCGAGGTCGATCGCGGCGTTCACGATGTCATCGAACGCGGCCTGCGCGCGGATGCGGGAGGCGTCGTCGCCGTGCGGGGTGAGCAGCAGGGGGTGCAGGTTGCCGTCGCCGGCGTGGGCGACGGTGGCGATGACCGTGTCGCGGGCCGCCGCGATCTCGTCGATGCGCGTGAGCATCTCGGCGAGCCTCCCCCGCGGCAGGCAGACGTCCTCGGTGAGCATCGCCTGGCCGAGCTGCTCCAGCGCCGGGTACGCGAGGCGGCGGGCGTCGAACAGCGCGTCGGCCTCGACGGCGTCGGTGGAGATCATCGCCTCCTTCGCCCCGGCGGCCACGAACTGGTCGTGGATGGCGTGGGCCACCTGCTCGGCGGCGGGCTCGGGGAGGTCGGTCTGGGCCAGCAGCAGGGCGGCCGCGTTCTCGGGGAGACCCGCGCGCTTCCAGTCGTTGACGGCCTTCAGGCACACCCGGTCGACCAGCTCGAAGATCGACGGCTCGATGCCGGCGGCGGTCACCCGGGACACGGCGTCGCCGGCCTCGGCGAGCGAGTCGAAGAACCCGACCACCGTGCGCGGCGCGGTGGTACGCAGCGGCCGCAGCTTCACGGTGATCTCCGTGATGATCCCGAGGGTGCCCTCGGAGCCGACCATCAGCCCGGCCAGGTCGTAGCCCGCCACGCCCTTGGCGGTGCGGCGCCCGACCCGCACGATCTCACCCGCCGCCGTGACCAGCTCCAGCGCGAGCACGTAGTCGCGCGTGACCCCGTACTTGACGCAGCACAGCCCGCCCGCGTTGGTGGCGACGTTGCCGCCGATCGTCGACCAGGGGGAGCTCGCGGGGTCGGGCGGGTACCAGAGGCCCTCCTTGGCGGCCTCGGCGCGCAGCACGTCGTTGACTACGCCGGGCTGGACGACGGCGAGCCGCTCGGCCCCGTTGATCTCGACGATCTCGCGCATCCGCTCCAGCGACAGCACCACGCCGCCGTCGACGGCGTTGGCGCCGCCGGACAGCCCCGTGCCCGCCCCGCGCGGCACGATCGGGATGCCGCGCTGCGCGCAGGTGCGCACCACGGCGGCCACCTCGGCCGTGCTGGTGGGCCGGACCACCGCGAGCGGCGCCCCGTGCTCCGCCCACTCGGCCTCGTCGTGGCTGTAGGACGCCATCACGTCCGGGTCGGTGATGACCCGGTCGGTGGGGAGGTGTTCGAACAACGCGGGCGTGGTGGCCGTCATGGGCCGATCCTCGCCGCGATCGCGCGGGCGAGCAACGTCCCCGAGCGCCACGCTGTCTCGACCTTCGACGTGCCCCAGCCGTCTCCGGCGAGCGCGATGCCGTCGTCGCCGAGGTGGAAGTCGACCTCACGCTTCCCCGCGGGCGAGGCGAACCGCCAGCGGTGGGCGTGGGTCCAGGTCGGTGGCACCCCGACGTCGAGCAGCCTGCGGAGCATGTCGAGCATCGGCGGGATCGCGCCGTCGGGGGCGGCGTCGTGCTCGCGGGCGACGTCCGCGGTGCTGTGCAGGACGAGCACCGGGGCGGCGTCACCGCGGCGGTCGCCGTCGTCGGCGACCAGGGAGAGCACCGGGTTGTCGTTGACGAACGCGGCGGGCAGCGGGTCCCACCGGCGCGACTCCCACCCCGCCGCCACGGCGATCAGGGGCCGCCACTCGCGTCCGGTCAGCTGCGCGGCCGCCGCGGAGGACGGGTCGACCAGCTGCAGTGCCTGCGGGTCGGGCATCGCGAGCACGACGATGTCGGCGGGCTCGCCGTCGACGACGGGCCCGGGGCCGACGTGGGCCACCTCGTGCTCCAGTGTCACGTCCAGGCCGGAGGCGAGATCGCGCACGAGCGACCGCAGCCCCCCGGGCGCTGCCCAGCGCACCGGGCCGGCGGACCGCTCCCGGCTCGCGTCGCCGAGGACGGCCAGCTCGGAGGTCCACGGCCGGGCCAGGCCCGCGCTGCGCCAGCGTCCGACGACCTCGGCGAACTCCGGATCGCGCACGGTGAAGTAGGCGGCGCCGATGTCGACGGGCCGGCCCTCGATGCGCCTGCTGGCCATCCGCCCGCCCACCGCCCGGCCCCGGTCGAGCACACGGACGGGCACCCCCGCCGCCGTCAGCTCGACGGCGCACGCCACACCGGCCATCCCGGCCCCGACCACCACGACACCCACGGCCGGAACGCTAGAACGCGCGCGGTGCGAGCGCGACTCCACACCAGCAGCCCCCGCCCGAGCCCACGCCGAGTCCGCCCCACCCCGGCGAGCCCGCCCCACCCCGGCGAGTTCGCCACCCCACCCGGCGAGCCCACCGCTCGATGCGGCGAGTCCGCCACCTCACGCGATGACGTCGCCGATCTTCACGGCTCGTCCGCTGCCCACGCGTGCTGTTCGCCTCCACGTGTGGCGAGCCCGCCGTCGCCGCGGCGAGCCTCGCCGATCCCCACGGCGGGTTCACGGTTCGACTCCGGCCGGATGACCGGCGCCGCACGCCCGGTGACACCGCAGGCGGGACCGTGATCGGCGTCCGGGGGCCGGGAGCCGTGTGGGTCACGGTTCGGCGTCCCGAGACACCGATCATGGGCGATGCGCGCATCCACGATCATCGTGCCGGGACGACGGGTGGCTGGATCCGCGCTCCCCTTCTGCCGATCATGGGCCCCGCGACCACCGCGGCCGGGGCACCGCCGGCGGACGCCGTCGCGCCGTCCCGATCACACCCATGATCGGCAGATCGGCGCACTTCCGGCCAGCTGTGGCCGCAGACGCGCCCAGACGCCGATCACCCTCACCGGCCGTCCCCCGAGGCGGCCCGAACGGCGAACTCACCCCGCGAGATGGCGAACTCGCCGGCTGAGCCCCGACTCGCACACCAGGAACCCGGACCCGCACGCTCGGAGACCCCGCCTCGCGATGGGACGCCCCGACCCGCGATGGGACGCCGCGGCTCGCGATGGGAGCCCGACCGCGGGGTGAGTCAGAGCACCGGGGGCGTCAGGCGGTCGAGGCGCGCCTCCCACCAGGCCGTTCGCTCCTCGTCGGCCGCCAGGGTCCTCCGCCTCGTCGGCTCGGGGGCCCGCCGGAGGACCGGGAGCCAGCCGTCCACCGGCAGCAGGGGGTCCTCCACGACGTCAGCGGTGAACAGCGCACCGGTGCCCAGACCGCACGCGTAGTCCAGCTCCGGCAGCGCACCGGCCAGCGCGATCTCCCCCGCCAGCCCCACGCTCGTCTCCAGCGCCGACGACACCACGCACGGCAGTCCGCACGCCTCCGCCACCGCCAGCGCGCGGCGCACGCCGCCGAGCGGGGCGCACTTCAGGATCGCGATGTCGGCCGCCCCGGCCACGGCCACACGCAGCGGGTCCTCGGCGCGGCGGATGGACTCGTCGGCGGCGATCGGCACGTCCACCCGGCGCCGCACGGCGGCCAGCTCCTCGATCGTCACGCACGGCTGCTCGACGTACTGCAGCCCGCCGGCCGCGGTGTCCAGCGCCCGGACCGCCACCACCGCCTCGTCCACCGACCACCGCGCGTTCGCGTCCACCCGCACGAACCCCGACGGGCCCAGCGCGTCACGGACCGCCGCCACCCGCTCGCGGTCGGCGTCCAGGGAACCGGGCTCGTCGGCCACCTTGACCTTCGCCGTCGCACACCCCGACGCCGCGACGATCGCGTGCGCCCGTTCCGGCGGGACGGCCGGGACGATGCAGTTGACCGGCACCCGGTCGCGCACCGGCTCCGGCCAGCCCTCCTGCGCCGCCTCGACCGCCGCGGCCAGCCAGGGGGCGGCCTCGGCGTCGTCGTACTCGGGGAACGGGCAGAACTCGCCCCACCCGGCCGGGCCCTCGACCAGCATCCCCTCGCGGACGGTGATGCCGCGGAACCTCGTGGTCATGGGGATGGCGTAGGTGAACACCGCCCCAGTCTCTACCCCACCAGCTCGTGGTCGGCCGGGGTGATCCGCCGGGTGCGACGGCGGTAGTCGAACGTGTAGCCCGGCCACAGCGTGCGGTTGCGGCCCTCGGCGTCGAGGTACCAGCTGGAGCAGCCGCCTGCCGTCCACACCGTGCCGTCGAACTTCTTCTGGATCCGCCGGTTGAACGCGTCCTGCCGGTCGCGGCGGGTGTCGATGGCGGTGGCACCCGCCTCGTCGACGACGCGCAGGGCGTCGAGGATGAAGCTGGTCTGCGACTCGATCATGAAGATCATCGAGCTGTGCCCGAGGCCGGTGTTGGCGCCGATCATCGTGAACAGGTTGGGGAAGCCCGCGATCGTGGTGCCGAGCAGTCCCTCCGGCCCCTTCGCCCACACGTCGGTGAGCTTGACGCCGTCGCGCCCGGTGATCGTGACGCCGTCGGCCATGCCCTCGCCGACTTTGAACCCGGTGCCGAAGATGATCACGTCGGCCGGGTGCTCGACCCCGTCGGCCGTGACGACGCCGGTCGGGGTGACGCGCACGATGTCCTCGGTCACGACGTCGGCGTTGGACTGCCTGAGCGAGCGGTAGTAGTCGTTGGACATCAGGATCCGCTTGCAGCCCAGGGAGAAGTCGGGCGTGAGCTTGGCGGCGAGGTCGGGCCGGTCGGCGAACGTCCGGGCGAGGTGGGCGCGGGCGAGCTTCTCGACCACCTTCATCCGGCCCGGCCGGCGGAAGCCGCCGACCAGCAGCTCGTTGCGGCCGTAGACCATCGCGCGGGTGGCCTTCTGCACCGCCGGCACCGCGCGGTAGATGCGGCGCATCACGGCCGGGATGTCGCGGTCGGGCTTGGGCAGCACCCACGGCGCGGTGCGCTGGAACAGCGTCAGCGACGCCGCCTGCGGCTGCACCTGCGGCACGAACTGGATGGCGCTGGCGCCCGTGCCGATCACGGCGACGCGCTTGCCCCGCAGGTCGACGCCGTGGTCCCAGCGCGACGAGTGGAACGCCGCTCCTCCGAAGGAGTCCAGCCCCTCGATCTCCGGCACCGACGGCAGGTGCAGCGGCCCGGTGCCCCAGATGACGACGCGGGCGCGCACGTCGTCGCCGTCGGCGGTGGTGACGGTCCAGCGCGCGCCGTCCCACTCCGCGCCGGTGACCTCGGCGCCGAAGCGGATGCGGTCGCGCAGGCGGTAGCGGTCGGCGACGCCGTCGAGGTACGCGCGGATCTCGGGCTGTCGGGCGAACAGGCGCGTCCAGTTCGGGTTGGGCGCGAAGGAGAACGAGTAGAGGTGGCTCTGCACGTCGCAGGCGCAGCCCGGGTAGGTGTTGTCGCGCCACGTGCCGCCGACGCTGTCGCCCTTCTCCAGGATGAGGAAGTCGTCGCGGCCGGCCCCGGCCAGGCGCACGGCCGCGCCGAGCCCGGCGAACCCGCTACCCACGATCACGATGTCGACGGTGCTGTCCATGCGCTCCTCCTGAGGGGTTACCGGCGGTAACTTACCATGAGTAACTTACCTGCGGTAGGGTCTCCCCGTGGACACCAGGAGCCCCCGACGTCGCATCGGACGCGCCGAGCGCGAGCAGCAGATCCTGGACGCCGCACTGGCCGTCTTCTCCGAGCGCGGGTTCCAGAACGCGTCGATGGACGTGGTGGCCGAGCGGGTGGGCGTCACCAAACCGGTGCTGTACACGCACTTCGGCTCCAAGGACGGGCTGCTGCTCGCCTGCATCGCGCGCGCCCGGGCCGAGCTGCTGGACGTCACGACCACGGCGGCCGCGGGGGCCGACAGCCCGGAGGAGATGCTGCGTCGGGGCACCCGCGCGTTCTTCGACTACCTGCAGAGCCAGGAACCCGCCTGGACGCTGCTCTACTCCGAGTCGACCGTGGCCGGCGAGGCGCTGGAGGGCATCCGCGCCCAGCAGACCGACTTCATCGCCGCCCTGCTCTCCACCCAGGCCCCCGACGCCGACCCCCAGCAGCTGGAGGGCTGGGCGCAGGTGATCGTCGGAGCCTGCGAGCGGCTCGCGATCTGGCGGGGCAGCAACAAGTCGGTGACGAGCGAGCAGGCCACCGGGTACCTGATGGACCTCGCCTGGACGGGGCTGGCGAGGATGACGCCCGGGTCGGGGTGACCGCAGGACCCTCGACCCCGGGTCACGGACGCGATCGGGCTGCACCGGGGCACAATCACCCCGGTGAGTACGACGGCACCCCGGCTCCTGCAGGTCCGGCGCAGCGAACGCGTGACCCCGCGGATGATCCGCGTGACCCTCGGCGGCGACGAGCTCGCCGGGTTCGACGGAGAGGGACCCGACCGCCGGATCAAGATGTTCTTCCCCGTGCCCGGCCAGGAGCGGCCCGCCGTGCCACGGGCGATGTCCGGCGGCCCGGTGTGGCCCGCCGGGGAGGCCCGCCCCGCCATCCGCACCTACACGGTGCGTCGGTTCGACGCCGCCGCCGGCGAGCTGGACGTCGACTTCGTGCTGCACGAGGGCTACGGCCCCGCCGCCGCGTGGGCCCGGGAGGCCCGACCCGGGGCCTGGGTGGGGGTGTCCGAGCCGGGCGGGCACTACCGGCCCGACCACACCGCCGACTTCCACGTCGTCATCGGCGACGAGACGGCGCTGCCGGCCGTGGCCACGGTGCTGGAGGCCCTGCCCACCGGGGTGCCCGTGCTGACCTTCGTCGAGGTGGCCGACGCGGACGAGGAGCAGAAGCTCCCCGCCACGTGGGTGCACCGCGGCGACCGGACCCCCGGTGAACCGCTGGCCGAGGCCGTCCTCGCCGCGGAGTTCCCCGCGGGGCGCGGGCAGGCCTGGCTCTCGGGCGAGTCCGGCTGCGTCAAGGACCTGCGCAGACACCTGCTCGACGACCGCGGCCTCGACCGCCGCGCCGTGTACGCGACGGGCTACTGGCGGGCCCGCTGACGCGAGAGGTCGTGCGCGGATAACAGTGCTCCAGCACTGTTATCCGCGCACGGGCAGCAGCTTCCAGATGATCTCGTTCATGATCTCGTTGGTGCCGCCGCCGATGCCGAGGATGCGCGCGTCGCGGTAGTGGCGCTCCACCTCGTGCTCGCGCATGTAGCCCATGCCGCCCAGCAGCTGGACGCACTCGTGCACCACCGCCTCCACGCACTTCACGGCGGTGTTCTTGGCCATCGCGGTCTCGCGGAGCATGCCCTCCCCGGCCAGCCACCGGTTGGTCACCGAGCGCGTGTAGGTGCGGGCCACGTCGATCTCCCGGGCCATCTCCACCATCCTGTGCCGCACCACCTGACGCGCCGAGAGCGGCTTGCCGAACGTCTCGCGCTCGTGGATCCACCCCCAGGTGAGGTCGAAACAGCGCTGGGCGGTGGCGTAGGCCTGCACCGCCAGCGAGAGTCGTTCGCTCTGGAACTGCTGCGCGATCTGGACGAAACCCGAACCGGGTGCGCCGACGAGGTTTCCGGCCGGCACCCGGACGCCCGCGTAGGACAGCTCGGCGGTGTCGGAGCAGAGCCAGCCCATCTTCTCCAGCTTGCGCGACACCGTGAACCCGGGCGCGCCCTTCTCGACGACGAGCAGCGAGACGCCGCCGTGACCGGGGCCGCCGGTGCGCACTGCCGTGGTGACGAAGTCGGCCCGCACGCCGGAGGTGATGTAGAGCTTCGCCCCGTCGACGACGTAGACGTCACCGTCGCGGACGGCGCGGGTGCGGATGCCGGCCACGTCCGAGCCGCCGTCGGGCTCGGTGATGCCCAGCGCCCCGATCAGCTCGCCGGCCAGCGTGGGGCGGACGAACCTCTCGATCAGCTCGGGATCACCGGCCTCGACGATGTGCGGCACCGCGATGCCGTGGGTCAGCAGCGCCGCGACGAGCCCGCCCGAGCCGCCGGACAGGATGATCTGCTCCGCCACGAGGAACCCGTCGATCGCGTCGCCCCCTCCCCCGCCCACCGACTCGGGGAACGCGACGCCGAGCAGGCCGGCCGCCGCCGCCTTCTTGTGCAGCTCGCGCGGCACCTCGCCGTCGCGCTCCCAGCCGGCGAGGTGGGGCACGATCTCGCGGGTGGTGAAGTCGGCGACCAGCTCGCGCAGGGCACGGCGCTCGTCGGTGAGCCAGGGATCGGGGTACGCCACGATCCAGACGTTAGAGGAGCAGCTGCTCCACCTGCGCCCGGTAGTCGCGGTAGATCTGCCGGTAGCGCTCCAACGCGCCGGCGCGGTCGTCGGCGTCGAGCCGCTCGAGCATCTCGCGGTAGCCGTCGAGCCACACCTGCCAGTACTCGCGTCCCGACGCCATCGCGAACAGCCGCAGCGTGCGCGCCACCACGAGGTCGACGTGCGTCTGCAGCTCCCGGTTGCCGCTGGCCGAGATCGCGATGGTGCTGAAGTCCGCGCCCGCGACGGCGGCGGCCGGCAGGTCGCCCGCCGCCAGATGGTCGCCGAACTCGGCCAGCCGCTCCCGCATCCGCTCGCGGTGTGACTCCGTGATGTTGTCCAGGCCCCACTCGACGCCGGCGCAGGCCAGCACGCCCATCACGTCGACGAGCTCCAACGCGCCCTTCAGCGTGACGTGCGTGACGCGCCGCGTGCGGTTCGGCGCCACGTCGACGAGCCCCTCGGCGGCGAGCTGCGCGATCGCCTCCCGGATCGGGGTGATGGAGACCCCCAGCCGGGCCGCCACCTCCCCGTCCTTGAGCACGGTACCGGCGGGCAGCGTGCCGTCGACGATCTCCTCGCGGAGGCGGCGCAGCACGGCCTCCTTGCGGGTGAGCGGGACGGCGAACGACACGGCAACTCCTCGGCCCCGGTGTGGACGGGAAATCCTATGGCCACCGGGGAACTGCCGGCCGGGCACGTCCTCGGGCCCGGCCGGCAGGCTCGTAGGGCGGCTCAGGCCGGGATCAGGGTGAACCCCTCGTACTCCTTCGCCGCAACCTCGTCGCACTTCTCCCGGTAGACCCCGACGCCGCCGATGTAGGCCATGAAGACGCGGGGCTTGCCCGGGACGTTGGAGCCCATGTACCAGGAGTCGGCCGTGGGGTAGAGCGTGTAGTTGCCGACCTCCTCGACGTGGCGCACCCACTCGTCCTCCGCCTCGGCGCTGGCCTCGATGCCGACGGCCCCCTGCGCACGGACGAACGCGATGCAGTCGGTGATCCAGTCCACGTGCTGCTCGATCGACACCATCATGTTCGACAGCACCGACGGGCTCGACGGGCCGGTGACGGTGAACAGGTTCGGGAAGCCCGCGACCGCCAGCCCGAGGTAGGTGCGCGGACCCTCGCCCCACTTCTCCTTCAGGGCGACGCCGTCCACGCCGCGGATGTCGACGGCCGCCAGCGCGCCCGTCATCGCGTCGAAGCCGGTGGCGAACACGATCGCGTCGAACTCGTACTCCTGCTCCGACGTGCGCACGCCCTTCTCCGTGATCTCCACGAGTGGGGTCTTGCGCAGGTCGACGAGGTGCACGTGCTCGGCGTTGAACGTCTCGTAGTAGCCGCTGTCGAGGCACGGCCGCTTGGTGCCGAACGGGAACGAGCGCGGCGAGAGCGTCTCGGCCACGTCCGGGTCCTTCACGATCGACCGGATCTTGGACCGGACGAACTCGGCGGCGGTGTCGTTGGCCTCCTTGTCGGTGATCATGTCGGTGTAGGCGGTGAGGATGCCGACGAGGCTGCCCTGGTCCCAGCCCGCCTGGTACTTCTGCTCGCGCTCCTCGGCCGCCACCTCCAGCGCCGACTGCGTCGCCTCGGGCACCGGCACCCCGAAGCCCGACGTGCGCTGCGCCTCCCGCCAGGCGCGGTAGTCCTTCTTCATCTGCGTCACCTCGTCCTCGGTGAGCGGGCGGTTGCCCGCCGGCATCGAGAAGTTGGGGGTGCGCTGGAACACCGTCATCTCCGACGCCTGCTTCGCCAGCAGCGGGATCGACTGGATGCCCGAGCTGCCCGTGCCGATCACGCCGAGGCGCTTGCCGGTGAAGTCCACGCCCTCGTGCGGCCAGTGCCCGGTGTGGAACGTCTCGCCGCGGAACGACTCGATCCCCGGCACCTCCGGGGTCTTGGCCGCCGACAGGCAGCCCGTCGCGAAGATCACGAACTGGGCGCTGACCTCGTCGCCCGCCTCGGTGGTGACGAGCCAGCGGCCGTCGCCGTAGACCGCCGACGCCACGCGGGTGTCGAACGTGATGTCCTTGCGCAGGTCGAAGCGGTCGGCGACGTGGTTGATGTAGCGCAGGATCTCCGGCTGGGTCGGGTACTTCTCCGACCACGTCCACTCCTGCTCCAGCTCCGGGGAGAACGAGTAGGAGTACGACAGGCTCTCCACGTCGCAGCGCGCGCCCGGGTAGCGGTTCCAGTACCAGGTGCCGCCGACCCCGTCGGCGGCCTCGTAGACGACGGTGGACAGGCCCAGCTCGCGCAGGCGGTAGAGCTGGTAGAGCCCGGCGATGCCGGCCCCGACCACCACGGCATCGACGGTCTTCACGCCTTCACCCCCGCCAGGACGCGGTCGATCTGCTCGACGGCGTAGTCGATGCCGGCGGCGCTGCCGGGCAGGACGTTGACCATCGTGAAGAAGCCGTGCATCTGGCCGTCGAAGCGGCGGTGCTCGGTGGGCACCCCTGCGGCCGCCAGCTTGGCCGCGTAGGCCTCCCCCTCGTCGCGCAGCGGATCGTGTTCCGCCGTGAGGACGACGGCCGGGGGCAGGCCCGAGAGGTCCGCGGCCTGGATCGGCGACGCGTCGACGTTCGCGCGGGAGGCGGCGTCGGGCGCGTAGTGGTCCCAGAACCAGATCATCGACTCGCGCGAGAGGAGCAGCTGGTTGGCGGGGTCGACGTAGCTGGCGTTGTCGACGTCGGCGTCGGTGACGGGGTACACGAGCACCTGCAGCGCGATGTCCGGCGCTCCTTCGGCCTTCGCCCGCTGGGCCACGATCGCGGCGAGGTTGCCGCCGGCGCTGTCGCCCATGACGACGAGCGGCACGTCGGCCCCGGCCAGCTCCGTGACGCGCTGCGCGGTCCAGCCCAGGGCCGCCCACGCGTCGTCGGCCGCGGCCGGGTAGCGGTGCTCGGGGGCGAGCCGGTAGTCGACCAGCACGACCACCGCGTTCGTCCGGTTGGCGAGCTGGCGGCCCAGGGTGTCGGACTCCTCGATGTTGCCGATCACCCACCCGCCTCCGTGGTAGTAGACGATCACTGCGCGCGGGGTGCCCTCGGGCACGAGCACGCGGATCCCGAACGAGGTGCCGTCCGGGTTGGCGACCTTCTCGTCGTGCACCGAGGCCACGTCCGGGCCCGGGCCGTAGAGGTCGCGGAGCATGCCACCGAGGCCCCGGGCCTCGTCGGGCGTCATCTCGTGGAGCGGCTTCGCTCCCGATTCGGCCATCTGGGTCAAGAATCCGGCTGTCGCGTCGTCGAGTGCCACTGTCCACCTCGTCGTGGTAGGTCACGGGCCACGGATGTGTGTCCGACACCACACCGTAAGAAATGCATCCTGCATCACGCATCCGCCGAGCGGCGGAACATGTGCGTCCACCGGGACGTAGCGTTCGGGCACCCGTTCCGAAGGAGATCCCGTGTCGAAACGCTCCCGCCCCACCGCCACGGGCTGCACCGTGACCGTGTGCCGCGGCTGCTGCTGCGGCACCGACCGCAAGCACCCCGGCGTCGACCACGCCGGCCAGGTGACGGCGCTGACGGCGGGCATCGGCGACGCGGGGCGCGTGCGGGTGAGCGATTGCCTCGACGCGTGCGAGCGGTCGAACGTGGTGGTGGTCGGACCCTCGACCGAGGGCAGACGGGCGGGTGCCCGCCCCACCTGGCTCGCGGGCGTGCTGCACCCCGACACCGTCGACGACGTGGTGGCGTGGGTGCGCGCCGGCGGCCCCGGCGTGCAGGACCCGCCCGGCGTCCTCGACCTCTCGGCCTTCGCCCCGACGCGCAAGCAGCGCGCCGAGGCGGGCGAGCTCTGAGCGGAGCCCACCCACCCCCGGACGAGTTCGCCGATCCGCGCCGATCTCCCGGCGTGATCAGCCGGTCGGGGCGGCGTCCACAGCCGGGCGGGGGCGAGGCGGCACCGGGACCGGCGCGCCGACGTGCTCGTCGAGCCACGCCACCAGCGGCCCGGCCGCCCGCCACGCCTCCCGCACCCGGTGCAGCGGCTCCTCCGTGGCCAGCCACGGCCCCACCTTCCAGCTGCGCGTCACCTGCAGGCCGCGGTGGCGCAGCAGCGCGAGCCGCGGGTGGGCGGCGGCCACACCCCGGGGCCGGCCCGCCAGCAGGCGCGACTCGTCGAGCGTCCAGCCCTCCAGCGCGTCGAGGACGGCCGACAGCTCAGCAGCCGACCCGACAGCCGGGCCGGGCGCGGCCGGGTCGAGCGCCGCCGGATCGGCAGTCGGGTCGGGTGCGGCCCCGTCGGGTGCGGCCGGGACGGTCGCGCCGCCGTCGACCGCCGCGCGGTAGCGCTCCAGCTGCGGCCCGTCGAACGCCCAGTGCCCGGCCGACACCGACAGCGCGGTGGCCGTCAGCACGACGCCGAGCACGCAACCACCCGGGCTCGCGGCCACCGCACCGACGTCGGTGCGGTAGGGCGGCGCGTCGGGCCGGAACCGCCGGTTGACCTGTGGCCGGAACACCCGCGCCGGGCCGAACTCCGGCTCCAGCGCGGTGGCCAGCGCGCGCATCGGGCCGCGCACCTGCGTCTCGTGGCGGTCGCGGTGGTTGGCCCAGAACTCGTGGGTGTTGTCGGCGGCCAGCTCGGCCAGCAGCGCCGGGCCCTCGATCGGCCATCCTGCGAACGTGGTCTCCATGGGACTCGTCTCCTCACACGGGTCGGTGTGCGGATACGGACGGATCCCGGGTGCGTGAGGTTCCCCTGCCGGGAGAAGTTCCGTTCACAGCAACACCACAGGAACCCCCCATCGGGGCCACAGCCCCGGGCCCGACCCTGGCTACCATGGCGACAGCAGGGCGGATGCAGGCAGATGGGCCGGGGAGCGGGATGGACGAGCGGGCACAGGGTGACCGCTCCCTGCGCCGCCCCGACGGCAGCGCCATCCGTGTCCTGGTCGTCGACGACGAGTCCAGCCTGTCCGACCTGCTGTCCATGGCCCTGCGCTACGAGGGCTGGGAGGTGCGCACCGCCGCCGACGGCACGTCCGCCGTGCGCACGGCGCGGGAGTTCCGCCCCGACGCCGTCGTCCTCGACGTCATGCTGCCCGACTTCGACGGCCTCGAGGTGCTGCGCCGCATGCGCGCCGACACCGCCGACGTGCCGGTCCTGTTCCTCACCGCCCGCGACGCCGTGGAGGACCGCGTCGCCGGCCTCACCGCGGGCGGCGACGACTACGTCACCAAGCCGTTCAGCCTCGAGGAGCTCGTCGCGCGCCTGCGCGGGCTGCTGCGCCGCTCGGGCATGTCCGCGGCCCGCCAGGGTTCCGAGCTGGTCGTCGGCGATCTCGTCCTCGACGAGGACAGCCACGAGGTCCGCCGCGGCGACGACGTCGTGGAGCTCACGGCCACCGAGTTCGAGCTGCTGCGCTTCCTCATGCGCAACCCCAAGCGCGTGCTGAGCAAGGCCCAGATCCTCGACCGCGTGTGGAACTACGACTTCGGCGGCCAGTCCAACGTGGTCGAGCTCTACGTCTCCTACCTGCGCAAGAAGATCGACGCCGGCCGCTCCCCGATGATCCACACCGTGCGGGGTGCCGGCTACGTCCTGAAACCGGCGGCCTAGGGGGTGCGGCCGCACTCGCTGCGCACCCGGCTCGTCGCGACCACGCTGCTGCTGGTCGCGCTGGCCTCGGCCGTGGTCGGGGTGGCGACCACGCTCGTCCTGCAGCACTTCCTCTACACCCGGCTCGACAGCGACCTGCGCAGCGCCAGCGCGGTGTTCTCGCGGTTCGAGGGCTCGCCCCATTCCGGGCAGGCCACTCCGCCACCCGCTTTCGGCGGGGGCGGCCCCCGCCCGCCGGACGCCGTGCTCGCCGACGTCGTCAACGGCCAGGTGACGGCCACCCGGGTGTTCTCGCGCGACGGCTTCGGCACGGTGCCGGCCTCGGAGTACCCGGACCTGATCGCGGTGGTCCCCCAGGCGCCCCCCACGAGCGCCGATCTCGGACCGCTCGGGATGTACCGGCTGATCTCCACCGTCCGCCCGGACGGCAGCCGCCAGGTGACGGGGCTGCCCGAGAGCTCGGTCACCGACATCATCGCCTACGTCGTCGTCGCCGAAGTGATCGTCGCCGCCTCCACCCTGCTGGTGGCGGGGTTCGCCGGCGCGGTGCTCGTGCGCCGGGAGCTGCGGCCGCTGGAGCGCGTCGCCGTCACGGCCACCCGGGTCAGCAACCTGCAGCTGGACCGCGGTGAGGTCGATCTCGCCGAGCGCGTGCCCGACGCCGACCCCCGCACCGAGGTGGGGCAGGTGGGTGCGGCGCTGAACCGGATGCTCGACCACGTCGGGTCGGCGCTGGAGGCCCGCCAGGACAGCGAGACGCAGCTGCGCCAGTTCATCGCCGACGCCAGCCACGAGCTGCGCACGCCCCTCGCCGCGATCCGCGGCTACGCGGAGCTGACCCGCCGCACGACCCTGCCCGAGGAGGCCACCTACTCACTGGTGCGCATCTCCTCGCAGGCCGAGCGGATGACCACGCTCGTCGAGGACCTGCTGCTGCTCGCCCGCCTCGACGCCGGGCGTCCCCTGGAACGTGGCGAGGTCGACCTCACCCGGCTCGTGCTCGACGCCGTCAGCGACGCCCACGCCGCGGGCCCCGACCATGACTGGCTCCTCACCCTGCCCGACGAGCCCGTCACGGTGCCGGGCGACGCGTCCCGCCTGGCGCAGGTCCTGGCGAACCTGCTGGCCAACGCCCGCACGCACACCCCCGCGGGCACCTCGGTCACCGTCACGCTCGCGTCCGACGCCGGGCAGGCGCGCATCACGGTGGTCGACGACGGCCCCGGCATCGCGCCGGAGCTCGTGCCGCACGTGTTCGAACGGTTCGCCCGCGGCTCCACGTCGCGGTCGCGGGAGAACGGCAGCACCGGGCTGGGGCTGGCCATCGTCGACGCCGTGGTGGCCGCCCACCGCGGGTCGGTGCGGGTCACGAGCCAGCCCGGCCGCACCGAGTTCGCGGTGCTGCTGCCGACGGCCGGCGCGGTCACCCCCACCCCACCCCGCCGGCCCGCCCGCACCCACTGACCCCTCCCCACCCGCGAGTCGGCGCCTTCCCGCGCGCGAGTCGACAGGTTCCCGCGCGCGAGTCGGCAGGTCCAGGACGGATGGGGCTGAGAACATCGCCGACTCGGCCACCCGAAACCGCCGACTCGCGCGCGTAAGAGCGCCGACTCGCGCACGGAGATCTGCCGACTCGCGCACGCCGCGCACGGGAAGGCGCCGACTCGCGGGGTGGGCGGGTGGGTCGCGTCGGGGGCTCACAGGTGACGCACAGGTCGGACACCGATGGGACACAGCGGACATGAGCACCCTCGGCGAGCGTGACGACGACGCTCTCCCGCCCGCCTGACTCCTCGCCCGCTCCCCCGGCCACCTCCCGCAGGGTCCAGCCCCGCCACGCCCCGCTGGGCGTGCTGCTGGTGGCCACCGCCGTGCTCTACCTGTGGGACCTCTCCGCATCGGGGTGGGGCAACGCGTTCTACGCGGCCGCGTCGCAGGCCGGTGGGGTCAGCTGGAAGGCGTGGTTCTTCGGCTCCTCCGACGCGGCCAACCTCATCACCGTCGACAAGACCCCGGCCGCGCTGTGGGTCAGCGGGCTGTCGGTGCGGATCTTCGGGCTGTCGAGCTGGAGCGTGCTGGCGCCGCAGGCGCTGATCGGCGTCGCGTCCGTCGGGTTGCTGTACGCCTCCGTGCGCCGCACCGCCGGCACCGCCGCGGGCCTGCTGGCCGGGGCGACGCTGGCGCTGACTCCCGTCGCGGTGCTGATGTTCCGCTTCGACAACCCCGACGCCCTGCTCGTCCTGCTGCTCACCGGCTCGGCGTACGCGACGCTGCGCGCGGTCGAGAAGGGGCAGACGCGCTGGCTGGTCCTGGCCGGGACGCTGGTCGGGTTCGGGTTCCTCACCAAGATGCTGCAGGCGTTCCTGGTGCTGCCCGCGCTGGCGCTGGTGTGGCTGCTGGTGGCGCCGGTCGGCATCGGGAAGCGGCTGCGGGCCCTGGCGCCGGCCACGGTGGCGCTGGTGGTCAGTGCCGGGTGGTGGGTGCTCGTCGTGGAGCTCTGGCCCGCCGCCGACCGCCCGTTCATCGGCGGCTCGCAGAACGACAGCGTCCTGGAACTGATTTTCGGCTACAACGGCTTCGGGCGACTGACGGGCGACGAGGTCGGCAGCGTCGGCGGCGGCCAGGCCGGCGCCGGCGCCACGGGCAGCTGGGGCGAGACGGGGCTGACCCGGCTGTTCGGCTCCGAGTTCGCCGGCCAGGGCGCCTGGCTGCTGCCGACCGCCCTGCTGCTGACCGTCGCGCTGCTGTGGTGGACGCGCAGGGCCGTCCGCACCGACGGCCTGCGCGCGGCGGCGATCGTGTGGGGCGGCTGGCTGGTGGTCACCTGGCTGACGTTCAGCCTGATGGCCGGCATCTTCCACCCCTACTACCTCGTGGCGCTGGCGCCGGCGATCGGCGCGCTCGTCGGGATCGGCGCGGTGGTGCTGTGGCGGGACCGGGCCGGCCTCGCGGCCCGCATCACCATGGCCGGGCTCGTGGCCGTGACGGCGGGCTGGGCGTTCGTGCTGCTGCGCCGCACACCGCAGTGGCAGCCGTGGCTCGCCTGGACCGTGCTCGCGGTCGGCGCCGTGGCCGCACTGGGGCTGGTCGGCGTGCACCGCGCGCCGCGCGTTCTCGCGATCGGCGTGGCCACTGCGGCCGTCGTCGCGGGGCTGGCCGGGCCGGCCGGGTACTCGGCGGCCACCGCGGCCATGCCGCAGACGGGTGCGATCCCGACCGCCGGGCCGGAGGGCGCCGGCCTGCGCGGACCGGGCGGCGGCGGGTTCGGCCGGGCCCAGTTCGGAAGCAGGCAGCCCGGCGGGGGCCAGTTCGCGGGCAGCCAGGTCGCGCGCAGGCAGCGGCCTCCGGGCGCCGGCACCGGCGGGTTCCCCGGGTCGGGCGGGACGGGCGGGTTCGGCGGGGCCATGTCCCTGCTGTCGAGCCCCACCCCCGGACCAGCGGTGGTCACCGCCCTGCAGCAGGACGGGTCGAGCTACCGGTGGGCCGCCGCGGCCGTCGGCTCCGACACCGCGGCGGGCTACCAGCTCGCGACGCAGCTGCCCGTGATGGCGCTGGGCGGCTTCAACGGCACCGACCCCGCCCCCACCCTGGCCGAGTTCCAGCAGCTCGTGGTCCAGAAGCAGGTGCACTGGTTCGTCGGCGGTACGGGACCGGGTGGCACCTCCAGCGGCGGCAGCGACGACGCCCGGCAGATCGCCCAGTGGGTGGCGACGACGTTCACCGCGACGACCGTCGACAGCACCACCCTCTACGACCTGTCGGCGGTGTCATGAGCACCGTCACACCCGTTCGGGACGCGCGCACAGCTCGCGCACAGGACGACCACAAGGCCCCGACATCGGCTCCGGAGATCGTTCGTGACATGAGCGTCGACACCGCGCTGACCCAGCCGAGCAGGGCCGGGGACACAGCACCTGAGCCCGGTCCGGTCCTGGACGTGGTCGTCCCCGTCCACAACGAGGAGAAGGATCTGGAGCGGTCGGTCCGCCGGCTGCACCAGCACCTCACCGACCACTTCCCCTACCCCTTCCGCATCACGGTCGCCGACAACGCGAGCACCGACTCCACCCCGGTCATCGCGACCCGCCTGGCCACCGAGCTGCCCACCGTCGTGTCGCTGCGGATGGACCAGAAGGGTCGCGGCCGGGCGCTGCGGGCGGCCTGGTCGGCGTCGGATGCGCAGGTGCTCGCGTACTGCGACGTCGACCTGTCGACCGACCTCGCGGCGCTGCTGCCGCTCGTCGCCCCGCTGATCTCCGAGCACTCCGACCTCGCGATCGGCACCCGGCTCGGCCGCGGCTCCCGCGTCGTGCGCGGGGCGAAGCGGGAGTTCATCTCGCGCAGCTACAACCTGATCCTGCGCGGGGCGCTCGCCGCCCGCTTCTCCGACGCGCAGTGCGGCTTCAAGGCCATCCGCGCCGACGTCGCGCGCCGGCTGCTGCCCCTGGTGGAGGACACCGGCTGGTTCTTCGACACCGAGCTGCTGGTGCTGGCCGAGCGGGCCGGGCTGCGCATCCACGAGGTGCCGGTGGACTGGGTGGACGACCCCGACAGCAGCGTCGACATCGTGAAGACCGCCACCGAGGACCTCAAGGGCGTGCTCCGGCTGCTCCGCGCGTTCGCGACCGGCGCGCTGCCCCTGCACGAGCTCCGCGGCCAGTTCGGCCGCGACCCCATCGAGGCCACGGAGGTGGCCGGAGTGCCCCACGGGATGACCGGCCAGGTCGCGCGGTTCGCCGCGATCGGCGTCGCCAGCACACTGGCCTACCTGCTCATCTACGCCCTGCTGCGCGGCTCGATGGGCGCGTTCGGGGCCAACCTCGTCGGCCTGGTGATCACGGCCGTGGCCAACACGGCGCTCAACCGGCGCGTGACGTTCGGCGTCAAGGGTCGCGAGGGCGCCGCTGCGCACCAGCTCCAGGGCCTGGTCGTGTTCGGTCTCGGCCTGGCGCTCACCAGCGGGGCGCTGCTCGCGCTGCACGCCTGGTGGCCCGGTGCGCACCAGCTCGTCGAGATGGTCGTGCTCGTGGCCGCCAACGCGCTGTCCACGGTGCTGCGCTTCGTCGCCTTCCGGGCGTGGATCTTCCGCGGCCGTCGTTCCCCCGCCCCGTCGAAGGACAAGGTTCTGTGACCGCCACCCTGACCCCCACCGACCCGCCGACGGCGACACCGCCACCGGCGTCCCCGGCCCGGACCGGCCGCGAGCGGATCGCGCTCGGCGTCCTGCTCGCCGGCACCGCCGTGCTCTACCTGTGGAACCTCGGCGCGTCGGGCTACGCCAACTCGTTCTACGCCGCGGCCGTGCGGGCCGGGACGAGGAACTGGGAGGCCCTGCTGTTCGGCTCGCTGGACACGGGCAACACCATCACCGTCGACAAGCCGCCCGCGTCGCTGTGGGTGATGGCGCTGTGCGGGCGGATCTTCGGGTTCGACTCCTGGAGCATGCTGGTCCCCGAGGCGCTGATGGGTGTCGCGACGGTGGCGCTAGTCTACGCGGCGGTACGCCGGGTGTCCGGCCCCCGCGCGGGTCTGCTGGCCGGTCTCGCGATGGCGCTCACGCCCGTCGCGGTGCTGATGTTCCGCTTCAACAACCCCGACGCCCTGCTGGTGCTGCTGATGGTCGGCGCGGCCTACGCGACGGTCCGGGCACTGGAGAAGGCCGGGACGCGCTGGCTGGTGCTGGCCGGCGTGCTCATCGGTTTCGCGTTCCTCGCGAAGCTCGGCCAGGCGCTGATCGTGCTGCCCGCGCTGGCGCTGGTCTACCTGATCACCGCGCCCACCGGCTTCTGGCGCCGCGTCCGGCAGCTGCTGCTGGGCGGGCTGGCGATGGTCGTGTCGGCGGGCTGGTACGTGGCGCTGACGGAGATCTGGCCGGCCGACAGCCGCCCCTACATCGGCGGCTCGGTCGGCAACAGCCTGCTGCAGCTGGCGCTGGGCTACAACGGACTCGGCCGGATCTTCGGCAGCTCCGACAATCCCGGCGGCGGTGGCGGCTTCCCGCGCGGCGGCGGCGGCGCCGCAAGTGGCTTCCCCGGTGGCGGCAGCGGCGGCGGTATCGGCGCCGCACTCGGCGGCGGCGAGGTCGGCATCGGCCGGATGTTCAGCACCGAGATCGGCGGCCAGGTGGCGTGGTTGCTGCCCGCAGCGCTCGCGCTGCTGGTGGCAGGCCTGTGGACCACCCGGCGGGCTCCGCGCACCGACCCGACCCGCGCGTCGCTGATCCTCTGGGGCGGCTGGACCCTGGTCACGATGGTGGTCTTCAGCTTCGCGGAGGGGATCTTCCACTCCTACTACACAGTGGCGCTGGCGCCCGGGATCGCCGGACTCGTCGGCGTCGGCGGGCACGAGCTGTGGCGCCACCGCGCCACCTGGCCGGGACGCGCGACGCTGACCGTCGTCGTCGCGGGGACGGCGGCGTGGGCCTGGGTGCTGCTGGGCCGTTCGGCGACGTTCCTGCCGTGGCTGCGCTGGGTCGTCGTCGCGCTCGCGGTGATCGCGGTGGTCGCGCTGCTGGTGCCGGTCTCCGGACGACAGTGGGCCGGGGCCGGTCTGCTCGCCGTCGTGCTCGCGGGCGTCGCCGGGCCCGCCGCCTACGCGGTGGACACCTCGATCACCCCGCACACGGGGTCCATCCCGACGGCCGGACCGGCGACGGCCGGTGGCCGCGGTGGCTTCCCCGGCGGGTTCCCCGGCGGCGGCGCTCCCGGCCAGGGAACGCCCGGCGACGGCCGGCAGCGCGGTGCCGGTGGAGGCCGCGGCATCGGGGAGGAAGCCGCCACCGACCCGGCCCTGGCCGCGCTGCTGCAGGCCAGCACCACGAAGTGGTCGGCGGCCACCGTCGGGGCGATGGGCGGGGCGGAGCTCGCCCTGTCCAGCGACACCGACGTGATGATGATCGGCGGCTTCATGGGGTCGGACCCCGCGCCGACGCTGCAGCAGTTCCAGGCCTATGTCGCGGCCGGGGACGTCCACTACTTCGTCGAGGGCGGAGGGGGCTTCGGCGGCGGGCCCGGCGGGCCGCCGAACGCCGACCAACTGCTGGAGCAGGTGCCCCAGAACGTCCGGGACAGCCCGCAGTTCGAGCAGTTCCTCGATCAGGCCCGCCGTGGCGGCTTCCCCGGGGGCGGCGGCGACAGCTCGACGATCACCGAGTGGGTGAAGGCCAACTTCGCCTCCAGCACGGTCGGCGGCCGCACCGTCTACGACCTCACGAAGCACACGTGAGGTGGCGAACGCGTGCACCCCGATGGCGCACGTCCACCGGTGGGCCCACATCCCGGGAATAGCAGGTACCCCCGGGGCGTATATGGGCGCATGACCCAGACCTCGTGGTCCGTAGCGGCCACCGCCACCCTCCACTGCCTGACGGGCTGCGCCGTCGGCGAGGTGCTCGGCATGGTGATCGGCACCGCCGCCGGGCTGTCGAACCCCACCACCGTCGTGCTCTCGATCGTGCTCGCCTTCGTCTTCGGCTACGGCCTCACGATGCGCGGGGTGCTGCGCGGCGGAGTCGGCCTCCAGCAGGCGTTCCGGATCGCGCTGGCCGCCGACACCGTCTCGATCGTCGTCATGGAGATCATCGACAACGCGGTGGTCGTGGCCGTCCCGGGCGCGATGGACGCCGGGCTCACCAGCCTGCTGTTCTGGGGATCGCTGGTGTTCGCCCTCGCCGTCGCGTTCGTCGTCACGACGCCGGTGAACCGCTGGATGATCAGCCGTGGGCGCGGTCACGCCGTCGTGCACGGACGCCACCACTGAGCCCTGCCACACTCGGGCACGTGGACCTCGTGGGATGGACGATGGGCACGGCGCGGGCCGTGCTCGAGCTGACCCGCTCGGGCGTGGTGCGCCCCGTCCGGCCCGACCGCCTGCTCGGGATGGGCGAGGGCCTGCTGCGCTACGGCGCCACGGTGGCCGCCGGCTGCGTGGCCGGCGCCGCCCGGCATCCCGACCGCACCGCGATCGTCGACGACGCCGGCTGGCTCAGCTACGCCGAGCTGCACCGGCGCACCGACCGGCTGGCCCGCGCGTTCGCCGACCGCGGGATCGGGCCCGGGGTGCGGGTCGGGGTGCTGTGCCGCAACCACCGCGGCCCCGTCGAGACCCAGATCGCCCTGGGCAAGCTGGGCGCGGACGCCGTGCTGCTCAACACGGGGCTGTCGGCGTCGCAGCTCACGGCGGTGATCGACGAACTGGGCCTGCACACCGTCGTCGCCGACGAGGAGTACGTGCCGGCGGTGCGGAGCTGCCGGGTCGTCACGGCCTGGGGCGCGGGGCCGACCACGCTCGAGGACCTCGTCGCCCGCGACGGCGACGCACCGCTGCCGCTGCTACCGCCGTCCGGCCACACGATCGTGCTCACCTCGGGCACCACCGGCCCGCCCAAGGGCGCCCGCCGGCCCGCCCCGCACAGCCTCGCGCCGGTGGCCGCGGTGCTCTCGGCGATCCCGCTGCGCGCCGGCGAGCCCGTCCTGATCGCGGCGCCGCTGCTGCACACCTGGGGCAACGCCGGGCTGCTGCTGTCGCTGCTGCACGGTGCGCCGATGATCCTCCGCCGCAAGTTCGATCCCGCGGACGTGGTGGAGCAGCACTGCGACGCCGTGTTCGCGGTCCCGGTGATGCTGCAACGCCTCCTGGAGACCGACCTCCGGTGGGTGCACGCGCCCCGGATCGTCGCCGTCAGCGGCTCGGCGCTGCCCGCGTCATTGGCCACCGCGTTCATGGACCGCTTCGGCGACGTCCTCTACAACCTCTACGGCTCCACCGAGGTGTCGTGGGTGAGCATCGCCGGGCCCGCCGACCTGCGCGCCGCTCCCGGAACAGCGGGCCGCGCGCCCGCGGGCACCCGCCTGCTGATCGTCGCCGAGGACGGGGCGCCGGTCGAGCCGGGCGGGGAGGGCCGGGTGTTCGTGGGCAACGACATGCCGTTCGACGGCTACACACGCGACGACGCCGACGTCGAACGCATCGACGGGCTGATGGGCACCGGCGACGTCGGCCACCTCGACGCGGACGGGCGGCTGCACCTCACCGGCCGCGCCGACGACATGATCGTCAGCGGCGGGGAGAACGTGCACCCTGGCCCGGTCGAGGAGCTGCTCGGCGCGCGGCCCGAGGTGCGCGAGGCCGCGGTCACCGGTGTGCCCGACGACGAGTACGGCCAGCGGCTGGCGGCGTTCGTGGTGCTCGCGGACGGGGCGAGCGTCGAGGCCGACGACGTCCGCGACTGGGTGCGCGCCGAGCTGAGCCGCTTCGCGGTGCCGCGTGACGTGGAGTTCGTCGACACGCTGCCGCGCAACGCGACCGGCAAGGTGGTGCACCGCGAGCTGGTCACCCGATCGGGTTAGGCGACCCTTACAGTAGCGTGCCGCCATGGATGCGACGGCGGCTCGCTGTGCGGTGCTCGCGCGCGCACTCGACGAGCCGCTGGCCGGCACCGCCCCGGTCGCCCCGCGCTGGGTGTGCCTGGAGCACCGCGGAGCCTGGCCCCGTGACGTCGGCGAGCACCCCGATCCGGCGGTGGCGGCGTTCGCGGCGCGGGCCACGGCGTCCGGGTGGCGGTTGCTGCTGATCCGGCGGCCGGGCAGGCGGTGCGCCGACGCCGAGGGCCGCGTCTACCTCACCGACACGACGCCGTCGGTGGCCCGCACCACGCGGCTGACGGTCGCGGGCCCGGCCGACCTGGCGTCGGTGCCGCTGCCCACCAGCGGTCCGCTCCCCGGTGCGGTCGTGACCGATCCGCTGCTCATGGTGTGCACCCACGGCCGTCGCGACCGCTGCTGCGCCCTCGACGGACGGACGCTCGCTCTGGCCGTCGGTGATGCGGACGTGTGGGAGTGCAGCCACCTCGGCGGCCACCGGTTCGCCCCCACCGCGCTGGTGCTGCCCACCGGCTACCTCTACGGACGGCTGGACGTCAGCTCCGCGGTGAGCGCTCGCAAGGCGGCCGGGCTGGGCGAGGTGGAGCCGGCGCTGTGCCGGGGCCGCTCGACGTGGTCGCCGGCGGGGCAGGTGGCCGAGCTCGCCGTGCGCGCGGCCACCGGCCTGCGCGACGCCGACGCGCTGGCCGTCGTCGAGGGCTCCTCGATCGGGGTGCATGCGAAGGACGGCCGGAGCTGGAACGTGGACGTCGAACCCGACGACGGCCCCACCCGCCCCGCCTCCTGCGGCGCCGACGCCGTGCCGTCGCGGGTGCTACGGGCCGCGCGCATCCGACTGCGCGCGTAGCGTTTTCCGGGTGACCACCACCGGGACCGCCGCCGACGCGGTGGCGGACATGTTCACCTCGCCCCTCGCGGACCATCCCGCCGTCGTGGCCGCGGCCCGGATCGCGGACGACGTCCTCGCCCCGCACGCCGCCGCGGCCGACGACCCGGCCCGCGGCGTCGATCCCGCCCACCTCGCGCAGCTGGCTGACGCCCGCCTGCTCAGCGTGACCGTCCCGGAGGCCGAGGGCGGCTACGGCGCGAGCGCGCGGGTGGACGCCGAGGCCGTGGAGCTGCTCAGCGGCGCCTGCACGGCCACGTGGTTCGTCACCACCCAGCACAACACCCCGCAGGCCCTGGCCCGGGGAACCCAGGGCCTGCCCCCGGAGGCGGTCACCCACGGCCCGGCCGCCGCGCGGCATCGCGCCGGGCTGGCTGACGCCTCCACCACCGCGGGCATCGCGATCGCGCACATCCGCCGACCGGGCCCGCCCGCCGTCCGCACCGAGCGCGACGGCACCGGCTGGCGGTTCTCCGGTTCCGCGGACTGGTGCACCGGCTGGGGTCTGATCGACCTGGTCATGATCGCCGCGGCCACCGCCGACGACCGGTTCGTGCTGGCCCTGGTCCCTGCTCGGGACCAACCGGGCCTGCGGGCCGGGCCCCCGCTGCCGCTGTCGGTGATGGGCGGGACGCGCACGGTGGCGCTGGAGATGGACGGCCTCGCCGTGGGCGCCGACGACGTGCTCGCGGTGCTGGACGCGCCGCCGTGGCGCGTCGTCGACGCCGCCCGCACCGCCAACACCAAACCCGCCGCGCTGGGCCTGCTGCGCCGGGTCCTGGTGGGGCTCGCGGAGCTCGGCACGGCCCGGAACCGCCCCGAGGCGGTGGACACCGCGCTGGCGCTGGCCCCCCGCGCCGTCGAGCTGCGGGCGGAGGCCTACGCGCTGATGGACGTCCCGATGGCCGAGCGGGTGCCCGAGCGGGTCGCGGTGCGGGCGGAGCTCGGCGAGCTGACGGTCCGCGCCGCCCACGCCCTCATCGCGGCCCGTGCCGGCAGCGCACTGCTCACCACGAGCCCCGAACAGCGCTGGGCCCGCGAGGCGGCGTTCCACCTGATCCAGGGCCAGACCGCCGGCGTCCGCGCGGCCCAACTGGCGGCCTTCGGCCACCCGTGAGCGGAGCCGCCGCGCCGCCGCCGTCCCGTCGCGCGGGCCGCGGCGCGGTGCTGACGGTGCGCGGCGAGAAAGCCCACACCCGGTCGGCCGCGTGCGAGCAGCCGGCGGTGGACTCGGAGCTCCTGCCGCCCGACCGACGGCGGCCCGTTCCGGCACACTGCGGTCATGACCACCGGGCCCACGACGACCGCGCTGCCCCTGCGACCCCCGGCGCACCAGGTCAGCCCCCGCGCCGTGCGGTGGTGGCAGCTGCGCGACCTGATCACCGTGCTCGTCCTGCTGGCGCCGCAGGTGGTGCTGGAGATCGTGTTCGGTACCGGCTGGCTGGTGATGACGGCGATCGTCACGGCCGTCGTGGGGGCGGCGTACGTCCTGGCCGTGCCGCCGTTGCTGTTCCGCATCCACCGGTGGGAGATCACCGACGAGGCCGTCTACACGCTGTCGGGCTGGCTCGTGCGGGAGTGGCGGATCGCGCCGATCTCGCGCGTGCAGACCGTCGACACCGAGCACGGGCCGTTGCAGCAGCTCATGAGGCTGGCGAGCGTCACGGTCACCACGGCGTCGGCCAAGGGCCCGGTGAAGATCCGCGGCCTCGACGCGGCCGACGCGGCCGAGCTCGCCCGGGTCCTGACGGAGACGACGCAGGCCACGCCAGGTGACGCGACGTGACGACCGCCGTGGTCGAAATCCCGTGGCGGCGGCTCGATCCCCGCATGCTCGTCGTCACCCCGATCGGAATGATCGTCCGGTTGCTCCCGGCGTTCGCCATCGTGCTGATCACCGGTGGCGGCAACGGCGACACCGGACGCCTGATCGGCACCGGCGTGGCCATCGTGCTCATCGTCGGGCTCGGCGTGATCCGCTGGCGCACCACGCGGTACCGCATCACGCCCGAGCGCGTGGAGCTGCACAGCGGCTGGCTGCGCCGCCAGCGCCGCTCGGTGCCGCGCGACCGCATCCGCACCGTCGACCTCACCGCCAAGCTGGAGCACCGCCTGTTCGGGCTCAGCGTCGTGAAGATCGGGTCGGCGTCGGGATCGTCGAGCGAGCACCACGGCCTGAGCCTGGACGCGGTGAGCAAGGCCGAGGCGGACCTGCTGCGCCGCGAGCTGCTGGAACACTCCCCCTCCCCCGTTCCGGTGGCGGCGACCGCGGCGCCGGCGGAGGTCCTCGCGCGGTTGGACTGGTCGTGGCTGCGCTTCGCCCCGCTGACGTTCTCCTCGCTCGCCGGCGTCGGTGTGATCGCGGCGGCGGTGTTCAACATCCTCAACGACTTCGGCGTCGACCCCACCGAGATCGGCGCGGTGGACGACGCCGCGATCCGGCTGTCCAACGGACCGATCTGGGCGGCTGTGGGCGTCGTCGCGGCGGTCGTCCTGGCCACGGCCGTGCTGGGGGCCCTGCTGCTGTTCACCGAGCGCTGGTTCGGCTACCGCCTGACGCGCGAGCGCTCCGGCGAGGGCAGCACCCTGCGCGTGCACCGCGGGCTGTTCACCCGTCGCTCGCTGTCGGTGGCCGAACGCCGGATGCGCGGGGCCGAGATCGTCGAGCCGCTGCTGCTGCGGGCCGGCCGCGGGGCGCAGTGCCGGGCGCTGTCGGCCGGGCTGGCCAAGGACGCGCAGGGCGGCGTGCTGCAGCCCCCGGTGCCGCGCGCCGAGGCCCACCGCGTGGCGTCGGCGGCGTTGCGGGAACCGCCGTCGGAGATCACCGGAGCGGTCCTGCGCCACCACCCGCGGGCGGCCCTGACCCGGCGCATGACGCGTGCCCTGGGCCCGACGGCCGTGCTGGTCGTCGTCGCGTTCGTGGCGGGCTCGCTGGTGCCGTGGTTGGGCTGGGCCGGCCCGACGAGTCTGGTCCTGCTGCCCGTCGCGGCGCTGATCGGTTGGGACCGCTACCGCAACCTCGGCCACGAGCTCACCGCCCGCTACCTGGTGAGCCGGCAGGGTGCGGTGGCGCGGCGCACCGTGGCGCTGCAGCGGTCGGGCGTCATCGGCTGGACGGTGCGGCAGAGCGTTTTCCAGCGCCGCGTGGGCCTGGTGACCCTGGAGGCGGTGACGGGCGCCGGGGCGGGCGGCTACGACGTGCTGGACCTGGCGGCGGCCGACGCGGTGGCCCTGGCCGACGCGGCGGTGCCCGACCTGCTCACCCCGTTCCTGCTGGCCCCCGCCGCTACGGGTCGTGCGCGCGTCAGCGGCGCCGGGTGCCGAACAGGCCGCGGGTGATCTCGCGCCCCAGCGCCGTGCCTGCGGAACGCAGGAACGACTTGACCATCGGCGAGCCGAGCACCTCGGACACCATGCTGGGCGCCTCCCGCTCCCGCCGGGGCGGCGGGGGCGGGGCGTCGGCCGGCGGGGGCGGCGGGGCGGGAGCCTCGGCGATCTTGGCGGTCAGCTTCTCGTAGGCCGACTCGCGGTCCACCGTGGTGCCGTACTTGCCGAACAGCGGCGACGCCTTCGCCGCCGCGGTGACGGCCTCCACGCCGATGGCCGCCATCAGCGAGCGGGGGGCCCGCATCCGCGACCACGCGACGGGGGTGGGCGCTCCGGTCTCCGACAGCACCGTGACGATGGCCTCGCCGGTGCCCAGCGAGGTCAGCGCCTCCTCCATGTCGTAGTTCTTGGTGTTCGGGTAGGTCTTGACCGTCTTCTTCAGCGCCGTCTGGTCCTCCGGCGTGAACGCCCGCAGCGCGTGCTGCACGCGCGCGCCGAGCTGCGACAGCACGGCGTTGGGGATGTCGGTGGGCAGCTGCGTGCAGAAGAACACGCCGACGCCCTTGGAGCGCACCAGCTTCACCGTCTGCTCGATGCGCTCCAGGAACGCCTTCGACGCGTCGGTGAACAGCAGGTGCGCCTCGTCGAAGAAGAACACGAGCTTGGGCTTGTCGAGGTCGCCCGCCTCGGGCAGCTCCTCGTAGAGCTCCGCCAGCAGCCACATGAGGAACGTGGAGAACAGCCGCGGGTTGGCGGCCTGGTCGGCCAGCTCCAGCAGGGACACGATGCCCTTGCCGTCGGGGCCCACGCGCAGCAGGTCGGCGGGCACGAACTCCGGCTCGCCGAAGAAGTCCTCGCCGCCCGCGGCCTCCAGGTTGACCAGCGCCCGCAGGATCACCCCGGCCGTGGCGGACGAGACGCCGCCGATGCCCTTGAGGTCGGCCTTGCCCTCGTCCGACGTCAGGTGCTGGATGACCGCGCGCAGGTCCTTGGTGTCGAGCAGCGGCAGCTGCTGCTGGTCGGCCCAGTGGAAGATCAGGCCGAGCGTGGACTCCTGGGTGTCGTTGAGCGACAGCACCTTGCTCAGCAGGATCGGGCCGAACTGCGTCAGCGTGGCCCGGATCGGCACCGCGGAGCTCGTGCCGCCCAGCGACAGGAACTCGACGGGGTACGCGGTGGGCGTCCAGTCGTCGCCGGTGTCCTTGGCGCGCTGCTCGACCTTCGGGTTGGACTGTCCGGCCTGCGCCATGCCCGACAGGTCGCCCTTGACGTCGGCCAGCAGCACGGGCACACCGGCGTCGGACAGCTGCCCGGCGAGGCCCTGCAACGTCTTGGTCTTGCCGGTACCGGTCGCGCCGGCCACGAGGCCGTGCCGGTTCAGCGTCGCGAACGGGATGCGGACCTTGGCGGTGGGGTCGACGACGCCGTCGATGACGACGCTGCCGAGCTCGAGAGCGGCGCCCTCGGTCGCGTATCCGGCGGCGATCTGTTGGGCGGCCGAAGCCGTGTTCTCTGCCACGGAGCGGAGCGTAGCGCCTAGGCTGGGTGGGTGAACGACCGTCTGGTATGGATCGACTGCGAGATGACCGGGCTCGATCTGGCGCACGACGCGCTGATCGAGATCGCGGTGCTCGTCACCGACGGGGACCTCAACGTCCTCGGTGAGGGTGTCGACGTGGTGATCCACGCCGACGACGACGCACTGGCCGCGATGCCCGACGTCGTGCGCGATATGCACGCCCACTCGGGCCTCACCGAAGAGGTGCGCAAGGCCACCGTCACGGTGGCCGAGGCGGAGCAGATGGTGCTCGCCTACGTCCGCGAACACGTCCTCGAGCCACGCGTCGCCCCCCTGGCCGGCAACTCGATCGCCACCGACCGCGGCTTCATCACCCGCGACATGCCCGAGCTCGACGCCCATCTGCACTACCGCATGGTCGACGTGAGCTCGATCAAGGAGCTGTGCCGGCGGTGGTTCCCCCGGGTCTTCTACGCGAAGCCGGAGAAAGGCCTGGCCCACCGGGCGCTGGCCGACATCCTCGAGTCCATCCGGGAGCTCGACTACTACCGCCACACCCTGTTCGTCGCGCCACCCGGACCCACGTCCGAGCAGGCCCAGGCGGTGGCGGCGGGGCTGACGAAAAGGGGCTGACGGGCCACGCTATGCTGGTCCAGTCGCTGGCTCCGGCCGGTGTGCATGGTGGGTGTAGCTCAGCTGGTAGAGCACCTGGTTGTGGTCCAGGGGGCCGCGGGTTCAAGTCCCGTCACTCACCCCATGCAGCGGGACCCCGCAGCGTGGTCGCTCAGAAGCTCTTGCTAGAGTTTCGGAGCGCCAGGCAGTGGGGCGCGATGCAGGCGCCGTTAGCTCAATTGGCAGAGCAGTTGACTCTTAATCAACGGGTTCGGGGTTCAAGTCCCTGACGGCGCACAATCACAGCAGGTCAGGGGCTCAGACCCCTGGCCTGTTGGCTTTCTGGAGACCAAATCCCGCGGAAACCACGCGGAGACCTCTCCAGGAGGCCCTCCCGATGGCTCGGCCACCCCTCCCCCTCGGCCAGCACGGTGCGATCAGCGTCACATCCAACAACGGCCGCTGGATCGCGCGCTGCCGAGTGCGTGGACTCGACGGGGTGACCCGCAAGATCGAGCGTTCCGGGAAGTCGCGCACCGCAGCCCGGCTCGCCCTCCAGGACGAGCTCCGCTCCCAGCGCGGCGAACGCGCCGAGGTCCTCCGGCCCGAGTCCCGGTTCCGTGACGCGGTGACGATCTACCTGGGCAAGGTCACCGCGCGGCGCGAGGACTCGACCACCGACGTCTACTCGTACTGGCTCGAGAAGCTCGTCCTCCCCCAGCTCGGCGAGCTGCGCCTGGGCGAGTGCGACGTGGCACAGATGGATGCCTTCTTCGCCCGCCTGGAGCGCGGCCGGCGCGTCGTCGAACACAAGGACGGCACGACCTCGGCGCAGCCTCTGTATGCGGCCAACACCCGCCGCATCCACCGCGCCGTCGTGGCCGGCGTCCTGCAGCAGGCCGTGCTCCACAAGGCCATCCCCTCCAACCCCGTCCGCGAGCTGGAGCGCATCGAGTCCCCGAAGGGGCACCGCAAGGCCACACCGCGCGGCCTGACCGCCGAGGAACGCCGACCGGCTGCACCTGGTGTGCTAGACGGTCACCCGAGCTGCGGAACGCAGGGACAGCAATTGACGATCATTGCGGAGGTGGCGGGGCGCCTGACCTGTAGCGTGCGTCGTACCGCACTGCTGCCGCGGCGCGCTCGTCGGCGTGCGCGTCGTCTCGCCCGGCCTGGGCCGAGCCTCGCGGGTAGCCGGCCTTGTGGACGCGGTGCTCGACCGATTCGTGCATGTTGTAGAGCGCGTACTGCAGGGCGACCAGCCAACCCAGCAGGATGGCGACCAGACGGATCCACAGTGGACCAGGGATGAAGAGCATGATCGGCACCACGGCGAGGTTCATCTGGACGAAGGCGCGTGCAAAGTGTCGCCACGCCCAGCTCGGACAGGTGGCGTCGAACAGCACCCACTCGCGGTAGCGGGACGGTAGGCCCCCTCCGAGGGCGTACCACAGCCACCGAAGTGGACCCGGCGGTTGCCTTGTCATGGCACCGACACTAGGCGTTTGCCGCCCTGAGGAGCAGGCGTCGAGAGACTCTGTCCGATGGCTGAGGGTCGGGGCCTTGTGGCCCTGGTACGGGGTGGGTCTTTGGCGGTGGCCTGGACTGAGGAGGTGACGAGGATGCAGACATCTGCACATCACTCGGAGCTGGACCGCGGGGCGTGCTTGATGTTGCTGGCTGGGGGAGGTGTGGGCCGCGTGGTCTTCACCGAGGCGGCGATGCCCGCTGTCGCGCCGGTCGTATACCACATGGATGACGAGGAGGTCGTTTTCCGGACCGCGGTCGGGAGCACCCTCGCCGCCGCGACCTGGGCGAGGGTCATCGCGTTCCAGGCGGACTGCATCGACCTCCGGACCCACACCGGGTGGACGGTGCTGGGTGTCGGTCAGACCCACGAGGTGGTCGACGGCGTGCGACTCGCCGCGCTCGGGCGTCGGCTGCCCGCGGCGCTGGTTCCCGTGCACACCATCGCACTCCGCCTAGAACGGCTGTCCGGGCTCCGACTGGCAGGCCGCTCCGGGTGAGCCCGTTCGACCGGCGGGTCATGTGCCGTGACGGAGCAGGGAGCGTCGACGGTGACGGTTGCCCGGTGGGGGACATGCAGCGCGCGCGTTGAAGAGTTGCTAAGGTTTGCAATCGTTGGTCTGCGGTCACTGCGCGCGCTGCGGTGGGGGATTCAGGGAGAGGCGGTCGGGATGAGCAAGCCGCTCTACCAGTTGAAGGCGGAGTTCTTCAAGACGTTGGCGCACCCGGCTCGGATCCGGGTGCTGGAGCTGCTCGGTGAACGCGAGCACTCGGTGGCGGAGATGCTGCCGGAGGTGGGGATCGAGCCGGCGAACCTGTCGCAGCAGTTGGCGGTGTTGCGCCGGGCCGGGCTGGTGGTGGCCCGCAAGGAGGGCTCGACAGTGCACTACTCGCTCACCAGCCCGGAGGTTGCCGAGCTGTTGGCGGTGGCCCGGGGAATTCTGACGTCGGTGCTGACCGGTCAGGTCGAGTTGCTGGAGGACCTTCAGGGGCCCCGCGCTCGGGCGACCGTGTCGGCGGCGCGGCGGCGCTGAGCTGCGGCCATCCCGCTCCCCCACCTCCTGGCGGGGTGGCCGCACCCATTCGCAGTGACTAGTGAGGAGGCTGGTTCGTGTGCTGAGGCTGTGGCGCAAGGTCCGACAGGTCGGGACGGTCGCCGAGCCGGCGCCCCCGTCGGGCGGTCGGGTCGGGCCGGCGGTGGAGTTGGCCGGTTCAGTGCAGGTCCGCCACGTCGATGCCGGTTCGTGCAACGGCTGCGAGGTGGAGATCGGGTCGGCGTTCGGGCCGGTGTATGACGCCGAGCGGTACGGGGCCCGGTTGGTCGCCTCGCCGCGCCATGCCGACGTCCTGCTGGTGACCGGGCCGGTGACCCGAAACATGCACCGGGCGCTGCGGCGCACCTACGACGCGGTCCCGGCCCCGAAGGTGGTGGTCGCGGTGGGCGACTGCGCCCGCAACTGTGGGGTGTTCGCCGGCGCCTACGGGGTGGCCGGCGCGGTCGCCGATGTGGTTCCCGTCGACCTGGACGTGCCGGGATGTCCCCCGCGACCCGAGGCGATCGTCGCGGCGCTGCGCACCCTGACCGGCCGATGAACCTCGTCGCGGCAGGTCTCGTGGGCGCGGTCGTCGTGGCCGTCGCCGCCGCGACAGCGGCGCTGTTGGTGCCGCGGCCGGCGCGGTCGGCCGTCGTCGGTGTGGGCACCGTGCTGTGCGGCGCGTCGGGGATGGCCGCCGGGATCGTGGCCCTGACCGGTCCGGGATGGTCGGCCGCGGTGGCGGGGCTGCTGCCGCTGACAGGTGTGGTGCTGAGTGTGGACGCTCTGAGCGGGGTGTTCCTGTCGGTCATCGGAGCGGTCGGGATCGCGGTCGGCATCTACGGGATCGGGTATGCCCGCCACGGCCTGGACGGGCGCGGGGTGCAGGCGATGGAGCCGCTGTTCGTGGCGGCCATGCTGCTGGTGCCCGCCGCCGGCGGGGTCGGCACGTTCCTGGTGTGCTGGGAGCTGATGGCGCTGACCTCACTGTTGCTGGTCCTGGCCGAGCACACCCGTCGTGTCGAGGTCGCCTCGGCCGCCCGCTGGTATGCGGTGATGACGCATCTGGGGTTCGTCGCGATCCTGATCGGGCTGGTGGTGCTGGCCGGACACGCCGACAACGACTCCTTCCCGGCGTTGCGGGTCGCCGCCGCGGGCCTGTCCCCCGCCACCGCGGGGCTGGTGTTCACCCTGACCCTGGTCGGGTTCGCCTCGAAAGCCGGGATCCTGCCGCTGCACGCCTGGCTGCCCCGGGCCCATCCGGAGGCGCCCAGCCACGTCTCGGCGCTGATGTCGGCGGCGATGGTGACGTTGGGCGTCTACGGGATCGTGCGGGTCGGGTTCGACCTACTCGGCGGCGGCAGCCGCTGGTGGTGGCTGCTGGTACTCGCCTTGGGTGCGGTGTCGGCGGTCTACGGGATCCTGCAGGCCGCGATCGGCACCGACCTCAAACGGCTGCTGGCCTACTCCACCACCGAGAACATGGGCCTGGTCCTGATCGGGGTCGGCGCCGGTGGGCTGTTCGCCGCGGCCGGGAACATGCTGCTGGCCGGGTTGGCGTTGACCGCCGCGCTGCTGCACGTGGTCAACCATGCCGCGTTCAAGACGCTGCTGTTCCTGGCGGCCGGGTCGGTGCTGCACGCCACCGGAAGCCGTGACCTCGACGATCTGGGCGGGTTGCGCCCCCGGATGCCGGTCACCACCGCCGCGTTCGGGCTCGGCGCGCTCGCTGGGTCGGCGTTGCCGCTCGGGCCGGCGTTCGTCAGCGAGTGGCTGCTGCTCCAGGCCCTGGTGCACGGTCTGGCCGCGGGCGGGATGGCCACCGCGATCATGATGCCGATCGCGGTGGCCACTGTGGCGCTCACCGCGGGGTTGGCCGTGGCGACGTTCGTGAAGGCCTTCGGGGTCGGTTTCCTCGCGCGGCCCCGTTCCGAGCACGCCGCTGCCGCCCGGGAGAGCCCACCGAGCATGCTCGCCGGGATGGGCGTCGCCGCCGCCGTGTGCGTCGTGTTGGCGGTGGCGCCGGTGCTGGTGCTCCCCGTGATCGGCGCTGCGAGCGGACGGGTGTTCGGTGTGGCCGATCCGGTGTTGTCGGGGCTGTTGGCGGTGCGGCTGCAGGGGTTCACCGGGTCGCTGTCGCCGCTGTTGGTGGCCGCGGCGGTGGTGTTCGCGACGGTGGTGTTCGCGGTGGCGGCCCGGCTGATCGCGGCCCGGCACCGGGCCCGGGTCGCGGCCCGGTTGTGGGACTGCGGAGCGGGTCCGCTCTCGGCGCGCATGGAGTACACCGCCACCTCGTTCGCCGAGCCCCTGCAACGGGTGTTCGACAACGTGCTGCGGCCCGAGCACGACGTCGACATCACCCACTACCGCGAGTCACGCTACCTGGTCGACGCGGTGAGCTACCGGCTGCGGGTACCCGACCGCGTCGAGCACCGCCTCTACCGCCCGGTCCTGTCCGCGGTACGGGCCTGGGGCCGGGCCGGGCCGCGGTTGGCCAACGGCAGCGTGCACCTTTACCTCGGCTACGGCTTCGCTGTGGTGTGCGGCGCGCTGCTCCTGCTCGTGGTGACCCGATGAGCCTCGCCGGTGTACTCAGCGCGCTCCTGCAGATCGCCCTGGTCACGGTGGGATCACCGCTGCTGGTAGGGGTGATGCGCCAGATCCGGGCCCGTCTGGAGGGCCGCGCCGGAGCAGGAGTGCTCCAGCCGTGGCGAGACCTGCGCAAGCTCGCCCGCAAGCAGCCCGTCACCCCACGCGGCACCAGCGAGGTGTTCCGGGTCGCGCCGCTGCTGATGCTGGCCACCACCGTCGCGGTGGTCGCCGTGGCACCGTTCGTGACCACCGCGTCGGTGCCCGCAGCGGGCGCGGACCTGTTCGTGGTGGTGGCGCTGCTGACCCTAGGGGCCGCCGCCCTGGCACTGGCCGGGCTCGACACCGGCACCGCGTTCGGCGGCATGGGCGCCAGCCGCGAGATCACCATCCTGGCCCTGGTCGAGCCCACCCTGCTGGTGGCGATCTTCGCGCTGTCGGTGCCGGTCGGATCCACCAACCTGGCCGACATCGTCACCTCGACCCTGCACGACCCGGGCCGGACCATCACCCCGGCCAGCCTGCTCGCCGCCGTCGCCCTCGGGCTGGCCGTGGTCGCCGAGACCGGCCGGCTCCCGGTGGACAACCCGTCCACCCACCTGGAGCTGACCATGATCCACGAAGCGATGGTGCTCGAGTACGCCGGGCCGGACCTGGCCATGGTCGAGCTGGCCTCGGCGATGCGGCTGAGCGTGTTCCTCGGGCTGTGGGCGACCTTGTTCGCCCCGTGGGGCATCGCCGCCGACGCCGGCGTCGGAGCACTCGCGCTCGGGACGGGCGTCCTGGTCGTCAAGGTCACCGCCCTGGGCGCGGCACTGGCCGCGGGCGAGGTGTTCCTGGCCAAGTTGCGGCTGTTCCGGGTCCCGGAGCTGCTGGCCGGATCGTTCGTCCTGGCGTTGCTCGCGGTGGTCGCATCGTTCTTCTTCGCCTGAACCCTTCCCAGTACAGGAGTGCACATGACAGCGCAGGCGCATCGGACACCCCGATGAGCGAGGCCGTCTTCGTCGAGCTGCTCAGCCTGAGCAGTGGCATCGTGCTGCTCACCGCAGTGCTGGTGCTGTGGCGCCGCGAGCTGGCCATGGTGATCCGCGTGTTCGCCGTGCAAGGCGTAGCGCTCGCCGGGCTGGTCGCCGTGCTGGCCGTGCGCGAGTCCTCCGCCGAGCTCGGCATCGTGGCCGCCGGCGTCCTGATTCTGCGCGCCGGGCTGCTGCCCTATCTGCTGGGCCGCGCCCTGACCGCCGCCGGGCCGCAACGCCGCGAAACCCGCCCCCTGGTCAACGTGGCCGCGTCCCTGCTGGCCGCAGCCGGGCTGACCCTGCTCGCCCTCGCGGTGTCCGCGCCCCTGGTAGCGCTCGCCCCGTCACCGGCCACCGCGGCGATCCCGGTCGGGATGGCGGTGGTGCTGATCGGGTTCTTCGTGCTGGTCACCCGTCGCCGCGCACTCTCGCAGCTGATCGGGTTCCTGCTGATGGACAACGGCATCACCACCGTCGGGTTCCTCACCACTGCCGGAATCGGTCTGGTCGTCGAGCTCGGCGTGTCCCTGGACATCCTGCTCGCCGTCCTCGTGCTGGGCGTGCTCACCGGATGGATGCAGACCGCGTTCGGCAACACCGACCTCGACGAACTACGAGAGCTGCACGACTGATGCCCCCCACATCCGCGCCCCCCGCAGGGCTGACCTCCCTCGTCCTGCTGGTCCCGATCCTGCTACCCCTGGTCACCGCCGCGATCTACCTGGTGGCGGGCTGGGGGCGACGAACAGTCTGGCTGAGCGCCACCAGCACCGTCGTCGTGCTGGTGGCGGCGATCACCGTCGCCATCCAGGTCAGCGACAACGACCCGCAGTCCACCGCAGGGGGGCTGCTGCGCGCCGACGCGTTGAGCGCGTTCATGTTGCTGGTCGTCGCCGTCGTGGCGGTGGTGGCCTGCTCAGCCACCCCGGCGCACCTGCGCGGCGAGATCAGCGCCGGGCGGGCCCGCCCGCGCACCGCGACCCGCCACAGCGTGCTGGTCCAGGTGTTCCTCGCCGCAATGACGCTGGCGGTACTGTCCTCCAGCCTGGGCCTGCTGTGGGTCGCGATCGAGGCCACCACTATCGTCACCGCGTTCCTCGTCGGGCAGCGCCGCACCCGCGCCGCGGTCGAAGCGGCGTGGAAGTACGTGGTGATCTGCTCGACCGGGATCGCGATGGCCCTGCTGGGCACCTTCCTGCTCAACTACGCCGCCGACCGCGCCGGGACCGGCCTGGACTGGACGGGGCTCACCGCGCACGCCACCGGACTGGACCCCGGCGTCACCCGGATCGCGGTCGTGCTGCTGATCCTCGGGTTCGGTACCAAGGCCGGGCTCGCCCCGCTGCACTCGTGGCTCCCCGACGCGCACAGCCAAGCTCCGGCCCCGGTGTCCGCGCTGATGTCGGGGGTGCTGCTCGCGGTCGCGTTCTACGCCATCCTGCGGATCAAGGTCGTTGCCGATCTCGCTCTGGGCGCCGGGTTCGCTCGCACCCTGCTGGCCGTGATCGCGCTCGCCTCCCTGCTGGTGGCCGCGACCGTGCTGATCGCGCAACGCGACTACAAACGGATGCTGGCCTACTCCAGCATCGAACACATGGGGCTGCTTGCCTTCGGCGCCGCCGTCGGGGGGCCCCTCGCCATGGCCGCGGTGCTGCTGCACATGCTGGGTCACGGCCTGGCCAAGAGCACCCTGTTCCTCAGCGCCGGACACATCCTGCAGACCACCGGCACCAGCCAGATCGGCTCGGTCCGGGCGTTGGCCACCCGCGCTCCGGTGCTCGCCGGTTGCTTCGCCGCCGGTGTGCTCGCCCTGATCGGATTCCCACCGTTCAGCATGTTCGCCAGCGAGTTCACCCTCGCCCGCGCCGGGGCAGGTGCCGGCCTCGGATGGCTCACCGCAGCGGTGTTCCTGCTCGTCCTGGTCATCGCCGCCACCCTGGTCGGACACACCACCCGGATGCTGCTCGGCCCCCCAGCGACCCCTACCCCGGCCGGCTCCGGCTCGGCCGGGTCGACGCCGGTCGGCACTGGCGCAGCCGATTCCCACGCCCCCGTCCGCGGCGCCCCTGCTCCGGCCGGCGCTCTCCGCGGCGGACCGGGCGCGGCCACCGCGCCCCGCACCCTGCCGGCGAGCACCGCGGTCACGCTGGTGGTCGCGCTCGCGGTGTGTGCGGCCGTCGGGGTCAGCACGCCACCCCTTGCCCATCTGCTGTACCTGGCCGCCGACGTCCTGACAGGAACACGATGACCGCCCCCCGACCCTCGCCAACCCCGCGCACGCCACCGGACCTCACCCGACCGACGGCCACCGAATCCGAATCCCTCAGCAGAGAATCCCCCAGCGCAGAAGCCCCCAGCGCAGAATCTCCCGGCGCGGGCCGCGTCGCCGGGTACCACCGCACCGCGCGCACCGTCACCCCCGACGAGCTGCCCGCCCACGCCGCGCAACTGCTGGCCGCCGGGTTCCGGGTCGCGCTGATCGCCGGACACGACGACAGCGGCCTGCGGCACCGCCCACCCGGACGCGGGCATGACGGGGATGTGGGCGACGGGGGCGCGGCACTGCGGGCGGTGTACCTGTTCACCGCGACCGCCCCGGACCGGCGCGTCGAACTGCACGTCCCGCTCGACCCACACCGACCGCAGGTCCCGAGCCTGGCCGGGCTGTCGTTCCCGGCGGGCCGGTTCGAGCGCGAGATGCGCGACCTGTTCGGGATCGTCGCGGCCGGCCACCCGCTGCCCAGGCGGCTGGTGCGCCACTTCCACTGGCCCCGAGGCTGGTACCCGATGCTCGCCGACGCCGGGGAGCCGCCGGCGTTCGGCGACCAGGACGGCCCGTACCCGTTCCGCATCGTCGAGGGCCCGGGGGTCTACGAGATACCCGTCGGCCCGGTGCACGCCGGCATGATCGAGCCAGGGCACTTCCGGTTCTCCGTGGTCGGGGAGACCATCCTCAAGTTCAAGGCCCGGCTGTGGTTCGTCCACCGCGGCATCGAGAAACTCTTCCAGGACCGCTCCCCGCAGGACGGCCTCGAGCTGGCCGAACGGATCAGCGGCGACACCTCCGTCGGCCACGCCCTCGCGTTCTGCCAGGCCGTGGAGGACGCCCGATCGGTCACGGTCGGCGACGACGCCCTGCGGTTGCGCGCCATCCTGCTGGAGCTCGAACGGCTCTACAACCACGTCACCGACATCGGCGCACTGTGCAACGACGTCGGGCACTCCATCCTCAACGCCCACGCCGGGCGGATCCGCGAACAGCTGCTGCGCATCAACGACCAGGTCACCGGACACCGGCTGCTCCGCGGCGCCCTCCATCCCGGTGGCGCCTGCCTCCGCCGGCTACCCGACCCCGCCGCGCTGCAGGCGATCGCCGCCGACATCGGCGAGGTGGTGACCCTCGCTCTGGACCACAGCGTGGTCCGCGACCGCTTCACCGGCACCGCCGTGCTCACCGCCGAACAGGCCGGCGACCTCGGCACGCTGGGCTACGTCGCCCGCGCCAGCGGCCTGACCCTCGACGCCCGCCACGACCACCCCACCCTGACCCCGCCCCATCCCCGCACCGTGCACATCCGCACCGACGGTGACGTGCTCGCCCGGTTCCTCGCCCGCGCCGAGGAGATCACCGCCTCCGTCGCGATGATCACCACCTGGGTCGGGCAGCTCGACGGCCGCCACCACGCCACCACCCCACTGACCACCCACCACCACCCGGACGACACCCACCCGGACAATGCCACGCAGGACCCCCACGGCAGACGCTCGGGAGTGGGCATCGTCGAGGGCTGGCGGGGCACGATCGTGCACCGCGTGGAACTCGGACCCGACGGGCTGCTGACCCGGGTGAAGATCGCCGACCCCAGCTTCCTCAACTGGCCCGCTCTCCCGGTTGCTCTGACCGGCACGATCGTTCCGGACTTCCCACTGGTCAACAAGAGCTTCAATCTCTCCTACGCCGGCAACGATCTGTAACCGGCCCCGAAACCAGCCGCTCACCCTGCCAAACATCGCATCACAACACTTGCATAAGTTGTTAACTGCGAATACGCTGAAGGGAAGGAAGGACGGCGGGTTCGCCGTGCCGAACGCATCGAGGGGACGCGGCTGCGATGGACGTGTTCGAGCAGGCTCTGCGCGAATCCGTCGAGCGCGCACAGCAGGCGATGCTGACCGCCCGGCGCGACGGCCGGCCGTTCGCGGCCAACCAGCACGCCTCACGGATCCTGGATCTGCTCGACCGGGCCCGGGTCAACGGCATCGACACCGCCGACTGGGTCCCCGCGTCAGCGTGGGCCTCGGTCACCGCCGCCGCGGGCGACACCGCGTGAGCACACCATCGGACACGCCGGTTCCAGAGGCGATGTCCGAGGCGATGTCCGAGGCGATGTCCGAGGCGATGTCGGAGTTGTTTCGGGTGCTGGGTCATCGAGTGCGGGTGCAGGTTCTCTACGCCCTGGGTGAGGGTCCGGCGTCGGTGCGTGAGCTGCAGGCCCAGACGCACGTGGACGGCTCCCGGCTGTCCCAGCAGCTGGCCGTGCTGCGCCGGGCCGGGCTGATCAGCGCCCGCCGTCGCGGCCGCTCGATCGACTACGCGCTGAGCACCCCCGAGGTGATCGGGCTGGTCCAGGCCGCCCGGTGGGTGGTGAACCGGCGCGCCGTCGGCCAGGAACGACTGCTGGCCCAACTGCAGACCGAACGGGCCTCATGAGACCCGCAGCGGCCCACGGTGTGGCCTCGACACCCGCACCGGCCGCATACGGCGCCGCCAACCCGACGGGCGATACCGGGCCGCGGGCAGGCATCGGCCTCGTCGGCCGCGGGTGGCCGCTATGACCGCTCGGGAATCGGGACACCGGCCCGACGCGCAGGGCGGGTCGATCACCGACGCGACCTGGGCGGTCGCGGTGGTCAACGACGCCGGCGCACCGCTGGCCTCCTCGACGGAGCACGGCGCCGGTCTACGGGAGGACGCCGCACTGATCGAGACCCTCTCCGGGGTCACGGCCGTGCCGATGTCGCTGATCGCCCGCGACGCCGCCGAACTGGCCACGAGACTGCACGGGCTCCCGCGTCAGGTCGGGGCGATCTTCCTGACCCGCACCAACCGGGCGCGGACCCGCGCCGCGCAACACCTGCTGACCGAACTCGACAACCGCCCGTTGATCACCGACGACGACGCCATGGCGATCACCCTGACCGCCGCCGTGCTGAACTACCTGATCCGCCGGCGTCGTTGCCTCAGCGGCTGCCGGGTCCTGTTCGCCGGCGCCGCGGCCCTACCGATCATCTCCCCGATGCTGCTCACCGCCGGGGTCGTCGAGCTCACGCTGTGGAATCTCGGCGACGCCGATCAGGCCCCGTTGTCGCGGGTCGCCCGTGACGCGGACGTCGTGATCGACCTGGTAGGTCCGGCGGGGGGCATGGACCAGGTCGCTCTGGACCGGCCCAGCGGTTCGGTCGTCGGTCTGGATCAGCGCCGCGCCCACCTGCTCGCGCTGCCCGGGCTGTTTCGGGCTCTCGCCGCAGCCCCCGCCCTGGCTCCCGCTGCGGCTCCCGCTGCGGCTCCCGCCGCACCGGTGGACATACGGCTGTTGTGTGCGAGCGCGCGCGGGCTTGTCAGCGCCACCCCACCGCACCGCCGCCTTCCCGTTCTGAGCAGCCCGCACACCACCGACGCTGTCACCGGCGCCGCGTTACACGTCCTTCACCGGGCCGCTCCGCCTGCTACCAGCCGGGCCGCCTGGCCGCGTCCCAACGAACGCGACCATCCGGGGCGGCGGTGAGCGCAGCGCCCGACCCCACCGACGACGGCCGCGACCGCAGACCCCGCGCCGGATGGTCGCGCCTCTGCGGCCTGCCCGCGGTTCTCCCTGGAAGGAACCCACGATGACCGAGACGCCGCCTGAGATCGAGCAGATCGAACGCCACGACTACGACGTGGTGGTCATCGGCGCCGGGGGGGCCGGGCTGCGCGCCGCCATCGAGGCCCGCGCCCAGGGCAAACGCACCGCGATCATCTCCAAGTCACTGTTCGGGAAGGCCCACACGGTGATGGCCGAAGGCGGAATCGCCGCGGCCATGGGCAACGTCAACGCGAACGACTGCTGGCAGGTGCACTACCGCGACACCCTGCGCGGCGGGAAGTTCCTCAACAACTGGCGGATGGCCGAGCTGCACGCCCAGGAGGCCCCCGAGCGGGTCTGGGAGCTCGAGACCTACGGCGCGCTGCTGGACCGCACCCCTGAGGGGAAGATCAGCCAGCGCAACTTCGGCGGGCACACCTACCCGCGACTGGCCCACGTCGGTGACCGCACCGGCCTGGAACTGATCCGCACGCTGCAGCAGAAGATCGTGTCCCTGCAGCAGGAGGACTTCGCGGCCACCGGCGACTACGAGGCCAACATCCGGGTCTTCCACGAGACCACCATCACCGAGCTGATCAAGACCGACGGCAGGATCGCCGGGGCGGTCGGGTACTACCGCAGCACCGGCGCGTTCGTCGCGTTCACCGCCGCGGCGGTCGTGCTGGCCACCGGCGGGATCGGCAAGTCCTTCAAGGTGACCAGCAACTCCTGGGAGTACACCGGCGACGGTCTCGCGCTGGCCCTGCGCGCCGGCGCCACGCTGATCAACATGGAGTTCCTTCAGTTCCACCCCACCGGCATGGTGTGGCCGCTGTCGGTGAAGGGCCTGCTGGTCACCGAGTCGGTCCGCGGCGACGGCGGGGTGCTGCGCAACTGCGAGGGCCGCCGGTTCATGTTCGACTACATCCCCGAGGTGTTCAAGAACAACTACGCCACCACCGAGGCCGAGGGCGACCGCTGGTACGCCGACCAGGAGAACAACCGGCGCCCCCCCGAACTGCTGCCCCGCGACGAGGTGGCCCGGGCGATCAACGCCGAGGTCAAGGCCGGGCGCGGGTCTCCGCACGGTGGGGTGTTCCTCGACGTGTCCACCCGGCTGCCCGCCGAGCGGATCATCCGGCTGCTGCCCTCGATGTATCACCAGTTCAAGGAGCTGGCCGACGTCGACATCACGAAGGAACCGATGGAGGTCGGGCCCACCTGTCACTACATGATGGGGGGTATCGAGGTCGATCCAGACACCGCGATGACCACGGTGGCGGGGCTGTTCGCGGCCGGTGAGTGCTCCGGCGGCATGCACGGCTCCAACCGGTTGGGTGGCAACTCGCTCTCCGACCTGCTGGTGTTCGGGCGTCGCGCCGGTCTCGGCGCCGCCGAGTGCGCCGATCTGTTCGCCCCCGCACCGCCGATCCCCGACACCGACCTCGAGCTCGCCCGCCAACGCGCACTGCTGCCCTTCGCCAACGCCGGTGGAGAGGACCCGTACACGGTGCACGCCGAGCTGCAACAGACGATGAACGACCTGGTCGGCATCATCCGCAAGGCCGACGAGATCGAACTTGCCCTCAAACGGATCGACGACCTCGAGGCCCGCGCAAGGACCCTCACCGTCACCGGCGCCCGGCTGTTCAACCCGGCCTGGCACCTCGCGCTGGATCTGCACAACATGCTGCTCGTGTCGCAGTGTGTGGCCCGCGCGGCGCTGCTGCGCACCGAGAGCCGCGGCGGGCACACCCGCGAGGACCACCCCGTCCTGGACGCCGGCTGGCGCCGGCAACTGCTGGTCTGCGCCCTGGACCGCGACCAGCTCACCGTGACCCCGCAGCAACAGCCGCCCATGCGCCCGGACCTGCTGGAGCTGTTCGACCCCGACGAGCTGGGCAAGTACTACACCCCCACCGAACTGGCCGGGCCCCACGGCTCCGGTGAGCTGTCAGGAGCCCCGTCCTGACCTCCGTACTGCGCCCGACCCCGATCACACCCCGATCCGACGCGCCGCGGCGCCCGGTCAAGGGATCGATGCTGCTGAAGATGCTGCACACGACGGACCCCAAGGACATCGCGATCCTGTACCTGGTCACGTCGTTCGGGTTCTTCCTCGCGGGCGGCGCCATGGCGCTGCTGATGCGCGGTGAGCTCGCGGTGCCGGGGCAGCAGTTCCTGTCCAACGAGCAGTACAACCAGCTGTTCACGATGCACGGCACGATCATGCTGCTGCTCTACGCCACCCCGATCCTGTTCGGGTTCGCGAACTACATCGTGCCGCTGCAGATCGGTGCGCCCGACGTCGCGTTCCCGCGGCTCAACGCCTTCTCCTACTGGCTGTTCCTGTTCGGCGGGCTCGTCGTCCTGTCGGGCTTCCTGACCCCGGGCGGGGCGGCGGACTTCGGCTGGTTCGCCTACACCCCGCTCTCCGACGCCATCCACTCCCCCGGCGCCGGCGCCGACCTGTGGATCATGGGCCTGGTCGTGGCCGGGTTGGGCACCATCCTCGGTGGCGTCAACTTCATCACCACCATCGTCTGCATGCGTGCGCCGGGCATGACGATGTTCCGGATGCCGATCTTCACCTGGAACATCTTCGTCACCGCGATCCTGATCCTCATCGCGTTCCCGGTGCTGACCGCCGCGCTGCTCGGCCTCGCCGCCGACCGCCACCTCGGGGCCCACGTGTTCGACCCCGCCAACGGCGGCGTGATCCTGTGGCAGCACCTGTTCTGGTTCTTCGGCCACCCCGAGGTCTACATCGTGGCGCTGCCGTTCTTCGGCATCGTCTCCGAGATCTTCCCGGTGTTCGCCCGCAAGCCCGTCTTCGGCTACAAGGGGCTCGTCTACGCCACCATCTCCATCGGTGCGCTCTCGATCGCGGTGTGGGCCCACCACATGTACGCCACCGGCGCGGTCCTGCTGGCCTTCTTCTCCTTCACCACCTTCCTCATCGCGATCCCGACGGGCGTCAAGTTCGTCAACTGGATCGGCACCCTGTGGAAGGGCCAGATCACGTTCGAGACGCCGATGATGTTCGCGCTCGGCTTCCTCGTCACGTTCCTGTTCGGTGGCCTCACGGGCATCCTGCTCGCGTCGCCGCCGGTGGACTTCCACGTCAGCGACACCTACTTCGTGGTGGCGCACTTCCACTACGTGCTGTTCGGCACGATCGTGTTCGCCACCTACGCCGGCATCTACTTCTGGTTCCCGAAGATGACCGGCCGGATGATGGACGAGACGCTGGGCAAGGTCCACTTCTGGCTCACGTTCGTCGGTTTCCACCTGACGTTCCTGGTGCAGCACTGGCTGGGCAACGAGGGTATGCCGCGCCGCTACGCCGACTACCTGCCGTCCGACGGCTTCACCACGCTGAACATGATCAGCTCGATCGGGGCGTTCGTGCTCGGCGCGTCGACGCTGCCGTTCATCTGGAACGTGTTCAAGAGCTACCGGTACGGCAGGGTCGTCACGGTCGACGACCCGTGGGGCTTCGGCAACGCGCTGGAGTGGGCCACGTCCTGCCCGCCGCCGCGGCACAACTTCACCGAGCTGCCCCGGATCCGGTCGGAGCGTCCGGCGTTCGAGCTGCACTACCCGCACCTGGTGGAACGCTTCCGCGAGGAAGCCCATGTGGGCGGCCACGCGCAGGTGGCGGAGATCGTCACCCAGGGAGTGGGCAAGGAGTCCCATCCGAACGGGGACCCCAAGTCCCGCTGAACGATGACGGGTGACACCACAGTCCTGATCACGGTCACCGGTCCGGACCGTCCCGGGGTGAGTTCGGTGCTCTTCGCCGCGCTCACCCGGCACGGGGTCGACCTGCTCGACGTCGAGCAGGTCGTCATCCGGGGCCGGCTCACGCTCGGTGCCCTCGTGGCGGCCCACCACGACCCGGAGGGCCTGCAGGAGGTCGTCGAGCAGGCGATGGCCGGCATTGCGATGCAGGTGCACACGTCCATCGAGACGCACGACGACCCGGAGGCCCGGCGCCACTCCACCCACGTGGTGGTGGTGATCGGCCGCCCGATCACGGCGCGGGCCTTCGGGTCCATCGCCCAGGCCCTGGCCGACGCGGGTGCCAACATCGACGCCATCCGCCGCGTGGCCGACTACCCGGTCACCGGCCTGGAGCTGATGGTCTCGCCCGTGCCCGGCAAGGGGTCGGAGAACTACCCGCCCGGCACGCTGCGCGCCAAGCTCGTCGACGTGGCGCGGGCCGCGGGCGTCGACGTCGCCGTGGAGCGGGCCGGCCTGGGGCGGCGCAGCAAGCGGCTCATCGTGTTCGACGTCGACTCCACGCTCGTGCAGGGCGAGGTGATCGAGATGCTCGCCGCGCGGGCGGGCGCCGAGGCCGAGGTCCGGGCCGTCACCGAGGCCGCCATGCGGGGCGAGCTGGACTTCGCCGAGTCACTGCACCGCCGCGTCGCCGCACTGGCCGGGCTGCCCGAGACGGTGCTGGCCGAGGTCGCGGCGGAGCTGGAGCTCACGCCCGGCGCCCGCACCACCATCCGCACGCTCAAGCGGCTCGGGTTCCGCTGCGGCGTGGTCTCCGGCGGCTTCACGCGGGTGATCGCAGGCCTGGCCGACGAGCTGGGGCTGGACTTCTGCGCGGCCAACGAGCTGGAGGTCGTCGACGGGCGGCTCACCGGCAAGGTCGTCGGAGAGATCGTCGACCGGCCCGGCAAGGCCGTGGCGCTGCGGCGCTTCGCGGAGACGTTCGGAGTGCCCCTGGAGCAGTGCGTGGCCGTGGGCGACGGGGCCAACGACATCGACATGCTCTCCACCGCGGGCCTGGGCATCGCGTTCAACGCCAAACCGGCGCTGCGCGAGGTGGCCGACACCGCACTGTCCCTGCCCTACCTCGACGTGGTGCTGTTCGTCCTGGGCATCACCCGCGACGAGATCGAGCGGGCCGACGCGGCCGAGGGCGTCGGCCGGCGCGTCCCGATCGCGTGACCGTGCTCGCGCCGCTCGCGGACCGGTACGGGACGGCGTCCGTCGTGATCCCGCCCGAGCCCGACGGTGCTGATGCGCGTTCCGCTCACGCTGCACACGGGATCACGCGCGCCATGCCCGTCGTCCTGCGGCTGGAACGCCCGCCCGCGGCACGCACCCCGGTGCTGGAGGCGGCCGCCGTGGCGGCGCTCGCGCTGTGCCTCGACCCACGGGCCGAGCCCGGCGGCGAGTGGCACGAGGCCGTGGAGATGTGGGTGGCCAGCCGCATCCGCAAGATCGCCCGCCGGGCGCGGACCTCGCACTGGGACGCGGTGCAGGAGCTCCCGGGCGTCACGTGCCGGGTGGGCGACGCCGAGGCCCGCGCGCTCGTTCCCGGGCCCGTCGACGACGTGCCCCGGACGCTGTCGCGGCTGCAGATCGGTGGCACCGAGCTCGATCCCGATGAGCCGGGTGCGCCGGCGGCCGGGGTGCCGGTGATCTGGGTCAACGCCGCCCTGCACATGACCGTCGGCAAGGCCGCCGCGCAGGTCGGGCACGCCTCGATGCTGTTCGCCGCGGCCCACGGCCTCACGGAGGTACCGGCCTTCGCGGTGCGGGACGCCTCGCCGGAGCGTTGGGCGGAGCTCACCGCGGCGGTCGAACGGGGCGAGGCGGTGGCCGTCCGCGACGGGGGTTTCACCGAGGTCGCCCCCGGCACCACCACATGCATCACCCAGTAGGGAGCCCCACATGATCGAGGTGAAGACCGGCAGCGGCGTCGTCCGGGGCGCCGTCGAGGGTGATCTCGTGGCCTGGCGCGGCATCCCCTACGCCGCGTCCACCGCCGGTGACGGCCGGCTGCGCGCCCCGCGTGCGCCCGAGCCGTGGACCGGCGTCCGCGATGCGTCCCGGTTCGGCCCGGTGCCGCCCCAGGCCCGCAACAACGCGATGCTCGGTGCGGGTCGCCGCACCCCGATGGGCGAGGACTGCCTGAGCATCAACGTCCTGCGCCCCGCCGCGGGGTCCACCCGGCCCCGCCCGGTGATGGTGTGGATCTACGGCGGCGCGTTCAGTGCGGGCTCGTCGGCCGCCACGCTCTACGGTGGCAAGGAGCTGGTCCGCGCGGGCGACGTCGTGCACGTCACCTTCAACTACCGCCTCGGCGTGCTGGGTTACCTCGACTTCACCCGCTACGCGACGCCGGTCCGCCCGGTCGACGCCAACCTGGGGCTGCGCGACCAGGTCGCCGCACTGGAGTGGGTGCGCGACAACATCGCCGCGTTCGGGGGCGACGCGGACAACGTCACGGTGTTCGGGGAGTCGGCCGGCGCGATCTCGGTGACCACGCTGATGGCCACCCCGGCCGCGCGCGGCCTGTTCGCCCGGGCCATCTCGGAGAGCTCGGCCGTCGAGGCCGCGTACACGTCCGGGCGGGCGGCCGGCTGGGCCGCGGACCTCGCCGGCATCCTCGGCGCCGGCCCGCACGACGCCCTCGACGCGGTGCTGCGCGCCGACCCGGCCGCACTGGTCGCCGCCGGGGCCACCCTGGACGACTGGACCAACGAACGCACCCCCGGCACCCTCTGCTTCGCCCCGGTGGTGGACGGCGACTACCTGCCCGAGCACCCGATCGACGCCTTCGACGGCGGCCGCACCCACCCGGTGCCGCTGCTCATCGGCACCAACGACCGCGAGGCCACCCTGTTCGCGCGTTCCGGCCGGGTGCTGCCCACGTCGACGGACCTGATCGATCGCATGTTCGCGGTCACCGACCCGGGCGCCCGCGCCCGCATCCTGTCCGCCTACCCGCGCTACCCCGCCGCGTCGTCGGCGGTGGACCTCGGCGGTGACGTGACGTTCTGGTGGCCCAGCGTCCGGGCGGCCGACGGGCACTCGGCGGTGGCCCCCACCTGGGTCTACCGCTACGACTTCGCGCCGCGCGCGCTGAAGGTGCTCGGCGTCGACGCCACGCACGGCACCGAGATGGCGGCCGTGTTCGGCGCGAAGCGGCTCTCCCGCCTGCTCACCGCGTTCGGGGGCCGCCAGGACCTGGCCGGGGTCACCCGCCGGGTGCAGGAGCACTGGATCTCCTTCGCCCGCACCGGTGCGCCGGCCGCGGGCTGGCCCGGCTACGACGTCGCCGACCGGCGCACGCTGGTGATCGACGCCGAGGACCGCGTCGAGTGCGACCCCCGCCGCGCCCGTCGCCAGGCGTGGACGGGGTACGCGAACTACCGCTGACTAGGCTTCCGCACGTGGACGAGGCACGCCTGAGGTTCCTGTTCGGCTCCGTCCCGGACGCGGACGACTACGCGGACGAGGACGGCCGCATCGCCCTCCTGCACGCCGACCGGCCCGATCCCGACGAGGGCTGGCCGCCGCCGTCGATCCGGGTGGTGATCGCCAACCAGGTGCTCGACGGCGACCCGCCCGCCACGTGGGCCACCGCGGTCCGGCTGCTCGGGCTCGGGCTCGACCGCCACGCGGCGATGGACCAGCTGGTGGGCGCGATCCTGCCGCAGATCGAGGCGGCGCTGCGGGGCGAGGACATCGACCCGGCGGCGTACGAGGCGGCCCTGGAACGGCTCCCCGCCCCGGCCCCGGAGACGCTGCGGGCCGCCTACCTGGACGTCGTCCGGGCGCAGAGGTCCGTGGCGCTCGGCCGGCTGATCGAGCTGGTGGCCGAGCCGCTGGGCGTCGACAGCGCCGACCCGGCCTGGTTCGCCGCCGTCGAGGCCGAGCTGATGCTGGACCCCGCCTCGCCGATCACGATGGCCTACCCCGACGTCGTCGTGCACGTGCCGGGGCTGGTCGACGGCATCGTGCTCACCCACCGGCTCTCCGCGGCCGAGCACGCCGAGGACTACCTCGACCTCGACGCCGACCTCGCCGCGTTCCTCCGGTTCCCCCAGCCGCGGGTGGCCCAGGGCGCGCTCGTGGTGGACGACATGGCGTGGGCCGGGCCCGTCGACTGGCTCGCGCCCCTGCCGCTCGACGCCCTGCTCGCCGTGCGCGTCACCGGGGACGGGGAGGTGAGCGTCGCGGTGCTGGACGACGAGCCCGTCGCCCCTCCCGGCCTGGTGGACCTGCTCCGCTCCGTCTACGATGTCGAGGTCGCCGAGCCCGGATTGCCGGTCACCGGCGAGATGCTCGTGGTCGGGATGCTGCTGCGCGACCCCGACGTCTTCGCCCGTCCGGTCCCGCCGCTGACCGAGCTGGCCGCGGCCGCGGGCCTGGAGCGGCGCGAGGACGAGTTCGCCCACGACGAGTCGGTGTGGGCCAACGCCGAGGAGGCCGACCGGGCGTCCCGGGTGGTGGAGCGGCTGCCCACCCCCGAGCAGCGCGACGCGGCCCTGGAGGCGCTCGACCTGCTCACCGCCGCGGCCGGGGACTCGTCGGCCCTGCGGCGGTCGCTGGACCTGCTCGGCGATCCGGACGTGCTGGTCACGGTCCTGGACGAGCTGCTCGACGAGCACGACCAGCACGACGCCGAGCGGGTCGCCGCCCTCGTCGCGCTGGGCGCCCGGCTGGTCGCCGCGGCCGGACGCTCGCCCCGCGCGGCCGTGGCGGAGTTCGTGGCCGCCACCGCCGCGGAGCGCGACGGCCGGGTCCTCGACGCCGAGTCGCACCTGCGGGCCGCGTCCGCGGCCGCCGATGGGTGGGGGCTGGTGGAGGACCGGCTCGCGGCCTACGAGTCCGACCGGGGCGACGCCGCGGCGGCCTTGGGCCGGTGGCGCTCCGTCGACGCGGGGGAGGGCGAGCCCGACGTCATGACGGTCCGGCCGTTCGCCGCCGCCGCGGGCCCCGAGCCGGGACGCAACGACCCCTGCTGGTGCGGGTCGGGCCGCAAGTACAAGCAGTGCCACCCCGGGCAGCGGCCCGCCGTTCCACTCGCCGAACGCGTCGGCTGGCTGCACCGCAAGGCCGTCGGCTACGTCGAACGCCGCGGCGGCGCGGCGGCCGACCTGCTGGAGGAGTACGCCGAGGCCCTCGCCGGCGAGGACGGCGATCTGGAGGCCGCCTACCACGAGCCGGTCGTCGTCGACGCCGTGCTGCACGAGGGCGGCTGGTTCGCGCGGTTCCTCGCCGACCGCGGGCCGCTGCTACCCGCCGACGAGCGGGAGCTGGGCGCGTCGTGGCTGACGGTGGAGCGCAGCGTCTACGAGGTGGCGGACCCCACGCACGTGCGGGACGTCCGCACCGGTGAGCAGTTCGAGACCGTCGGCCGGATCGCGACCGTCGGCGCCCGGATCTGCGCGCGCGCCCTGCCCGACGGCACCGGCCGCCGCGTGCTGGTGGCCGTCGTCGCGGTGGACCGGGACCTGGAGGAGGAGCTGCTGGCCGTCCTGGAGGAGCGCGACGGCCTCGAGCTGCTGGACCTGCTCGGCGCGGGTCCGCCCCCGCCCCGGACGGTGCTGCGCTCGACACCCCCGAGGCCCGCCCCGGCCGCGGCCCCCTCGGCGGCGGTGCTGCAGCTGCAGGAGCGCCGGGAACGGAGATGGTGCGACGACCCCGCACCGGAGCTGGGGGGATCCACCCCCCGGGAGGCGGCGGCGGATCCCCGGCGTCACGAGGCACTGGAGCGACTCATCGCCGCGCTGCCCGTCGACGACCCCGTGACGGGGCGGCTCGGGATGCGCCCGGACCGGATCCGGGAGCTGCTCGGTCTCGCGTGAGATGAACGTGATGGGGGCACGGCGGTCGACCGAGCCCCGCGACGGTCATCTCACCCGCGTCGCTCCGCACTGTCGGTGCCCGGTGGGATGCTGCCGCCGTGGCCTCTCGACACATCACCGATGCGGAGCGGCGCTCGCGGCTCGCCGTGCGGCACCGGCTCGTCCCCGATCGGCGTACGGATTCCGTCGAGGAGATCACCGGCTCGCTGGTGGCGCTGCACTCCACCGATCCCGTCACGGTCTACCTCTCGGTGGCCGCGCGCATGCAGCACCCGGACCTGGCCGCGGTCGACGCGGCGCTCTACGACCACCGGTCGCTGCTGCGCCACCACTCCATGCGGCGCACGTTGTGGATCTTCGATCACGACGCCGCCCGGGACGCCCACCACGGCGCCACGCTCGCCGTCGCGAAGGTGCAGCGGCGCAGCCTGCTCACCGGGCTGGAGGCTGCCGGCATCACCTCACCCGAGGGCTGGCTGAGATCGGCCACCGCCGACGTCCTGGCTCTGCTCCGCGAGTCGGGCCCGCTCCCGGCCCGGGAGATCGGGGCGCGGCTGCCGGGGCTGGCGGTACCGCTGACCATCGGCGGGGGCAAGTACACCGCCACCCAGCCCGCCCACACCCGGCTGCTGCTGAACATGGGGTTCGCGGGCCAGGTCCTGCGGGCCCGCCCCACCGGCACGTGGATCAACGGGCAGTACCGTTGGGCCGCCGCCGACGCCTGGTTCCCCGACGGCTTCGGCGCGCTCGACGTCCGGGAGGCCGCCGCCGGCCTGGCCCGACGCTGGCTGGCGGCGTTCGGCCCCGGCACCCGCGCCGACGTGGCCTGGTGGGCCGGTTGGACGGCCGCCACCACGAAGACGGCGCTGGCCGATGTCGGCGCGGTGGAGGTGGAGCTGGACGGGGGCCCGGGCTACGTCCTGCCCGACGACGTCGACGAGCCGCCTGCTGCTCCGCGGTCGTTCGTGCTCCTGCCGGGTCTGGACCCCACGACGATGGGGTGGAAGCAGCGCGACTTCCACCTCGACCCCGCCGACGTGCCGGTCCTGTTCGACCGCAACGGCAACGCTGGCCCCACCGCGTGGGTCGACGGCCGGGTGGTCGGCGCCTGGCACCACCGCAAGGACGGCACGGTGGCCCTGCACCTGACGGCCGAGGTGGACGCGGAGGCGCGGGCGGGGCTGGAGGAGCGGGCCGGGATGATCGAGCGACTGCTGGGCGAGGTCCGCTTCACGGTGCGCTACCCCTCGCCGGTGCTGGCCCAGCTGCAGTAGGTCAGGCGCCGCGCAGGCGGCGCAGGGCCGCGTGCACCTTCTCGCGGTCGTCCGTGGGCCAGAACGGGGGGAGGCTCGCGCGGAGGAAGCCGCCGTAGCGCGCCGTCGCGAGCCGGGGGTCCAGGATCGCCACCACCCCCCGGTCGTCCATCCCGCGCAGCAGGCGCCCGGCGCCCTGGGCGAGCAGGAGGGCGGCGTGGGTGGCCGAGACCGACAGGAAGCCGTTGCCGCCGTGCGCGTCGGTGGCGCGTTGCCGGGCGGCCACCAGGGGATCGTCGGGGCGGGGGAACGGGATGCGGTCGATGATCACGCACGACAGCGACGGGCCGGGCACGTCCACGCCCTGCCACAGCGAGAGCGTGCCGAACAGCGACGTGGGCTCGTCCTCGGCGAACTTCTTCACCAGCGTCATCGTGGAGTCGTCGCCCTGGCAGAGCAGCGGCGTGTCGAGCCGGCCGCGGAGCGCCTCGGTGGCCTGCTTGGCCGCGCGCATCGACGAGAAGAGCCCCAGCGTGCGCCCGCCCGCGGCCTCCACCAGCCCGGCGATCTCGTCGAGGTAGGCGGGCGGCAGGCCGTCGCGGCCGGGCGGGGGCAGCCGCTTGGCGACGTAGAGGATGCCGCTGCGGGCGTGGGCGAACGGCGAGCCGACGTCCATGCCCGACCACTTGGGCGCGTCGGGGTCGGGGATCGGGTCGTCGGACTTCTCGACGGTCGACGGGGGCAGCCCCCACTGCCGCGCCAGCGCGTCGAAGTTGCCGCCCAGGGCGAGCGTGGCGCTGGTCAGCACCACCGTCGACCGGCCGAACAGCCGCTCCCGCAGCAGCCCGCCCACCCACAGCGGCGCGGCGCGCAACACCTTGTGGCGCATGCCGTCCGGGCCCTGCTCGCCCAGCCACACGACGTCGCGACGCTTGGCCGGATCGGGCTCCTCGAACGCGCCGAGCAGCCGGGTGGCGGTGTCGAGCACCTCGTCGAGGGCGGCCTGGGCCATCTTCCGGCCGGCCGCGGCCTCGGGGTCCTCGCGCTTCTCGGACCCGAGCGCGGTGCGGCAGGCGCCTGCCGCGTTGACGATCGCCGACAGCGCTCCCGACGGGGCCTGCGGCAGCGCGTCCCAGCGACCGGGTGCGAGATCCTCCAGCACCAGGCCCAGCCCCTCGCCGGCCTCGGCGAGCCGGTCGGCCACCGCCTGGTCGACGAGCTTGCCCAGCCGCCGCGCGGTGACGCCGACCATGCCGGCCGTGAGCTCGGCGGTGGCCACGCCCGTGACGCGGTCGACCAGTTCGTGGGCCTCGTCCACCACCACGACGTCGTGCTCGGGCAGCACCGGTCGGCCCTCGAGGGCGTCGATGGCCAGCAGCGCGTGGTTGGTGACCACGATGTCGGCGCGGCCGGCCTGCGCCTTGGCCTTCTCGGCGAAGCAGTCCTCGCCCACGGGGCACTTGGACACGCCCAGGCACTCCCGGGCGGTGACCGAGACCTGTCGCCAGGTGGCGTCGGGGACACCGGGCACGAGCTCGTCGCGGTCGCCGAACTCGGTGGTGTCGGCCCACTCGTGCATCCGCTTGATGGCCCGGCCCATCGCCGAGATCGTGAAGGGGTCGAAGAGCTGGTCCTCCTCCTCGTCACCCCCGTCGCCGTGCAGCTTGTTGAGGCACAGGTAGTTGCGGCGGCCCTTGAGGATCGCGAACGTCGGGGTGCGGCCGAGCAGCGGCTTGAGGGCCTTGGCGAGGCGGGGGAGATCGCGGTCCACCAGTTGGCGCTGCAGCGCGATGGTGGCCGTGGAGATCACGACCGTGGAGTCCTTCGACACCGCGTGGTGGATCGACGGCACGAGGTAGGCCAGCGACTTGCCGGTGCCGGTGCCGGCCTGCACCGCCACGTGCTCACCGCTGCTGATGGCCTTGCGCACGGCCTGGGCCATGGCGTCCTGGCCCTCGCGGCGCTGGCCGCCCACGGCGGTGACGGCGGCTTCGAGCAGCTCGGCGACGCCGGGGATCTGGGTCGCGCCCGCCGACGTTCTTCGTACCGCGGAGGCGGCATCGGCGATGGCCACCGGAGGAGGCTACCCGCAGGCGCGGGAGGTCCGTGGGAGAACCACGTAACCGGTGTGCGTGCGGGGTCACACAGGGGGTGCCTGACATCATCGAAAGCGTGACGTCCACCCAGCTCCGGCTCGAGCCGTCCTCGTTCCCCGTGCTGATCGAGCACGCCGCCCGCTACAGCGACCTGGATCCCAGCCGCCGCATCGGCCGCGACGCCCTCGTGCGCTGGTTCGAGGACGCCCGCGTGTCGGTCGAGCTCGACGCACTGGGCGCCGACCTGTCCACCCGCTACCGGTCCCGGCAGTTCAAGCTGCTGCTCGCCTCCGTGGGCGTCGAGGTGATCGCGCCCCTGAAGGTGGCGGGCCGCTACCGGATCGGCGTCGGCGTGGCGCACATCGGCACGTCGTCGTTCACCTACACCTACGCCGTGTTCGCGGGCGACGAGTGCGTGGCCACCGGCCGGTCGGTCAGCGTGTACGTCACCGACGAGGGTCCCACCGAGCTGCCCGCCGACGTGCGCGCCGCCCTGACGGCCCTGAAGGTCGAGGGCGCGGAGCAGGAGCGGGCCGAACGCCTGCCCGGACGTCTCGTGCGCGAGGCCTACCCGTTCCGCCTCGACATCCGCACCCGCTTCGGCGACATCGACACCAACCGGCACGTCAACAACGTGGCCCTGGCCGGCTGGTACTTCGACGCCCTCGCCGAGCTGCACCTCGACATGCTCGGCTACCCCACCGGCGGCCCGCTCGACGACCTCTCGCCCAGCTCCCTGCACGTGGAGTACCTCGCCGAGGTGCACTACCCGGGCATCTACCAGCTGCGCGTCGGCGTGCTGGAGCTCGACGCCAGCTCGGTGCGCTACGCCTGCGGCCTGTTCGACGGCCCGCGCTGCATCGGGCTGGCCGAGGCCGTGGGCTCCCACGCGGACGCCGACGGCACGACGGGGGACGTGGCGGCCAGCCTGGGCGCCTGGCGGATGCGCAAGGTCTAGGCACCCCCGGTCAGTCGGGCGCGGGCGGCGTCGAACCCCGCCGTCACCGCCTTGGCGCCCACCGCCTTCGCCAGACCCATCGTCGGGGTGTTGACGTACATCGTCTCGGCCGCGCCGACCCGGTAGGTCTCGTGCCAGACCCCCACCGCGTCGGGGGCCTTGCGGGCGCGCCGGTTGAAGGCCGCCCAGGCCGGGCGGTGCTTCGCGTCGGTCGAGGAGGCGTAGCGGTAGAGCGACTCGGTGTCGCGCCAGTACTGCACGATCGTCGGTCCGCCGTTGCCCAGCAGCGTGCGGAAGCCGAGCAGGCCGAGATCGGGATCGCGGCTCAGCTCGGCGAGCATCGGGCCCATCGCCAGGAACGTCGGGAGCCACTGGTCGGGCCGCCACGGCTTGGTGACGTGCATGCCGATGAGGAACACGACCACGTCCTCGCCGGTCGTGGCGCTGTCGTGGGTCCACCGTCCGCGTGCGATCGCCATCGGGACCATCTCCTCACATTGGGAACTGCGACTTCCCAATATTGGACGGTGACACTATCCAATGTCAAGATGGCCGGGTGCGGATCTCGGAGTTGGCCCGGCGGGCAGGCGTGCCGGTCGGCACGGTCAAGTACTACCTGCGGGAGGGCCTGCTCCCCGCCGGAACGCCGACGTCGGCCACCCAGGCGCAGTACGGGGAGGAGCACGTCGAGCGGCTCGCGCTGATCCGGGTGCTGGTCGGGACGGGCGGGCTCACGGTCGCGGCGGCCCGCGCGGCCCTGCAGATGATCGACGCGCCGGCGCCGTCGATCCACGAGGTGATCGGCACGGCCCATCAGGCGATCGGGCCGGAGGTCACCGCGGAGCCGGAGGCCCTCGACCGCGCCCGCAGCCTCGTGGAGGCCCAGGGATGGCAGGTCGCCTGCGACTCGCCCGCCCTGGCGCAGCTCGCCGCCGCGCTGGACGCGTGCGACGCGGTCGGGATCCCCGGCATGGAGCGCCTGGTCGGACGCTACGCGGCCGTGGCGGAGCAGCTGGCGGCATTCGACGTCGCCGCCGTGCCCACCACCTCACCGGCGGACGCCGTCCGGTTCGTGGTGGCGGGCACCGTGCTGCTCGAACCGCTGCTGCTCGCGCTGCGCAGGCTCGCGCAGCAGGACGCGTCGTTCCGGCGGTTCGAGGGGCCGGACGTCACGCCAGGGTGACGCCCGCGTCCCGGAGCTCCGCCAGCGCGCGCTCGGTGGAGTCCGGGGCCACGCCGGCGCAGAGGGCCAGCAGCACCGTGGTGGGGAAGCCGGCCCGCGCCGCGTCCAGGGCGGTGGCGCGCACGCAGTGGTCGGTGGCGATGCCCACCACCTCCACCTCGGTGACGCCGCGGGCCGCGAGCCACTCCTCCAGCGGCGTGCCGCCGGGCTCGGTGCCCTCGAAACCCGAGTACGCGGCCTCGTGGGCGCCCTTGTCGAAGACGGCCTCGATGCCGGCGACGTCGAGGTCGGGGTGGAACGACGCGCCCGGCGTGCCCACGCGGCAGTGCGGCGGCCAGGAGTCGCGGAAGTCCGGCGTGTCGGAGAAGTGGGCGCCGGGGTCGACGTGGTGGTCGCGGGTGGCCACGACGTGGTCGTACCCGCCGGCCCGGATGTGCGTCGAGACGGCCGCGGCCACGGCCGCCCCGCCCGCGACGGCGAGCGACCCGCCCTCGCAGAAGTCGTTCTGGACGTCGACCACCACCAGTACGCGGGTCATGCGAAGACCGTCGGGATCGCCGGCTCGCCGCGCGAGAGCTTCAGCCCCTCCCACGGCACCGCCACCAGGGCGGCCCGCAGGCGTTCGCGCGACTGCTCCAGGGTCTCCAGACCCTCCACCCGCTCGCCGCCGCGAATCATCGGCACCGGCAGTACCCGGTCGTGCGGGCCGGTCTCCGGAGGGGAGCCCGCGGCGTGCACGACCTCCTCCACCGCCGTGCCCGTGGGCTTGAAGCGCCGCACCGCCGACTTCGCCCCGCCCCGCGATTCCTTGGACGCGCTGCGCTTGGCCACCGGTCGCCCGTCGACCTCGACGAGCTTGTAGACCATCCCCGCCGTGGGCGCGCCCGAGCCGGTGACGACCGAGGTGCCCACGCCGTAGGTGTCGACGGGCTCGGCGCGCAGCGCGGCGATGGCGTACTCGTCGAGGTCGCCCGAGAGCACGATCCTGGTGTTCGTGGCGCCCAGCGCGTCGAGCTGCTCACGGGCCTGACGCGCCATCTCGCCCAGGTCGCCGGAGTCGATGCGGATGGCGCCCAGACCGGTGCCCGCCGCCTCGACGGCCAGCTCGATGCCGTGGCGGATGTCGTAGGTGTCGACCAGCAGTGTGGTGTCGGCGCCCAGCGCCTTGACCTGGCTCGCGAACGCGCCCAGCTCGTCGTCGTGCAGCAGGATCCAGGCGTGCGCGGCCGTGCCGGCCGTCGGGATGCCGTGGCGGCGCTCGGACTCCAGGTTCGACGTGGCCGAGAACCCCGCCAGGTAGGCCGCCCGGGCGGCGGCCACGGCGGCCGCCTCGTGGGCGCGCCGCGATCCCATCTCGATCAGCGGCCGGCCCGCGGCCGCGGTGACCATCCGCGCGGCCGCCGACGCGATCGCGCTGTCGTGGTTGAGGATCGACAGCGCGAGCGTCTCCAGCATCACCGCGTCGGCGAACGTGCCGCGCACGGTGAGGACGGGGGAGCCCGGGAAGTACAGCTCACCCTCCGGGTAGCCGTCGACCTCACCGGTGAAGCGGTAGTCGGCCAGCCAGTCGAGCGTGCTGCGGTCGACGATGTCGGCCAGCGCGGCCAGCTCCTGGTCACCGAACCGGAACCGGCTGATCGACTCCAGGAGCCGCCCCGTGCCCGCGACCACGCCGTAGCGCCGCCCGTCGGGGAGCCGCCGCGCGAACACCTCGAAGACGCATGAGCGGTCGGCCGTGCCGTCGGCCAACGCCGCCGCCACCATCGTCAGCTCGTACCGGTCGGTCAGCAGCGCCGTGCTGACACCCGCCGTGGACGGACTACCACTCATGGAGCGAGAGCCTATGTGCCGTGCGTCCGGATCCGACGGAGTGCCACCATGGATACCATGGCCGCGCCCCTTCCCTCCCCGACCGTGGAGCCGGTCGTCGTCGAGGACGTCTCGCCGGACGTGCCCTGGCAGGCGATCGTCTGGAACGACCCGGTGAACCTGATGTCGTACGTCACCTACGTGCTGCAGAAGCTCTTCGGCTATCCCGAGGCGAAGGCCACCGCGCTGATGATGGACGTGCACCTCAAGGGCAAGGCCGCGGTGTCGGCGGGCGACAAGGACAAGATCGAGGCCGACGTGGCGAAGCTCCACGCGGCCGGACTGTGGGCGACCATGCAGAAGAGCTCATGACCGCCGACATGCTCGGTCCCGTGGAGGCGACATCGTGAACGGCTGGAAGAAGGCCGGACGGGGTGCGAAGGTGCGGCTCGTCGCCTCGTTCGACGAGCAGGAGGCCGTGGTGCTGCGCGGGCTCATCGGCGAGGTGCGGCAGATGCTCGCCGGCCGCACCGCCGACAACCCCGCCGACGAGCTGGCCGCGCTCACCGGTATCCGCACCGGCCCGTCCACCCGCCCGGACGATCGCGTGCTGGCCCGGCTGCTGCCCGACTTCACCACCGAGGACGCCGACCTCGCCGCCGGCCTGCGTTCCCTGCACGAGCCCGCTCTGATCGAGGCCAAGGAGGCCGCTGCCGACCTCGTGCTGGACACGCTGCCCGTCACCGGCGGGCGCGTGGAGCTGGCGCCCGAGCAGGGTGACGTGTGGCTGGCCGCCCTCAACGACGTGCGCCTGGCGCTGGGCACCGCGCTCGACGTGAGCGAGGACATGCCCGAGCAGCTCCCGGCCGACGACCCCCGTGCGTCCCACCTGGGGGTCTACCACTGGCTGACCTACGTGCAGGACGGGCTCGTCCAGGCGCGCATGAAGGTGTGAGAGTCGTCCGCTGATGTGCGGACGCTCGGGCCCGGCCCGTAGTCTGGGGCCCGTGCTGGTGATCCGAGCAGATCTCGTCGACGAGATGGTGGCCCACGCCCGGCGGGACCACCCCGACGAGGCCTGCGGCGTCATCGCCGGGCCGGAGGGCTCCGACCGGCCCGAACGCTTCGTCCCGATGCTCAACGCGGCGCGCTCGCCCACGTTCTACGAGTTCGATTCCGGCGACCTGCTGCGCCTCTACCGCGACATGGACTCCCGCGACGAGGTGCCCGTGGTGGTGTACCACTCGCACACCGCCACCGAGGCCTACCCGTCGCGCACCGACATCTCCTACGCCTCCGAGCCCGAGGCGCACTACGTGCTCGTCTCGACGCGGGAGCCGGCTGTGGTGAACTCCACCGGCCACGAGCTCCGGTCCTACCGGATCGTCGACGGTGTGGTCACCGAGGAAGAAGTTCAGGTCGTGGAGACTTATATGTTCGCGCACAACGGCGCGGACACGGTCCCCGACCAGGACTGATGTTCCCCGCCCATCCCCGTTCCACGACCTGGAGTTGAAGACTAGTGGCCGTCACCGTATCCATCCCCACGATCCTGCGCACCCACACCGGCGGTGAGAAGTCCGTCGAGGCGAAGGGCAGCACCGTCGCCCAGGTCATCGCCGACCTGGAGAACAACCACAACGGCATCTCCGACCGCCTGCTCAAGGACGGCAAGCTGCACCGCTTCGTCAACATCTACGTCGACGACGAGGACGTGCGCTTCGCCGGTGGCCTCGACGCCCCCGTCACGGAGAACTCGACGGTCACCATCCTTCCGGCGGTCGCCGGGGGTGCCGAGATCACTTCGCCCGTCGACTCCGCTGCGATCAAGAGTTCCCGTACCGTCGCCGGAGGCTGACCCAGATGGCCCGGTACGACTCCCTGATCCAGGCGGTCGGCGACACGCCGATCGTCGGGCTCCCCTCGTTCTCGCCCGCGCCGAACGTGCGGCTGTGGGCCAAGCTCGAGGACCGCAACCCCACCGGCTCGATCAAGGACCGCCCCGCGCTGGCCATGATCGAGAAGGCGGAGGCGGACGGGCTGCTCGAGCCCGGGGCCACGGTACTGGAGCCGACGTCGGGCAACACCGGCATCTCGCTCGCGATGGCCTGCAAGCTCAAGGGCTACAAGCTCATCTGCGTGATGCCGGAGAACACCTCGAACGAGCGCCGGCAGCTGCTCACTATGTACGGCGCGGAGATCATCTCCTCCCCGGCCGCGGGCGGGTCCAACCAGGCGGTGGCCATGGCCAAGCAGCTGTCGGCGGAGAACCCGGACTGGGTGATGCTCTACCAGTACGGCAACCCCGCCAACGCCGACGCGCACTACCGCGGCACCGGCCCGGAGATCCTCCGGGACATGCCCACCATCACGCACTTCGTCGCGGGCCTGGGCACCACCGGCACCCTGGTGGGCGCCGGGCGGTACCTGCGCGAGCACAAGCCCGACGTGCAGGTCGTGGCCGCCGAGCCGCGTTACGGCGAGCTGGTCTACGGCCTGCGCAACCTCGACGAGGGCTTCGTCCCCGAGCTCTACGACCCCGACGTGCTCACCGCCCGCTACTCGGTGGGCAGCCACGATGCGCTGCGCCGCACCCGCCAGCTCGTGGACCAGGAGGGCATCTTCGCGGGCATCTCCACCGGGGGCATCCTGCACGCGGCGCTGGCCGTGGCGGAGAAGGCGGCCGGGGCGGGCGACGCCGCCGACATCGTGCTCATCGTCTGCGACGGCGGCTGGAAGTACCTCTCCACGGGCGCCTACAGCGGCACCCTGGACGAGGCGGCCGACGGCATCGACGGCCACCTCTGGGCCTGATCACCGGTTCCCACCCGGTCATGATCGCTTCCGGTCGCACCGTACGGCTCTCCGATCGGCGACACTGTGCGGTGAACGGCGATCACGGCGGTACGCGTCGCCCGATGATCGTGATCGGCCGCACGCCGCGGCCCCGCACCGGGCGGCGGCGTGCGGTCGGCGGCGATCTTCGCTGGTCGGGGGCCGATCCGCGTACCCTCGACGGCATGGTCGCTCCTGCTCCGGCCCCCCGGCGGTCCATCGCACGCGTGCTCCCGCCGTCTCCCGCTGCCGCCGCCGTCACGATGCTCGCGTTCACCGCGCTGCTGTACGCGATCGAGGCGGTGGACCAGATCACCGGCGACGACCTCGAACGGGGCGGTGGCATCATCTCCCGCCATCTCGACGGGCTGTGGGGCATCCTCTGGGCGCCGCTGCTGCACGGAAGCTGGGGTCATCTCCTCGCCAACACCGTGCCGTTCCTCCTCTTCGGGTTCCTCGCGATGGCGGGCGGCATCCGGCAGTGGGTGGCGGTCACGGCCACGATCTGGGTCGTCAGCGGGCTGGGGGTCTGGCTGGTCGGACCGGACAACGCCTACACGGTCGGCGCCTCCGGCGTGATCTTCGGATGGTTGGTGTTCCTGCTGGCACGCGGGTTCTTCGCGCGCAGCGCCCGGCAGATCGGGCTCGCGATCGTGCTGTTCGCGATCTGGGGGAGCGTGCTGTTCGGCGTCATCCCCGGGCAGCCCGGCATCTCCTGGCAGGCGCACCTGTTCGGGGCGCTGGCCGGCCTGCTGGCGGCGTCGCTGGTGGCCCGCGCCGACCACCGGGTCGGGCCGGTACCGCTGGGAGCCTAGGCTCGACCCCATGGGTCTGGACTCGCCGATCGGCATCTTCGACTCCGGGGTCGGGGGGCTCACGGTCGCCCGGGCCGTCATCGACCAGCTCCCCGCCGAGCAGGTGATCTACGTCGGCGACACGGCCAACGGCCCCTACGGCCCGCAGTCCATCGCCGACATCCGCCGCCACGCGCTCGCTCTCGGCGACGCGCTGGTCGACCGGGGCGTCAAGGCCATGGTCATCGCCTGCAACACCGCCTCCGCCGCTTGCCTCGCCGACGCCCGGGAGCGCTACCCGGTGCCGGTCGTGGAGGTGGTGCTGCCCGCCGTGCGTCGCGCCGTCGCGGCCACCCACACCGGCCGCATCGGCGTGATCGGCACGAAGGCCACCATCGCCTCCGGCGCCTACACCGACTCCTTCGCCGCCGCCCGCGACCTCGAGATCACGGCCGTGGCGTGCCCGCGGTTCGTCGACTTCGTGGAGCGCGGCATGACCAGCGGCCGCCAGATCCTCGGCCTCGCCCAGAGCTACCTGGAGCCGCTGCAGCGCGCCCGCGTCGACACCGTGGTGCTGGGCTGCACCCACTACCCGCTGCTCGCGGGCGTCCTCCAGATCGTCATGGGCCCGGACGTCACGCTCGTGTCCAGCGCCGAGGAGACCGCCAAGGACCTCGTGCGCGTGCTCATGTCCCGCGACCTCGCCCGCCAGCCCGAGGACCCGCCGCACGCCCCGCACCAGTTCCTCGCCACCGGCGACCCGGAGCCGTTCCGCCGGCTGGGCCGGCGCTTCCTCGGCCCGGAGATCGCCTCCGTGCAGGCGCTGCACGCCGCCCCGGTAGCGTCTTCCCCGTGATCGCTGCGCTCGAGGTGGTGGTGCTCGTGGCGCTCGGCGTGCTCGCCGTCTACGGGTTGGTCCTCACCGTGCTGAACCGGCCGCCGGACCGCATCTCGACGATCGCCGTGGGGGTCGTCGTCGCGCTGCTGGTGGTGCAGGCCGCCGTCGCCGTGGTCCAGGTGCTCGGCGGCGTCCAGCTCGTGGAGACCTCCACGTTCCTCATCTACCTGGCCGTCTCCATCGGCGTGCTGCCCATCGCCACGCAGTTCGCCACCGCCACCGACGAGAACACCGGGGACGGCCCCACCCGCTGGGGCGGCACGGTGATCGCCGTCGGCGCGATCGCCGTCGCGGTCGCGGTGGTCCGCCTCCAGTACCTGTGGGACGCCCGTGTCTGACTCCGTCCGCGCCACCTCCTCGGGTCCGGGGCGGGTGCTCATCGCCGTCTACGGGATCTTCGCTCTCTCGGCCACCGCCCGGGCCGCCGTGCAGATCGCGTCGAAGTTCCACGAGGCCCCCGTGGCCTACCTGCTCTCCGCGCTCTCGGGCGTCGTCTACATCCTGGCGACGATCGGCCTGGCCGGGCACCGTCCCTGGTCACGGCGGCTCGCGTGGACCGCCGTCGTGATCGAGCTGGTCGGGGTGCTGGCCGTCGGCACGTTCACGGTGCTCGACAGCGGCGACTTCCCGGACGACACGGTCTGGTCGGTCTACGGCCGCGGATACGGGTTCATCCCGCTCGTGCTCCCCCTCATCGGACTGTGGTGGCTGCGGCGCACGAGGGCTAACGTTCGGCCATGAGGCTGATCGTGCTGGGCTGTTCGGGCAGCGGGCCGGGGCCGGTCTCGCCCGCGTCCGGGTACCTGCTGGAGGCCGGTGACGCGCGGTTCGTCCTCGATCTGGGCAACGGTACGTTCGGTGCGCTGCAACGCCACTGCGACCCCTGGACGCTCGACGGCGTGCTGTTCTCGCACCTGCACCCCGACCACTGCTCCGACTTCGCCTCGCTAGCGGTGTTCCGCCGCTACCACCCGCGCCCGCCCTACGACGTCACCGCGCGCCGGCTGCCGGTGCTGGCCCCCGCCGAGGCCCCGACGCGTTTCGCGGCCGCGTACGCGCCGTCGGCGGCCGAGCTGGCCGAGACCGACATGACCGACGTGTTCGACTTCCGCCCGATCTCCGACGGCAGCTCGTCCGAGCTGGCCGGGGCCACCGTGCGCGCCGGCCGCGTCGACCACCCGTGCGACGCCTACGGCCTCCGCGTCGAGGCCGGGGGTCGCACCATCGTCTACAGCGGCGACACCGGCCCCTGCGCCGGGCTGGTCGAGATCGCGCGCGGCGCCGACGTCCTGCTCTGCGAGGCCACCTGGCCCCACCACGACGACGCCCCGCCCGGCGTCCACCTGTCCGGGCGCGAGGCGGGGGAGCACGCGGCCGCCGCCGGCGTCGGGCGGCTGCTGCTCACGCACGTGCCCGTCTGGTTCGACGGCGAGCAGCTCATGGCCGAGGCCAAGGAGGCGTTCGACGGCCCGGTGGAGCTGGTGGCCCCGGATGCCGCCTACGAGGTCTAGCCCCTGCCCACGCCCTTCCAGACCGCCGTCGCGCCGGCGTCGCCGATCCAGACGACGAGGCCGGTGACGACGAGCCCGAGCACGGCCGCCAGCACGGTGGCGATCGTGGTGACCCGCGACGAGGTCCGGGTGGTGGCCCCGTCGACCGGGCGGCTCGTCCGGAACTCGGTCACCACCGCCACCGCCAGCACCACCAGGAACGCCACCGCCCACGGCAGCAGCGTGTTGCCGCGCTGCTCGTGGATCTGGATCAACGGGTTCGGGCCGGGCAGCACCCGTTGCAGCTGCTCACCCGTCTGCGTGGCGACCGGCACCGCGGCCACGCCCACCAGCGCCATCAGCAGCACCGGGATGCCGAAGGTGCGGCGCAACCGGGGGCGGACGGCGATCAGCAGCGCGCCCAGGGTGGCCAGTGGCAGGAGGACGACCACAGCGTGGATCACCAGAGGGTGCGCCGGGATCCCGTTGATGGTGAACATTCAAGGAGTAAACCGGTGAGGTCAAGAGGTCCGCGTGAAGCGCCGTCCTTAAGCTGGGCGCCGTGACCCAGGCGACCGCACGCGCAGACGGCAGGACCGACGACGAACTCCGACCGGTGACCATCACCCGCGGCTTCCAGAAGCACCCCGCAGGCTCGGTGCTGGTGGAGTTCGGCGACACGAAGGTGCTGTGCGCGGCCAGCGTCACCGAGGGCGTGCCGCGCTGGCGCAAGGGCTCCGGCCTGGGCTGGCTCACCGCCGAGTACGCGATGCTGCCCTCGGCCACCAACACCCGCAGCGACCGCGAGTCGGTCAGGGGTCGCGTCGGCGGCCGCACCCACGAGATCAGCCGGCTCGTCGGCCGTTCGCTCCGGGCCTGCATCGACCTCAAGGCACTTGGGGAGAACACCATCGCCCTGGACTGCGACGTCCTGCAGGCCGACGGGGGCACCCGCACCGCCGCCATCACCGGCGCCTACGTCGCGCTGGCCGACGCCGTCACCTGGCTGGGCGCGCACGGGAAGCTGTCGGACCCCAAGCCGCTGTCGTGCCAGGTGGCCGCGGTCAGCGTCGGCGTGGTGGACGGCCGGGTCCGGCTCGACCTGCCCTACGAGGAGGACTCGCGCGCCGAGGTCGACACGAACGTCGTCGCCACCAACACCGGCACGTTGATCGAGGTCCAGGGCACCGGTGAGGGCGCCACGTTCAGCCGTCGCACCCTCGACGCCATGCTCGACTCCGCGCTCGCCGGCATCGAGCGCATCGCGCAGATCCAGGCCGAGGCGCTCGCGCTGCCCTACCCCGGGGAGCTCGCTCCGTGATGTCGCCCGCCACCATCACGGCTCTCGTGGCATCGGCCGCACCGGTCGAGGAGAACTCGGCATGACCAGGCTCCTGCTCGCCACCCGCAACGCCGGCAAGCTCGTCGAGCTGCGCCGCATCGTGGAGACGGCGGACCTCGGCGGCCTGACGGTCCTCGGGCTCGCCGACGTGCCCGAGTTCCCCGAGGTTCCGGAGACCGGCGCCACCTTCGCGGAGAACGCGCTGGCCAAGGCCCGGGACGCGGCGGCGGCCACCGGGCTCCCGGCGGTGGCCGACGACTCCGGGCTGACCGTCGACGCCCTCAACGGCATGCCCGGGGTGCTCTCGGCGCGCTGGTGCGGCAAGCACGGCGACGACGTCGCCAACCTGGAGCTGCTGCTCGGCCAGCTCGGTGACGTGCCCGACGAGCGTCGCGGCGCCGCGTTCGTCTGCGCCGCCGCCCTGGCCGTCCCGGGAGGCGCCGAGACGGTGGTGCACGGCGAGTGGCCGGGGCGGATCATCCGGGCCCCGCGCGGCACCAACGGCTTCGGCTACGACCCGATCTTCGTGCCCGAGGGGGAGGAGCGCTCCTCGGCGGAGCTGTCCGCCGGGGAGAAGGACGCGGCCTCCCACCGCGGCCGCGCCCTGCGGGCGCTGGTGCCGCACCTGGCGGCGCTCAGGGTGTGACGGGGTCCTCCTCGGCCAGCACCCGGCGGGCCACCCCGAACGCGCTGTTGGCCGCCGGCACGCCGCAGTAGATCGCGGTCTGCAGGAGGATTTCGACGATCTCCTCACGGGTCAGCCCGTTGCGCAGGGCGGCGCGCAGGTGCAGCTCCAGCTCGGCGAGGTGGCCGTGGGCGACCAGTGCGGTGAGCGTCACGGCGCTGCGCATGCGGCGGTCGATGCCCGGGCGGGTCCAGACGTGGCCCCAGGCGTACTCGGTGATCATCTTCTGGAACTCGGCGGTGGTGGCGTCGGCCTTCGCCAGCGCGGCGTCGACGTACTCGGGGCCGAGCACCTCACGGCGCACCGCGAGGCCGTCGGGATCGAGGTCGAGATCGGGTGTGTCCACGATCGATCACGGTAGCCGGGAGACGATCGGCCCACCCTTCCCGCGGGCGGCACCCGGACGTGGGTACCGTCGGTGCCATGACCCGACCCGGGACGTGGCGTGCCGCGACATGGTGGCGCGCGGTCGCCGGCGTGCTCGTGCTGCTCGCCCTGCTCGTGGTGGTGGTGCTGCTGGTCCGCTCGGGCGGCATCCACCACGTGCGCCGCACGGTGGCCGAGGCCGGCGCGTGGGCGCCCGTGCTGTTCGTGCTGCTGCAGGGCGTGGTGACGATCACCCCGTTGCCGCGCACGGTCTTCACCGTGGCCGCCGGGGTGCTCTTCGGCGCGGTCTTCGGGGTCGTGCTCACCGTGCTGGCCACGCTGCTCGCCGCCCTGGCCGCGTACTGGCTGGTGGGGTTCGTGGGTGGCGCGTTCGTGGACCGGCACTCCCACCGCCCGGGCGTGGCCTGGGTGCGCGGGCGGCTCGACCACAACGGCCTGCTCGCGGTGGTGTCGCTGCGGCTGATCCCGGCGGTGCCGTTCGCGGTGATGAACTACGCCGCGGGGCTGGCGAAGGTGCGCGTGCTGCCGTACGCGGTGGGCACGGTGCTCGGCGTGCTGCCCGGCACGGTGGCCATCGTGGTGCTGGGCGACGCGGCCACCGGCGGCAGCATCAACCCGGCCTCGTTCGCGGTCTCGATCGCCGGTGGCCTCCTGGGCCTGGCCGGGGCGGCCATCGCGTCGCGGCGGGGACCGGCGGCCCGCCCGGAGCTCGCCCCCTCCGCGGCAGCCCCGGAAACCGGCCCGGAAACGGCCGCATAGCTCGCTGCGGCGCAGAGGGCGGACCCCCGCGGTGGTGCCGGCGACGGGATTCGAACCCGCACTGTCGGCATTCTAAGTGCCGCCTCTCTGCCAGTTGGAGTACGCCGGCTCCTGTTCCGCCCGCACCATGTGTCGGTCGGCGCGTGGCAGTTCGGGCACAGAATACGGAGGTTCCCCGGCCGATTGTCGGTGTGGTCGCCGTTGATGTGGTCCAGGACCAAGGGGAGTGGCTCTCCTCGCCGGTCGCTCAGGCCGGCCGCGATGAGACGCCTCCGCAGCAGGCTCGAACGGACGATGGAGCCCTGCGCCGGAAGGTCCTGCAGCGGTGTGGCGCCCTGGTGGAGGGCCGGCCTCGGCGGTCCAGCTCCGAGGTCTCGGCATGCCCGAATCGTACCGAACGTCAGTTCGATCGATGTGGAGTTGTCCACAGGGTCAGACCTTGAGGTCCTTGCGCAGCTTCGCCACGTGGCCGGTGGCGCGGACGTTGTACTGCGCCTCCTCGATCTTCCCGTCGGCGTCGATGACGAACGTGGAACGGATGACGCCCGTGACCGTCTTGCCGTACATCTGCTTCTCCCCGAACGCGCCGTAGGCGTTGAGGACCGTCTTCCCCGGGTCCGACAGCAGCGGGAACGTCAGGCCCTCCTTGTCGCGGAACCTCGCGAGCTTGGCGGGCTTGTCGGGGGAGACGCCCAGGACGTCGAGGCCGGCGTCGTTCAGCTCGGCCAGGTTGTCGCGGAAGTCGCAGGCCTGCTTGGTGCAGCCGGGCGTGCTGGCGGCCGGGTAGAAGTAGACGACGACGCGGCGGCCGCGGTAGTCGGAGAGCGAGACGGGCTTCTCGTCGGCGTCGGGGAGGGTGAAGTCGGGGGCCGGGTCGCCGGCCGCGAGTCGGGTGCTCATGACGCGATCCTGGCACGCCCCTCCGACGGTGACGGCGGGTGTGATCTACGGTGACCACCTCAGCAACCATCTGTACGTCAGGAGGCGTCGTGGCGCGCGACCCGGACACCATCCAGCGCGAGATCGAGAAGGCGAGGGACGCCCTCGCCGACAGCCTCGACGTGCTCAGCGAGCGGGCGAACCCGAAGAAGTTCGTCGACGCGGGCAAGCAGAGCGTGACCGACACGCTCAACCAGCCGAAGGTCCGCTACGCCCTGATCGCGGTCGGCGCGATCGTCGGGCTCGCGATCCTGCGCAAGCTCTTCAGGTAGGTAGGGCCTACAGGGTCGCGGCGAACTCCAGCGCCGCGGCCCGGTCCGCCCCGTCGGCCACCAGCGCCCGGTAGCGGGCGATCAGCCGCGCCGCGCCGAATCCGGCCACGGCCACGAGCTTCCCGCCCGCCAGGTACCCGGCCACCGTGCCCTTGATCGGGCCGCCGTCCAGCCCCGTGCCGTGCAGCGGGAGCACCTCGTCGGCCCCGTCGGGCCGTCCGATCAGCTGGATCTTGAGCCCGAACTGGTCGGACCAGAAGTACGGCACGGTGGCGGGCGGGGCCTCCTCGCCGACGATGTCGCGGGCCACCACCGCCGCCTGGTCTCCCGCGCTCGTCCAGTGCTCGCTGCGGTGCCCGTCCCAGGACGCGACGTCGCCGACCGCCCAGACGCCCTCCAGGCCCTCCACGCGCCCGCTGGGGCCGCAGAGCAGACCACGGGAGGCGTCGACGCCCTCGATCCAGTCCAGGTCCGGCACGCCGCCGATCCCGACGACGACGGCGTCCGCGGTGACGGTGCTTCCGTCCTCCAGCGCGACGCCCCCGTCGACGAACCCGGTGATGCGGACGTTCGTGCGCAGGTCCACGCCCCCCTCGGTGAGCAGGCGGCCGGCCACGGCGCCCAGATCGGCCCCCAGCGCGCGCGAGGACGGCGCCGGCAGCGCCTCCAGGACCGTCACCTCCACACCCCGGGATCGCGCGGAGCTGGCCACCTCGGCCCCGATGAACCCGCCGCCCACGACGAGCAGCGACCCGATCTTCTCGAGCTGCGCACGCAGGGCCAGCGCGTCGTCGAGGGTGCGCAGCGTGTGGACCGACGCGGGCTGGTCGGGGAGCCGACGGGCCACCAGCCCGGTGGCGACGACGATCGCGTCGGCGTAGAGCGTGGCGCCGTCGGACAGCTCGACCTCGCCCGGGCGCAGCGCGACGGCCCGCAGCCCCAGGTGGGTGCGCACGCCGAGGTTCTCGAGCTCCTCGACGGTGCGCAGCCCGGTGCGCTCGGGCTCCCAGTCGCCGGTGAGCACCTGCTTGGACAGCGGCGGCCGGTCGTAGGGCGCGTGCTCCTCGGCCCCGACGAGGCTGATGCGGCCCTCGTAGCCCGTGGCGCGCAGCTGCTCCACGGTGCGCAGGCCACCGAGGCCCGCGCCCACCACGAGGACATGTTCAGGGTTGGTCACCGAGTGCTCCTTCCGGCGAGGCGGCCGCTACCGGTGCCGTGATGGGGGTGGGCGGGGAGACGCATGCCCTGATCGTCGCCGACGCTCAACCGGAGCGCGTGTCCGGGTCGAGTCGGGTGCGCAGCCGGTCGAGCGTCTGGGCCAGCAGCCGCGAGACGTGCATCTGCGAGATGCCGACCTTGTCGGCGATCTGGGTCTGCGTCATGTTGCCGAAGAACCGCAGCAGCACGATGGTGCGCTCGCGCTCGGGCAGCTCGGCGAGGACGGGCCGCAGGGCCTGCTGGAAGTCGACGCGGGTGAGCTCGGCGTCGGCCTCGCCCACCAGCTCGCCGACGGTGGCGCTGCCCTGCTCGGACGAGAGCATCTCGTCCAGCGACGAACTGCGGTACGCCTCCGACGCCTCGAGCCCCTCCAGCACGTCGGCGACGGGGACGCCGAGCTGGTCGGCGATCTCGCTGGGGCGCGGGGCCCGGCCGAGGTCCTGGGAGAGGTTCGACACGGCGGTGTTGATCGACACGTGCAGGTCCTTCAGCCGCCGCGGCACGCGCATCGACCAGCCGAGGTCCCGGAAGTGCCGACGCACCTCGCCACTGATGGTGGGCACGGCAAAGGAGAAGAAGTCGGTGCCGCGTTCGGGGGAGTAGCGGTCGACGGCGTTGATGAGACCGACCGTGGCGACCTGCACGAGGTCGTCCAGTGGTTCACCGCGGTTGTTGAACCGCCGCGCGATGTGCTGGGCGACGGGCAGGAAGCCGGTGACCAGCTCGTCGCGCAGCGCCTCGCGGCGGGGGTCGTCGGGATCGAGAGCGGCGTACTTCTCGAGTAGAGGAGAGAGGTGGCCGTACTCGGGGTCGCCTTGGGTCACCGGGGGGCGTCGCCGGCGTGCTTGTCCAGCCGGATCCCGACCGTCGGGCCGTTGCCGTCGACGCCGGGCGTGCGCAGCGCCTGCACGTCGTCGGCCAGTGTCTGGAGCACGCGCCAGCCGAACGTGTCGGTGGAGACGGCCGCGTCGGGCTGCCCGGCGTTGACCTCGGCGCGGACCTCGATGCGCTCCCGGCGCACGAGGAACGTGCACCGCAGCGAGGACGACGGCGCCGCGACGTCCACGAGCGTGGCGCAGGCCTCGTCCACGGCCATCCGGAGGTCGGAGATCGCGTCGAGGTCGAAGTCGGCCCGGGCGGCGAGATCGGAGGCGACCGCCCGGATGGTGGGGATCAGCGCGGCGTTCGCCGACGTCCGGACCTCCACGGTGGACACCCCGTCGAGCGTCTCGGCGGATGTGGGGAAGTCCAGGTCGGACACGCTGGCGATCTCCTTCCGGTGGAACTGGCGAGGGTCGTGCCGGTCATCTTGCTACCCGCGCGGGCGATCGTTCAATCGACCGCTGCGGACACATCCTCGTACATGTCGAAAAGCTGCTCGGAACCGGTGATCTGCAACGGCCTCCGCACGGCCCGCGAAGCGGTGACGAGACGCAGCCGGAGCCGGCGGTCGGCGGCCCGGTGGGCGGCCCGGATGAGCACCGCCAGGCCGCTGGACGCGAGGAACGTGACGCCGCTCAGGTCCACCACGAGGCGGTCCGCCTCCTGCTCCGCGAGCAGGTCGCTCAGGGCCTGCTCCAGCGGGGGAGCGGTGAGGGTGTCCACCTCGCCGTGGACGTCGAGGAGGACCGTGCCGGGCTGCGGCAGGGTGATGGAGGTCCGCAGCGGCGGGGCGTCGGCGGTGGGCCGGGAGCAGGGCGCGACGGGGTCGCTCACGGTGGGTCACCTCCGGCTGGTCACGGCAGCAGTTCTCGGGAGCGGCTGGAGTCTCAACCACGTTGTGCCCAACATTAGCCGCGCTGCTTCGTCTCGCGACTCCGGGGCGTCGCGTCCTAGGCTGCTGCGGTGGTGGATGTTCAGGGAATGACGGCGGCGGCGACCACCGCCGCACAGCTGCCGCAGGTCCTGGGTGGTGCGCCGGCTGCGATCCTCATGATCGACCTGCGGGAGCGCAAGGTCGTCTACGCCAACTCCTCGGCCATCGAGCTGACGGGCGACCGCGTCAGCCTGCCCGTCGACATCGACGTGTGGGGCGACGCGGCGGGCCTCACCGACCTCGGCGGCAAGCGCATGAGCGAGACCCAGTCGCCGTTGTCGCTGGTGGCGGGTGGGATCCCGGTGGCGGGCGAGCCGGTGGCCGTGCACGATGCCGCGCGCCGCGGCTCGTCGGCCACCTCGGAGCAGCGGGAGGCCACCGAGGGGCGGTTGCTCTGGGTCACCGGCTTCGCGCTGTCGGGCGTCCTCGACATGCCGGTGGACGGCCCGGACGACGAGCGCGACCTGGAGTCCCGTGCCCTCGTGGTGTTCCAGCAGCTCTCCAACACCGAGCACGGCGAGCGGCGCCGACTCGAGGTGCTGCGCGACCGGGCCGTGGTCGCCACCGAGATGTCGTTCACGATCACCGACCCGCGTCGCGAGGACGACCCGCTGATCTGGGTGAACCCGGCGTTCACCCGCCTCACCGGCTACCCGCTGCACGAGGTGGTGGGCAAGAACTGCCGGCTCCTGCAAGGGCCCAACACCGACCGGTCGGCGGTCGACCGGATCGTGGGCGCGCTGCGCCGGCGCGAGCCGATCACCGAGATCCTGCTCAACTACCGGCGCGACGGCACGGCCTACTGGAACCAGGTGTCGATCTCCCCGGTGTTCGACGGCACCGGCGAGCTCGTCAACTTCGTCGGGGTCCAGAACGACGTCACCGAGCGCGTGCTCGTCGAGCAGGAGCGCCGGACGGCGCTCGCCGACGCCGAGGAGGCCCGGGGGCAGCTGCGGCTGCTGGCCGAGGCCACCACGCAGATGACCGGCGCGCTCGACGTGGCGGACGCCTGCGAGCGCCTCGCACGCATCGTCGTGCCGCAGCTGGCCGACCTCTGCGCGGTGGACCTGCTGGACCGTCCCGGCTCGGCCACGCCGGTCCGCATGGCCGTGGCCGCCCGCGACGCCGACGACGAGGCGCGGCTGCGCACCCTCGGCGAGCTGCGTGACTACCGGGTGGGCGCCGGCAGCGACACGGGAGCGGTGCTCGCGGGCCTGGAGCCGGTGCTGCTGTCCGAGCTGCCCGAGAGCGGTACCGATCGCTACGACGCCGCGGTCGGGTCACCGGCCGCGGCCACCTACGAGCGGCTGCGGATGCGCTCGGCGATGGTGGTGCCGGTGCGGGCGAGGGGCCGGGTGCTCGGCTCGCTGACCCTGATGACGCAGCACCCCTACGGCCGCCGCTACACCTCGCGCGACCTGCACCTGGCCACCGACCTGGCCGGGCGGGCCGGGCTCACCGTCGACAACGCCCGGCTCTACGAGACCGAGCACGCGGCGGCCGTCACGCTGCAGCACAGCCTGTTGCCCGCCCTGCCCACCGTGAAGGGGCTGCGGCTCGCCGCGCGCTACCTCGTCGGCATGGACGGCAACCAGGTCGGCGGCGACTGGTACGACGTGCTCCCGCTGCCCGACGGCGCCGTGGGCATCGCCGTCGGCGACGTCGTGGGGCACGACCTGCGCGCCGCGGCCGCCATGGGCCAGCTCCGCGGTGTGGTGCGCTCCTACGCCTGGGACGGCGGGCTGCCCGGATCGGTGCTCGACCGCTGCGACCAGCTGGTGCAGGGCCTGGAGATGGCGGCCATGGCCACCGCGGTGTACGCGCGCATCGAGGAACCGGACCTGGCCGGTCACCGGATCGTCCGCTACGCCAACGCCGGGCACCCGGCGCCGCTGCTGCTGGAGCCGGACGGCACGCTCGTGCGTCTCGACCGGCAGCGCAGCCCGATGATCGGGGCGGTGCCCGACTTCGGCCGGCGCAGCGGCCCGGGCCGGGCGGAGGCGGAGGTCTCGTGCGCCCCCGGCTCGATCCTGCTGCTCTACACCGACGGCATCACCGACATCGCGGGCGAGGACGCCGACGAGCGCACCGACCTGCTCGAGCGCACCGTGGCGCACCTCGAGCCGGGCACGGACGCCGAGAGCGTGGTGGAGGAGGTGCTCCGGGTCTGCGTGCCGGACGGGCTCCGGGACGACGTGGCGCTGCTCGCGGTGCGGCTCGACGACTGACAGCCGGTCGACCGTCCACCGTGGACAGGGCAGATCCCGATCACCCTACCCGCGGGTAGTTCACCGTTCACGGACCTCGGTCGGCCGCTCGGCCCTCCGGGCTGGATTCGTGCGGTGCACGACCTGTCTACTGCACGGTGGAAGACCTGCAGGCTCCGTGAAGGGCTCACGTCGAAGGAGACGTACTCGATGGTCGCGGTCCCGGAGCTCCCCGCCTCCGCCGCTCCGGTCGCGCTGGGCGCCGCCGACCGGATCGGTGTTCCCGTGCGGCACCGGCGGGCGGTCGCGGTGGCCGCGAGCGCCATGGAGCTGTTCCGGCCCGAGTCGGATCTCGCCCGCCTGCTGGAGAGCTTCCAGGAGGTCGACCTGCTGCTGGCGGCCGACGACATCCCGGTGCAGGCCTGCGGGTCCGTGCACGTCCTGGGCCCTGCGGGGAGCGAGCCGATCGTGCTCGACGACGGCGATGGTGACGACGGCGACGACGAGCCGGATGACGTCCAGGCCAGGGCGTCGGCGCTCGACCTCACCGACCTGAAGGTCCACCGGCTGGGCCTGACGGGCCCGCTCGGCCCCGCGGCGGAGGCCGACATGGTGGCCGCGATGAGCGAGCTCGTGGGGTTCGACCCGGAGCCCGGCGTGTACTGCCTGGCCCCGGCCGTGTCGCCGTCCGACGCCGGCCGGACGGCGGTCGGACGGGCGGCGCAGCGGATCGCGCAGGTCTACGGCATCCCGCTCCTGCGCTACCGCTGTCTCGAGCTGTCGGTCGTGGTCGTGGAGGACTAGCTCGCCAGCGGGATCCCCTGGCGCTCCAGGATGACGCGGCGCTCCGCCTCGGCGAGACCGCCCCACACCCCGAACGGCTCCCGCGTCTGCAGGGCGAACTCACGGCACTGCTCCACCACGGGGCAGCGGCCGCACACCTCCTTGGCCTGGGCGGTGCGTCGGGCCCGGGACGGGTTGCGCTCGCCGTCCGGGTGGAAGAACACGCCGCTGTCCATGCCGCGGCAGGAGCCGAGGCGCTGCCACTGCCAGGCGAAGTCCATGGGACCGGGAAGCCGGGAAACGTCGCTCATCGTCACCTCTTCACTCGTGCCCGGGCTGGCCGGGCGATCGAGGAGCAACTTCCCGGGTCGTTGCACGGCCAAACGCCTGGATTGCGCGGTACCCAGAGCAGTGGTGTCGCGCGGCGCCGTTCCCGGCGGCGATTCCGCAGCTCAGGGCGTTTGCGCAGGAGGGACTCCGCATCCACTCCGGCGGGCAGATGTGACGTACGTCACGGCCGATCAGGTCTCGGCGAGCGCCTGGTCGATCGTGTCGTGGATGTCGAACAGCGGGACGAGGCCCGCGATCGACAGCGGGCGCAGCACCCGCCGGGCGGTGCAGGCGAGGCGGAGCTCCACCCCGGCCGCGTGGGCGGCCTCGCGCACCTCGATGAGGACGGCGAGCCCGCTCGTGCCGAGGAACGTCACCCCGTCGAGATCGAGGACGACGAGCTCGGCTCCCGCCGCGTACTGGTCGAGCACGGACGAGCGCAGATGCGGTGAGGTGACCATGTCGACCTCGCCGCCCACCTCGATCACGGTCTGCTTCTCGCCCGGGGAGCTCAGCGAGAGGGTGATCTGGTCGTCGGCCTCCCCGCCGCGGGGTACCGGCGGCGGATCGAAGGCGGGGTTCTCTCGCGTCTCAGACATCGGGGACACCGTAGGGCTCCCGGGCTCCACCTGCCACTTCAAGCACTAGCCTCGGCCGGTGACCGCCACCGTCGACCGCTCCTGCTCCCGCACCCGCGCCTGGGTCGACGAGGCGATCCGGCGCGTCGAGGCCGACGCCAACCGCTCGGCCGACACCCACCTGCACGTCTTCCCGCTGCCGGCCGAGTGGGGCGTCGACGTCTACCTCAAGGACGAGTCGGTGCACCCGACCGGCAGCCTCAAGCACCGGCTGGCGCGGTCGCTGTTCCTGCACGCGCTGGTCAACGGCTGGATCGTCGAGGGCACCACGGTGGTGGAGGCCAGCTCCGGATCCACCGCCGTGTCGGAGGCGTACTTCGCGCGGCTGATCGAGGTGCCGTTCGTCGCCGTCATGCCGCGCTCCACCAGTCCGGAGAAGATCGCGCTGATCGAGCGGTACGGCGGGCGCTGCCACTTCGTCGACCGGGCCGCGGACATGTACGGCGAGGCCCAGGAGCTGGCCACGGCCTCGGGTGGGCACTACCTCGACCAGTTCACCCACGCCGAGAGCGCCACGGACTGGCGCGGCAACAACAACATCGCCGAATCGATCTTCCATCAGCTCGCGCTGGAGCGGTACCCCGTGCCGGCATGGATCGTCGTGGGCGCCGGCACGGGCGGCACGTCGGCCACGATCGGCCGTTACCTGCGCTACCGGCGCCACCCGACGCAGCTGGCCGTCGTCGACCCGGAGAACTCGGCGTTCCTGCCGGGGTGGGCGAGCGGCACGCCCGACCACACCACCGGCATCTCCTCGCGCATCGAGGGCATCGGGCGGCCGCGGATGGAGCCCAGCTTCGTGGTCGGGGTGATCGACCGCATGATCGCCGTCCCGGACGCGGCCAGCGTCGCCGCGGCACGGCACCTGCACGCCGTCACGGGGCGCTGGGCGGGCGGCTCCACGGGCACCAACCTGTGGGGTGTCTGGCAGCTGGTGGCCCGGATGCGGGACGAGGGCGTGCGCGGCAGCGTCGTCACGCTCATCTGCGACGGCGGCGAGCGCTACCGCCACAGCTACTACGACGACGGCTGGGTGGCGGAGCAGGGCATGGATCTCGCTCCGTACACGGCCGCACTCGAGGAGTTCATGAGCAGCGGTGAATGGTCCCCTCCGCCCGGTTGAGCAGGTGTGTCCGATAGCGGCTGTATATCCGTTGTTCACCTTCTGGACGGTTCGGTCAGAGACGGTGACGCACGGCCACCACCCGATCGAAGGATCTCGATCGGCCGTGCACGGAAACGGGAGACATCGCATGACTGACGGACTGAACCGGCGGGACTTCCTGGCGCGCAGCGCCATGGCGGGCGCGGGAGTGGCGCTGATCGGCAGCACCGAGATGCTGCTGACCACGCCGGAGGCGTCCGCGGCCACCACGGCCCGCCCCGCCCCGGCCGCCGGATACGGCGCGCTGGTCGCCGACCCGGCCGGGCGGCTGGCCCTGCCGAAGGGCTTCTCGTACACGATCGTCACGCAGGCGGGTTCCACGTTGCTGGAGTCGGGGGAGTTCACCCCCCGCAACCACGACGGCACCGGCACCTTCAAGGGCGAGGGCGGGCGCACGGTCCTGGTCAACAACCACGAGATCCGCGAGCCCTTCGGCACCGACCTCCCCGTGCCCCACCTCGACGACCTGACCCGGCACCGACGGGTTCCAGAAGGACCACGGCTACGTCTTCGAGGTGGACCTGTTCGACCGGGAGGCCAACAAGAACCCGCAGCCGATCAAGGCGCTCGGCCGCTTCGAGCACGAGGCCGTGGCCGTGGACCCCCACCGCGGCCACATCTACCTCACCGAGGACGCGTCCACGCCCACCGGCCTGCTCTACCGCTGGGAGCCCCCGAAGGGCTACCGCGGCAGGAAGGGTGCTGCGCCGGCTCGGGCCGACGGACGGCGTGCTGGCGGCGCTGAAGGCCTCGGACAGGGCCGGCAAGCACGTCGCCGACCTGTCGCTGGTGACCGTGCCCGGCACCGTGCTGAAGGTGGAGTGGAAGGCCATCCCCGACCGCGACGCCCGCACCACCCCCACCCGCAAGCAGCTCCCCGACACCGAGATCACCCGGTCGAAGAAGCTCGAGGGCGCCTGGTGGGGCGACGGCGGTGCCTACATCGTCTCCAGCTTCTCCCGCGAGACCGACAACCCGGGTGTGTCGAAGGTGCACGACGGGCAGATCTGGTTCTACGACCCGAAGCGGTCGACGATCACGCTGAAGCTGCTGTTCGGCAAGAACCCCGACCCCGCCGTCGACGGCGCGTTCGACGGCCCGGACAACGTCAGCGTCTCGCCCTACGGCGGCGTGATCCTCGCCGAGGACGGCGAGGGCATCCAGCACCTCGTGGGCGCCACCGACAGCGGCAGGACCTTCCCCGTGGCCCGCAACGACTTCTCGGACGCCACGAAGAACGTCGAGTTCACCGGGCCCGTCTACTCGCCCGACGGGAAGATCCTGTTCGCCAACATCCAGGAGCCGGGCTACATGTTCGCCATCACCGGCCCGTGGCGGAGTCAGGAGTAGTCCCACCACAGCCGGTACGGAGATCCTGCAGGACTGGCGGGTGGCGCCGCTGTCGCGCGTGCAGACCGTCGACACCCGGCGCGGGCCGCTGCAGCAGTGGCTCGGGCTCCCGCCGCGCACCGTCGACCTCGCCGCCGACGTCAGGCACCGGCTCGCCGGGCTCACCGTCGTCGCGACCGGGACGGGGCGCCAGGGCGGCGAGGCCGACGACGAGCTGAAGCTCGACGCGGTGGCCACGGCGGCTGCTGGAGCCGTTCCCGGAGGAGGGTCAGGCGTAGGAACGCCGGGGCGCGGCCCCCGCCATCGGCACCACCTGCTGTTCCAGCCGGGCGGCCGCCGCGAGCAGCGCGGCCTCCGACCCGGGCCGGCCCACGAGCTGCACGCCGACGGCCCGGCCGCCGACCAGCACCGGCGCCACCACGGCGGGCAGCCCGGCCAGGTTCCAGGCCTGCGTGAACGGCACGCGGGCGGCGGAGATCCGCAGCGTGGACAGGTAGCCGCGCCCGGCCATCGACCCGGCGCGCACGGGCGGCCCGGCGACGGCGGGCCCGAGCAGCATGTCGTGCCCGCCCTCGTCGAACCAGGCGATCATCTGCGCGCGCCAGGCCCGGGCCGCGGCGGGACGGGGGCGGGTGAGGAGCCCGAAGCGGCGTCCCTTGCGGGCGATCACGGCCGTGCGCCGGTCGAGCCGGGACGGGTCGAGATCGAGCGCGGCGACGTCGCGGGCCACTCCGGTGTGCCAGCGCCGCATCCACTGCGACGTGAGCCCGCGCGGGTAGGGCGGGTCGGCGAGCGTGACGACGGCGCCGCCGGGGCCGGCGCGCAGCCGGGCCGCGGCCCCCACGGCGGCCGCGCGGTGGTCGGGGTGCAGCTTCCCGACCGGTGACGGGTTGCGCACCGACAGCGCGATGCGCGCGGGGCCGGGCACGTCGAGGTCGCAGGCTCCGCCGCTGAGCACGGCGAGCATCAGGGCGGCGTCGCCGGCGGTGCGCGCCAGCGGCCCGGCCGCGGAGAGCCCGCACCAGTGCTCCTCCGCGCCGCCCGGCAGGGGCACCACGCCGGTACCGGGCTTGAGCCCGACGATGCCGCAGTAGGCGGCCGGGATGCGGATCGACCCGCCGCCGTCGGTGCCCAGGGCGAGTGCGGCCATCCCGGCCGCGACCGCGGCGGCGCTGCCCCCGCTGGAGCCACCGGGGTCCAGGGCCGGGTCGAGCGGGTTGCGGGTGACGCCCAGCGCGGACTGGGTGAAGCCCCACACCGCCAGCTCGGGCATCCTCGTCTTGCCCACGACGACCGCCCCGGCGGCACGCAGCCGCTTGACCAGCTCGTCGTCGCGGCGGGCGGGTTCGGTGGAGGTGGCCGCGGAACCGTGCCGGGTGGGGTAGCCGGCCACGTCGACGCAGTCCTTGATGGCGACGGGCACCCCGGCCAGCGGCAGGGCGAACCGGTCGGCGCGACTGTCGACGCCGCCCGCCTCGGCGAGTACCCGCTGCGGGTCGTGGGCCTGGAACGCGCCGATCTCCGGATCGCGTTCGGCGATGCGGACCAGGTGCGCCCGGGCCACCTCCACCGCGCTGCTGCGGCCGTCGTGCACGCGCTCGACGATCCCGGCCGCGGTGAGCGTGGTCAGGTCGGCGTCCTCCATCCGACCACCATGGCACTGATCTGGGGTTATGCGCGACCGACCCGCCGCTTCCGTTCAGGTGAGGTACGGGTTGAGCCGATCCGGCTCAATCCGGGCCCGGCCCTCCACTCCGTCGAGGACCCATTCCGGCGTACCGGGGGCGACTAGTGCGCCGCGCCCAGGGCCTCGGTGATGTCGTCGGCGATCGTGAAGAGCTGGAGCAGACCGGTGGCCTCGAGCGCCCGCTTGACGATGCGCGAGCCGGGCACCACCACGAGCCGGCAGCCGCGGTTCTCGGCGTCGTCCTTGGCTCCCACCAGCACGGCGAGGCCGGCCGAGCCGAGGAACGTGACATCGGAGAGGTCGAGCACGAGGTGCTTGACCTGGGCCAGCTGCTCCAGGAGGCGGACCTGCAGCAGCGGCGCGGTGAGCGTGTCGAGCTCCCCGACGACGTGCAGGACGCGCGCGTCCGGGCCGTGGTCGACCACGTCGAAGCGGATGATCTCGCCGACATCGGTGCCGTCACCGGCACCCGTGTCGACAGGCGGATCGACGTTCATACTGCGCACCGGCTCCTTGATGGACGTCGCGGACTTGTGGCGCGACTGGCTGCTCAACCGCCCCGGGGAACCCTACGGCGCCCGCCGGGAGGCGCACAACACGCCCCCTCTCCCGTGGTTTGGGGAAGTGTGACGTGGGGTACACCACACTCGGCGGACGCGGCGGGCGAACGCCTCACGAGGAGGACACCGTGCATCGCAGCAACTCCCGCGCCGACGTCGAACGCCTCTCGCAGGTGCTGGCCGACGCCACGTTCCCGGCCGCGAAGTGGCAGCTCCTCATGCACGCGGAGCAGTACGGCGCCGACTCCGCGACCCGCACCGACCTGTGGGTGCTCCCGGCGGGCGACTACCCGACGCTGACCGACGTGCTGGTCGCGCTCGGGCTGGTCACCGTCCCGGCGCGTCCGGCGGTGGGCTACCGTCCGCAGCCCCGGATCCAGGCGGCGGCGCGGGAGCAGCGCCCCGGCTGAGCGCGGCCCGGAGCGCGTCGGGCCATCCGGTGGCGCGGCCCGAGTCGAGGTCGACGTAGGCGGTCACGAGCGTGCCCGCGGCGGCCTGCTCGCCGGTGGCCACCTTCGTGGCGGTGAACGCGTAGGTCGCCGACGTCGTGCCGAGCCGCTCCACCCACAGCGCGATGTCCACCTCGTCGCGGAAGTAGAGCCGCGCGGTGAAGTCGACGGACACGTGCACGCGTGGCTCCCGTCCCCAGATCTGCCCGGCCACGCCCAGCCGCTCGTGCAGCGCGGTCTCGGCCTGCTCCGCCCAGTGCAGCACCGCCGTCCAGTGGTGATGGCCGGCCGCGTCCGTCTGCGCCCATTCGACCTGCCGCCGGATGGTCACGCGGGGCGGTCGCATCTCGTCGTCCATGGTGGGAGATCCTGCCGGAATGGCTGATCACTTCGCGGTCCGCGTGGGCGTCCGTAGCTACGAGATCGACGTGAACGGGCACGTCAACCACGCCAACTACCACCGCTACGCCGAGCACGCCCGCACCGAGCACATGAACGCGGCGGGCTGCTCGATCGACCGCTTCACCGAGAACGGGCTCGGCATCGTGCTCCTGGAGACCACCTGCCGGTTCCAGCGCGAGCTCCGCTACGGCGACGAGGTGGAGATCGACTCGCGGCTGTCGTTCGGGGAGGGGAGGACCTTTCGGATGGAGCACACCCTGCGCCGCGTCTCCGACGACGTCGCGGCGGCCGAGATCACCTGCACGATGGGGCTGCTGGACGCGGCCGCCCGCCGCCTGGTCGCCGACCCCGGGACCCGGCTGCGGGAGCTGGCCACGGCACCGGAGCTGCTCGACCCGGTGTGACCGGAGGGGTGCTGGCCACACCTGCGCCGGGGTGGGCAGCGCGGCGCGGGGGCGTCGGGATCGGGCCGGGTGATCGGCCGGGCAGCACCGGTGAACGGACGCGGCCCGCGCAGCACGCTCGTCCCCACCGCGGAACACCCCGCGGCACCGCCAGCTCAGGAGCACGCCATGTCCGCCCCCACCCTCGTCCCCGTCCACCGCGCGCCGGCCGTCGCCGAGCCCGTCACCGCCGCACGGACCCCCCGCCTGGGCCGCCGGGCCCTGCGCCGCGAGCAGCAGGCCACGCTCGACACGCCGCGCCGCGACTACTGCCTCGTCGCCCGGGCCTACCGCACGCTGGGCCGCCGCCACCGCGACGCGGGCCTGGCCCACCGCATCACCGAGCGGATCGTGGAGAACCGGGAGCAGCAGGACAACGAGCAGTGGCACCTGCTGATCACCTCCGAGCTGGTGGCGGCGACGGGCCGCCGGCAGTCGAGGCTGTGGTTCGGCGTCCTGCCGTGGCTGATGGCGTGCGGCTACTACCACGTGTCCTGGCTGCTGTTCGTCGTCGCGCCGCGGTGGAGCTACCGCCTCAACGCCGACTTCGAGGACCACGCCGAGCACGAGTACGCCCTGTTCGTCGCCGAGCACCCCGAGTTCGAGACGCAGCACCACTTCTCCCGGTTCGCCGCGCAGTACGGCGCGTTCGACTCCGTCGCCGATCTGCTCCGCCAGATCGGGCACGACGAGCGGAGGCACAAGCAGGAGTCGGAGGCCTACCTCGCGGCCGGGTCCCTGTACGGCTAACGCCGCACGACCACCGGCCGATTACGACTTCGCTGACGAGTGCACGGGAGTGGAACGGTGCCGAACGATCTGGTGGTGCGCGGCCTGCGCCGCACCTACGACGCCGACGCGGCCCCGGTGCGGGCCCTGCGCGGGGTGGACCTGGTGTTGGCGCGCGGTGAGTTCGTCGCGCTGATGGGGCCCTCGGGCAGCGGCAAGTCGACGCTGCTGCACCTGCTCGCCGGGCTGGAGCCGGCGGACGAGGGCAGCGTCGAGCTCGCCGGGGTGCTCCTCGAGTCGCTGGACGTACCGGGGCTGGCCCGGATGCGCCGCCGCCACGTCGGCCTGGTGTTCCAGTTCTTCCACCTCATCGACCACATGACGGCGCTGGAGAACGTGGCGCTGGCCGCGCTGGTGGCGGGGCTACGGCCACCGGAGGCCACCGCCCGGGCGCGGGACCTGCTCGACACGCTGGGCCTGCTGGACAAGTCCGGCGAGCTGCCCGCCGCGCTGTCGGGCGGGCAGCGCCAGCGGGTGGCGATCGCCCGGGCGCTGGCCAACCGGCCCACGATCCTGCTCGCCGACGAGCCGACCGGCGCGCTGGACTCCGAGGGGGCCGCGGAGGTGCTCGACCTGTTCGGCCGACTGCACGGGGCCGGGCAGACGATCCTGATGGTCACCCACAGCCCGGAGGTGGCCGCGGGTGCGCAGCGGCTGGTCCACATGCGCGACGGCCAGGTCGTGGAGCCCCAGGGTGCTCAGCCGAGCCCGGTGGGCGCGGGATGAGCGCCGGACCGGGCCGCCGGGAGCGGCGGTCGCTGCTGCTGTCGGGGCTCGTCGTCGCGGCCGGGATCGCCTCGGTCGGGCTGTGCGTGGGGCTGCTCGGCGGGGGGCCGCCGTTACCGGTGGCCCTGGCGCTGGTCGCCGCGCCGCTGGTGCTCGCCGTCGCGGCCGGCGTCAGCGCGCGGGCCTGCCGGGCCAGCGCCGTCGTGCTCGTGGCGGCGTCGGACTTCGCGGGCCTCGCCGTGGCGGTGGACCTGGGACTGCTGCTGGTGCTGCTCGTGTTCGGTCGCGTCCCGGTGGGCATGCAGGTGGAGCTGGTGAACCCGGTGCTGCTCGGGCTGCTGCTCGTGGCCACGCTGGCCGGCCCGCTGGGGCGCTGGGCGGGGCGTTCGGCCCGCTCGGTGCTCAGCGGCGTCCGCCGCTCGCCCGACGAGCTGGTCGCCGACTTCGGCGACCGCGCCGGCCGCGGCACCCCGGTGCCCGAGCTGCTGCGGCAGGTGGCCGAGTCGATGCGTCGCGACTGGCGCCTGTCCACCGTCGAGATCTGGTCCGGGCCCGACGGCGACCTCGCCTCCGACGTGCTGCACCGCGGCGTCGTCGTCCCGGCGCCGCTGGACGACGTGGACGTCGACCCGCTCCGCGGCCCCGAGCTGGAGGTGCTGGCCCGGGCCGGTGTGGCCGGGCCGGGCTGGCTCGAGATGTGGTTGCCCCGCCTGCGCCCCGCCCCCGACGCCGGGCCGCGCCAGCTGCGCCTGGCCCCCGCGGTGCACGGCGGACGCGTGCTGGCCCTCGTCGTGATCGAGCGGCCGGCCACGGCCACGGCGTTCTCCGCGGCCGACGAGCGGGCCCTGGCCGGGGTGGCGCGGCGGTTGGGGATCGCGCTGCGCAACCGCGCCCTCGACGACGCGCTGGCCGTGACCCTGGCCGACCTGCAGCGCAGCAACACCGAGCTGCAGGCGTCCCGGGCGCGTCTGGTCACGGCGGGCAACGCCGAGCGCAGGCGGATCGAGCGCGACCTGCACGACGGGGCGCAGCAGCACCTCGTGGCACTGGCCGTCGGGCTGCGGCTGCTGCGCGACGGTCTGCCGCCGGACTGGCCCGACCTGGAGCTGCTCGACGAGCTCGATCTGGCCGCCCGCGAGTCCGTGCGGGACCTGCGCGACCTCGCCCACGGGATCTACCCGCCGCTGCTGCGCGACGCCGGGCTGGCCGAGGCGTTGCGGGTGGCGGCCCAGCGCAGCCCCCTGGCCGTGACGGTCCACGACCGCGGCCTGGGCCGGCTGCCCGAGCCCGTGGAGGTGGCGGTGTACTTCTGCTGCCTGGAGGCCCTGCAGAACGCGGCCAAGCACGCCCCGGGCTCGTCGGTCACCGTCACGCTCGACGGCGGGGACGGCTCGCCGACCGTCACGGTCACCGACGACGGTCCCGGCTTCGACCCGACCACTGCCACCGCCGGCGGCGGGTCGGAGAGCATGGTCGACCGCATCGGCGCCATCGGCGGCACCGTCGCGCTGCGGTCGGCGCCGGGGCACGGCACGACGGTGGAGGTCCGGCTGCCGGACGTCGGCGGGATGCCGGCGCGTCCCCCGCGCAGCGTGGCCTCGCGGATCTCACCCGTCCGGGCGGGTTGACGTGCCGGCATTGGGCGCGGTCCGGGCGGTGGCCCGGGCCGCGCGGCGCACCGGCCTGCGCGGCCTGCTGCTCCTGGGTGTCCTCTTCGGACTGGTGGCCGGCGTCGTGCTCGGCACCGTCGCGCTGGCCGAGCGCACGCGCGGGGCCTACCCGCGCCTCGTCGACGCCGTCGGGCTCGACGACGCCCGCGTCGCGGTGGCCGCCGACCAGCCGCAGCTGCTCGCCGACGTCCGGCGGCTGCCGGGCGTGCGGGAGGCCTGGGCCACCTACTCCTGGGTCGCGCAGGTGCGGGGCCAGTCCCTGCTGTTCGTCTCGATCGGCGCCGGCCAGAACCAGCCCGCCGACCTGCTGCACCCGGTGCTGGTCGCCGGCCGCACGCCGGCCCCCGACGCCCCGGACGAGGTTCTGGTCAGCGAGCCGCTGGCGGAACGCCGCGGGCTGACCGTCGGCTCGCGGATCCCGGTGGCCCTGCTGACGCTGCGCCAGGTCTCCGACTTCGATGTCGGGTTCGGCCCGCCCGAAGGCCCGTCGACGGAGCTGACGGTGGTGGGCGTCGGCCGCATGCCCGCGTGGGGCGGCGCGCTCGCCAACGTCCTGGCCGGGCCCGCCTTCGCGCAGCGCCACGCCGGCTACGCGGCGGCCCGTCCCGTCTTCGTCCGGCTCACCGACGACCCCGGCTCCGCCGCGGCGTTCACCGCCGGGTTCACGGCCGCGGCCGCCCGGGCCGATGCGGTGTCACGCTCGATCGTGGCCGACTACGTGCCGCGCACCGTGGAGCTGCCCCGCAGCGACGCCGATCCCGCGCTCGCCACCACCGAGCAGACGCTCGTGGTCGGGCTGGCCGTCGTCGCGGCGGTGCTGGGGATGGGTGGCGCGGTCGTCGTCGGGCAGGGCGTCGGGCGCCACCACCAGCTCCGCCGGGAGCCTCAGCTCGTGGAGTCGGCGCTGGGGATGGGGGCTGGCCAACGGGTGACCGCCCGGTTGCTCGCCGCAGCCCCCGCGGCCGTCGTCGCGGCCCTGCTGGCCGGTGCACTCGGCCTCGCTGCCGGCCGGCTCGAACCGCTGGGCAGCCTGGCCCGGTTCGAGCCCGAACCCGGTCTCCGCCCGCCGTGGGCGATCGCGGCCGTGGGCGCGGTGGCCACGGCGGCCCTGTTCCTCGCGATCGTCGGGGTCGCCGCGGCCGTCACCGGCTCCGTGCGCCGCCGCCGTCCACCCGCGGTGCGTCCGGCGGTGACGTGGTGGTCGCGGTGGCCCGCGGTGACCGTGGGCGTGCGCATGGCGGTGCGTGGCCGCGGTGGCGGCCCCGGCGCGGTCATGGCGGTGGCGGTGGCCGTGCTGTCCGTGGCCGGGATCGTCGCGACGCTGGCCTTCGGGGCCAGCGTCGACCGACTGGTGCACGAGCCCGCCCGCTACGGGCAGGCCGCCGACCTGACGGTCGTGGACGCCCGCGAGCCCGACATGGCGCGGCTCGTCGGCGACCCGCGTGTGGCCGCACTGGCCACCGTCTACTCCTCCACCGTGCTGCTCGCCGACGGACGGCCGCTGCCGGGCTCGGCCGCTGTCGCCCGCAAGGGCGTGATCCCGGTCGCCGTCGCCACCGGGCGGTTGCCGACCGGGTACGGCGAGATCGCGCTGAGCCCCCGTGTCGCCCGGGAGCTGGGCGTCGGCGTCGGCGACGTCCTGCCGGTGCAGACCTCCGGGCTGCGGCCCATCGACTTCCGGGTCGTGGGCACCGTCGCGGTGGTGGACGAGGGCGGCGGCCTCGGGGACGGCGCGCTGGTCGCACCGCTGCAGCTGGGGCAGGTGTCGCAGGGCGTACCGCTCGTCTCGGCCCAGATCGTCGCCGCGCCGGGCCGGGCCGACGCGCTGGCCGCGGACCTGGGACGTGACCTCGAGCTCAGCGGGCGGGAGATGCCGGCGGAGGTGCGCAACCTCGCCGACCTGCTGCGGCTGCCGGAGATCCTCGCGGTCACCCTGACCCTCGTGGCCGGCCTGGCCCTGGCGCACTCCCTGCTCTCGGCGGCCCGCCGCCACCGCCGCGAGCTCACCGTCCTGGCGGCACTGGGGGCGACACCGGGTCAGGTCCGGGCCACGCTCGCCGTACTCGCCGCGACGACCGTGGTGCCCGCGCTGCTGCTCGGCGTGCCGCTGGGGCTGGGGATCGCCCGCGTCCTGTGGTGGCAGGTCGCGACGTCGATCGGGGTGTCGGGCGAGCTGTCCGTGCCGTGGGGGGTGCTCGCCGTCGCCGCCCCGATAGCGCTGGGGGCGGCCCTCGTGCTGGCGGTGCTGCCACGCGCGGCGCGGGCCGCGGCCCGGTGACGGTCAGAGGTTGGTGACGGGCGGGCGGAGGCCCTCCCACAGCTCGCGCAGCGCGGGTGCGCGCAGCTCCTCCTTGTGCAGGTAGCCCGCGACGCCCGGCTGGTCGATCCGGAACGGCAGGTCGGCGCGGGCGTAGGTGGAGCAGAGCACCACGACGGCAGCGGGCACGGACGCCGTGACCTGCGCCGCGGCGTCGATGCCGCTGATCCCGGGCAGCCGGACGTCCATCAGCACGAGGTCGGGGTGCAGCTCCCGCGCCGCGTCGACGGCCTCCTCGCCGGTCTCCGACTGCCCGACCAGCTCGAAGTCGGGCATGCGCTTGAGCACCGCGGCCGCGGCCGTGCGGAAGGGCCGGTGATCGTCGACCACCAGCACGCGCACCCTCGGACCGGTCATGCGCGCCAGTGTGGACCCCCGACGGCGGGTGTGCCCAGGAGGCAACCGCACCGGTCGGGGGTGTGGCTGGCCGCACCCCCGACCGGCAAGGTGGTGACCTCGGAACCCGCCCCGGACCGGCGCATCGTTGCCCCGACGCCGGATCGACCGGCGCAGGCTCCCGGAGGACCGAAGATGCCCGCACGTCACACCCCCACCCACCGCACCCTCACCCGCCGGGTCGCGAACGGTGCCGCCGTCGGCGCCAGTGCGCTGGCGATCACGTTCGCCGCCGCCGGGCCGGCGCTCGCCCAGACCCCGGCCCCACCCCCGCCGACGCCGTCGGCCCAGGCCCATGCGCCCACCGCGGCGACGCCCGCCGAACGCGCGGCGGCGGAGGTCCGGCCCGCCGTCGTCTACCTGAAGGAGACCTTCTCCGGCTACGTGGCCGACGAGACCGGCACCTTCTTCAACGACGGCAACCCGTACACGCTGACCGTCACCTGTACCGGCTTCGGGGTGAACCCCGACGGCTACGTCGCCACCGCCGGGCACTGCGTCGACACCACCAGCGCCAACGGCATCAAGGCCGAGTTCATCGCGGCCGCCGCCAGGGGCGCCGCTGCCGTGGTCCCGGGCGTGACGGTCGGGCAGCTGGTGGAGTTCGGCAGCGCGAACTGGTCGGTGGAGGGTCTCGCCAAGGGATCACCCCTCGACAGCACGATCACCGTCGTCACGGGCTCCACCGACGGCGGCGCCAGCGGCCGCAGCCTCCCCGCCCGCGTCGTCGACGCGCGGTCCTTCGAGCAGGGCGACGTCGCGCTGCTCAAGGTGGCGACCACCGACCTGCCCTCGATCGAGCTCGCGACCGACGCCGACGTGCAGATCGGCACGCCGCTGCTTTCGGTCGGCTACCCGGCCAGCGCCGACGCCGTCACCGACCCGAGCCTGGAGCCGTCGAACAAGGACGGGCAGGTCAGCTCGCGCAAGACCGTCGGCTCGGCGCCGGTCTACGAGACCAGCGCGGCCCTCACCCCCGGCATGAGCGGCGGACCCACCGTCGACCTCGGGGGTCGGGTGCTGGGTGTCAACAGCTTCATGCCGGCGGGGGAGTCGCAGGCGTTCAACTTCATCGCGCCCTCGTCCGGGCTCACGGAGCTGATGACCCGCAACGGCGTGCGCAACGAGCTCGGTCCCGACGACCACGCCTTCCGGGATGCGCTCGGCGCCTACTACGCCGGCCACTACACCGACGCGCTCGCCGGCTTCGACAAGCTGCTGCAGGTGGCGCCGCAGCACGCCCAGGCGATGCAGTTCCGCACCGCCGCGGCCAAGGCCCGGGACAAGTTCGGTGACGTCCCCGTGGCCCCGGCTCCCGCCGACTCCTCGTCGGGGCTGCCGTTCGGGCTGGGAGCGGTGCTGTTCTGGTCGATCGTGGGCGGCGCGACCGTCCTGCTCAGCGGGCTGGCGCTGCTGCTGATCGTGCTGGGCCGCCGTCGCCGGCAGGCCCCGGCGCTGCCCGCGGAGGCCTCGGGCGTTGCGGTCGGCGCGGTGCCCCCGGTCCCGGCGTTCAGTGGTCCGTCCTACGGCCCGTCCTACGGTCCGTCCTACGGCCCGTCGAGCGGCCCGGCGGGCGGCCCGTCGCTGAACGGCCGGTCCGTCGGCACCCCGGCGGACGGAGCGGCCGCGGCACCCGCAGCCGGGGCGACCCTCGTGACGGATCGCGCGCCCGCGCAGGCCTGCAGCGGCTGCGGAACCGAGAGCGACCCGCGCATCCGGTTCTGCGGCGCCTGCGGCACCGGCCGCTGGTGACGCCGGCGAACGACCCCGGGCCCGGAACCCCTCGGTGACCGCCGAGCGGTTCCGGGCTCCCAGCGTCTGTGACAGAGGTCACTCCGCACCCGTACATGATCGAGGACCGGAACGGCAAACCAACGTGATGGACTCCTACCGAAAGGGCCGGGACACACGCCCCTTCGAGCTGTTCGATGCCATCCCCCAGCAGCGTCGCCCGGCGGACCGCCGGTCGATACTGGCCGACGACCAGCTGATCGAGGACATCCGGTGCGACCGCATCATTGACGACGGCGCCGCGCCGCCGCTCGTGCAGATGCTCGTCCGCTGGCGCCGTCAGGCGATGGCCGGCACCTGACCCCTCAGCGGTTCTGCAGGTAGACCAGCACGGCGCTGACGCGCCGGTTGAGGTCACGCTCCTCCGAGAGCCCGAGCTTCGAGAAGATCGAGTTGGTGTGCTTCTCGATCGCGCGCTCGGAAAGCACCAGCGTGGCGGCCACCGAGGCGTTGGACTTGCCCTGGGCCATCTCGCCCAGCACCTCCAGCTCGCGGGGCGTCAGGGCGTCGAGCTCGGACGGCTTCGCGCGGTTGGCGGCCACCAGGCCCTCGATGACGGTCGGGTCGATCACCGACCCGCCCTCGGCCACCCGCCGGATCGCGTCGGCGAGCTCGTCGCCGTCGGCCACCCGTTCCTTGAGCAGGTACCCGCGCCGTGCGGTGCCCTCGGCCAGCAAGGCGAGCGCGTAGGTCGCCTCCGCGAACTGGCTCAGCAGCACGACACCCGTCTCCGGGCGGCGCGTGCGCAGGTCCGCGGCCACCGAGATGCCCTCGTCGGTGTGGGTCGGGGGCATCCGGATGTCGGTGACCACCACGTCCGGCCGGTGCTGCTCGATGAGCGCGTTCAGCCCGGGCAGGTCGGCCGCCGCGCCGAGGAGCCCGATGCCCTCAGAGGCCTCGATGAGCCGTGCCAACCCGTGGCGCAGCAGGGCGTTGTCCTCGGCGAGGACCACTCCGATCGTCACGCCGCGAGCCTAGGACGGCGGGGCCCGGCAGGGGTACTGGCCACACCGGGACCGGCCAGGAGACACGGTCGTCCGGTCGGGGCCGACCGGGAAGTGTCGAGGGGGTCGGACACACCCACCGGAGGCCCCACGATGACCACCAGCACGATCCTGTTCCTCACCGCCACGGGGTGCGGCCTGCTGTTCTCGGCGCTCGCCGTGTACGCCCAGACGCGCGATGCGGGGTTCAAGCGGGTGCGCTGGACCGCGCCGGTCGCGCTGCTGCTCGGCGCCACCGCGTTCGGCGGGCTCGCCTACCTGCTCGACTCGGGACTGGCGGAGAAGACCCTCTACGAGATCGACGCCGAGGGGCCCGGTGCGGCCGTGCCGGCCGGGATCGAGTTCGACGTCCCCGTGGAGCATCCCGGCGCCGTGCACGACCTGCTCGTCGCCCCCACCAGCGACGTCGACGTCGACGCGCCGGCCGAGATCCGGGTGCAGCTCAGCGACCCGGCGGGCCACGTGCTGCTCGACCGGACGGAGACGCTCGAACCCCGCTGCGACGGCGAGACCGACCGGTGCGACTGGGACGCGTGGTCCGCGGAGTTCACCCCCACCACTCCCGGCCCCCACGCGCTCGTCGTCACGGTGCTCACCCCCGGTGTGCCCGTCGTGCACGTCCGCGTCGGCGACGAGCAGAAGACCGACGGGCACCGCGCACCCGGCTACTGAACGCCACCCGCACCCCGAGGGGGGTGCTGGCCACACCGCCGACCGGCCAGGAAGCAGGGTCGAGCCGGACGCCCGTCCCCAGCAGAGTCATTCCCGTCAGATCCGCCCACCCCACACCCAGGAGCCCGCCGTGACCGCCACCGCCCTCGCCCCCACCGCCCCCGCCGCCGACGTCCCGGTCGCACCCGCCACCCCGTTCCGCCGCCGCGCGCTCGCCGTCAGCACGGTGGTCGGCGGCCTGCTCACCGCCGCGGGCTTCGCCGCCACGGAGTGGGAGAGCGGCACCGACAAGCTCAGCTACCTCGACTCGTTGGTGGTGGACCCCCTGCGCAGCCAGGTCGCCGCGGTGCTCCTGCACTTCGGCTACTGCGCGCTGGTGCCGATGCTGCTGGTCCTCGCGATCATGACCCGGCGGACGTGGCGCGTGGCGGGCAACGTCGGGCTGGCGCTGAGCATGCTCGGCGCGCTGTCGCTGCCCGGCCTGCTCGTCACCGACTTCTACGACATGGCGATCCGCCAGAACCTCCCGGCCGACCAGGCCGTCGCGGTCTCCGACGCCGCCCAGGCCCTGCCGCTCGGGGTGCTCATCTCCGGACCGATGATCATGCTGACGTTCGTCGGGATGATCCTGCTGAGCGTGGCCGCCTGGCGGGCCGGGTTCTTCCACTGGACGGCCGCGCTGCTCGTCGTCGTCGCGAACGTCCTGCCGATGGCGGCGCCGGTCGGCGCCCTGCCGAACATCGCGATGGGTGCCTGCCTGGGCCTGTTCATGGTGCTCGTGGGCGTTGCCGGGCTGCGGATGACCGACCAGGAGTGGGTGAGCGGCACGAGGGGAGCCGGCCGCTGACCCGCGGCGGGGGACGGGAGGGCGGACCGGGGAGATCCGGCCCGCCCTCCTTGTCTGGCCCCGGCCCCGGGGCGCCCGTACCCTGGCGCCGTGGAAGAGCGCCTCCCGTTCGTGCACGGCGACCGTGACGTCCTGCGTGTGCTGCTCGACCGCCGCGACGCGGGCACCACGCCCGGCACGCGCACCGACGAGCACCGGGTGGCGCTCGTGATCGGCGGTGGCGGCATGCGCGGCTCGTACGTGGCCGGCATGCTGCGCGCGCTCGACCGGGCCGGCCTGCGACCCGGCTTCGACGAGGTCTACGGCTCGTCGTCCGGGGCGATCAGCGCGGCCGCGTTCCTCACCGGCAGCGCCGCCGAGTGCGCCGCGTGCTTCCACGAGGACCTCAGCACGCCCGAGTTCATCAGCATGCGCCGGCTCGGCGGGCGTCGTCCCGTGGTGCGGCTCGACCACCTCCTCGACGAGGTCTTGCGGGTGCGCAAACCGCTGGACTGGGCCTCGCTCGGCCGCACGCCCGCCCCGCTGCGCGTGGTGGCCACCGACACCGCCGACCTGCGGGCGGACGAGCTCCTCGGGATGAGCACGGTCGCCGAGTGGCGGCAGGCGCTGCAGGCCAGCGCGTCGATCCCGCTGCTGGCCGGGCCGCCCGTGTCCTACGGCGGGCGCCGCTGGGTGGACGGCTCGGTGGGGGAGCCGCTGGCCATGGCCCGGGCGCTGCGCGGGGGCGCCACCCACGTGCTCGTGATGATGCCGCGCGGCACCGAGGCCATCCATCCCGACGCCGACGCGGGACTGTCGCTGTGGGCCCGCGGGCTCGACCGGCTCGTGCCCGGCCTCGGCACGGTCGCCCAGGGCTCGCGGCGCTACGGCGCCGACCTGCGCATCGTCACCGACGCGGCCCACCCCGACCGCGGCCCCGGGCACCTGATGGCGATCGGGCCCGCACGGTCGGCGGACGTCGGGGCGCTGTGCGTCGACGCGGGTCCCGTCGAGGCCGCCGTGACGATCGGCGACGAGTCGGTCACGGCCGCGATCACGGCGGCGGAGCGGGACCTCGATCCGGCATAGGGTCGGGACCATGGACACCCACTCGCGCCCCCGCGCCGCCGTCGTCGTCACCGGGAGCGAGCTGCTGACCGGCGTCATCTCCGACCGCAACGGGCCGTTCCTGGCCGCGGCCCTCGGCGAGCTGGGCTTCGAGGTGGCGCACCTGCTGGTGGTGGGCGACCGGCCCGACGACCTCGTCGCCGCCCTGACCTTCGTCGCCGACGCCGGGGTGGCGCTCGTCGTCACCAGCGGCGGGCTCGGACCCACCGCCGACGACCTCACCGCCGAGGTCGTGGCGTCGTTCGCGGGCGCCGACATGGTGCTCGACGAGGAGATGCGCGACCACATCGCCGGGATCCTCGCGGGCTGGGCCGCACGCACGGGCTTCTCCGGGCCGGCGCTGGACGAGGCCAACCGCAAGCAGGCGATGGTGCCCCGCGGCGCCGTCGTGCTGATGCCGGTGGGCACCGCGCCGGGGCTGGTCGTGCGTCGGCCGGACGGGCCGCTCGTCGTCGTGCTGCCCGGACCGCCGCGCGAGCTGCAGGGGATGTGGCCCTCGGCGCTCGCGTCCGCGCCGGTGGCGGAGCTGCTCGCGGGCGTGCCGGCGGCGGCGTCGAGGGAGCTGCGGTTCTTCGGGTTCCCCGAGTCGGAGATCGCGGCCACGCTCCGCGAGATCGGCGCGTCCCGCGACCTGTCCGGCGTCGAGGTCACCACGTGCCTGCGCCGCTCCGAGCTGGAGGTGGACATCCGCCCGCTGCCCGGCTCGGAGGACGTCGCCGCCGAGCTGCACGCGGAGCTCGCTGCCCGGCACGCGAAGCACCTCGTCAGCGCCGATGGCGCCACCACCGACGAGCTGCTGGCCACGGCGCTGCTGGAGCAGGGCTGGACGGTGGCCACGGGGGAGTCCTGCACCGGCGGGATGCTGGCGTCGCGGCTGGTGGACCGGGCCGGGTCCAGCGCGTACGTGGCGGGCGGGGTGGTGGCGTACTCCAACGAGGCCAAGACCGCGCTGCTCGGCGTGCCGGCCGAGATGATCGCCGAGCACGGTGCCGTGTCACCGGAGGTGGCCCGGGCGCTGGCCGACGGCGCCCGGGCACGGTTCGGCGCCGACGTCGGCGTGGGCATCACCGGGGTGGCCGGGCCGGGTGGGGGCACGGAGGCGAAGCCGGTCGGCTACGTGTGCTTCTGCGTGACGACGTCGTCCGGGGAGGTTCTCTCCCGCGACCCCGTCATGCCCGGGTCCCGGGCCGACATCCGCGAGCGCTCGACGGACATGGCCATGCACCTGCTGCTGCGCGCCTCCGGCGCCCGTGCGCGGAAATCAGTGCCAGGGCACTGATTTCCGCGCACGAGGTCGTTCAGACGGCGGCGGTGTGTCGCATGCCCGAGCGTCCTGCACGTAAAGTGCAGCAAGCTCGGGAACGGCGGCCGACCCCCGCTCCTGTCACGATGGAGCGATGGCGGAAGAACGTGAGGACGTGCCCAGCGGGCGCCGGTTCGGTGACGGCCTCGCCGTCGGACCCGACCTCGAGGGCGCGGCCGAGGTGGCCGTCGGGCAGGCGCTCGCCGCTCTGGACGGGGCCACGCCCGACCTGATGTGCGTCTTCGTCGCCCCCGGTCCCGGCCACACGGCCGACCAGGCCGGAGCCGCGGGAGTGCGGGCGATGGAGCTGGCCGGTGCGGGCACCGCCATCGGCGCCACCGCCGGTGGGGTGATCGGCGACGGCCGCGGCGAGGAGAACGGGCCCGCCGTCGCCGTGTGGGCGGCCACGCTGCCCGGCACCCGCATCCGGCCCTACCGGCTCGAGGCGGAACGCAGTGGCGACGGCGTGCAGGTCACCGGCCTTCCGCAGCTGCTGTCCGACGACAGGGTCGCGGCCATGCTCGTCGACCCCTACTCGTTCCCGGTCGCCGGGTTCCTCGACCGCAGCAACGCGATCATGCCCGGGTTCCCGCTGGTCGGTGGGCTGGCGGGCGCGGCGGGAGGGCCCGGCGCCAACCGGTTGTTCGTCGACGGCGAAGTGCACTCGCGTGGCGGCGTCGGCGTCGTGCTCGGTGGGGAGGTCTCGGCGCGTGTCGTCGTGAGCCAGGGGTGCCGCCCGATCGGCCCACCGATGACCGTCACCCGCGCCGACCGCAACGTCCTCCTGGAGCTGGCCGGCACACCCGCCTACACGCGGCTGGTGGAGATCGTCACCGCACTGCCCGTCGCGGAGCAGGAGCTGGCCGCCCGGGGGCTGCACCTGGGCATCGCCGTGGACGAGTACGCCGAGGACCACGTCCGCGGCGACTTCCTCATCCGCGGCGTGGTCGGCGCCGACGAGGAGACCGGCGCGGTGGCCGTCGGTGACGTCGTGGAGGTCGGGCAGACGGTGCGCTTCCAGGTGCGCGACGCCGCCGGCGCGGGGGAGGACCTCACCGAGCTGCTCGGCGGCACGGACGACCCGGCCCGCGGGGCGCTGCTGTTCTCCTGCAACGGCCGCGGCACCACGATGTTCCCCGACGCCGACCATGACGTCCGCACGGTCCGCGACGCCCTGGGTGCCGAAGGTGTCGCCGGCTTCTTCGCGGCGGGTGAGATCGGGCCGGTGGGCGGCCGCAACCACCTCCACGGCTTCACCGCCTCGGTCCTCGCCTTCCGCTGAACCACCCGCCCCGCCCCACCGCCACCCCCGCGAGTCGGCGGTTTCGCGTGCGCGAGTCGGCGCCGGCAGCGACCGTCGGGGGGCGGCCAGGCGCCGACTCGCGCGCGGGGATCTGCCGACTCGCGCGCGGGGATCTGCCGACTCGCG
>ERZ778029.272-NODE-272-length-117193-cov-9.076961_pt1 | contig 117193 bp, 111 predicted proteins | sample MGYA00375759_ERZ778029 | MGnify/ENA primary metagenome ERZ778029 (study PRJEB29350, sample SAMN05389819) | bioreactor metagenome | isolation source: Ammonium sulfate bioreactor | place: South Africa: University of Cape Town | collected 2014-04-04 ...
GACCAGGATCAGGCCCAATTCCAATGGGCGTGACGAACCGGACAGCCGTGGGTCGAGCCCGGCCATGACGTGAGGGGGGCTCCATCGCGCGAGCCCGGCCATGACGAGAGTGGGCGCCCTACCTGCGCCCACCGAACCCGCCCTCAGGCAAACCGCGGCATCACCTCGGTCCAGAAGCGCTCGATCGACTTCATCAGCATCGGATGCGGGATCAGGCTGTTGTAGGTGTAGCAGAAGATCCATTCGACGTTCTGGCGCTTCATGTTCGCCTCGATCCCGCGGATCACCGTGTCCACCGAACCGGCCAGGATGTAGCCCTCCTTCTGTGCCTGCTCCGGGGTCAGGTACTCGCCCGTCTTCGGATCCTGCAGCCCGCGGCGGAAGCCGAACGGCTCGAACCAGGCGCGGCCGGTGAACTGGCCGGAGTCGCGCCACAGCGCCATCGCCTCCTCGTCCGTGTCCGCGATGATCACATCCCGCAGCAGCGCCGTACCTTGTCCGCGCGGCCGGCCCGAGACCTCGGCATACACGTCGTAGAGCCTGTTCTCGTAGACCGGCAGCATGGACGGCAGGATGGCCGTCACCCCCTCCTTCGCCGCCCAGCGGATCGAGTTCTCGGACGAGGCGAACGGCAGGAACAGCGGCGGATGCGGCTTCTGCAGCGGCTTCGGCACCACGCCCACGGACCGCAGCACGCCGTCCTCCACGCCCTTGCCCCACTTCGCGGTGGTGTCCAGCGTCCAGGGCGTGTCGCCGGCCGGCACCTTCCAGTAGCGGCCGTCGACGGTCAGCATCTCCTCGGTCCAGCACTTCTTGATGATCTGGAAGTTCTCCTCGAACGCCGCGCGGTTGGCGGCGTCGATCTCGTCGTGCTGGTGCGGCAGGGCGCCGTGGATGTCGTGCGTCTGCTGCGCCATGATGTCGACCCAGCGCCGCTGGTAGCCGCGCGCGAACCCGGCGCAGGCACGCCCGCCGGTCATGTGATCGAGCATCGCGATGTCCTCGGCGACGCGGATCGGATTTGCCGCCGGCAGCACGATCCCCAGCTGCCCCACCCGGATGCGCTTCGTCTGCATCGCGAAATACAGGTCGAGCAGCACCGGGTTGTTGGAGACCTCGAACCCCTCGATGTGGAAATGATGTTCGGTGAAACTGACCGACTCGTAGCCCAGCTCGTCCGCCAGACGGATCTGCTCCGACAGCTCCCGCAGCATGCGCTGGTAGAGTTCCGGCCGCATTCCGGCCATCCCCTGCTCGATCTCCGCGCGGCTGCCGATGCTGGGCAGGTAGAACAACGATGCCTTCACGTCCGCTCCTCCGTCCCGTTGCGGGGATTCTGGCGCGATTCCAAGCAGCGGGCTAGGTTCCGGCCAGTCGCGCCGTTCGGTGCGGCGGACACAATCATGGGGACGATGCGCATGCTCAGACGATCGCTGCTGGGAGCCACCGCCACGCTCGGGATCGCGCTCACGCTGGCCGCCGCGCCGGCCCAGGCGCAGGTCCACATCGCGACCGTGGGTCCGATGACCGGGGAATACGCCGCGTTCGGCCAGCAGATGAAGGCGGGCGCCGAACAGGCCGTGGCCGACATCAACAAGGCCGGCGGCATCAACGGGCAGAAGCTGGTGCTGGACGTGGGCGACGATGCCTGCGACCCGAAGCAGGCCGTCTCCGTCGCCAACCAGATGGCCGCCAAGGGCGTGAAGTTCGTCGCCGGCCATTTCTGCTCGGGCAGCTCGATCCCGGCCAGCAAGGTCTACCAGGAAGAGGGAATCCTGCAGATCTCCCCGGCCTCGACCAACCCGGCCTATACCGACAAGGGCGGCTGGAACACGTTCCGCGTCTGCGGCCGCGACGACGAGCAGGGCAAGGTCGCCGGCAAGTATCTTGCCGACCACTTCAAGAACGACAAGATCGCAATCCTGAACGACAACTCCGCCTACGGCAAAGGCCTGGCGGACGAGACCAAGAAGGCCCTGAACGCCGCCGGCGTGCAGGAGGCGCTGTACGCCGCCTACACCCCTGGCGAGAAGGACTACTCCTCGCTCGTCAGCCGCCTGAAGCAGGCCGGCGTGTCGGTGATCTATGTCGGCGGCTACCACACCGAGGCCGGGCTGATCATCCGCCAGGCCAAGGAGCAGGGGATGAAGGCGACCCTGGTGGGCGGCGACGCGCTGGTCACCAACGAGTTCTGGCAGATCGCCGGTGACGCCGGGACCGGCACGATGATGACCTTCTCCCCCGACCCGCGCCTGAACAAGGCGGCGGCCGACGTGGTGAAGGAGTTCAAGGACAAGAAGGTCGATCCCGAGGGCTACGTCCTCTACACCTACGGCGCGATCCAGGTCTGGGCGGACGCGGCGAAGAAGGCCAAGACCTTCGACCCGAAGAAGCTGGCCGAGACGCTGAAAGCCTCGGGCAACTGGCCGTCCGTGCTGGGGAACGTCAGCTTCGACAAGAAGGGTGACGTCACCGGGGGCGGCTACGTGATGTACGTCTGGAAGAACGGCTCCTACGCGCAGATGTGACGGGGAGCCGTGTCGCGCCCGGCCTCGTGCCGGGCGGTTGTGTCATGCCCGGCCTTGTGCCGGGCGGTTGTGTCATGCCCGGCCTCGTGCCGGGCGGTTGTGTCATGCCCGGCCTCGTGCCGGGCATCTACGACGTCGTACGGCACGAAAGCCGTGGATGGCCGGCACCAGGCCGGCCATGACACGGGCGGGGGCGGCCTCCGCCGCCCCTCCACCGGTCACGCGGCGTTCTTGCCGCCGTAGCGGCGCACGCGCAGGTCCGCCTGCTCCTTGTGGCCCGCGAAGTTCTCGATCGCGCACAGGCGGGAGCAGTATTCCCCGATCATCGCCGTCGCCTCGGGGCTGACCTCCTGGTACGTGCAGGTCTTGAGGAACTTGCCGACCCACAGCCCGCCCGTGTAGCGCGCCGCCTTCTTGGTCGGCAGCGTGTGGTTGGTGCCGATCACCTTGTCGCCATAGGCGACGTTCGTCTCCTTCCCCAGGAACAGCGCGCCGTAATTCGTCATCCGCTGCAGGAACCAGCGCGGGTCGCGGGTCAGCACCTGAACGTGCTCGCTGGCGATGCGGTCCGCTTCCGACAGCAGCTCCTCATCCGTGTCGCACAGGATCACCTGCCCATGGTCGCGCCAGGCGACGCTCGCGATATCCGCGGTGGGCAACACGGCGAGCTGGCGGGCGATCTCGGCCTCGATGCCCTCGGCGATCTTGCGCGAGCTGGTCAGCAGCACCGCCGGAGAGGTCGGTCCGTGCTCCGCCTGCCCCAGCAGGTCGGTCGCGCACATTTCGACGTCCGCGGTGTCGTCGGCGATGATCAGCGTCTCGGTCGGGCCCGCGAGCAGGTCGATGCCGACGCGGCCGAACAACTGCCGCTTCGCCTCCGCGACATAGGCGTTCCCCGGCCCGACCAGCATGTCGACCGGCGCGATCGTCTCGGTGCCGATCCCCATGGCCGCGATCGCCTGGATCCCGCCCAGAAGATAGATCTCGTCCGCGCCGGCCATCGCCATGGCGGCGACCGTGGCCGCGGGTGCGACCCCGTTCAGCGGCGGCGTGCAGGCGGCGACCCGCTTCACGCCGGCGACCTTGGCGGTCAGCACCGACATGTGGGCGCTCGCCACCATCGGGTAGCGGCCGCCGGGCACGTAGCAGCCGACGCTGTTGACCGGGATGTTGCGGTGGCCCAGCCGGATGCCGGGCAGCGTCTCGACCTCGACGTCGCGGAGGGCGGCCTTCTGCGCCTCGGCGAAGCGGCGGATCTGCGCCTGGGCGAAGCGGATATCCTCGATCACCTGGGCGGGCAGGCTGTCGATCAGCGCCTGGATTTCGGCCTGCGACAGGCGGAACGACTCCGGCTCCCACTTGTCGAACCGAGCGGACAGGTCCCGCACGGCCGCGTCGCCGCGGGCGACGACGTCTTCCAGGATCTGCTCCACGGTCTGGCGCACCTTGCGGTCGGCCTCCCGCGTCTCGGCCTCTGTGGCACCTTGCTTCAGGACACGGATCATGCGGGGCCTCCTCTCTGCGGAGGGCGGACCATAGTCGCAGCCGCTGGCGGGATGAAGCCGCCGGGGGCGGGATGAAGTCATGGCGGTGCCCGCCGGTCCGCGTCACGGCGGTGCCCTCCGCTCGGTGTCATGGCCGGCCTTGTGCCGGCCATCCACGGCTTCGTGCCGTTCGGCAAGTCGTGGATGGCCGCCCTGCGGCGGCCATGACACCGGGGGCCAGTGCGGCCACCACACGGGGGGCGGCCACCACACGGGGGCGGCCACGACACGGGGAGCGGCCATGACACGGGGGGCGGCCATGGCACGCCGCCCGTCAGTCCGCCGTCCAGCCTCCGTCCACCACCAGCGCCGTGCCGGTCACCAGCGCCGACGCGTCGGAGGCGAGGAACACCACCGCACCCATCAGGTCCTCGACCGTGCCAAGCCGCCCCAGCTTGATCTTCTTCAACACCTCGTCGAGGAACGTCTTGTCGTTGAAGAACGGGCGGGTCAGCGGCGTGTCGATGAAGGTCGGGCCGATCGTGTTCACCCGGATCCGGTGCGGCGCGAGGTCGACCGCCATCGCCTTGGTCAGCCCCTCGATCCCGTGCTTGGTCATGCAGTACACCGATCGCCGCGGGCCGCCGACATGCCCCATTTGCGAGGAGACCTGGATGATCGATCCGGCCCGCTTCGCCTCCACCATCCGCAGCGCGACGGCCTGGGAGACGAAGAACGCCGCCCGCTGGTTCAGCGTCGCGATCGCGTCGTAATCCTCCTCCGTCACCTGCAGGAAGGAGCGTGGGCGGTTGGTGCCCGCATTGTTCACCAGCACGTCGAACGGATCGGCCGCCTCGATCGCGGCGCGCACGGACGCGGTGTCGGTGACGTCCAGCACCAGCGCCTCCGCGCTGCCGCCCTCGGCGCGGATCTCCGCCGCCACCGCCTCGATCTCCGTCCCGGTTCGCGCCGCCAGCACGACATGCGCGCCGGCCTCGGCCAGCGCCGCGGCGCAGGCGACGCCGATGCCCCGCCCCGCCCCGGTCACCAGCGCGCGCCGGCCGTCCAGCCGGAAGGAGGGCGTCTTCGGCAAGCTCATCGGGCGGGCCTCCGCTGCGGATCGGGCAGCTCCATCTCGAGCAGGCATCCGCTCAGGCTCTTGCCGTGCGCGTCGAGGGAGAGGGAGCGGGTGACGCCCCCGCCCAGCGTGTCGTGCAGGACGAAGTTCAGCGCGCCCAGTCCCGGCAGCTCATAGCGCTCCACCGCGCCCTGCACGGTGCCGGCGAAATGCGCCCGCACGCGATCGGCGGTGACGTGCTCGCACAGGAAGGCGAAGTCGCCGGGATCATGCGCGATGACCGAGATGTTGGAGGAGTTTCCCTTGTCCCCCGTCCGCGCATGCGCGAGGTCGCGCAGCTTCATCACGCCGTCTCCCAGGTGAGCGTCGGCGTGACCTCGCCGCGCGGGATCAGGGTCGAGACCACGGCAAGGACCTGCCGCGCCGACTTCCATGCCCCGCCGCCCCCGGCCGGTCCGTTGGTGTAGAGCGTCTCGACCTCGTTGCCGATCCGGACCGCCTCCGCCATCGTTTCCGTCCTGCCGGCGACGCGGATGCGCACCTCCGGCGGTTCCGGCCCTTCCGGTGATGGGCCGCGATGCACGGCGTCCCAACCGATCATGTCGAAGCGCAACTCGGTGGTCTGCACGCCGGTGAGCGCCAGACGCTCCCGCACGATGTCGAGCGCGAGACGGCCGCGCGCCAGCGCGCCGGGACCCGCGTAGGAGATCTGTCCCTCTCCCACGAAACTGTCGAGATAGCCGACCGAGACCTTCAGCGTGTCCGGCCGTTGCGCGCCGCTGCCGCCCGAGACCGCGACGCGATCGGCGCCGTCGGCCTGCAGGCGCACCGAGGAGAAATCGGCCACCACGTCGGGCTGCAGGTAGCGTGTCGGGTCGTGCAGCTCGTACAGCAGCTGCTCCTTGCAGCTCGCCAGGCTGACCTGCCCGCCGGAGCCGGGGACCTTGGTGATCACCGCGCTGCCGTCGGCGGCGACCTCGGCCAGCGGGAAGCCCAGCCGCGCGAGGCCGGCGACGTCCTTGTGGCCCGGATCGGCAAAGTAGCCGCCGGTGATCTGGCCGGCGCATTCCAGCAGGTGCCCGACGACGGTGCCCTTGCCCATCCGGTCCCAGTCGTCCTCCGCCCAGCCGAATTCGTGCATCAGCGGCGCGAGGAACAGCGCAGGGTCGGCGACGCGGCCGGTGATCACCACGTCGGCCCCGCCGCGCAGCGCCGCCACGATCGGCGTTGCGCCGAGATAGGCGTTGGCCGAGATCACCCGCTCGCCGAGGTCGGCGACCGTCCCATCCCGTTCGAGCAGCCGGTGCTCGTCGTCCCGCACCGCCTCGAGCACGTCATCGCCGGTCACGGCGGCGATCTTCAGGCCGGCCAGCCCAAGATCGCGCGCGATCCGCGCCGTGGCGCGTGCCGCGGCGATCGGGTTCGCCGCGCCCATGTTGGTGACGATGCGGATGCGCCGCCGCGCGCAGGCGGGCAGCACCGCGCGCATCCGCGCCTCGAGCAGCGGGTCGTAGCCACCCTCCGGGTCGGCCAGGCGCGCCTGCTGCGCGAGCGCGATCGTGCGCTCCGCCAGGCATTCGAAGCCGAGATAGGCGATGTCGCCGCGTTCGGCGAGCTCCACCGCGGGTTCGATCCGGTCCCCGGCATAGCCGGCCCCCGATCCGATGCGGACCGTGTGCATGGTTCCTCTCCCTCCGCGCCGGCGGACTATCGGGGAGGCGCGGTTGCAGGGCAATCCGTCGCCGGATGGCGGCCGCCCCAATTTCCCGCATTATGCCGGACGTCCGGCTGCGCACCGGCCGGACCCAGGAAGACCAGGAGGAGCCGCCGCATGGCCACCGAGACGTCCATCCCCGAGACCACATCCGTGCAGCCGCTCGACGATTGCCGCGTCATCGACGTGTCGAGCTTCCTGGCCGGACCGTTCTGCACGACCCAGCTCGCGGAGTTCGGGGCCGAGGTGATCAAGGCCGAACTCCCCGGCATCGGCGACGCGCTGCGCCGCTTCGGCACCATCACGAAGAACGGCGACTCGCTGCCCTGGCTGTCGGAGTGCCGCAACAAGAAGTCCATCACGCTCGACTTGCGCACGCCGGACGGGGCCGACCTGCTGAAGCGGCTGGTCGCGACGGCCGACGTGCTGGTGGAGAACTTCCAGCCCGGCACGATGGAGAAATGGGGCCTGGGCTGGGACGTGCTGCAGGCGATCAACCCGCGGCTGGTGATGGTGCGCATCTCGGGCTTCGGCCAGACCGGCCCCTATCGCGACCGCCCCGGCTTCGGCCGCATCGGCAACGCGTTCGGCGGCCTGGCCTATCTGGCGGGCTATCCCGACCGGCCGCCGGTCACCCCCGGCTCCGCCACCATTCCCGACTACATGGCCGGGCTCTATGGCGCGCTGGGCGTGATGTTCGCGCTGCGGGCGCGGGAGAAGACGGGACGCGGGCAGGTGGTCGATATCGGCCTCTATGAGCCGATCTTCCGCATCCTGGACGAGCTTGCCCCCTCCTACGACCTGAACGGCTATGTCCGCGAGCGCATGGGGCCCGGCACGGTGAACGTCGCGCCGCACAGCCACTACCCGACGAAGGACGGGCGCTGGATCGCCATTGCCTGCACGAGCGACAAGATCTTCGCCCGCCTTGCGGAGCTGATGGGCCGGCCGGAGCTGGCCGCCGAGGACCGCTGGGGGCCGGTGCGCCAGCGGCTGGCCGATCGGGAGGAGGTCGATGCCGTGGTGACGGAATGGACCTCCCGCCACGACCGGGACACGGTGCTGCGGCTATGCGAGGAGGGCCAGGTGCCCTGCGGCCCGGTCTATGCGATCGACGAGATCTTCCAGGACCCGCACTACGCCGCGCGCGGCAACATCGTCCGGATGGAAGACGAGCGGATCGGCACGCTGGCGATCCCGAACCTGGTCCCCCGCCTCACCGACACGCCCGGCGCCATCCGCTCCCTCGGCCCCGCCCTCGGTGCCGACAACGACGCGGTCTACCGCGAGCTGCTGGGCCTGGACGAGGGAGAGATCGCGCGGCTGCGGGAGAGCGGGACGATCTGAGGGGCCACCTGAGGGGGGGCGGATCGTGGGCGCAGGCGCCCGTGTCGTGGCCGGCCGTGCCGTCCTTGTGTCATGGCCGGCCGTGCCGTCCTCGTGTCGCGGCCGGCCGTGCCGCCCTTGTGTCATGGCCGGCCTTGTGCCGGCCATCCACGGCTTTCGACCCCACACGCGGCAAAGGACGTCGTGGATGGCCGCCCTTCGGCGGCCATGACACAGGGGGACACGCCCTTCGGCGGCCATGACACAGGGGGGCGCCGTCAGGCGACCCGTTCGACCATCAGCTGCTTGATCGCGCCGATCGCCTTCGCCGGGTTCAGACCCTTCGGGCAGACATCGGTGCAGTTCATGATCGTGTGGCAGCGATACAGCTTGAACGGGTCTTCCAGCGCATCCAGCCGCTCACCCGTGCGCTCGTCGCGGCTGTCCGCGATCCAGCGATAGGCCTGCAGCAGCACCGCCGGCCCGAGATACCGGTCGCCGTTCCACCAGTAGCTGGGGCACGCGGTGGAGCAGCAGAAGCACAGGATGCACTCCCAGAGCCCATCGAGCTGCGCCCGCTCCTCCTTGCTCTGCAGCCGTTCGGCGTCCGGCGGCGGCGGGCTGTCGGCCTGCAGCCAGGGCTCGATCGAGCGGTACTGCGCGTAGATCTGCGTCAGGTCCGGGACCAGGTCCTTCACCACCGGCATGTGCGGCAGCGGGTTGATGCGGACGGCGCCCTTCACCTCGTCGATCGGCTTCAGGCACGCGAGCGTGTTGCTGCCGTCGATGTTCATGGCGCAGGAGCCGCAGATCCCCTCGCGGCAGGACCGCCGGAAGGTCAGCGTCGGATCGATCTCGTTCTTGATCTTGATCAGCGCGTCCAGGACCATCGGCCCGCACGCGTCGAGATCGACCTCGAACGTGTCCATCCGCGGGTTCTGCCCGTCATCGGGGCTCCAGCGGTAGATGTTGAACGCCCGCACCCGCTTCGCGCCGGCTGGGGCCTTGTAGGTCTTGCCCGTGCCGATGCGGCTGTTCCGGGGGAGCTGAAACTCGGCCATCTCGTGCCTTCCGTGTCGTCAGTACACGCGCTTCTTCGGCGGGAAGACGGAGACCTCGTTGGTCAGCGTCTGCATCTTCACCGGCCGGTAATCGAGCTTCACGTCGCCATCCGCGCTGCACCAGGCGAGCGTGTGCTTCATCCAGTTCTGGTCGTCGCGATCCGGGTAGTCGTCATGCGCATGCGCGCCGCGGCTCTCGGTCCGGGCCTCGGCCCCCACCATGGTGACCATGGCGTTGCCCATGAGGTTGTGCAGCTCCAACGCCTCGACGAGGTCGCTGTTCCAGATCATCGAGCGGTCGGCCACCGACATGTCGGTCATGCCGCTCCAGACCCGCTTCATCTTGTCCACGCCCTCGACCAGGCTCTTGGACGTGCGGAACACCGCCGCGTGCGCCTGCATCGCGCGCTGCATCGTGTCGCGCAGCTCCGCGACCTTGGTGCCGCCCTTGGCGTGGCGCGTGCGGTCCAGCCGGTCCAGCGAGGCCTCGCCGGCCTTGGGCGGCAGCGGCGCCTGGGTCGCGCCGGGCTTCACCACTTCCGAAGCGCGGTGCGCCGCGGCACGGCCGAACACCACGAGGTCGAGCAGCGAGTTCGTGCCCAGCCGGTTGGCGCCATGCACGGACACGCAGGCCGCCTCGCCCACCGCCATCAGGCCGGGGATCACGGCGTCCGGATTGTCCTTGGTCGGGCGCAGCACCTCGGTGCGGTAGTTCGTCGGCACGCCGCCCATGTTGTAGTGCACGGTCGGCAGAACCGGGATCGGCTCCTTCGTCACCTCCACGCCCGCGAACACCTTCGCGGTCTCGGAGATGCCGGGCAGCCGCTCATGCAGCAGCTCCGCCCCGAGATGCTCGAGATGCAGCATGATGTGGTCCTTGTTCGGACCGCAGCCCCGCCCCTCGTTGATCTCGATCGTCATGGAGCGCGACACCACGTCGCGGCTCGCCAGGTCCTTCGCGGTCGGGGCGTAGCGCTCCATGAAGCGCTCCCCTTCGCTGTTGGTCAGGTAGCCGCCTTCGCCGCGCGCGCCCTCGGTGATCAGGCAGCCCGCCGGGAAGATGCCGGTCGGGTGGAACTGCACGAACTCCATGTCCTGGCACGGCAGGCCGGCGCGCAGCACCATGCCGGTGCCGTCGCCCGTGCAGGTATGTGCCGAGGTGCAGGACAGGTAGGCGCGGCCGTAGCCGCCGGTCGCCAGCACCACCATCTGCGCGCGGAAGCGGTGGATCGTGCCGTCTTCCAGGTTCCACGCCATGACGCCGCGGCACACGCCCTCCTCGTCCATGATCAGGTCGAGGGCGAAGAACTCGATGAAGAACTCCGCGTCGTGCTTCAGGCTCTGCTGATACAGCGTGTGCAGGATGGCGTGGCCGGTGCGGTCGGCCGCGGCGCAGGCGCGCATCGCCGGCGCCTTGCCGTATTCCGTCATGTGGCCGCCGAACGGGCGCTGGTAGATCTTGCCGTCCTCGGTCCGGCTGAACGGCACGCCATAGTGCTCGAGTTCGTAGACCGCCGGAATCGCCTCGCGGCACATGTATTCGATCGCGTCCTGGTCACCCAGCCAGTCCGACCCCTTCACGGTGTCGTACATGTGCCAGCGCCAGTCGTCCTCCCCCATGTTGCCCAGCGCGGCCCCGATGCCGCCCTGGGCGGCCACGGTGTGCGACCGGGTGGGGAACACCTTGGTGATGCAGGCGGTCTTGAGCCCGGCCGCGCCCATGCCGAACGTGGCGCGCAGCCCCGCCCCGCCAGCGCCGACCACCACCACGTCGTAGGTGTGATCCACCACCGCATAGGCGCGGGAGGACGGCATCGTGATTGCGTTCATCGACAGTCTCCTGGCCTTACAGGCCGAGCCGCAGGACGGAGATGATGCAGAGGAGTCCCAGCAGGATGCTGATCCCCTTGATGGCCAGCAGCAGCGCGAATTTCGGCGCCGCCGCGTGGACGTAGTCCTCCACCACCGTCTCGAGCCCGTGCTTCATGTGGTAGAACGTCGCGACCAGCAGCAGCAGCATGAGCGCCAGGGGCACGGGGCGGGTGAGCCACAGCGCCACCTCCTCCCGGCTGGCGCCCACCAGGCCGACCATCGACCAGATGAACCAGAGGGTCAGCGGCACCAGGGAGATCGAGGTGAGCATGTGGCCCCACCACGTCACGGCACCGCGATGGGCGGAGCCGAGGCCGCGCACCCGCCCGAGGGGCGAGCGCAGCATGTCGACGTGAGGAGCGTTGCGTGTATCGGACATTCTTCTGCTCACCAAACGGCCAGGCCGACGATCCAGATCAGCAGCGCCGTGACGATTCCAGCGCCGATGACGAACCAGGAAGTGGTGCGGTAGGCGCGGTTCTCGAACCCCCACCCGGCATCCCAGGCGAGATGCCGCAGGCCGCTGAAGAAATGCAGCATCAGCGCCAGCGTCCAGCAGAACAGGACGAAGATCCCGAGCACGCTGCCCAGGAACCACTGCACGTTCGCGAAGGCCTGCTCCGACGTGGCGGCGGCTACCAGCCACCAGGTCATCAGCAGCGTGCCGATGGCAAGCCCCACACCGGTGACCCGGTGCATGATCGACACGGCCATGGCGGGCGTCCATCGCCAGACCTGCAGGTGCGGGGACATCGGGCGGCGGACCAGCTTGCCCTCCGTGTTGCGCGCCACATACAGCGCGTCGCGTACGTCTTTCACGGAATGCTCCTTGCTGCTCCCGCAGGTTGACATGCACGCCGCTCGGACTGCCGACACCCCGGCCGGCGCGCGGCCGTCCCGCGCTGATACAATCGGGATTACAAAGGGTCAACGCGGGGCGGGCGCGGCGCAGGACGGTGCGGCCTGCATGTCAAGGTTGTGGCAGCAGCGAATCCAGCCGGATCGTCGCCGCATCGAACGCCATCGCACGCGCCTCCGCGCCGCGCGTCACGCCCTCCAGCGCGAAGACGTGCAGGGTCCGCAGCCCGATCGTCCCCAGCACCGCGCGCAGGTAGGGCGTGAGGAAATCCGGCTGCGGCGGCGTGCCGATCGGCGAGGGTTGGGTGAACCAGCCGCCCGAGGCGACGACCAGGTAGACCGGCCGGTCCGCCAGCAGGCCCTGCTTGCCCGCCGGCGTGCTGGCGAACGTCCGGTGGATCCGCACGATCTGGTCGACCCACGCCTTCAGCACCGCCGGGACACCGTAATTGTGCATCGGCGTCGCGATCACCACGGCCGACGCCGATTCGAGCTCGCGGATCAGCACCTCCGACCCGGCGAGCGCCGGGTGGTCCGGATCGGGCGGCCCGATGATGGCGCCGGCGAAGGCGTCGTCCACCAGCGGCGGCGGCGCGGCGACCAGGTCGCGGGTGATCGTCCCCGCCCCCGGGCTGCGCGCCAGCAGCCGCGCCAGCACGAGGTCGCCGAAGCGCCGGCTCACCGACTCCGTCCCGCGCGGGCTGGCGGTGAGCTGGAGGATCGGGCCACCGGCCGAACCGCCCGGCAGGTGCGGGGCGGGATCGGGGCGCGCGCTCATCCCTGCGCCTCCGGGATCGGCATGGCGAAGCGCAGCGCGGCGGGCAGCATGCCGTAGCGGAAGTAGAAGCGCTGGCCGAACAGGTTGTCGATCGCGGTGTCGAGCACCAGGAACGGCAGTCCCTGGCCCTGCGCCTCCGCCGCCACCGCGTCGAGCAGCCGCGCGCCGACCCCGCCGCGGCGTGCCTCCGGCGCGACGACGAGGTCGTCCACGTAGCAGAACGCCCCGCGGATCAGGGTCTCCTGCGGCCGGTAGCCCGCGAGCCCGACCGCTCGGTCGCCGTCCCAGGCGGCCAGCAGGCGATACCCCGCCGCGGCCTGCCGTCGCACCCGGATGACGAACACCTCGGCACTCGGCAGATGCGGGCGCAGCTCCCGCATCAGCGGGAAGCAGCGCCGCAACTCGTCCGTGGTCTCGGCATGACGGAGGGCGAGGCCCGCCTCCATCTCCGCCGCCTGTGCGCTCATGCGGCCGCCCGCACCGCCACCGGGTGCTGCAGGCGGAAGCCGATCGCGACGCGGTTCCACAGGTTGATCATGCCGATCAGCGTGGTGAGGTTGGCGATCTCGGCCTCGGAGAACTGCGCGCGCAACGCGTCGTAGGTGGCGTCCGGCGCACCTTCGGTCGCGATGCGGGTCAGGCAGTCGGTCCAGGCCAGCGCCGCCCGCTCCCGCGGCGTAAAGGCCGAGGATTCCTGCCAGGCGGAGACGAGGTAGAGGCGCTGTTCGGTCTCGCCCCGCTTACGCGCGTCCCTGGTGTGCATGTCCACGCAATAGGCGCAGCCGTTGATCACCGAGGCGCGCAGCTTGACGAGTTCCACGAGGCTCTTCTCGAGCCCGCATTGCGCGAGGTAGCGCTCCACCCCGGCGAGCGCCTTGTAGGCGTCCGGGACGATCTGCAGGTCGAGGCGTTGGGTGTGCATTGGTCTGGCTCCTTCCATCCGATGCGCCGAAGATCGCGACGGATTGGCTCAACAGACAGAGCCAAGACCGGTGTATCTGAGTGGGCCATGAGCGACGGAGCACGTGAACCACGGGATCCGCTGGCGCCATGAGCAAGCTGTCGATCGGAGTGGACCGGGGCGGCGGCCGCCCCGCCTTCCGCCAGATCGCGGACCGGGTGCGGGAGGCGGTGGCGGCGGGCCTGCTCGCCCCCGGCGACCGGTTGCCCGCCGCGCGTGTCCTCGCCGCGCAACTCGGCCTCGCGCGCGGGACGGTGGACACCGCCTATGCCCTGCTCGCGGGGGAGGGGTTCATCGAGGGTCACGGCGCGGCCGGGACGATCGTCTCTCCCCTGCTCTCCCCCGCCGCTCCGCCGCCGCCGCCCGCCCCGGCACCGGTGCCGGAGATCGGCCAGGTCACCGGGGTGCTGCCGTTCCGCATGGGGCTGCCGGCGCTGGATGCCTTCCCCCGCACGCTGTGGTCGCGCCTGGCCGCCCGCATCGCTCGGCGCACCGGCCCCGCCGAATTGGCCTACCCCGACCCGGCCGGCCTCCCCGAACTTCGTGAGTCCATTGCGGCCTATCTGCGCGTCGCACGCGGCATTGCCTGCACGCCCGACCAGGTCATCGTGACCGCCGGGTTCCAGGGTGCGCTCGCCCTCGCCGCTGCCGCCCTGCTGCGGCCGGGCGATCCGGTCTGGGTGGAGGATCCCGGCTACTTCCTCGCGCATGGCGCCCTGCGTGCCGGCGGCGCGCGGCTCGTCCCGGTGCCGGTCGACCCGGCCGGTCTCGACGTCGCCGCCGGGGTCGCCGCCGCACCGGACGCGCGGCTCGCGGTCGTCACGCCGACGCACCAGGCGACACTCGGGGTGGCCTTGTCGCTCCCCCGCCGGCTGGCGCTGCTCGACTGGGCCGCGCGGCAGGGCGGCTGGATCGTCGAGGACGACTACGACGGGGAGTTCCGCTACAGCGGCCACCCCTTGCCCGCTCTCAAGAGCCTCGATCGCGCCGATCGCGTCCTCTACGCCGGCTCCTTCAGCAAGGTGCTCTTCCCCGCCCTCCGGCTCGGCTATCTCGTGCCGCCTGCCGCGCTGCACGCGGAGCTGGTGGCGGCGAGCCGGGTGCTGCAGGGCGGCCTCCCCGCGCTGGAGCAGCGGATCGTCGCCGCCTTCCTGGCCGAGGGGCACTTCGCCCGCCACATCCGCAAGATGCGTGGCCTGTACGCGGTCCGCCGCGCGGCGCTGGCGGATGCGTTGGCCGCCGCGTTCGGCGATCGGCTCTCGCTGACCCTCCAGGCGGGCGGCATGCACCTGCTCGCGCGCCTGGCCGATGCCCCGCCGGACCGGGAGATGGTGGTGCGTGCGCTGGCGGCGGGGCTGGCCCCGGCCGCGGTGTCGACGATGTCCCCGAGCGGACGGGCGGAGGAGGGATTGCTGCTGGGGTTCACGAACGTGGCCGAGGCGGCCGCCCCCGGCCTGGCGGCGCGGCTGGCGACGGCGATCGGGCGTTGACCTGCCCTGCCGGCACGGGACCTGCCCTGCCGGCACGGGACCTGCAACTCCGGCGTGGGACCTGCTACGCTGAGGCCCATGCGGATCGTGACCTTGGCGGAGCGCAAGGCGAAGGAGGCCGACCGGCGGCGCCGCGCGGTCGCGGATCTGCGTGGCGTGCTGGCGGATTACGCGCGCCGCGAGGGCGGGCGATTCCTGCTGTTCGGCTCCGCCGCGCGCGGAACGATGCGGTATGACAGCGACGTCGACATCCTGGTCGACTTCCCGGACGAGCGCGAACGCGCGGCCTGGCGCTTCGCGGAGCAGGCCTGCTGGGACCGGGACCTCGACGTCGACATCATGCCGTATGGCTGGTGCAAGCCCGACTTCCTGGCCCACGTCGCCCCGGACCTGCAGGTGCTGGGATGAGTGACGCGCGCTGGCTCGAAATCGACGCCGCGGTCGCCTCCGCCATACACCATTTCGCCGGCGCGGCAGAGATATTCGATCGGTTTCCAACCGCCTCCGGCACCGAGCGGTATCTGGTCGAAATGGCGTTCATGCATGCGATGCAGGCGGCCCACACATCCCTCGAGAATGCCTTGCTGCGGATCCTCGAACTGTGCGGCGAAGAAGCGCCCACCGGGCGGCAGTGGCACGCGGACCTGATCCGTCGCGCCGCCCGCGACGTGGACGGGCGCCCGGCCATTCTGGTTGGTGAGGTCGCGGAGGCCGCGGACGAGACCCGGCAATTCCGCAACGTCGCCGCGCGGTCCTACGACAATTTCAACGAGCGCAAGGCGGCGCCGGCCGTGGCAGCGTCCCGCCTGCTCGCGCACGCCCTCCCGAAGGCGATCGCCCGCTTCCGTCAGGCAATCGATCCGTGACGGCAGGCGGCGCTCAGGCCGCCTTCTTCGCCAGCAGGTTCATCGCGATCATCGTCTCGGCGATCTGCACCGCGTTGAGCGCCGCGCCCTTGCGCAGATTGTCCGACACGCACCAGAAGGACAGGCCGTGCTCCACGGTCGGGTCCTTGCGGATGCGGGAGACGAACACCGCGTCCTCCCCCTGGCACTCGAGCTGGGTGACGTAGCCGCCGTCCTCGCGCACGTCGACCACCTCGATCCCCGCGCTCTCGCGCAGCAGCGCGCGGGCCTCGCCGGCCGCGACCGGCTTCTCGAACTCGACGTTCACCGCCTCGCCATGGCCGATGAAGACCGGCACGCGCACGCAGGTCGCATGCACCGCGATCGCCGGGTCCAGGATCTTCTTCGTCTCGACGACCATCTTCCACTCTTCCTTGGTGGAACCGTCGTCCATGAACTTGTCGATGTGCGGGATGCAGTTGAAGGCGATCTCCTTCGTGAACTGCTCCGGCGGGCTCTGCTCATGCACGAAGGAGGACTTCGTGTGGTTGAACAGCTCGTCCATCGCCTCCTTCCCGGCGCCCGAGACGGACTGGTAGGTCGAGACGACGACGCGCTTGATCTTGAACTCGTCGTGCAGCGGCTTGAGCGCGACCACCATCTGGATCGTCGAGCAGTTCGGATTGGCGATGATGTTGCGCTTCCCGAACCAGCGCAGGTCCTGCGGATTGACCTCCGGCACGACCAGCGGAACGTCCTGGTCCATGCGGAACTGGGAGGTGTTGTCGATCACCACGCAGCCCTGGGAGGCGGCACGCGGCGCGTGCACCGCCGAGACCGAGGCGCCGGGGCTGAACAGCCCGATATCCCACCCGGTGAAGTCGAAGGTCTCCAGGTTCTTCACCTTGAGCACCTGTTTTTCCCCGAAGGAGACCTCCGCCCCGGTCGACCGGCCGGAGGCCAGCGCCGCCACTTCCGAAACGGGGAAGTTGCGTTCGGCCAGGGTTTTCAGCATTTCGCGTCCGACCGCTCCGGTGGCGCCGACGACCGCGACCCTGTAGGCCATTGCTCTGCTCCTGAGGAAAACCGGCGCGGATTACGTGCTCGGCGGCGGGAGAGCAAGCACGAAACGCGCCGCGCCGGTCCAAGTGAAACGCATGGCCCGGCCTGGCGGGACTGCTCAGCTCAGGATCTCGCGCAACCCCGGACGTCGATGCCCGTCGCGACCCTCCATCGTCTCGGCCGCGGCGAGCGCATCCAGCACGGCCTCCTGCGTCGCTTCCGCGGCGGCCTGGAACAGCCGGTCGATCCGCGACTCCGCCAGCACCATCTGCGGCAGCAACGCGCGGTCGGGCGCGGCGGGGATGCGGTTGGCCGTGGTGAAGGCGAGCGCGATGTCGCCGCTGCCATGCCCCCAGAACGCCCCGCACCAGGCGAGCCCCACCCCGGCCCGCCGCGCGACACGCCCCAATTGCCTGTGGTCCAGCGGCACGTCGGTTGCGAGCACGACGATGCAGGACCCGGTCTCCGGCGGTTCGGCATCCGCGGCCGAGACGGGCGCTGCGCCGTCGCGGCCGGCCGTCCCCGGCGCGGCGGGCGGTCCCACCCGACGCCCGTCCGGCAGCCGCAGGTCGCCGGCGCGGCCGAAATTCGCCAGCACGAGCGCGCCCAAATGGTATGATGCCCCATCCAGGTTCACGCGGCGAGAGGCCGTACCAATTCCCCCTTTGAAGCCGAAGCAACTCATGCCGGTCCCGGCCCCCACCGCACCGCTGGCGAAGTCCTCCGCCGCCGCGTCCAGCGCCGCCGCCGCATCCGCCTCGGTGACCGCGAGGGCCTGGATGTCGTTCAGGAAGCCGTCGTTGCACTCCCCCACCACGGGATTGACGGTCGGCGCCTCCCGCCCGATCGCCGGATTGGCGGCGATGGCGCGGCGGATCAGCGCGGTGCCGCACACACCCACGGACAGCGTGTTGGTCAGCAGGATGGGCGTCTCCAGCACGCCCAGCTCCGCGAGCTGGACCAGGCCGATGCTCTTGCCGAACCCGTTCAGCACTGCCGCCGCGGCCACCGGCTTGTCGCGGAACACGTCGCCGGGATGCGGCAGCACGGCTGTGACGCCGGTGCGGATCCCGGCCCCCTCCACCATCGTCCGATGCCCCACGCGGACGCCCGGCACGTCGGTGATCGCGTTCCGCTTCCCCGGACGCAGGCTGCCGCACGCCAGCCCCAGCTCCTGCGCGCGCATCCTACCCCCTCGACCCCCGTCATCCGGCGGTCATGCCGCAGCGCCGGCGGGCCGTCCATCCTCGCCGGCACGGCGCGCCGGCGGAGGAACGGGCGCGCTCAGGCCTCCTCGACCGCGCCGGCCGCCGTATCCAGCGCCGCCGCCACCGCCCGCACCTGCTCCTGGGTCAGCGCGCCGCGGGACAGCCGCAGCCGCAGGGCGAGCCGCAGATTCTCCATCGCGCGCACGATCTGCGGCGCCGGACCGTCGCCACGCGCCGCCGCGGCGCGGTCCATCCGCGCGAGCGCCGCGTCGGCCGCCGCCTGGTTGGCGCGCAGCTCCTCCCGCCCGGCCTCGGTCAGCGCATACAGCTTCTTGCCGTCCTGTTCCGTGACCTCGGCCTGGCCCAGCTCCTCCAGCATCGTCAGGTTCGGATAGACCACGCCGGGGCTGGGGCTGTAGGTCCCGCCGGTCCGGTCCTCGATCGCCTTGATCAGCTCGTAGCCGTGGCTGGGCTTCCCGGCGATCAGATGAAGCAGCACGAAGCGCAGCTCCCCGTGGTCGAACAGCCGGCCGCGGCGGCCATGCCGCTCCCCGTCGTGGTCGTCGCCGCGATGGCGCCCGTGCCGGCCGTGGCGGCCGCCCCTGGGGCCATGACCGGGACCGTGATGGGGGCCATGATCGGGACCATGGTCAGGGCCGTGATCGGGGCCGTGATGGTGATGGGGGCCGTCATGCGGACCGTGGTCCGGCCCGTGATCCGGCCCGTGGGCGTGGCGGTGCGGCGGCTCATGGGGCCGGTCACGTCCCGGGCCGTGGCGCGGACCGCCCCGATGCGGCGGACCGCCCGCGTGGTCGTCCAGCCGATCCCAGGGCTCCGGCCGGCGAGCGAAGCGCGCCTCCGAGCGGTGTTTCAGTCGTTTGAACAGCATGTGCGTCTCCGTGTGTGTTTCGATATAACGGATAAACAGATATATCGAAACTCACTCGTGTCAAGCGTGTTCATCCCGGCCAACTGGCCGCGCGCCCGATTTCGTCCTAAAGCGCTGGCCGAGATCCCTGCGGAGGAACGCGCAATGCGTGAGATCGGGCACTTCATCGCCGGCAAGCCCGTCGCCGGCACCAGCGGCAAGTTCGGCGACGTGTTCAACCCGGCCTCCGGGGAGGTCGCCGCGCGGGTGGCGCTCGCCGACGCCGCCGAGGTGGACAAGGTGGTCGCCACCGCCGCGGCGGCCTGGCCGGCCTGGGCCAACACCCCCCCGCTGCGCCGCGCCCGCGTCATGTTCAAGCTGAAGGAATTGCTGGAGCGCGACCGCAAGGAACTCTCCGCGATCATCACCGCCGAACATGGCAAGGTGCTGTCGGACGCGGATGGGGAGGTGCAGCGCGGGCTCGAGGTGGTGGAGTTCGCCTGCGGCATCCCGCATCTGCTGAAGGGCGAGTATACCGACAGCGTGGGCACCGGGATCGACGCCTGGTCGATCCGCCAGCCGCTGGGCGTCGTTGCCGGCATCACGCCGTTCAACTTCCCCCTGATGGTGCCGCTGTGGATGATCCCGGTGGCGCTCGCCTGCGGCAACTGCTTCATCCTGAAGCCGTCGGAGAAGGACCCGTCCGCGTCGCTGAAGCTCGCCGCCCTGCTGCAGGAAGCGGGGCTGCCCGAGGGCGTGTTCAACGTGATCCAGGGCGGGCGTGAGGCGGTGGAGACCATCCTCGCGCATCCCGACATCTCCGCGATCAGCTTCGTGGGCTCGACCCCAATCGCCGAGACGATCTACCGGGGCGGCACCGCGCACGGGAAGCGCGTGCAGGCGCTGGGCGGGGCGAAGAACCACCTGGTCGTCATGCCCGACGCCAACCTGGACGATGCGGTCGACGCGCTGATGGGCTCCGCCTACGGCGCCGCCGGGGAGCGCTGCATGGCGGTTTCGGTCGCCGTCGCGGTGGGCAACGTGGGCGACGCGCTGGTCGAGAAGCTGGCGCCGCGCGTGCGCGCCCTGAAGATCGCCCCCGGCACCGACCCGGAGGCCGAGATGGGCCCGCTGGTCACCCGCGAGCACATGATGAAGGTCAGCGGCTACATCGACCAGGGCGAGCGCGAGGGCGCGAAGCTCGTCGTGGACGGGCGCGGGCTCAAGCTGCAGGGCTACGAGAACGGGTTCTTCCTGGGCGGCACGCTGTTCGACGACGTGACGCCGGAGATGCGCATCTACCAGGAGGAGATCTTCGGGCCGGTGCTGTCCGTCGTGCGGGCACCCGACGCGGCCACCGCGACGCGGCTGATCAACGCGCACGAGTTCGGCAACGGCGTCGCGCTCTACACCAACGATGGCGGCGCGGCGCGGGACTTCGCCAACGCGATCCAGATCGGCATGGTGGGGATCAACGTGCCGATCCCGGTGCCGATGGCCTTCCACAGCTTCGGCGGCTGGAAGCACTCGCTGTTCGGCGACCACCACATCTACGGGCCGGAAGGCGTGCGCTTCTACACGCGCTACAAGGCGATCACGCAGCGCTGGCCGGGCGGCACCCGCCGTGGGCCGGAATTCGTGATGCCGACCCTGGGACGTTAGCGCAGGCCGGCATGCCGCCGGTCGCCGCGTCCCACGACCGCGCCACCACCGCCGGACGGGCCCGACCCGGTCGGCGGTCTCCGGCGGCCTGACCCGGACGGAGCGGCGGAACCTCCCGCCGCTCAGCTTCCCGCGCTCACGACCGCGCGACCTCGCGCACCCGCGCGCCCCCCCGGCCAACGATCCGCCCACCGTGCGCGTTCTCCCCCGACGCGTGAGCGGCGGCAGATCGGCCGAAGCGTTCATCACGCGATCCACCAGACGTTCGGAGCCTGCCGGCGCGCCCAGGCGAGCCGCGCCTGCCCCGACATGCGAGAGGAGTGCCAGATGGCGAGGCGTAACGAGGCGACGGCGTGCGCGTGCGGGAACGACGGGCGCGGGTCCTTCGGCTGGGGCGTGCTGACCGGCCTGGTCGCCGCCGGCGCTGCCTGGATCGGCCGCAAGGTGGCGATGCACGCCGCGATCAACAACGGCCACACGCCGATGCATCGCGCGCTGGATCTCGCCTCGGCCGCGATGCAGCCGAAATACCCGGTGGAGGCGCTCAGCACCTACCTGAACGGGCTGCACTTCTATGCCGACGACATGAACCGGCAGGTGGAGGCGCATCATTTCTGCACCCACCTCGCGCACGACATGCACCAATGCATCATCTACGATTCCAACCAGCCCAATGCGCGGCTGATCGGGATCGAATACATCATCAGTGCCGACCGGTTCCGCGGCCTGCCCGAGGGCGAGAAGCGGCTGTGGCACAGCCATCACTATGAGATCAGCTCCGGCCAGCTCGTGGCGCCCGGCATCCCGGAGCTCGCCGAACGGACGTATTTCAAGGACCTGATCTCGACCTACGGGAAGACCTTCCACATGTGGCAGGTCGACCGGGATGATTTCCCCTACGGCATTCCGCAATTGATGATGGGGTTCACCGCGGACGGCCAGGCCGATCCGGCGAAGCTGCGGGAGCGGGACCAGCGTCTCGGCATCTCCTGGCGGCATCGCCGCGCACAGCGGTCCGGGATTGCGGTGCCGGAGCCGCTTCCCGGCGCCAATGCGTGGGAGACCGGGCGCAGCCTGCAGACGGCCCTGCAGGAGGTGGATCTGAAGGGCGCGCGGGGGCTGGCGCGGGATTGACCCCCTCCCCCCGCCGCGCTACCGGCTGGTAACAACGCCTGCCGAGGAAACGCCGTGTCCGCCTTCGCCTTCCCTGCCCCGCCGCCCTGCCCCGAAGCCGAGACCCTGCGGGCGGAGATCCGCGCCTTCCTGAAGGACGCGCTGGCGGACCGCAAACCGGTGGAGAAGGCGGAGAGCTGGACCGGGCTCGACCCGGCGTTCTCCCGCGCGATGGGCCAGCGGGGCTGGATTGGTATGACCTGGCCCAGGCAATATGGCGGACAGGAGCGGTCCGCCTTGGAACGCTACGTGGTGCTGGAGGAGATGCTGGCCGCCGGCGCCCCGGTCGGCCTGCACTGGATCGCCGACCGCCAGTCCGGCCCGCTGATCATGCGGGTCGGCACCGACGAGCAGCGGCGCATCCTGCCCCGGATCGCCGCCGGCGAGGCGTATTTCTGCATCGGCATGAGCGAGCCCAACACCGGCTCCGACCTCGCCTCCGTCCGGACGCGCGCCGTGAAGGTGGCGGGCGGCTGGGTGGTGAACGGCACCAAGGTCTGGACCAGCTTCGCCCACCTCTCCCAATACATGATCCTGTTCTGCAAGACCGGCGCGGCCGAGGACCGCCATGGCGGGGCGAGCCAGTTCCTGGTCGATCTGTGGAACACCGAGGGCGTGACCACCCGCCCGATCTACGCCATGACCGGCGAGCACCATTTCAACGAGGTGGTCTTCCAGGACGCCTTCCTCCCCGACGGAGCCCTGCTGGGGAAGGAAGGCGAGGGCTGGGCCCAGGTGACAAGCGAACTCGCGCTCGAGCGCAGCGGGCCGGAACGCTTCCTCTCGAGCTTCACCGTGCTGGTGGAGCTGGTCCGCGCCCTCGGCACCTCCCCCTCGAAGGCCGAAGCCGCCGCGGTGGGGCGCCTCGTCTCGCATGTCGCGACCCTGCGCCACATGTCGCGCTCCGTCGCCGGGCTGCTGCAGGCGGGCGAGAACCCGGCGCAGCAGGCGGCGATGGTGAAGGACCTCGGCGCCGTCCTCGAGCAGGAGCTGCCGCACGTCGCGCGCCAGCTCGTGCCCGTGGAGCCCGATGCCGGGTCGCCGCTCGCGCTGCCCTCGGTGCTCGCACACACGATCATGCACGCGCCGTCCTACAGCCTGCGCGGCGGCACGCGGGAGATCCTGCGCGGCATCATCGCCCGCGGCCTCGGCCTGCGCTGACGCCGTCCGACCGCGTCGCGTGCCGTCCGGTCCCGTCCGGCCGGATCCGTGACGTCCGGCGCCCCCGCCTCCTCCCACCCCATCCAGGAATGCCCAGGAACCGCCAATGACCGACAAGGTGCTCTACGAACAGGACGGCCCGATCGTCACGATCACGCTGAACGATCCGGGCATGCGCAACCCGATCTCCGAACGCGAGACGGTGGACGGGATCGTCGCCGCGCTCGAGCGGCTGAACGAGGACGGGTCCGTGCGCGTCGCCATCCTGACCGGCGCCGGCAGCGCGTTCAGCTCCGGCGGCGACCTGCGCAAGATGAAGGCCGAGACCGCAAATCGCGCCGAGAAGCCGCAGCTCACGCCGCGCTACTACAAGTTCGGCATCCAGCGCATCCCGCTCGCCTTCGAGAAGCTGGACGTGCCCATCATCGCCGCGGTGAACGGCCCGGCGATCGGCGCCGGCCTCGATCTCGCCTGCATGTGCGACATGCGCATCGCCTCCGAGAACGCCCGCTTCGCCGAGAGCTTCGTGAAGGTCGGGATCGTCCCCGGCGATGGCGGCGCGTGGCTGCTGCCGCGGGTCGTCGGCTTCTCCAAGGCGTGCGAAATGGCCTTCACCGGCGACATGCTGGATGCCGCCGAGGCGCTGGCCTGCGGCCTCGTCTCCCGCGTCGTGCCGGAGACGGAGCTGCTGGCCACCGCCCGCGCGCTGGCGGGCCGCATCGCCGCCAACCCGCCGCATGCGGTGCGCATGGCCAAGCGCCTGCTGCTGGAGGGGCGGCACACGCGGCTCGACACGCTGCTCGAGATGTCCGCCGCGCTGCAGGCGCTGACCCACGCGACCGGTGATCACCGGGAGGCGGTCGACGCCTTCCTCGAGAAGCGCAAGCCCGCCTTCAAGGGCGACTGAGCGCCACGGGTCCGCGCCACCCGGCCGAACCCGCCTCGCCCTCCTCTACGGCCCGCCGCTCGGTCGTCCCATCTCCGTGGAGACCGGGCCGGGCCCGCCGACGGCGCCCTTGCTGGCGCCGGCGATGCCGCCCTGGGTGGAGCCGGCCATGCCGGCGCCGCCCGTCCCATCGATCATCATGCCGCCCGTGCTGTAGGTGCCCGAACGGCCGCCGGGCGGAATCTGGCCGCCGATCACGTCCGTGCCGGCCGCGGATCCGGTGATCGGGGCGGCGGTCGGGCCGCCGCCGACCACCGGTGGCGCACCCGGCGCCGGCTCCGTGCCGCGTGTGACCAGGCCCTGGCTTCCCGACGCCGGGGCCGCGGGCGACCCCGCTCCGGTGCCCTGGGCCGCCGCCCCCACGAGGGGGGAAGCGCACAAGGTCACTGCCAACATCCATCCCAATCGTCGCATGACCGCGTCCTTTGCGTAACGTCGGGATGGGAACGCGCGAGCGTGGGTGGCGTCGCACGTGGACTGGCGTGGCGGTGGGTCCGGGGCAGAGACGGTCAGTCCGTTCCGGTCGCTGCGGCGCGATTGGTCTACCTTGCCGGTGGCCGGAGCGCATTCCGCACGAGACCGAACTGGCCTAGTCTGGGGCATGGCCCGACTGAGCGTGAACCTGAACAAGGTCGCCCTGCTGCGCAATTCGCGTCGCACCGGGGTGCCCGACCTGCTGCACTTCGCCCGGCTTGCGCTCGCGCACGGGGCGCAGGGCATCACCGTCCACCCCCGCCCGGACGAGCGGCACATCCGCGCGTCGGACGTGCCGGCCCTCGCGGCCGTCCTGCAGCCCGACCGGCCACGGGTGGAGTTCAACATCGAGGGCTACCCGGACGACCGGCTGATGGCGATCCTGCGGGCGGTGCGGCCGGAGCAATGCACGCTGGTGCCGGATGCGCCGGATGCGTTCACGTCCGAGGAAGGGTGGCGACTCGATGCGGCGCAGCGGGCGCTCGCGGAGCCATCGATCGCGGCGATCCGCGCCCTGGGCTGCCGGGTGGTGCTGTTCGTCGACCCCGATCCCGCGGTCCCGGCGCGGGCGAAGGAAGCGGGGGCGGACGGGATCGAGATCTACACCGGATCCTATGCGGCGGCGTTCCGCACCGGGGCCGAGGCGCCGCTGCTGGACGCGATCGCGGCGACCGCGCGTGCCGCGGCGGAGATCGGGCTGGTGGTGAATGCCGGGCACGACCTGAACCTGCACAACATCCCGCCGCTGATGCGGGCGGTTCCGTTCCTCGCGGAGGCCTCGATCGGGCATGAGCTGACCGCCGACGCGCTGGAGGCAGGCTGGGCGGCCACGATGGCGGCCTATTCCGCGGCCCTGGAGGGCTGACGCCCGAGCGGATGCTTGTCGTGGAGGCGGGGCATGACGGTATGATGCCGCCTCCACGGGAGTTCGAGTGTCATTCTCATCGACGACGTGCATCGGCACGGGTCAAGCGTCGCCGCGGTGACGGCGGCGCTTACGCAGGCTCTGCCGCTGGAGCCGGCCATGTCCGCGGCGTTCGTCCAGGCGGCGGCCCTGCACGACATCGGCAAGCTGACGCTCCCCGAACAACTCTGGAGCAAGGCGGGCCCGCTGGAGGCGGACGAACGATGCCTGGCGCGGCGCCATCCCGTGCGCGGGCACGCGATTCTGCGCGCCATGCGGCCAGCGGTGGCGGAGGCCGTCGCGGAGGCCGCCCTCACCCATCATGAGGCGTGGGACGGATCCGGCTACCCGGGCGGCCTGCGCGGGCGCGAGATTCCGCTGGTGGGGCGCATCGTGGGCCTGTGCGACGTGTATGCGGCGCTGCGGGAGGCGCGTGCGTACAAGGCTCCCTTCTCCCACGATCAGGCGCTCTCGCTGATCGCTGCGACCGATTCCGCGCAGCGTGCGCATAGCGGGATGTTCGACCCCGACCTTCTGCCGGTGTTCCTGCGAGCGGGGCAGGAGGTGCGTGCGGCGTTCGAATCGGCCCACCTGCAAGACGACGGGGCGCTGCGGCGCGTGCTCGACGCCGTGACCGGTCGTGTGGCGTCAGGAGCTCCCGGGCGGTCCGACCCGCCCGTCTGATCTGCGCTCACCTGCTGCCGCTTGCAGGACAATTCCATCTTGGTGAGACGATCTCCGGAGTTTTGTGCAGCCGCGAAAGACGGACGCTCCTTGCGGTTCTCCAACAAGTCAGGCGTAATCGGACCTCCAGAAGGTGTGATCGGGGGCGGTCGAAATCGATTCTTGGATCAAACCGTCGGGATTCGACGCGAGGAGGCGGGAACGAGGCGGCGGCAGGTATCCGATCGGGGTGGATGCCAAGAACGACCACTGGCCTGAAGGATGTCTCGTAATGCTGCGCGTCTCTCACGCGCGGCCATTCTCCGTCGGGCGAAAGTGTTACTATTTCCTTACACATCGGGCAGACCGTTTGTTCACGGGTTTCCGGCGAAATGACCGGGACTGGATGGGCGCGGCGCTTGTTTCACGCGGTTGTGTGCATAAAGCCCACTTTGCCGCAGATGCGAATTGACAATGCCCTCGCGGAATGTTTAGAGATGGGTTGTGTCCTGCGCACATGGGAGCCAAGCGATCAGGGGGCAGCTGACACGATTTTGAGAATGGGTGCCGGTTTCGAACATCTCTTTAGAGGATCGCGACTCATCCATCGGTGTGGGCTCCGGTAGCCGGATTATCGGGGCGTGGTCAGAGCACGTTGAACGGAGACAATGATGAGCGGCAGCGTAACAGTCCCTGGGCCGAATGGATCGACAGTCACCATTGCTGGGTCCGGCGATTCGCTGGACTTGGCGAACGTCATCTCCGGTCAGCTCGGCGCGGTGACGGCAAGTGGCGGAACAGTCGACGTCGCAGCAACGGTGCCCGCTTCCGGCCCGTCGACGATCCCCCCGACCACCGCCGGCGGCAACACGGTCACGGAGCTGCTGATCGACGGCAACACCGGGCCGAACGTCACCGTGGGGTCCGGCTGGAACTACATCATCGACAACTCGACCGCCCCATCCACGATCACCGCGTCGAACACGACGCTGCTCGGGAACAGCACGGGCGGCGTCTACTTCCTCTCCGGCACCAGCACCGTGGCAGCCACGGGCGGCGACAACTTCATCTCGGCGAACGGGTCGAGCTACCAGCTCTCCGGCGCGGACGCCCCCGGGACCGATGACACCGTCTTCGGCGCCGGCAGCGGCACTCTCGCGGGTGGCGGCGGCACGAACCTCCTGGTCGCCGACGGTCTCAGCAACGTCATCCTCTCGAGCGGCACCAACGACACCGTCATCCTCGCCTCCGGCGCGGGCCGGGTCGTCGCCACCGGCACGGGCGTCGGCATCCTGATGAGCGGGGCTGACAACGCCCTGGTGACCATGTCCGGCGGCAACGGCCTCCTGATCGGCGGCAGCGGCTCGCTGAACCTGGTCGACAACGGCAGCAACGACACGATCGGCCTCGGCAGCGGCACCTCCACCGTCACCCTGGGCGGCAGCGGCAACCAGCTGTTCGGCAACGGCACGCTCAACCTGGTGATCAACGGGTCCAATGACACCGTCCTCACCGGCGCGGCCAGCCCCGCGACGGTCCAGGCCAGCAGCAGCGCCGTGGTGTTCGATGGCGGCGGCGGCCTCTCCTTCGTCGGCGGCGCCGGCACCTCCACCGTGGTCGGCGCCAGCGGCGCCACCACCGATGTCTCGGTCGGCAGCGGCGGTCTGGTGTTCGGTGCGAACAGCAACCAGACCGCGAACATCGTCGCCGGCACGGGCGGATCCACCATCTTCGGCGGCTCCGGATCGGTCATCAACTTCAGCGGCAGCCTCGGCTCGGCCACCCTCGTCGCCTCGGGCGGCAGCGAGACGCTCAACGCCGCCGGGTCCTCGGGCAACAACTTCTTCGCGGCCTCCACCCTCGGTTCGGAAACCACCTCCATGGTGGGCGGCTCCGGGTCCGATACGATGCTCGCCGGCGCCGGCTCGGACACCATGACCGGCAACGCAGGCAGCGACTACTTCATGTTCTTCAACGCCAATACCCAGGGCCTGCACGACTACGTCACGGACTTCAGCAGCGACGACTCCCTCTTCCTGCTGGGCTACAACTCGTCCCAGTCGGCAAACAGCCTGCTGCAGAACGCCCAGGTGAACGCCAGCGGCGTGACGCTGACCCTGTCCGACAACACCCAGATCACCTTCTCCAACCTCACCAGCACCAGCCAGCTGAACGGCAAGATCTTCTACGGCTGACCCCCGCCGCAGATCGGCAGCAAAAACCCCAGGCAGGATCCCCTGCCTGGGGTTTTTTCATTCCAACACCCCGCTCCCAGGCGCCGCACCGCGCGCCTCAGCCCAGACGCGACCGGTCCGCCGGGTCGCCCGGACCGAACGTCACCGCCACCAGGACGGGTCAGCCGCCGCGCAACCGCCCCCAGACCCGTCGCACACCCCCGAGACGCGCCAGGGCCCGCCCGACGACCGTTTCCAGCGCGGTCAGCCGCTCGCCCTGGCTGCCCAGCTCGCGCGCAAGCACGTTCACCGTCGTCTCCGCCTCATCCAGCCGGCCGCCAAGCCGCGACACGCGCCCCTCCACCTCCCCGGTGGAACTGGTGAGCCCGCCCAAGGCGCCGGAGAGCTCACCCACCGTGCCAATCAGCCCGTCCACCGTGCCGCCCACGGCCTCGAGCCGCTCCGGCACCGATTCCAGCTGCGCGAGCTGGCGCAGGATCTGCTCGCGGCGCCCCCAGAGCGAGCCCGGACCGGCGAAGTCACCCCCCGGCAGAGCGCCCGGAGCGGCAGCGCCAGGCTGCGTGCCCTTCCTCACGAACACGATGTTCGCGGTCATGGACAGGCTGTCGATCGGCAGATAGGACGGCTCGCCCGTGGCGAGCGGCTGCATCATGTGGTCCAGCAACTGCTTCGCCACCCCGATCATCCCGAACTGGCTGCTTGGGAATTCTTTGGTCCCGGCCACGGCATCCGCCCAGGGCGGGGCCTCGAAGGCGATGCCATCGGGGTATTCCGGCATGAACCCGGTGCCGATATCCTCGATCACGTAATGGCCGCCAGGCACCAGCCAGCGCGGAAACAGATGGACCAGAGATCGCTTCGTCAGAAACCCGATATGCGATGCGTCATCGATGATCAGGTCGAACCCGCCTCCGGCGAGCCAGCCGGCCCGATCCAGGATGGCCGGATCGTCCTGACTGCCCTGGAGGAGGTGGATTCGCGGCTGGTCGCGGACCCGCTCAGGCATCTCGGCGATGTCGATCCCCACGATCTGCGCATTCGGCAGGAAGTCGCGCCAGATCAGCAGAGACGCGCCGGAGGAAACGCCGAGCTCGAGGATGCGCAGCGGTTCTTCGCGGCGATGCGCGAGGAGATGGGCGTACCCTTCGAAATAGCTCCGATGCTTCCGCGTGACGTCGCCTTCGGCGTAGTGCCGCGAGGCGATCGCGTCCAATTCCGCAGCCGCTTCGTCTTCGGTCATGGTCTTCTCCGGTCGGCGGCAGGAATCAGCGGAAGATCCGGCGGAGCAGCGGCCGCACCGTGTCGCTGACCGGCAGCAGCGTCCGCGCAAGCGCAGGGCGGCGCAGGATCGGGGTCAGCATCTCGACCGTGGCCCGCACGCGGGGCCGGTGATAGTGGGCGACGAACCGCAGATCCTCCGCCGCCGAAAGCGCGGTGGCCGTGTCGCCGCGCCGCAACGCCATCATGTACTCGCGGACGAGCCACGGCAGGAACCGCGGCGCGATCGCGTCGCGGCTGTAATAGAACTCACGGTCCGGCTGGTCCGGGAACATCTCCAGCAGCTTGCGGACGTAGATCATGCGGCTTCGCGCCATGCGCGCGGAGAATGACGCGCTGCCGGTGAAGATCCGCCACTTCGTCAGCGCTTCGTCGATGTACACGTTGTCGTATCCGGCGCGGAAGATGCGCAGGAACAGGTCGTCGTCCTCGAAGCCGGACAGGGACTCGTCGAAGCCGCCCACCGCTTCGAAGGCCTCGCGTGAGATCAGGGACGCCGACGGCAGCACGAACATGTCGGTCTGCAGGCAGCCCAGCAGATCCCGCTTCGGATGCTTGACGTAGCTCAGCGCCCGCAACGCATCGCGCGTCACCATCTGCCCGGTGATGTCGACCTCGTCGAGGTTGCAGTAGACCCACCCCAACGGGATGGGCCGCTGCTTGAAGAACGGCTCGACCAGGCGCTCGAGGTGGTGGGGGTACCACATGTCGTCCTGGTCCAGCAGCGCGATCAGCCGCCCCGTGGAATGCTTCACCGCGAAGTTCCGCGCCGCGGACTGGCCCCCGTTCGCCTTTCGCAGCAGCTGGACCTGCGGATGCTTCTCGATGAACCGTTCCACCACGGCCGCGCCGTCGTCGGTCGATCCGTCATCGACCACCAGGATCTCCTGCGGCGGGCGCGTCTGCGCCAGGACGCTGTTCAGTGAGTCCTCGATGAAACGAGCGCCATTATAAAGCGGGATGATCGCGGTGATCGTCAGTTGGTCGTCAAGCATCGCCATTCCTAATACGTCGCCTCATCCCGCGACTCCGGCAGCGGAACCGGCCTCGACGCCGCGGCAATGCCCCGATCGTGCCCGGTCCGATCCCTGTCTCGCCAGACGCAGATCGCCTTTCCTCTCGCATGCTCCGCCCGACGAGACAACCAGGGCCATCGCGCCCCGAACCGGTGCGGAACGGCGCCCCCGGCGGGCCGCCACCGGGGGGCACGCCGGCCCTTTCTCGACGATTGACACTGCGACCTCGCTTCGTCACCTTCAGCGTGTCTGGGAACGAGCCGATCGGTTTCAACCGAGACGGCATAAGAATGAGGAAACGGATGGAAAGCCGCCGCTTCATGCTGCGCGCTGCGTGCTGGTCGTGCCTGCCGTCGATCCGCAGGGCGTGATGCCAGCCGACCCGCAGCGTCCCCTGCTCCGCATTTCCGGTGTCAAGATGCGCTTCGGCGGCGTCGTCGCGCTGGGCGGTGTCTCGTTCGACGTGGGCTACGGCCAGATCTGCGGCCTGATCGGCCCGAACGGCTCCGGCAAGACCACGCTGTTCAATTGTATCAGCGGTATCTATCGCTACACCGAGGGCGACATCCAGTTCGAGGGACAGTCGCTCACCGGCCTGCCCCGCTGGCGCATGGCGGGCATCGGCCTCGGCCGGACCTTCCAGAACGTGGCCCTGTTCCGCCCGCTCAGCGTGCGCGACAACATCCTGGTGGGCGCCCATCACCTCGGCCGCTCCGGCTTCGTCGCCAACGCGCTGCGCCTGCCCTTCGTGCGGCAGGAAGACCGCGCGGCCGAGGCGCGCTGCGACGACCTGCTCGATCTCCTCGACCTGCGCGCGGTCGCGCAGCGCCCCGCCGGCACGCTGCCCTTCGGCTTCCAGAAGCGCGTCGAACTCGCCCGCGCCCTGATCGGCAGCCCCAAGCTGCTGCTGCTGGACGAGCCCGCGGCCGGCCTGAACCACAGCGAGGTCGACGACCTCGCCCGCGTCATCCAGCAGGTCCGCGACCACTTCAACCTCAGCGTCCTGCTGGTCGAGCACCACATGAGCCTGGTCATGCGCGTCTCCGACAAGGTCGTGGCGCTCGAGTTCGGCATGAAGATCGCCGACGGAACGCCCGACGAAGTCCGCAACGAGCCGGAGGTGATCCGCGCCTATCTCGGCGACACGCAGGAGGACACGCATGCCGGCGCTGCTTGAGGCCAAGGGCCTGCGCGCCGCCTACGGCGAGACCAAGGTCCTGCACGGCATCGACTTCCGGGTCTCCGAAGGCGGCGTCACCGCGCTGCTGGGCGCGAACGGCGCGGGCAAGACCACCACCCTGCGCGCCATCTGCGGCATGGTCCGCACCGAGGGCGAGATCTGGCTGGCCGGCACCCGCATCGACGGCCGCGCCACCGAGGACGTCGTGCGGCGCGGCGTCGCCCACGTGCCCGACGGCCGCGGCACCTTCATGGAACTCACCGTCGAAGAGAACATGAAGCTCGGGGCCTACACGCGCAACGACCGCGACGTGGCGGCCGATTTCGAGAAGATGTTCGACTACTTCCCGCGCCTGAAGCAACGCTACCGCCAGCAGGCCGGCACGCTCTCGGGCGGGGAGCAGCAGATGCTGGCCATCGCCCGTGCGCTGCTGCTGCGCCCGCGCCTCTTGCTGCTGGACGAGCCGTCCTTCGGCCTCGCGCCCCTGATCGTGCAGGAGATCTTCGGCATCATGCGCCGCATCCGCGAGGAGGAGCGCGTGGGCATCCTGCTGGTCGAGCAGAACGCCAACCTCGCCCTGGCCTTCGCGGAAGAGGCCTACCTGCTGGAGACCGGACGCATCGTCGTGTCGGGCGCGGCCGCCGAGATCAGCAAGGACGAATCCATCCGCCGCTCGTATCTCGGATACTGACGCGGCCAAACGAAAAACACGTCGAGGGAGCAACGCGCGTGGACGGCTTGATCCACCAGGTCATGTCGGGAATCGCCACCGGTGGCATCTATGCCAGCGTGGCCCTGGCACTCGTCATGATCTACCAGGCGACGCATCACGTGAACTTCGCGCAGGGCGAGATGGCGACGTTCTCGACCTACATCGCACTCACGATGATCGATTTCGGCCTGCCCTACTGGGTGGCCTTCGTGCTGACCATCATCGTCTCCTTCGCGATCGGCGTCGCGATCGAGCGCGTGCTGATGCGCCCGATGGCCCACGCGCCCGTCCTGTCGTCGGTCGGCGTCTTCGTCGGGCTGCTGCTGATCATCAACAGCCTCTCCGGCTGGTTCTTCGACTACACGATCAAGCAGTTTCCCTCCCCCTTCCCCGACGAGCCCATGCTGGGGGGCTTCATCTCGGGTCATGAACTCGGATCGACCGGCGTCACCCTCGCCGTGCTGATCGCGGTCTACCTGTTCTTCCGCCACACCAAGCTGGGCCTCGCGATGCGCGCCGCCGCGTTCAACCCGGCCTCGTCCCGGCTGGTCGGCGTGCGCGTCGGCTGGATGCTGGCGCTGGGCTGGGGCCTCGCCGCCGCGATCGGTGCGGTCGCGGGCTGCATGGTGGCGCCGATCGTCTTCCTCGATCCCAACATGATGGCCGGCATCCTGCTCTACGCCTTCGCCGGTGCGCTGCTGGGCGGCATCGACAATCCGCTGGGGGCGGTGCTGGGCGGCTTCGCCGTCGGCATCATCGAGAACCTGGGCGGCGCCTATCTCGTCGGCACCGAACTCAAGCTGACGCTCGCGCTGGTGATCATCGTCGCGGTGCTGACCGTGAAGCCCTCCGGCCTGATGGGCCGGACCCTCTACAGCCGGGTGTGACGACGATGCGGATCTCCTGGCTGCTGCCCCTGCTGCTCGTCGCCGCCGCCGCCTGGCCCACCCTGGCCTTCAGCGACTACCACCTGTTTCAGCTGACGATGGTGGTGGTCTACGGCATCGCGATCCTCGGGCTCGCGATCCTCACCGGCTTCAACGGCCAGATCTCGCTGGGTCATGGCGCGTTCTACGCGATCGGCGCCTACACGACGGCGATCCTGATGACGACCTGGGACGTGCCGTACTGGGCGACGCTGCCGGTGTCCGCCGTCGTCTGCGCGGCGGTGGGCTTCCTGATCGGCCTGCCCGCGCTGCGGCTGGGCGGGCTGTACCTCGCGCTCACCACCTTCGCCCTGGCGGTCGCAATCCCGCAGATCCTGAAACACAAGCTGATCGATACCTGGACCGGCGGCGTGCAGGGGCTGGTGATCGACAAGCCCGAGGCGCCGTTCGGCCTGCCCCTGTCCCCCGACCAGTGGCTGTGGCTGTTCACCTTCGTGGTCGGCGTGGTGCTCTACGGCCTGGCCTGGAACCTGGTGCACGGGCGCATCGGGCGCGCGATGATGGCGATCCGCGACCATGCCCTCGCGGCCGAGGCGATGGGCATCAACATCGCCATGCTGAAGACCCGGACCTTCGCGGTCAGCGCGCTCTACACCGGGGTGGCGGGCTCGCTGGGCGCGATCGCGATCCAGTTCGTCGCCCCCGACAGTTTTTCGGTGTTCGTCTCGATCACGCTGTTCGTGGGGCTGGTGGCCGGCGGCGCGGCCTCGATCGGTGGGACGATCGTGGGCGCGCTGTTCATCGAGTTCGTGCCCAACCTCGCGGACAAGGTGTCGAAGGCCGCGCCCGGCGCCGTCTATGGCGTGCTGCTGATCGCCATGCTGTTCCTGATGCCGCAGGGCGCGGGCGGCTTCTTCGCGCAGCAATGGCGCCGCGTGACGCGCCGTCTCGGCCCCGCGGAGCAGCCGGCCGCCGTCACCGACGAGACCGCGCGCGTCACGCCCATGCACCTGCGCGAGAAGGCGGGGAAGTAGGCGGCGGCATCCCCCACGGCGCGAGGCAGGCGCAGGCGCAGGCGCGTCCCGTGTGCGATACGCCCCGTGTCATGGCCGGCGCAGGCGGGCGCCCCCCGTGTCATGGCCGGCGCAGGCGGCGCCCCCCGTGTCATGGCCGGCGCAGGCCGGCCATCCACGACGTCGTGCGGCACGGTAAGTCGTGGATGGCCGCCCTTCGGCGGCCATGACACGGGGCCATACCCTGCGGCGGCCATGACACGGGGACATTCCCTGCGGCGGCCATGACGCGCTTCCCCGTTCCGCGGCCTCGACGCGCCCCCGCTCGGCGGCCTCACCCGGAACGCCCGCCCCCCGCACGCTTGCCACCCGGACCAAACCCGATAACCTGCCCCGACCAAGAAGGAGGAAACCAACGGCATGCTCAGCCTCGCGGGCAAAGTCGCGCTCGTCACCGGCGCGGGATCGATCGGACCCGGCTGGGGCAACGGCAAGGCAACGGCCACGCTGCTCGCGCGTCAGGGCGCCAAGGTCTTCCTCGTCGACCTCAATCCAGCCGCCGCGGACGAAACGCGCGAAATCATCGAATCGGAAGGCGGCACCTGCGCCACGCATTCCTGCGACGTCATGCAGGCGGCCGACGTGGCCGAGATGGTGCAGGCCTGCGTCGATCGTTTCAAACGTCTCGACATCCTGGTCAACAACGTGGGCGGCTCCGCTCCCGGCGATGCCGTCGCCATGTCGGAGGAGGTCTGGGACCGCCAGATCGACTACAACCTCAAGACCGCGTTCCTCGGCTGCAAATACGCGATTCCGGTGATGCTCGAGCAGGGCAAGGGCGCGATCGTCAACATCGCCTCCGTCGCCGGCATGCGCAACGACTGGCACTCCGGCCGCTCCCATGTCGGCTACAGCGCGTCGAAGGCGGGCGTCATCCAGCTCTCGCGCTCGACCGCCGGCACCTACGCGAAGAAGGGCATCCGCGTGAACACCGTGGTGCCCGGCCTGATGCACACGCCCCTGGTCGAAGCCCGCCTCGCCAAGACGGTCGCCGGCAACGACGCGCAGAAGCTGATCGACGCCCGTAACGCCGTCGTGCCCATGGGCCACATGGGCACCGGCTGGGACGTCGCCCACGCCGTGCTGTTCCTGGCCTCCGACGAGGCCGGCTACATCACCGGCACCGAGATCATCGTCGACGGTGGCCTCACCACCTTCATGCCCTGAGCGGAGTTTCTCCCATGAGCGCCGGACGCTTCCCCACCCTCACGCCCGAGACGATGAACGCGGACCAGAAGAAGGTCGCCGACGCCATCCAGTCGGGCCCGCGCGGCTCCGGCCTGCGCGGCCCGTTCAACGCGCTGCTGCGCAGCCCCGATCTCTGCGATCTCGTGCAGCGCGTCGGCGCCTATGTGCGCTTCGGCAGCTCGATCCCCGCGCCGCTGAACGAGCTCGCGATCTGCATGGCCGGCCGCAAATGGTCCGCCCAGTACGAGTTCTACGCGCACCGCAAGCTGAGCATCGAAGCGGGGCTCAACCCCGCCATCCTTGACGCCGTGGCCGATGGCCGCCGCCCCGAGGCGATGAGCAAGGACGAAGCCCTGGTCTACGACTTCGCCAACGAGCTGCTCAGCACCGGCCAGGTCTCCGACACGCACTACCAGCCCGTCCTCGACCGGTTCGGCGAGCGCGGCGTGATGGATCTGGTGGGGGCGGTCGGGTACTACAGCCTCGTGTCCATGGTGCTCAATGTCGCGCAGGTGCAGCTGCCCGCCGGCGAGACCCCGCCGCTCAAGCCGCTCTGAGCCGAACCATGTCCGACGATATCCTGGTCGAGACGCAGGACGGCTGGCGCCAGCTCACGCTGAACCGGCCGGACAAGCTGAACGCGGTGAACGAGGCGATGCTCACCCACCTCCTGCGCGCGATCGACGAGGCCGAGGCCGATGCCGGCTGCCGCGCGCTGCTGCTCACCGGCGCCGGCCGCGGCTTCTGCGCCGGCCAGGAACTCGGCCCCTCGCTGACGCCCGGCCCGAACGGCCCGCCCGATCTCGAGACGCTCGCCGGCACCTACCACCACGAGGTCGTGCGGCGCCTCCGCGACTCTCGCCTGCCCGTCGTGTGCGCGGTGAACGGCGTCGCGGCTGGGGCCGGCGCGAGCTTCGCCCTCGCCTGCGACGTCGTGCTCGCGGCCCGCGGCGCGAAGTTCGTGCAGGCCTTCGTCAAGATCGGCCTCGTGCCCGATTCCGGCGCGTCCTTCTTCCTGACGCGCACCATCGGCGAAGCCCGTGCCCGCGCCCTCGCCCTGCTGGGCGATGCGGTGAGCGCGGAGCAGGCGGAGCAGTGGGGCATGATCTGGAAGGCGGTCGACGACGGCGCGCTGATGTCCGAAGCGACGGCGCTGACCGCGCGCCTCGCCCAGGGACCGGCCGAGTCGCACGCGATGATCAAGCAGATGTTCGCCGCCGCCGCGACCAACGACCTCTCCGCCCAGCTCGATCTCGAAGCCGCGCTGCAGGGCAAGGCCGGCCGCACCGAGGACTACGCGGAAGGCGTGCGCGCGTTCCAGGAGAAGCGGCCCCCGCGCTTCGGCCAACGAGCCACGACGTGACCCCGGAGGCGCTCGCCCGCGCCTGCGCCGATGCGATGTGGGCGGACGATCGCGCCTCCGCCGGTCTCGGCATGATCCTGACGGCGGTCGCGCCCGGCCGTGCGGAAATCACCATGCGCGTGCGCGACGAGATGGTGAACGGCCTCGGCCTCTGCCATGGCGGGTTCATCTTCACCCTTGCCGATTCCACCATGGCCTTCGCCTCCAACAGCCATGGCGAGCGCGCCGTCGCGCAGCATGCGGCGATCGACTTCCTGCGGCCCGGCAAGCGAGGCGAACTGCTGACCGCCCGCGCCGAGGAACGCGCCCGCGCCGGGCGCAACGGACTCTACGACGTCCGCGTCACCGGCGAGGACGGCACCATCGTCGCGGAGTTCCGCGGCCAGACACGCACGATCGGCAAATTCTTCGCGGAGGACTAGATGGCCGGCCTCGATCCGATCGAAACCGCCTCGCGCGACGAACTCTCCGCGCTGCAGCAGGAACGGATCGGCTGGACCCTGCGCCACGCCTACGCCAACGTGCCGCACTACAAGCAGGCGTTCGACGCAGCCGGCGTGCATCCCGGCGATTTCCGCACCCTCGACGACCTGCACAGGTTTCCCTTCACCACCAAGCAGGACCTGCGCGCCAACTACCCGTTCGGCATGTTCGCCGTCCCGCGCGCGCAGATCGTGCGCATCCACGCCTCCTCCGGCACCACCGGCAAGCCCACCGTGGTCGGCTACACGCAGCAGGACATCGAGACCTGGTCGAACGTCGTCGCGCGCTCGATCTACGCCTCGGGCGGGCGGCCCGGCATGATGGTGCACGTCGCCTACGGCTACGGATTGTTCACCGGTGGCCTCGGCGCGCATTACGGCGCGGAGCGGCTGGGCTGCACCGTCGTCCCCGTCTCGGGCGGCATGACCGAACGCCAGGTGCAGCTCATCCAGGATTTCCGCCCCGACATCATCATGGTCACGCCCAGCTACATGCTGGCGATCCTGGACGAATTCCTCCGCCAGGGTCTCGACCCGCGCGCCTGCTCGCTGCGCGCCGGCATCTTCGGCGCCGAACCCTGGACCAACGAGATGCGCGCCGATATCGAGAGCCGATTCGCGATGGATGCGCTCGACACCTACGGCTTGTCCGAAGTGATCGGTCCCGGCGTCGCCAACGAATGCGTCGAGACCAAGGACGGGCCGACCATCTGGGAGGATCATTTCTACCCGGAGGTGATCGACCCCGACACGGGCGCGGTGCTGCCCGAGGGCGCGTCCGGCGAGCTCGTGTTCACCTCGCTGACCAAGCAGGCGATGCCGGTCGTGCGCTACCGCACGCGCGACCTGACGCGCCTGCTGCCCGGCACCGCCCGCACCATGCGCCGCATCGACCGCGTGCTGGGCCGCTCCGACGACATGATGATCATCCGCGGCGTGAACGTGTTCCCGAACCAGATCGAGACGCAGGTGCTGCGCTCCGAGGTGCTGACCGGCCACTACCAGATCGTGCTGACGCGTGAGGGCCGGATGGACGAGGTCGCCGTGCATGTCGAGGCGCGCCCCGGCTATGCCGATCCCGACCTGCTCGCCGCCGAGGCCAAGCTCGCCGCCGCGCGCATCAAGGACACGGTGGGCGTGACGGTGCGCATGGTGGTGGAGCCGCCCGGCACGATCGAGCGCTCCATCGGCAAGGCCAAGCGCGTGATCGACCGCCGATAGGCTCCTGTGGCGTAGCGGTGGCGGCCCCCTGTGTCAGGCCGTGGTCCGGCCACGGTGCCCCAGTGTCATGGCCGCCGAAGGGCGGCCATCCCCGTCTTCCAATCGGCGACGTCCATGCGGGCGGGAAGCGTCGGGGTTGACCACGGAGGAAGCCGGAGGACCACGGAGGGCCACGGAGCAATCCAGCGGAACGAGGCTGCTCGGGGACGATCGAAGGTCCGAGAGGCGCGAAGCGCTGGAATCAATGATGCTGATCGAGTGGTCTGCGGCCGCGTGCCGACCCCGCGGCCCGGCGCGATCCGTCGGACACCGCCCCTGGAAGCGCGCACGGCCCGCGCCGAGGTCCGGCTCCCTCCGTGGCGCTCCGTGGCCCTCGGTGTTCCTTCGTGGTGAATCCCGCTCCCCGCCGCCGCCGGGCTGCCTTCCAGCCCAGGCCGCGCGCGGACGCCCCAGCCGGGAGCACGCCCGTCACGCCTCCGCAGCGGACGCCGGCGTCTCCTCGCCTCCCGCACGATCCATGGTGATCAACCGAGCTCCGCGGCGGAACGTGACGTAGGCCCACAGCCAGTCCAGCAGCACGACGATCCGGTTCCGGAAGCCGATCAGGAACGCGATGTGCACGATTCCCCAGAGCAGCCACGCGATGCGCCCGGTCAGGCGGATCCAGCCGAAATCCGCGACCGCACGCCCCCGCCCGATCGTCGCCAGGCTGCCCAGGTCGCGGTAGCGGAACGGCGCCGGCGTCGCGCCGCTCCGCCGCGCCGCGATCGCGCGGGCCACGTATTCGCCCTGCTGCTTCGCCACCGGCGCGACGCCGGGCAGCGGACGTCCCTCCGCTCCTTCCGCATGCGCGGTGTCGCCGATCACGAACACCTCCGGATGACCCGCCACGGTCAGGTCCGGCCCGACCACGACCCGCCCCGCGCGATCGGCCGGCACGTCCAGCCATGCGGCGGCCGGCGACGCTCGAACGCCCGCGGCCCACAGCACGGTCGCCGCCGCGATCCGGTCCGACCCGACCACGACGCCCTCGGCATCGCAGGCGGTCACCGCCGCGCCGGTGCGCAGCTCCACGCCCAGGTCGCGCAGCCCCTGCGCTGCCGCATCGGACAGAGCCTGGGGGAACGTCGCGAGCACCCGCGGGCCGGCCTCGACCAGGACCACCCGCGCGCTGCGCGGATCGATCCGACGGAAGTCCCGCGCCAGCGCCACCCGCGCCAGTTCTACGATCGCGCCCGCCAGTTCGACCCCGGTCGGGCCACCCCCCACCACCACGAAGGTCAGCAGCCGGCACTGGCGATCGGCGTCCGGCTCCGCCTCGGCATGCTCGAAGGCGAGCAGGATCCGCCGCCGGATCGCGACCGCATCCTCCACCGTCTTGAGGCCGGGGGCGAAGCGCTCCCACTCCGGATGGCCGAAATACGCGTCCTGCGCGCCCGTCGCGAGCACCAGCGTGTCGTACGGCACCGGTTCGGCCGTCGTCAGCACCCGCCGCGCGGCGAGGTCGATGCCGGTCACCTCCGCCATCAGGACGCGCACATGGTCGCGCCCACGGAACTGGCTGCGGATCGGGGTCGCGATGTCGGCCGGCGACAGGCCCGCCGTCGCGACCTGGTAGAGCAACGGCTGGAACAAATGGTGGTTGCGCCGGTCGATCACCGTCAGCGCGACGGGCTGCCGCGCCAGCGCCTGGGCCGCGGCGAGGCCGCCGAACCCCGCGCCGATGATCACCACGCGCGGCAAGGCAGGTGTTGGCTCCATGCGTCACTCCTACACTGGCCGGGGCGGCCGCTCGCCGCACTGGCGCCGCATCGCGACGCGTCCCCCCGGCCCTGCCAAGCCAAGACCGCGCGAGCCCGGCCATGGCGGCCGGACCGCCAGCCCCGCTATCCTCGGCCGATGCCGCCCCCGCCGCCCGAGACCACCACCGTCACCGCACGGCTCCCGGCCACCCGCCTGCCCTCGGTCGCGCTGGCCGCGGGCATGGCCTTCCTCGCCGGCGCCACCGACATCGCGGGGCTGGTGCGGCTGCGCGACCTCTTCGTCTCCTTCATGAGCGGCAATACCACCCTCCTCGGCCTCGCGCTCGGGCAGGCCGACCTGCCGCATGCGGGGCGCATCGCCGCGGTGATCGGGCTGTTCGTCGCGGGCGCCGCGGCGGGGACGGTGCTCGCGACGCTGCTGCCGCGGCGCCACGCGCTGGCGGTGATGGCGGCGACCACCGCCCTGCTCGCCGCCGCCCTGCCCTGGCCGCCGGCCGCGCCCTGGATCCTGATCGTGGCCATGGGCCTGCTGAACGCCGCGATGACGCGGATCGGCCGCGCCAGCGTCAGCCTGACCTACGTCACCGGCACGCTGGTGCGCGTCGCGCAGGGCATCGGCCTGTTGCTGTGCGGCCGGCGTCCCGCCGCGGGATGGGCGCTGCAGGCCGCCCTATGGCTCTGCCTGCTGGCCGGCGCCGTGGCCGCGGTGCGGGCGGAGCAGGCGGCGGGCGCCGACCTGCTGTGGCCGCTGCCGGCCATGGCGGCGGTGCTGACCCTGCTCGCCGCCGCCGTTCCGGACGAGGCGGACGCACCGGCCGCGCGCCCCCCGGCTGCCCAGGCCCACGCCGATGCCCCAAGGCAGGCTCAGGCCTAGCGCGCGGTCAGACCGGGTTCAGGCGTAGCTCTCGGTCATCGCCGAATAGACCAGCGTGCGCAGGTCGCGGCGCAAGGTCAGGCGCACGTCGCTCGCCAGCACCTGGGTCATGAACACGACCGTCAGCTTTTCTTTCGGGTCGATCCAGAACGCGGTCGCCGCGGCGCCGCCCCAGAAATACTCGCCCAGGGTGCCCGGCAGCCGCGTGCCCGCCACGTCCACGTTCACCCCGCAGCCCAGCGAGAAGCCGACCCCCGCGTAGCCGGACTCGCTGAAGCTGCCGGGCGGCGCCAGCGCCGCGATCTGCCCGTTGTTGGGCAGGTGGTTCAGGCTGAACAGCGCCACCGTCTTGGGGCTGAGGATCTGCACGCCATCCAGCGTGCCGCCGTTCAGCATCATGCGGCAGAAGCGCAGGTAGTCGTGCGCGGTGGACACGAGCCCGCCGCCACCGGATTCCAGCTTGGGCGGCTGGGTGAACATGCCGCCCTGCGGGTCGTCCTGCAGCGCGAGCGGCGCGTTCGGCGTCTGCATGTAGCAGGCGGCGAAGCGGTCGCGCTTCTCCTCGGGGCAGAAGAACGCCGTGTCGGTCATGCCCAGCGGCTCGAACAGCCGGGTGCGCAGGAACTCCCCGAACGACATGCCGCTGAGCTTCTGCACCAGGTAGCCCAGCACGTCGATCGAGACCGAGTAGTTCCACGCGGTGCCCGGCGAGAACTCGAGCGGCAGTCCGGCCAGGTTCTCGACCATCGTGTCGAGCCCGCCCTCGGCCTGGAACCCGGCGATGTCGAGCTTGCGGTAGGCGGCGTCCACCGCGGTGCGGTTGAGGAACCCGTAGGTGAGGCCGGCGGTGTGGGTCGCGAGGTCGATCACCTTCATCGGCCGCTGCACCGGCGTGGTGATCCACTGGCCGGACCCGCCGAGCAGGGAGGCGACGCCGGTGGCGTAGACGCCGAGGTTGCGCCAGGAGGGGATGTGGGTGGCGACCTCGTCGTCGAGGCCGATCAGCCCCTCCTCCACCAGCATCATCAGCGCGACGGCGGTGATGGGCTTGGACATGGAGTAGATGCGGAAGATCGCGTCTTCCCGCATCTTCGCGCCGCGCTCCCGGTCGATCTGGCCGGCCATGCCCGTATGGGCGAGCTGACCGTTGCGATAGATCAGCGTGAGGATGCCGGGCAGCCGGCCGCTGTCGACGTAGCGGGTGCGCATGACGTCGTCGAGGCGGGCGAGGCGTTCGGGGGAGAAGCCGGCGGCGCTGGGGCTGGTCATTGGGGTGGGTCCTCCCGTGGATGGCGTTGGGCGCTATGGGGCGGGGCGGGGCGCCGTTTGTCCAGGGGGGTTTGCCAGGGGGGTTTGTCCAGGGGGGGTTGTCCAGGGGGGAGCACACGCGGCGGCGGCTCCAGGATATGGCTCGCCGGCTAGGACGAACCTTGAACCGGCCTTCAAGGATCGATCTGCTGGCTGGTCCCGATGACGCTGGCGCGTTCGATCCTCCTTGCGCCGGGGTTTCGTTGCAGGCTCCAGACCTGGACTGACGTTCCCGATCGGCACGTTGCGGTTGGCGCCGTCGTGCCGTCAGCCGGGACCGGCCCCTTCTCCGTTCACCTCACCCTGCGCGCGCGCCACGCATCCACCGAGTACCGCCCCGCCCCGGCGGCGTAGAGCAGCAGGCAGCCGCCGATGACGCTGATGTTCTTGTAGAAGTTGATGGCGTTGGAATAGCGCGCGGCGCCTTCCAGGTTCCAGAACGCATGCCCGATCAGCGCGGTGCCGAGCGTATAGACCGCCAGCAGCAGCGCGAGCGGCCGGGTCCAGGCGCCGATCGCGATCAGCAGCACCAGCGGCACCTCCGCCACGATCGCGACGAGTGCGGCGAGCGACGGCATCGGCGCGCCCACCCGGGTCATGGTGGCGACGGTGGCGTCGTAGTCGAGCATCTTGCCCCAGCCGAACACCACGAAGAGCAGCACCAGCAGGATGCGGCCGATCAGCAGGGCTTCATCCTGCATCTTGGGAGCGATGGATGGGGTCACTTGCGGGTCCTTCGGTCTTGGAGCGCGGGAGGTAGCAGCGAAGCGAGACCACGGCCAGCGTTGCGGGGCTGCCGGTGACCGGCCGGGCCAGCAGACCCCTGATCACGCTTGCCCGTCAGAATAGCTAACGTGCATAGTGCCGGTGTGGACAGGTCAGACTTCACTCTCCGGCTTCCGGCCGATCTTTATCACCACGTGATCCACGCGTTGCGGGCTGCGCTGCCGCCGCCGGCGTCGCCCGATCCGGATGCGCTCACGATCCGCGACAATGCGGCGATGGCGATGGTCGCCTCGCTGTTGCCGGTCAATGCGGAGGAGGCGGCGCTGGCGGCGCAGTATGTCGCGGCGCAGTCCCAGGCGCTCGAGAGCCTGCGGCTTGCGCGGGTGCACGAGGCGGATACGGCGCTGGCGCTCAAGTGCAACGCGCAAGCGGCGGCGATGATGCGGCATGCGGCGGGCACGCGCTCGTTGTTGCTGCGGGTGCAGGGAGTGCGGCGGAAGCAGGAGGCGCGGGAAGCGGTGTGCGACCAAGCGGCGTGGACCGAGCACATCGCGCTCAGCCGGATGGCGGAGGCGCTGGGGTGCGAGGGCGTGTGGCCGCGTCCGCCGGCGCTGCCGCCCGTGTCGCGGGGCGATGCGGGCGGGGTGGGCTGAGGGCTGGAACGGGCGTCCCCCTGTGTCATGGCCGCCCCTGTGTCGTGGGACGTTCCCCTGTGTCATGGCCGGCCCTGTGTCGTGGGACGTCCCCCTGTGTCATGGCCGCCGGAGGGCGGTCATCCATGACTTTCCGGACGGCACGAAGTCGTGGTTGGCCGGCCTGCGCCGGCCATGACACGGGGGGCGCGGCCGCCGCCTCGGGCCACGACACGGGGGGCGCGGCCGGCGCCTCGGGCCACGACGCGGGGGGCGGGGCCGCCGCCTTGGGCCACGACGCGGGGGGCGCGGGCTGCGCCGGCCAGCGCACGGGCGGGGCCTGCGCCGGCCATGACACGGGGCGGCGCCCGTCCCGACCTCCGAGACTCCATTACCTCGCCAGATCGTTTGCGGCGACGTGAGACGCCGATGAGACGCGCGGCACTCGGGAGCGCGGAGGCGCCGGTCCCTGGCCACCCCACCTACCGCCGGGTAGAGTCGCGTATACGAGGAAATACCAAGGACCATGCCCATGACCCCGCCCGTCCGGACCGATCCCGCCACCGGCCTCAAGCTGTTCGCCACGCGCGCGGCCAAGGCCTCCGACAAGATCACCGGCCAGGGCTACGTGCCCATCGCCGACGCGTCGCTGACCAGCCTCCCGCCACCCCCGCCCGACGCACGCTTCACCGACGACGAGCGGGCGCGCTACCGCGACTTCAAGGAGACGCGGCGCGGCGCGGCCGACTACATCGCGATGGAAGGCGCGTTCGCCAAATACCTGGCCGACGTCTACTCCGCCCCGCCGATCGAGCGCCCGGCGCTGACCGACGATTGCGAGATCCTGGTGGTCGGCGCGGGCTTCGCCGGCCTGCTGCTGTGGTGGAAGCTGCGCGAGGCCGGATTCCAGGACGTGCGGTTCTGCGAGAAGGGCGGCGATGTCGGCGGCACATGGTACTGGAACCGCTATCCCGGCATCGCCTGCGACGTCGAATCCTACAGCTACCTGCCGCTGCTGGAGGAGATGGGATACTTCCCGAAGATGAAGTTCGCGTCGGGGTTCGAGATCCTCGAATACTGCCAGGCGATGGCGGACCGAACCGGGTTCTACGACCACTGCCTGTTCCACACGACGGTGCAGGAAACGGTGTGGGACGAAGCGGCCCGCCGCTGGATCGTGCACACCGATCGCGGCGACCGCATGCGGGCACGGTTCGTCGTGCTGGCGAACGGCATCCTGACCACGCCCAAGCTCGCGCGGATCGAAGGGATGGAGACGTTCCAGGGCGAGTCGTTCCACACCTCCCGCTGGAACTACGAGGTGGAGCTGCGCGGCAAGCGCATCGGCATCATCGGCACCGGCGCGACCGCGGTGCAGGTCGTGCCGGAGCTCGCGAAAGTGGCCGGCGAACTCTACGTGTTCCAGCGCACGCCCTCGACGATCGACGTGCGCGACCAGCGCGCGACGACCGCCGAGGAGATCGCGCAATGGCAGCAGGAGCCCGGCTGGGCCAAGGCGCGGCGGGAGCGGCTGGCGAAGATCTCGTCCGGCCGCACGGCGCTGAAGGCGAACGACGACTACATGGCGGGCAAGATTGAGACGGTGAAGCCCAAGCGCACGTATGAGCGGGAGCTGACGCCGGAAGAGCTGATCCAGAAGCAGCTCGAGAGCAACTTCCGGATCATGGAGCAGATCCGCGCCCGCATCGACGCGATCGTCAAGGACCCGAAGACCGCGGCGGCGCTGAAGCCCTACTACCCGTACGGCTGCAAGCGGCCGACCTTCCACGACGAGTTCCTGCCCGCCTTCAACCTCCCGCACGTCCACCTCGTCGACACCGCGCCGCTCGGCGTCCAGCGCATCAACGAGCGGGGCGTGGTGCATGACGGGGTGGAGTACCCGCTCGACGTGCTGATCTACGCGACCGGATTCCAGTGGATGGCGACTTCCACGTTCAACATGATCACCGGCCGCGGCGGGCGGACCTTGCGGGAGAAGTGGCAGCAGGACGGAGTGCGGACGTTCCTCGGCCTGCACACGCAGGGATTTCCGAACCTGTTCATCATGTCGGGACCGCAGAGCGGCGGGGCGCAGTTCAACTTCACCCGCGGCATCGAGGGTCACACGGACTACGTGGTGTGGATGCTCAGCACGATCCGGGAACGGGGCGCGGCCGTGGTGGACATCCAGAAGGCGCCGGAGGACGAGTACGCCGCGCATTGCCGGGAGGCGGACCTCCGCACCGCGCCGCTGCGCGACTGCCTGTCCTACTACAACGGCGACGGCAATGCGGCGCCGGGGAGCCTTGCCTATTACGGCGGGCCGGAGACCTGGCACCGCATCAGGCGCGAGGCACAGGCGACGCTGGCGCCGTACGTGTTCGAGGCGGCGGGGTGAGGCGACCCAGTGTCATGGCCGGTGCTGCGCCGTGCCGGCCGCCTCCCGTGTCATGGCCGGCCTTGTGCCGGCCATCCACGACTTCGTTCCACACGAAACGAAACGGGGAGGCGAAAGTCGTGGATGGCCGCCCTACGGCGGCCATGACACCAGCCGTCAGCCCTTCAGCACCTCGACCATCGTGCTGCCCAGCGCGGCCGGGCTGTCGGCCACGTGGATGCCGGCGCTGCGCATCGCATCCATCTTCGCGGCCGCCGTGTCCTTGCCGCCGCTGATGACCGCGCCCGCATGACCCATGCGGCGGCCCGGCGGCGCGGTGGCGCCCGCGATGAAGCCCACCGTCGGCTTCTTCACCTTGTTCGCAGCGAGGAACTCGGCGGCGTCGATCTCACTCTGCCCGCCGATCTCGCCGATCATGATGATCTGCTTGGTCTCGGGATCGGCGAGGAACATCTCCAGCACCTCGATGAAGTCCGTGCCCTTCACCGGGTCGCCGCCGATACCGACGCAGCTCGTCTGGCCAAGGCCCGCGGCGGTCGTCTGCGCCACCGCCTCGTAGGTCAGCGTGCCGGAGCGCGAGACGATGCCGACCGTTCCGCGGCGATGGATGTGGCCGGGCATGATGCCGATCTTGCAGGCGTCGGGGGTGATGACGCCGGGGCAGTTCGGCCCGATCAGCCGGGACTTGGAGCCGGACAGGGCCCGCTTGACGCGGACCATGTCGAGCACCGGGATGCCCTCGGTGATGCAGACGATCAGCGGCACCTCGGCGTCGATCGCTTCCAGGATCGCGTCGGCCGCGAAGGGCGGCGGGACGTAGATCGCGGAGGCATCGGCGCCGGTCTTCTCCCGCGCCTCCCACACCGTGTCGAACACGGGCAGGTTCAGGTGCGTCGTGCCGCCCTTGCCGGGGGTGACCCCGCCCACGACCTTGGTGCCGTAGGCGATCGCCTGTTCGGAGTGGAACGTGCCCTGGGCGCCGGTGAAGCCCTGGGTGATGACCTTGGTGTTGGCGTCGACCAGGATGGCCATGTCAGGCTGCCTCCCGCACCGCTTGCACGATCTTGGCCGCGGCATCCGCAAGATTGTCGGCCGCGATGATCGGCAGGTTGGACCGCGCCAGGATCTGCTTGCCCAGATCGACGTTGGTGCCTTCCAGCCGGACGACCAGCGGCACCGAGAGCTGCACCTCGCGCGCCGCCGAGACCACGCCGTCGGCGATGACGTCGCAGCGCATGATGCCGCCGAAGATGTTGACCAGGATGCCTTCGACGTTGGCGTCCGACAGGATGATCTTGAAGGCGGCGGTCACCCGCTCCTTCGTCGCGCCGCCGCCGACGTCCAGGAAGTTGGCCGGCGCCATCCCGTACAGCTTGATGATGTCCATCGTCGCCATGGCGAGGCCGGCGCCGTTGACCATGCAGCCGATGTTGCCGTCGAGGGCCACGTAGTTGAGCGCGTATTTGGCGGCCTCGAGCTCCTTCGGATCCTCTTCGGCCTCGTCGCGCAGCTTCTCGAGTTCCGGGTGGCGGAACAGCGCGTTGTCGTCGAACGACACCTTGGCATCCAGCGCGACCACGTCGCCGGCGCCGGTCACGACCAGCGGGTTGATCTCGACCACCGCGCAGTCGAGCGCGACGAACGCCTCATACATGGCGGCGACGAACTTGCCGAAGGCGCTGGCCTGCTTGCCGGACAGGCCGAGGCCGGCGGCGAGGCGACGGCCGTGGAAGCCCGAGATGCCGCTGGCGGGATCGATACCAACGCGGAGGATCTTCTCCGGGTGAGACGCGGCGACTTCTTCGATCTCCATGCCGCCTTCGGTGGAGGCGATCACGGTGATCCGGCCCGACAACCGGTCGACCAGGAGGGAGAGATACAGCTCGCGGGCGATGTCGCAGCCCGCTTCGACGTAGACCCGGCGCACCGCGCGGCCGGCGGGGCCGGTCTGCTTGGTGACCAGCGTGTGGCCGATCATCGCCTCGGCCGCCGCCTTCACCTCGGCGGTGGAGCGCGCGAGCCGCACGCCCCCCTTGCCGTTCGGATCGTCGGCGAAGCGGCCGGCGCCGCGGCCGCCCGCATGGATCTGCGACTTGACCACGTAGACCGGGCCGGGGAGCTTCGACGCCGCCGCCTCAGCCTCTTCGGGCGTCCAGGCGACATGGCCCTCGAGCACGGAAACGCCGTAGCGCTTCAGCAGCTCCTTGGCCTGGTATTCGTGGATGTTCATCGCAGAGCCTCAGCCGATCAGTTTCTTGGAGGCTTCGATCAGCTCGCGGACCGCGCCGCAGGACTTGTCGAACGCCGCCTTCTCGGTGCCGTTGAGCTCGATCTCGACGATCCGCTCGACACCGCCGGCGCCGATCACCACCGGCACGCCGACATACAGGCCGTCGATGCCGTACTGGCCGGTCAGGTAGGCGGCGCAGGGCAGGACGCGCTTCTTGTCCTTCAGGTAGGCCTCGGCCATCGCGATCGCGGACGCGGCCGGCGCATAGAAGGCCGATCCGCGCTCCAGCAGCTTGACGATCTCGCCGCCGCCATTCGCCGTGCGGGTGCAGATCGAGTCGATCTTCTCCTGCGTCGTCCAGCCCATCTTGATCAGGTCGGGGACCGGGATGCCGGCGACCGTGGAGTAGCGGGTCAGCGGCACCATCGTGTCGCCATGGCCGCCGAGCACGAAGGCGGTCACGTCCTCGACGGAGACGCCGAACTCCTGCGCCAGGAACAGACGGAAACGGGAGCTGTCCAGCACGCCCGCCATGCCGACCACCTTCTCGGCCGGCAGGCCCGACTTCTCCTTCATCACCCACACCATCGCGTCCAGCGGGTTGGTGATGCAGATCACGAAGGCATCGGGGCAGTGGGTCTTGATGCCCTCGGCCACCTGGGCGATCACGCCGGCGTTCTTGCCGATCAGGTCGTCGCGGCTCATGCCGGGGGTGCGCGGGAAGCCGGCGGTGACGATCACGACGTCCGCGCCCTTGATGGCGCTGTAGTCGGACCCGCCGCTCATCTCGGCGTCGAACCCGTCGACCGGGCCCGACTGCATGATGTCGAGCGCCTTGCCGGCCGCGACCCCCCCGAACACGTCGAACAGGACGACGTCGCCCAGTTCCTTCAACCCGATCATGTGGGCGAGCGTGCCGCCGATATTGCCGGCGCCAATCAGGGCGATCTTGTTGCGGGCCATGCCGAGTGTCCTTCCGAGGCGCGATCCGGCGCCATACTGAAACAGGTGCGGCCCGCCAGGCGGGGTCCCGAATGTCGGCCGGAGAGGGCCGGACCGCGGGTCGGCCTGGAAGGCTGGCCGTTGCTAGCCCATCGCGATCCCCCCGACAAGCGGGGCGGGTGCAGTGCAGCATGGCCAGCGACAGGCCCGCCTACGGCCGCACTCTTATATGCGGCCTATATGACGGCCGGCCTCGGGCCCCATCGCCCCTATACGCGCTCCACCCCTACTCCTCCCGTCGGTTTCATCCCCCAATCCGGCGGGGTTCCCATGTTCGACCTTCTCTACCTCCTGCTTGGCGCCGCCTTCCTCGGCGGCTGCGTGCTCTACGCGTTCGGCTGCGAGCGGCTGTGAGGCACCGATGACCTTCGACCTCATCCTGGGGGCCGTGGTGATGCTGGGCCTGCTGGCCTATCTCGCCTACGCCCTGATCCGGCCCGAGAGGTTCTGACGCCATGACCCTCGACGGATGGCTGCAGATCGGCCTCTACCTCGCCCTCCTCCTCCTCATCACCCGGCCGTTCGGCGGCTACATGCACCGGGTCTTCGCGGGCGAGCGCACCCTGCTCTCCCCCGTGCTGCGACCGGTCGAGCGCGGCCTTTACCGGCTCGCCGGCGTGGACGAGCGCATCGAGCAGCACTGGACCGGCTACGCGGTCGCGATGCTGGTGTTCACCCTGGCCGGCTTCGTCCTGCTCTATGCGCTGCAGCGGTTGCAGGGCGTGCTGCCCTTCAACCCGCAGGGCCTGCAGGCGCCCGCGCCCGACCTCGCCTTCAATACGTCGGTGAGCTTCGTCACCAATACCAACTGGCAGTCCTACGTGCCGGAAGCGACGCTGTCGTACCTGGTGCAGATGGCCGGGCTGACAGTGCACAACTTCGTCTCGGCCGCGACCGGGGTGGCGCTCGCGCTCGCGCTGATCCGCGGCTTCGCGCGGCGCGGCGCGGACACGGTTGGGAACTTCTGGGTCGACATGACCCGGTGCACGCTCTACGTGCTGCTGCCCGTCTGCATCGTCGTCGCCCTGGTCTTCGTCTGGCAGGGCGTGCCGCAGAACCTCTCCGCCTACACCGATGCCACCACGCTCGAGGGCGCGAAGCAGCTCATCGCGCAAGGGCCGGTCGCCTCGCAGGAGGCGATCAAGATGTTCGGCACCAATGGCGGCGGCTTCTTCAACGCCAACTCGTCGCATCCGTTCGAGAACCCGACGGCGCTGACCAACCTGATCCAGATGCTGCTGATCTTCGCGATCGGCGCGGCGCTGACCAACGTGTTCGGCCGCGCGGTCGGCAACGAGCGACAGGGCTGGGCGATCTTCGCGGTGATGGCGCTGCTGTTCCTGGCCGGCGTCACCGCCCTCTACTGGGCCGAAGCCGCGGGCAATCCCGCCTTCGCCGCGTTCCACGTCGATCCGACCGGCGGCAACATGGAAGGCAAGGAGGTGCGGTTCGGCATCGCCAACTCGGCGCTGTTCGCGACCATCACCACGGATGCGTCCTGCGGCGCCGTCAACGCCATGCACGACAGTCTCATGCCGCTGGGCGGGCTCGTGCCGATGCTGAACATCATGCTGGGCGAGATCGTCTTCGGCGGCGTCGGCTCCGGCCTCTACGGCATGCTGCTGTTCGTGATCGTGGCGATGTTCGTGGCCGGGCTGATGGTGGGCCGCACGCCCGAATACCTCGGCAAGAAACTCGAGGCGAAGGAGGTCAAGATGGCCATGCTGGCGATCCTGTGCCTGCCGCTGTCGATCCTGGGCTTCACCGCGCTCGCGGTGGTGATCCCCGCCGGCACCGCCGCGCTGTCCAATGCCGGCCCGCACGGGTTCTCCGAGGCGCTGTATGCCTACACCTCGGCCACCGGCAACAACGGCAGCGCCTTCGCCGGCCTGTCCGCGAACGTGCCGTTCTGGAACGATACGCTGGGGCTCGCGATGTTCATCGGCCGCTTCCTGGTGATCGTGCCGATGCTGGCGGTGGCGGGCTCGCTCGCACGCAAGAAGATCGTGCCGGTTTCATCTGGAACCCTGCCCACGGATGGCGGCCTGTTCGTCGGCCTCGTCACCGGCGTGATCCTGATCACCGGCGGCCTCACCTTCCTGCCCTCCCTCGCCCTGGGCCCGATCGTCGAGCATCTCTCGATGCGCGCCGGCACCCTGTTTTGAGACGAGACCCTTCCATGTCCTCCCATGCTCGTAGCGCCCAGCCCACGCTGCTGGACCCGGCCATCCTGGTGCCCGCGATCGGCCAGGCCGTCCGCAAGCTCGACCCGCGCCAGATGGCGCGCAACCCGGTGATGTTCGTGGTCGAGGTCGTCGCCGCCCTCACCACGGTGCTCGCAATCCGCGACCTCGCGAGCGGCGGCGCCGGTCTCGGCTTCACCCTGCAGATCATCCTGTGGCTATGGGTGACCGTTCTGTTCGCCAACTTTGCCGAAGCGGTGGCCGAGGGGCGCGGCAAGGCGCAGGCCGCCAGCCTGCGGCGCGCGCGCACCGAAACGCAGGCGAAGCGCCTGCTGCCCGGCAGCGACGGACGGTTCTCGCCCCAAGGCCTGTGGGAGCCGGTCGCGGCCCCCGACCTGACATCCGGTGAGATCGTGCTGGTGGAGGCGGGCGACCTGATCCCCTCCGACGGCGAGGTCGTCGAGGGCATCGCCTCGGTCGACGAGAGCGCGATCACCGGCGAGTCCGCCCCGGTCATCCGTGAATCCGGCGGCGACCGTTCGGCGGTGACCGGCGGCACCCGCGTGCTGTCCGACTGGATCGTGGTGCGCATCACCGCAGCCCAGGGCTCGACCTTCCTCGATCGCATGATCTCGCTGGTCGAGGGTGCGGAACGGCAGAAGACGCCGAACGAGATCGCGCTGAACATCCTGCTTGCCGGCCTGACCATCATCTTCGTCGTTGCCGTCGCAACCATCCCCGCCTTCGCGGCCTATGCCGGCGGCTCGATCCCGGTGGTGGTCCTGGCGGCACTGTTCATCGCGCTGATCCCGACCACGATCGGCGCATTGCTGTCCGCGATCGGCATCGCCGGCATGGACCGGCTGGTGCGTTTCAACGTCCTCGCGATGTCCGGCCGCGCGGTGGAGGCCGCGGGCGACGTCGACACGCTGCTGCTCGACAAGACCGGCACGATCACGCTGGGCAACCGCCAGGCGACCACCTTCCTGCCGATCGCCGGCGTCTCGGCGCAGGAGCTGGCGGAAGCGGCACAGCTCGCCTCCCTCCCAGACGAGACGCCGGAAGGCCGCTCCATCGTCGTGCTCGCGAAGGAGGAGTACGGGCTGCGCAGCCGCGACATGGCGCCGATCGGCGCGCAGTTCGTGCCGTTCTCGGCGCAGACCCGCCTGTCCGGCATCGACTACGACCGGGTCTCGATCCGCAAGGGCGCGGTGGACGCGGTGCTCGCCTGGGTGCGACAGGGCGCGGAGCGCGATCGCGGCGGGGTCGCCGTGCGCGACACCGTCACCGACGCGGCGGCGCGCGAACTGACCGCCCGCGCGGACGAGATCGCCAAGGCTGGCGGCACCCCCCTCGCCGTCGCCCGCGACGGCCGCCTGCTCGGCGTCATCGCGCTGAAGGACATCGTGAAGGGCGGCATCCGCGAGCGCTTCGCCGCGCTGCGGCGGATGGGCATCCGCACGGTGATGATCACGGGCGACAATCCGCTCACCGCGGCGGCGATCGCGGCCGAGGCGGGCGTGGACGACTTCCTGGCCCAGGCCACGCCCGAGACGAAGCTCAAGCTGATCCGCGACGAGCAGGCGCACGGCAAGCTGGTGGCGATGTGCGGCGACGGCACCAACGACGCGCCGGCGCTCGCGCAGGCCGATGTCGGCGTCGCGATGAACACCGGGACCGTCGCGGCCCGCGAGGCGGGCAACATGGTCGACCTGGACAGCGACCCGACGAAGCTGATCGAGATCGTCGAGATCGGCAAGCAGTTGCTGATGACCCGCGGCGCGCTGACCACGTTCAGCATCGCCAACGACGTCGCGAAGTATTTCGCGATGATCCCGGCGATGTTCCTCGCCTTCTACCCGCAGCTCCAGGTGCTGAACGTGATGCACCTGGCGACGCCGCAGAGCGCGATCCTGTCGGCCATCATCTTCAATGCCTTGATCATCGTGGCGCTGATCCCGCTGGCGCTGAAGGGCATCGCCTACCGCCCGATCGGCGCCGCGGCACTGCTCCGCCGCAACCTGCTGATCTACGGCCTGGGCGGCCTGGTCGCGCCCTTCGTCGGGATCAAGCTGATCGACATGCTCGTCTCCGCCGCGGGACTGGCATGACCGGCAGGCACGCCCGACTCGTGGCCGATCGCGACCGCGCACGACGCTCCCCATCAAGGCACCACACCATGACCTCCCACATCCGCCCCGCGCTGGTGATGATCCTCGGCATGACGCTGATCACCGGCCTCGCCTACCCGCTCGCCATCACCGGCGTCGCGCAGCTCCTGTTCCCGTCCCAGGCCAATGGCAGCCTGGTCGTGCAGAACGGCACCGTGATCGGCTCAACCCTGATCGGGCAGGCCTTCACCAGCCCGCGCTATTTCCACGGCCGTCCCTCCGCCACGAGCGCGGCCGATCCGAACGATCCCGCCAAGACCGTCCCCGCCCCCTACAACGCCGCCAACTCCGGCGGCTCAAACCTCGGCCCCACCAGCCAGGCGCTGGTCGACCGGGTGAAGGCCGAGGCCGCCGCGTTGCAGGCCGAGAACCCCGGTACGCCCATCCCCGCCGACCTCGTCACCACCTCCGCAAGCGGGCTCGACCCCGACCTCTCCCCCGCCGCCGCGCTGTTCCAGGTGAAACGGGTCGCCCGCGCCCGCAACCTGCCGGAGGACCGCGTCCGCGCGCTCGTCCTGCAGCAGACGCAAGGCCGGCTGCTGGGGCTCCTCGGCGAACCTCGCGTGAACGTCCTGCAGCTGAACCGCGCGCTCGATGCCATGCCGCCGGCCTGATCGCGGCGTGGTAGAGACGCGCATGGACGAACGTGCCGATCCCGCCCGCCCTTCGCCGGACGCGCTGTTGAAGCTGGCCGGCGCGGGCGGGCGCGGACGGCTCAAGATCTTCCTTGGCGCGGCCCCCGGGGTCGGCAAGACCTACGAGATGCTGAGCGCGGCCCAACTCCGCCGACGAGCCGGGCAGGACGTGATGATCGGCGTGGTCGAGACGCATGGCCGCGCTGAGACCGAGGCGCTGCTCGCGGGCCTCGAGACGATCCCGCGTCACCCCATCCCGTACAAGGGCCGCACGCTGCCGGAGATGGACCTCGACGCCATCCTCGCGCGCAAGCCCGCGCTCGTGCTGGTCGACGAGCTCGCCCACACCAATGCGCCCGGCAGCCGCCACCCGAAGCGCCACCTGGACGTGGAGGAACTGCGCGCCGCCGGGATCGACGTCTGGACCACGCTCAACATCCAGCACGTCGAGAGCCTGAACGACGTGGTCGCCCGCATTACCCGGATCCGCGTGCGGGAGACCGTGCCCGACCGGGTGATCGACGACGCGGACGAGATCGAGCTGATCGACCTCACCCCGGCCGACCTGATCCAGCGCCTGCGCGAGGGCAAGGTCTACGTCCCGCGCCAGGCCGACCGCGCCGTCCGCCATTACTTCCAGGCCGGCAACCTGACCGCGCTGCGCGAGCTCGCGCTGCGCCGCACCGCCCAGCGCGTCGACGCGCAGATGCGCGACTACATGCAGAGCCACGCCATCCAGGGACCCTGGGCGGCGGGGGAGCGTGTGCTGGTCTGCGTGGAGCCGCGCGCACGGCCCAGCGCGATCATCCGGCATGCCCGCCGCCTGGCTGACCAGCTCCGCGCACCCTGGGCCGCGATCTGCATCGAGACGCCGCAATCCAGCCGCCTGTCCGAGCGCGCGCGCGCCGACCTCGCAGCCGCGCTGCGTCTTGCGGAGAGGCTGGGAGCGGAGACGGTGATCCGGCCCGGCGACGACGTCGCGGACGCGGTGATCGAGCATGCGCGCGCGCACAACGTCACCCATGTCATCGTCGGCCGCTCGCATCGCAACCGCTGGACGCAGCTTCTGTTCGGCAGCGTCACGCAGCGGCTGATCGCCCGCGCGGGCGGCATCACCGTGCACGTGGTCGAACCCGACCTGCCACCCGACCTGCATCCGCCGCCGGCACCGCCGCGTGGGCGGGTGCGGCTTTCTCCCTACGGCGCCGGCCTGCTGCCGGTCGCGGCCGCCCTGCCGATCGCCTGGCTGCTGCACGGCGTGCTCTCGGTCGCGAACGTCACGCTCGTGTTCCTGACCGCAATCCTGCTCAGCGCCGTGCGCGTCGGTCTCGGCCCGTCGCTGCTGGCGAGCCTTGCGGCCGTGCTGGCCTACAACTTCTTCTTCCTGCCCCCGCTCTACACCTTCACCATCGCCGACCCCGAGAACGTGGTGGCGCTGTTCTTCTTCGCCGCCGTCGCGGTGATCGCGAGCAATCTCGGCGCCCGCGTGCGCGGCCAGGCGCTCGCCGCGCGGCAGCGCGCCCATGCGACCGACCAGCTCTACCAGTTCAGCCGCAAGCTGGCCGTCGCGGTGACGCGCGACGACCTGCTCTGGGCGACCGCGCACCAGATCGCGACGATGCTCCAGGTGCGGGTCGTGCTCCTGCTGCCCACCGAGGACGGGCTCGCGGTCCATGCCGGCTTCCCGCCCGAGGACCAGCTGGAGGAGGCCGACCTTGCCGCGGCACGCTGGAGCTACGCGAAGAACCACGTCGCGGGGCGGGAGTCGGACACGCTGCCGGGTGCCAAATGGCTGTTCCTGCCGCTCCGCACCGGCCGCGGGCCCGTCGGCGTGGTCGGCATCATCCGCGACGAGCCGGGACCGCTGCTCACCCCCGACCAGCAGCGCCTGCTCGACGCGTTGGCCGACCAGGCGGCGCTCGCGATCGAGCGTGTCACGCTGGCGCGCGAACTCGCGGAAGCACGCGTGCAGACCGAGACCGAACGGTTCCGGTCCGCGCTGCTCACCTCCATCTCGCACGACCTGCGCACGCCGCTCGCCTCGATCCAGGGATCCGCATCCAGCCTCGCGACCGCGACGCTGGACCCGTCGACCCGGCGGGACCTGCTCGAAACGATCGTCGAGGAATCCGAGCGGCTTAATCGTTTCATTGGGAACTTGCTGGATATGACGCGGCTAGAGTCGGGTGCGGTGCGGCCGCGCGACGGGCTGGCGGACCTGTCCGACGTGGTGGGCGCTGCGCTGCGGCGGGCGGCGAAGATCCTGGCCGGCCACACCGTCGTGCTGGATGTCGCGCCCGACCTGCCGCCGGTGCGGCTCGACATGGTGCTGTTCGAGCAGGTGCTGTTCAACCTGCTCGACAATGCGGCCAAATATGCGCCCCCTGGGTCCGCGGTCCGGATCGCCGCGCGTCGCGTGGAGGAGGAGGTCGTGCTGCAGGTGATGGACGAGGGCGACGGCCTGCCGCCGGGAGCGGAGGAGCGGATCTTCGAGAAGTTCTATCGCGCGGAGGGCGCGGACCGTCGCCGCGCCGGGACGGGTCTCGGCCTGGCGATCTGCCGCGGCTTCGTCCAGGCGATGGGCGGTCGCATCACCGCCGCCAATCGCCCCGACCGTTCCGGCGCCGTGTTCACGATCCACCTGCCCGTCCCCGACCTGCCGCCGCTGGCGGAGGAGGAAGCATGACCGAGGGCGCGATCCCCCTGCGCATCCTGGTGGTCGACGACGAGCCTGCGATCCGGCGCTTCCTGCGCGCCGGCCTCGCGGCCCAGGGCTATGTCGTCTCCGAACTGGACACCGGCGCCCCCGCGATCGACGCCATGCGCCGGCGCGCCGCCGACCTGCTGGTGCTCGATCTCGGCCTGCCCGATCTCGACGGGCTCGAGGTCATCCGCCGGCTCCGCGGCGCCGACGTCACCGCACCGATCATCGTCCTGTCGAGCCGCGACGACGAGGCGGCGAAGGTCGCGGCGCTCGATCTCGGCGCGGACGACTACGTGACCAAGCCCTTCGGCATGGAGGAGTTGTTCGCGCGGTTGCGCGCGGCGCAGCGGCACCGGCTGCAGCAGCAGGGTGAGGCCCCGCTGTTCCGCAGCGGCGATCTCACGGTCGACCTGGTGCGCCGGATCGTGACCGTCCGCGGCGAGGAGGTGAAGTTCTCCCCGCGCGAATACGCGCTACTGCGGCTCCTGGTGCAGCATGCCGGAAAGGTGCTGACACATCGCATGATCCTGCGTGAGGTCTGGGGGAGCGACACCGACGTGCAATACCTGCGCATCTACATCCGCGCGCTACGGCAGAAGATCGAGCCGGATCCGGAACGCCCCAGTCATATCCTCACGGAAACGGGCGTTGGTTACCGGCTGCGGGCGCCGGATCACGACGGTGGCCGGCGCGGAGCCGCGCCCTGATGGAGATCGCCGACCTGCTCGGCCCGGAACGGGTGGCATTGGACGCGAAGGCTCGCGACAAGGCGCAGGTGCTGCGCCTGGTGGCCGACCGCCTGGCGAACACCGGCCCGTCATCCGCCGCGATCGAAGCCTCTCTCGACGCGCGGGAGACGCTGGGGTCGACCGGTCTCGGCCGCGGCTTCGCCCTGCCGCATGCGCGCATCGACGGGCTCGATCGTTTCATCGGCGCCTTCTTCCGGCTGGCGCGCCCGATCGACTTCGCGGCGATCGACGGCGCGCCGGTGGACCTTGTGTTCGGCCTGCTGATCCCGACCGGCAACGATGCCGCCGCGATCGCGACGCTGGCCGCCGTCGCGCGGCTGGGCCGGGATCCGGCCGTGACCGACCGGCTGCGCCGCTGCCGCGATCCGCTCGAAGCGCTGACGGCGCTCACCACGCGCTTGTGAGCGTCACTCCGCCCTCTCACGCCCACCTTGAAGTCAGCAACGCGATCGTTTGGGGGCATCCGCATGAGCACAGTGTCGCGACGAGGTGTATTGGGCGCGACGTTGACGGGTCTCGCTCTCGCGCCGCAACGAGGACAGGCTGATGAAACCACGCCCGCCTCGCCCTCCGGCACGCAAGCGCCATCCTCTCCGGCACGGTCAGCCGAGGCGCTGGATATCGTTCTGCAGGTGAACGGGTCGGCCGTGCCGCTGACGGTGGAGCCACGCACCACCCTGCTCGATGCGCTCCGGGAACAGGCGCAACTCACCGGCACGAAGAAGGGCTGCGACCACGGGTCCTGCGGCGCCTGCACGGTCCATCTCGACGGCCGGCGGGTCGTGTCCTGCCTGACGCTCGCGGTGCGGGCGCAGGGCAAGGCGATCACCACGATCGAGGGGCTCGCGGTCAACGGCACGCTGCATCCGGTGCAGGCCGCCTTCGCCGAACAGGACGGGTTCCAGTGCGGCTACTGCACGCCCGGCCAGATCATGTCCGCCGTCGCGCTGATCGACGAAGGCCATACCGGTTCGGATGCGGAAATCCGGGAGTGGATGAGCGGCAACATCTGCCGCTGCGGCGCCTATCCCAACATCGTCGCGGCGATCCGCGGCTCCGTGCAGGAGGGCTGAGCTCATGCAGGCCTTCACCCTCACCACGCCCGATGGGCTCGAGTCGGCGACCGCAGCCGCCGCGCAAGGCGGCCGCTACATCGGCGGCGGCACCGACTTGTTGCAGCTTGCGAAGAACGACGTCGAGACACCCGACCGGCTGATCGATCTCGAGCCGCTGCCCCTCACCGAGATCACCGCGACGGACGACGCGCTGCGCCTCGGCGCGATGGCGCGCATGAGCGACGTGGCCGCGCATCCGGCCGTCGTCGCACGCTGGCCGGTGATCTCGCAGTCGCTGCTCGCCTCCGCCTCGCCGCAGGTCCGCAACATGGGCACAATCGGCGGGAACCTGCTGCAGCGCACACGATGCGGCTATTTCCGCGACACCGGTTTCGCCTGCAACAAGCGGGCTCCCGGCTCCGGCTGCCCCGCGATCCAGGGCGAGAACCGCATGCTCGCGATCCTCGGGACGAGCGATCACTGCATCGCCAGCCATCCCTCCGACCTGGCCGTCGCGCTGATCATCCTGGACGCCTCGGTGGAGTTGCGCGCGACCGATGGAACGACACGCACCCTGCCGTTGTCCGACCTCCACCGGCTGCCGGGCGATACCCCGCATGTCGAGACGACGCTCGCCCCGGGCGAACTGATCACCGCGGTATCCGTCCCCGCGAGCCGCGCGGCGATGCGCTCGCACTATCTCAAGGTGCGCGACCGAGCGAGCTTCGAGTTCGCCCTGGTCTCCGCCGCGGTCGCGGTCGATGCCGGCGCCGGGACCGTGCACGACATCCGCGTCGCGGCGGGCGGGGTCGGCGCCAAGCCATGGCGCCTGCCGGAGGTGGAGGAGGCGTTGCGCGGTCGTCCGCTCACGCCGAAGGCGCTCGCCGACGCGGCGGCGCTCGCGGGCCAGGGGGCCAAGCCCGCAAGCCAGAACGGCTTCAAACAGGTGCTGCTGCGCCGCGCGGTGCTGCGCGCGCTGCAGACCGCGACGGCGTGAAGGAACGACGCATGGGCAGCATCGGCAAGCCGATCGATCGCGTGGATGGACACCTGAAGGTGACCGGACACGCCACCTACGCGGCCGAGTTCACGGTCCCCGACCTCGTGCACGCGGTGCTCGTCCAGAGCACGATCGCCGCTGGACGCATCACCGGCTTCGATCTCGCGGAAGCGAAGTCGATGCCGGGTGTGCTGCTGATCATCACGCCGGACAATGCGCTGCGACTGACGCAGGCGAAAGGCGTGCAGCAGGCGGTGAAGGCGCCGCTGCTGCAGGACCGGGACATCCTGTTCAACGGCCAGCACGTCGCCGTGGTGGTGGCCGACACGCTGGACCGCGCACTGGCCGCCGCGGCGCGGGTGCGGGTGCGCTACCAGCGCGACGAGGCGGTCACCGACATGGATGCGATGCTGGACCAGGCCTACGTGCCGAAATCCTTCCGCAATGGCGCGCGGCCCGCCGACAGCCGGCGCGGCGATCCGGAGGCGGCGCATGACGCGGCGTTCGCCAAGCTCGACGTGACCTACATCACGCCGATCGAGCATCACAACCCGATGGAGCCGCACGCGACGATCGCGCGGTGGCAGGGCGACAAGCTGACAGTCTGGACCTCGACCCAGGGGATTTCGGGCGCACAGACCACCTTGGCCGGGCATTTCGGCCTCGACCCGTCGCAGGTGCGGGTGATCTGTCCATTCGTCGGTGGCGGTTTCGGGTGCAAGGGCAACACGTGGCCGCCCGTGACGCTCGCCGCCATGGCAGCCAAGATGACGGGCCGTCCGGTGAAGCTCGTGCTGACGCGGGCACAGATGTTCACGTCCAACGGCTATCGCCCGCGCACCGTGCAGAAGCTGCGCGCATCGGCCGAGACCGACGGCTCGTTGCAGTCGCTGCGGCATGACGGGTTCAGCCTGATGTCGCAGCCGAACCTGGGCGAGTTCTGCGAACCCGTCGCGCTGTCGACCGAGTTCCTCTACGCGTGCCCGAACGTCGCGGTGTCGCACCGCCTGGTCGCGACGAACATGCCGCTGCCCACGTATATGCGCGCGCCCGGCGAGGCGTCCGGAATGTTCGCGCTGGAATCCGCGATCGACGAGCTGGCGGCACAGGTGCGCATGGACCCGCTCGCCTTCCGCATGCGCAACTACGCCGAGAACGATGCGCATGAGGGCAAGCCGTATGCGAGCAAGGCGCTGATGGCCTGCTACACGCAGGGCGCGCAAGCGTTCGGCTGGAAGGCGCGCGGCGCGGCTCCGCGCTCGATGCGTGAGGGCAACGTGCTGATCGGCTGGGGCATGGCGACCGCCACCTATCCGACGAACCGGCAGAAGGCCACGGTGCGCGTGCGCATCGCCGCGGACGGGTCGGTGCTGGTGCAAAGCGGCACGCAGGACCTCGGCACCGGCACCTACACGGTCATGAGCCAGGTGGCCGCCGACACGCTGGGCATCCCGGTCTCACGCGTGCGCTTCGAACTTGGCGACAGCGCCCTGCCGCATGCGCCGGTCTCCGGCGGCTCCTCCACCGTGCCGAGCGTGGCGCCCGCGGTGGCAGCGGCGTGCGAGGCCGCTGCCGGCAAGCTGCGCGACCTGGCCCGCAGCGACCCGCATCTCGGCTGGGGCGATCTCGATGCGTCCGCCCTGCAGGTGCGGGAGGGCGCGGTGATCGGGCCGGACCGGCGCATCGCCATCGCCGCCCTGCTCGCGCGCCGCGGGCAGTCCTTCGTGGACGCGACGTCCGAGAGCGGGCCGGGAGACGAGAAGAAGCGTTTCTCGCTGCACGCGTTCGGCTCCCATTTCGTGGAGGTGCGGGTGGATGCCGATCTCGGCGAGATCCGCGTGGCGCGTTACGTGGGCGCGTTCGACGTCGGCCAGCCGCTCAACGCCAAGACGCTACGCAGCCAGCTCATCGGTGGGATTACCTACGGCATCGGCATGGCGCTGCTGGAAGAGACGCATGTCGATGGCGAGACGGGCCGCATCGTCAACGCCAACATCGCGGAATACGTGGTGCCGGTGCACGCCGACATTCCGGCGATCGAGACCATCGTCGTGGAGAACGCGGAGTCCCGCTCCAACCCGCTGGGCGTGAAGGGTGCCGGAGAACTGCCGATGGTCGGCGTCGCCGCGGCGATCGCGAATGCGGTGTACCATGCGACCGGCATGCGCGTGCGCAAGCTGCCGATCCGCATCGAGGACGTGCTGGGATCGGCCTGACGGCGCTGCGTCGCGCGAATGGCGGCTGCGGGCCGGGATGCATCGCGCTGCCGCGTTGACGCGGCGGCGCCGATGCCGCATCCCGCGGTCATGGTCCACCCTCGGCTCGCCGTCTGTCCCGCACTTCGCCGCCTGCCGCCGCGCGGGGCCGGGGCGGTGGGGCAGGCCGTGCGGGTCATGGCGGCGATCGTCCTGCTGACCGCGGCGGCGCCTTCACGTGCGGCCGAACCGGCGCGCGGAACGCCGCTCCTGGCTCCGGTGACGCCGGCCTGCATCTCCTCCCCGTTCGGTCCGCGCGTGCTCCCGAACCGGCCCCTCGCCGGCACCTTCCATCCGGGCATTGACCTGCCCGCGCCGGTCGGCGCCCCGGTGCGCGCGGTCGCGGCGGGCCGGGTGATCCGCGCCCAGCGCCACGGGCCGGGCGGGCTCGAGATGCTGGTGCAGCATGACGGTTTCGTCGGGGTGTACAGCCATCTCGGCCATGTTGCCCCGCCGATCGCGGAGGGCCGCCTGGCCGTGACCGCGGGCCAGCCGATCGCCACGGTGGGCCGCAGCGGGGTCACCTACGGGGCGCACCTGTATTTCGGCATGCTGGTCGGCGGGAAGCCCGTCGATCCCGCGCCGTGGCTCGACCTGACCCACTGCGGGGTCCCGGAGGCAGATGCGGGCGACCATGCGGCCGGTGCCGTGCCACCGCCGGCCGGCTCGACGGCCGCGTTCGGGCCAGACGCGCCGAAGGCCGCCGCGCCGCTGTCGAAGAGTGTCGCCGGCCGTTAATGGACTCTTCATCACCGCCGCGTTACCCACGTGGCATGCGCGCGTCTGCATTGCTCTGCCTGCCACTCCTGATCCTCGCCACCCAGGCGGCCCAAGCGGCCACCATGTGCGGCGCCATGCGGATGCCGGCCGCCGAACTCCGGGAGATCTCCCGTGGCTTCAGCCGCGGCCATGAGGGGCTCGACCTGATGGCGGCCTGGGGGACGCCGATCCGTGCGGCCGATGGCGGCACCGTCATCTATGCCGGCTGGTATTTCGCCTATGGGCAGATCGTCGACATCCGCCACGCGGACGGCGTGGTCACCCGCTACGCCCATATGTCGGCGTTCGCTCCCGCCATCGCCCCCGGCGAGCCCGTGGCTGCGGGGCAGGTCATCGGCCGGGTCGGCGCCACTGGCCGCGCACACGGCGCGCATGTGCATTTTGAGGTGCGGATCAACGGCCGAGCGGTGGATCCGAAGCCGTTCCTGGCGCTGGCACCGTGCGTGGAGCGGCCCGAAGAGGAAGCGCTCGAGGTCGCGATGGCGCCCGACCAGCCCCCGCCCCGGCGCGCGCAGAAGAAGCGGCATTGAGGCGTGCCGCGAAACGCGCCTGACCCCGGCTGCGCCGGAGCGGCAGCCGTGGAGGCCGCGCTTGCACGCTCGCCGCGCCGGGCCGACGCTGCGGCTTCACCTGCAGGAGCGCCCCGATGTCCGCCACCGACCGCCTCGCGCAACTCGGCCTGACCCTTCCTCCCCCGCCCAAGCCACTCGGCAACTACGTTCCGTTCCGGATCGGGGGGAACATGCTGTTCCTCTCGGGGGTCGGCCCGCGCCGGCCGGACGGGTCGATGATCGCCGGCACCGTCGGCCAGGACGTCTCGATCGAGCAGGCCTACGAAGCGGCGCGGCTCTGCGGCCTCAATCTCCTCGGCAACATGCACGCGGCCCTGGGCTCGCTCGACCGGGTCGACACGGTGCTGAAGGTGCTGGGCATGGTGAACGCCGCGCCGGGGTTCGGCGACCATCCGAAGGTGATCGACGGTTGCACCGACCTGTTCGTGGACGTGTTCGGCGACGCGGGCCGCCCCGCTCGGTCGGCCGTCGGCATGGGCAGCCTGCCACGCAACATCGCCGTCGAGATCGAGGCGATCGTCCTTTTGACGTAGCGGCGACCGGTTCCGGCGTGGCGGCGGCTGCCCGAGCATGCGCGTCGGGCTCGCCGCTCGGCGGAAGACGCGCCGGCGAGCGGCGGCCCGGCGCGGCGATTATTCGGCCGGGCGGACGCTACAGCTCCGCGGTGTCGAAATCCGCCGGTACCACGATCTCGAGCAGTTCCACGTCGGGCGAGTAGTCGAGCACGGTATGCGGGATGCCGGGCGGCTGGATCCAGCAACTGCCGGCCGACATCATCTGCTCGCCCACGCCCTCGAACTCGTTCTTGACCCAGCCCTTCAGCACGTAGACCAGCTGCAGTTCGGTCGTGTGCCGATGGCGCTTGCGGACGAGATCGCTGGGCGGATCGACGAAGCGGATCACGTGCGCCTGGCACAGCCCGCCCGTGGCGTCGGCAATGCCGAGGTCGCGGTAGCGCGCATAGGGGCGCAGCCCGTCCGCCTTGAAGTCGGACTCGCGCAAATGGCTGACGGTGAAGCGCTGCGGCTTGGCATCGGCCCGCGGGCGGGCCGCCGGCGTCGCCTCGGGTTGCGGTTGCATCCTGGTGGCGGTGCGGCCGGGCTTCGCGCCGGCCCTCGTCGTGCCTGCCCCGGTCCCGGCTTTCGCCGAAGGGCCTTCTGTCGCGGCGCGGCGCTTGGCCATGCGGGCCCCGGCCGGCGTGCCGGCGCCACGCTGCAGGGAAGTGGGCTCGACGGCAGCGGACCGCGCCGCAGCGGCGGAGCGGCCAACGGGTTTCGCAGCGGCGGACGCGGCACCTGCGGTCCGTTCGGCCATGGCCTTCCCGTTCGGCGCCTTCCCTGGGGTGCGCCGCGGCGGCGCGTCCGTCCCGGCGGCGAGCTCGCCGACCCGACGCGTGGACGAGGTGACGGTGACGGCTCCCGGCTTCGCGGGGCCGCGTGGCGCGGCCTTGCCGCTGGTGGGCTTCGCGTCGGACCGAATGGACCGCGTCCCCTCCATCTTCACGGAACTGCGGGGTGCGGCCGGCTTCGCCGGGCGTTCGGCGCTCGCGGTGACCACGATCGGCGTGGTCTTCAAGGAGGTCCTGGATCGCACCGGACCGTCACCCGACCGGCCGGCGGCAGTGCGTGCGGAGACGACTCTGGCCATGCGTTCCCCCTTTATTCTTCCATGCGCCGAGTATTCGGCGTTCCCGCCGGCCATTCAAGAGGCACGCCTGCGACCCGATCGGTCGCCAGCCCCACCCGGTCCAGCACGATGGACCGCAAGCCCGGTTCCTCGGCGATCGTGCCGCAATCGCGCAGCGCTCCGTCCGCCGCCGCCGCGGCGAGCAGGGCGGGCACGTCCTCCCGCACATGGCCGCCGGCGCCGAGAAACAGGCCCAGGGTGGCGACCGGTGCGCCACGCAACCGCGCGAGGGCGTCGGGAACGAAGGGGGGCTCCTCGAGCAGCGCGACCTCCACGCGTTCGAACAGAGACGCCAGCCGGTCGGCATGGTCGTGCAGCGCAAGCCGGCGGCCAGGGCGGCGCGCAGACCCGTGGCCGATCAGCAGCAGACGGCGGGCCTCCGGGGCGTGGCGCGCGACCCGCGCGGCGATCACCGCCGCCAGTGCCGGGTGCGTGCCGACCGGCTCCACGATCCGCACGCTGCGTTCGGGTGGAACCTGGCCGTCGAGCTGCAGCGCACGGGGCACGGCGACGGCGGTGAACCACCCTGCTTCCATGAAGAAGGGCACGACGTCGACGCGCGGACCGGGACATGAGGCGAGAATTTCGGCGGGCGGTGGACCACCGGCCAGCAGCGCGACCGCGACCCGGCCGAACAGGCCGGTGGCCCGCAAGGCGGCGGCATGCGCCTCGACCGGCGCGCCGGCATCGATGAAGCGGTCGGAGCCATGGGCCACCAGCAGCAGGTCACGTCCAGGCATGCGGCTCCTCACGATCGGTGCCGCAGAGATCGGCGGTTCGGCGGCGACATCAAGCCTGCGCTTGCCGCGCGGCGCGCGGGCGGGGTAGCGGGAATGGATGAGCCGCACCCAAGCCACCGAGGACGCGTTTGCCCGCTTCGTGACCATTCTCGGCCGTGGCCCCGGCCGGTCCCGCGCGCTCAGCCGCGCGGAGGCGCGGGCAGCGTTCGGCATGGTGCTGGCCGGCGAGGCGGATCCGCACCAGGTGGGTGCGTTCCTGATGCTGCTGCGATTCCGCGGAGAGGACGCGGAGGAGATTGCCGGCATCGTCGAGGCGATCCGTGATGACGTGGCGGCGCGTGTGGCGGCCGGTGGGGGTGTGCCGGTGGGGATGGCCGGCTCAGGGCCGGCCATGACGGGTGAAGGCACGGCGGCCGGCGTGCGGGGAGCGGCGGCGGGGGATGGCAGGGTCGATCTCGACTGGCCGTCCTATGGCGCGGGACGGACACGCGGGGCGCCGTGGTACCTGCTCGCGGCGCTTGCGCTGGCGCGCGCGGGCGTTCGTGTCCTCATGCACGGCAGCAACGAATTCAGCGGAGGCATCCCCGCCGAACAGGGGCTTGCGGCTCTGGGCCTGGCACCGGCCGGCAGCCTGACTGCGGCGAAGCGCCAGGTGGCCGCCACCGGCTTCGCCTACCTGCCCATCGCCGCGCTCTCCCCGCCGACCGCCACCCTGCTTGGCCTGCGCCGGCTGTTCGGACTGCGGTCCCCGGTCAATACCGCGGCCCGGCTGGTCAACCCGGCGGACGCACCGGCCGGCGTCGATGGCGTGTTCCATCCGGCCTACATCGCGGTGCATCTCGGCGTGGCGGAACGCCTCGGTCGATCGCGCCTGCTGGTGCTGAAGGGCGGCGGCGGGGAGGCGGAGCGTGCGCCGCTGAAACCCACGACCGCGCATCTTTGGGACGGGCGCACCGGTGCGAGCGAATGCGTGCTGCCGGCAGATCCGGACCTCTCCCCGCTCACGCCGCAAGCCGACACGCCGGCGCTGCTCGCCGCGGTCTGGCGCGGCGTGGAGGCGCCGCCAACGGTGGTGGCGACGATCCAGGCGACGATCGGCCTCGGCCTGCTCGCGACCGGGCGTGCCGCCGATCCGGCCGAGGCGACGCGACAGGCCGCCGAGATCTGGGCTGGGCGGGAGCAGGCGGGGCCGCGACCGCCATCGGAAACCGAGGATCGGCGTGGCGCCGCCGGCCTCACCCCGCCAGCTTGCGCTTCAGCGTCTCGTTGATCAGGGCCGGATTCCCCTTCCCGGCCATCGCCTTCATGGTCTGGCCGACGAAGAAGCCGAACAGCTTGTCCTTGCCGCCGCGGTATTCCGCGACCTTGCCGGCATTGGCGGCCAGGATCGCGTCGACCGCCGCCTCGATCGCGCCGGTGTCGGTGACCTGACGCAGCCCCTTCTCCTCCACGATCGCGGCCGGGGCCTTGCCGGTGTCGACCATCGCCTCGAACACGTCCTTGGCGATGCGGCCGTTGATCGTACCGTCGGCCATCAGGTCCAGAAGCTGGCCCAGCGCCGTCGCGGTGACCGGCGGATCCTCGATGCTGCGGCCGGTGCGGTTCAGGGCGGCGAAGAAGTCGCCGGTCACCCAGTTGGCCGCGATCTTCGCATCACGCCCACGCGCCACCGTCTCGTAGAACTGCGCCGTGGCCTGTTCGGCGACCAGCACGCCGGCATCGTAGGGACTCAGTCCATACTCCCGCATGAACCGCGCCTTCTTCGCGTCGGGCAGTTCCGGCAGGTTGGCGCGCAGCGTCTCGATCCACGCCTCGTCCAAGACCAGCGGCGGCAGGTCGGGGTCCGGGAAATAGCGGTAGTCGTGCGCATCCTCCTTGGAGCGCATGGAGCGCGTCTCGCCGCGGCCGGGATCGAACAGCCGGGTCTCCTGCTCGACGGTGCCCCCGCTCTCCCAGATCTCGACCTGGCGCATCGCCTCCGCCTCGATCGCCTGCATGACGAAGCGGACGGAGTTGACGTTCTTGACCTCGCAGCGCGTCCGGTACGGCTCCCCGTGCTTGCGCACCGAGACGTTGACGTCGGCGCGCATGGAGCCTTCTTCCATGTTGCCGTCGCAGGTGCCGAGGTAGCGCAGGATGGAGCGCAGCTTGCGCAGATAGGCGCCCGCCTCCTCGGGGGAGCGGATGTCCGGTTCGGAGACGATCTCCATCAGGGCGACGCCGGCGCGATTGAGGTCGATCAGCGACTTGGTCGGATGCTGATCGTGGATCGACTTGCCGGCATCCTGCTCGAGATGCAGGCGGGTGACGCCGATCTGCCGGGTGGATCCGTCCGCGAGCTCGATCTCGATCGTCCCGGTGCCGACGATCGGATGGTCGAACTGGCTGATCTGATAGCCTTGCGGCAGGTCCGCGTAGAAGTAGTTCTTCCGGTCGAAGCGGCTGACCGGGTTGATGTGCGCGGCGAGGCCGAGGCCGGTGCGCACCGCCTGCTCCACACAGAACCGGTTCACCACCGGCAGCATGCCCGGGAAGGCTGCGTCGACATAGCTGACCTGGCTGTTCGGGTCCGCGCCGAAGGCGGTCGCGGCGCCGCTGAACAGCTTGGCCTTCGAGATGACCTGGGCGTGCACCTCGAGCCCGACGACGAGCTCCCAGTCGCCGGTGCGGCCCTGGATCGTGTAGCTCATCCCTCGCCTCCCGCCCGCAGCGTGGGCAGTGCCTCGAACCCGGCCGCGCGTTCCAGCGCCGCGGCGACGGTGAACATGGTCGCTTCGTCGAACGGCTTGGCCAGCACCTGGAGGCCGAGCGGCAGGCCGTTCGGGTCGAGGCCGGCGGGAACGGAGATGCCGGGGACGCCCGCCAGGTTCGCCGGCACGGTGAACACGTCGTTCAGGTACATCGTGATCGGGTCGTCCATCTTCTCGCCCTGGCCGAACGCGGCCGAGGGCGCGGTCGGGGTCAGCAGCGCGTCGACCTGGCCGAACGCGTCGGTGAAGTCCTTCAGGATCAGCGCGCGGACCTTCTGCGCGCGCAGGTAATAGGCGTCGTAATAGCCGGCCGAGAGTACGTAGGTGCCGATCATGATGCGCCGCCGCACCTCGTCCCCAAAGCCGCTCGCCCGCGTGCGCTCATACAGGTCGCGCAGGTCCGATCCGTCGGTGCGGGCGCCGAAGCGCACGCCGTCGTAGCGGGCGAGGTTGGAGGAGGCCTCCGCCGGCGCGACGACATAGTAGGCGGCGAGCCCGTATTTCGTGTGCGGCAGGGAGACGTCCACGATCTCGGCCCCGGCGTCGCGCAGCCAGTCGAGGCCCTGGCGCCAGAGCGCCTCGATCTCGGCGGGCATGCCGTCCATCCGGTATTCCCGCGGCACGCCGATCCGCAGCCCCTTCACGGAACGGGCGCAGGCGGCTTCCCAATCCGGCACGGGCATTTCGGCGCTGGTCGAGTCCTTGGGATCGAACCCGGCCATGGAACCCAGCAGGATCGCCCCGTCCCGCACGGTGCGGGAGAACGGGCCCGGATGGTCGAGCGAGGAGGCAAAGGCGACCACGCCCCAGCGCGAGCATCGCCCGTAGGTCGGCTTCACGCCCACCAGCCCGCAGAAGCTCGCCGGCTGGCGGATGGACCCGCCGGTGTCGGTGCCCGTCGCGCCCAGCGCGAGCCGGGCCGCGACCGCCGCGGCCGACCCGCCGGAGGAGCCGCCCGGCACCAGCACGGCCGCGGCGTCCTGCCGGCGCTTCCACGGGTTCTCCACCGGCCCGTAGGCGGAGGTCATGTTGGACGAGCCCATCGCGAACTCGTCCATGTTGGTCTTGCCCAGGAACACCGCGCCATCCCGCAGCAGGTTGGCGGTGACGGTGCTCTCGTACGGCGGCACGAACGGCTCGAGGATCCTGCTGCCCGCCGTGGTGCGGACGCCGGCTGTGCAGAACAGGTCCTTGATCGCGAGCGGGATGCCGGTCAGCGCCCGCGCCTCCCCGGCCGCGAGTGCCGCGTCGGCGGCCCGCGCCTGGTCGAGCGCGCGGTCGTGGCGGACGTCGATGAAGGCATTGAGCCGCGGGTTCAGCACCTCGATCGCGTGCAGGTGCGCCATGGTGAGGTCGACCGCGGTGAACTCGCCGGCGCGGAGCCCCGCGCGGGCCTGCTCGATGGTGAGGTCGGTCAGCATCACTCGACCACCTTCGGCACGGCGAAGAAGTCGCCGATGCGGTCGGGGGCGTTGCCCAGGACCTGGTCGGGATAGCCGCCATCCGTCACCACGTCCTCCCGCAGCCGGAGCGTCATCTGCGCGCCGCCGGTGAGCGGGGCCACCCCGTCCACGTTCACCTCGTTCAGCTGCTCGATCCAGGAGAGGATGCCATTGAGCTCGTTCTGCAGGGTCGCGACCTCCGCCTCCTCCACCCGGATGCGGGCGAGCGTTGCGATGCGGCGAACGGTCGCGGGATCGAGCGACATGGGCGGGCCTGTTCCTTGGCTGGATTGAAGCGCGGGACCATAACGACGGGCATGGCGCTGTTCAACCTGACCGACCTGCGGGCCGGCTTGCCGCGCGGCATGCGGCTGATCGGCCTCGATCCCGGGGCGAAGACGATCGGCATTGCGCTGTCGGACGTGGGGCTGATGCTGGCCTCGCCCTATGGCAGCCTCAGGCGGGGCAAGCTGAAGGCCAACGCCGCCGAGGTGCTGGCGATCGCGCGGAAGGAGGGCGCGGGCGGGCTGGTGGTCGGGCTGCCGCTGTCGATGGACGGCACGATGGGCCCTGCGGCGCAGGCGGCGCGCGATTGGACGATCGCGCTGTCGGAGGCGACCAGCCTACCCGCCGCGCTCTGGGACGAGCGGCTGTCGAGTGCCGCGGTCAACCGGTTCCTGATCGGCGAGGCGGATCTGAGCCGCGGCAAGCGCGCCGAGGCGGTGGACCGCGCGGCTGCCGCCTGGATGCTGCAAGCCGCGCTGGACGCGACACGGGGTGGATGAACGCGCCCTCCCCCCGTGTCATGCCGCGCCTGTCGCGGCGCCCCGTGTCATGGCCTGCGCCGGCCGTGACACGGAGCGGGCGGGCCAGGACGCGGGGAGGCCCGGCCGGGACGCGGGCGTTGCCGCCCGCGCAGCCACGCCGGAAGAGGCCTACCCCCGCTGGACGAGCTCGATCTTGTAGCCGTCCGGGTCCTCGACGAAGGCGATGATCGTGGTGCCGAACTTCACCGGGCCCGGCTCCCGCGTCACCTTGGCACCCATGCCGCGCAGCTTCTCGGTCGTCGCCGCCACGTCCGGCACGCCGATCGCCAGGTGGCCGAAGGCCGATCCCATCTCGTAGTTCTCGGTGCCGTAGTTGTAGGTCAGCTCGATCACCGTGTGGCTGCTCTCGTCGCCATAGCCCACGAAGGCCAGGGTGTACTTGCCGTCCGGCACGTCGCGCCGGCGCAGCTCCTTCATCCCGAAGCCCTTGGTGTAGAAGTCGATGCTGCGCTGCAGGTCGCCGACGCGCAGCATGGTGTGCAGAAACTGGCTCATCGCACTCTCCCTTCCATGACGGCCTCCGGATCGAGGCCCAGGACGAACAGCCCGGCCGCATCCGCCGCCGCCACCGTCGCCTCCCGGTCCGCCAGGATGGTCCCGCCCGCCTCGAACGCAACCCCCCGCAATCCGGCTGCCACCGCCCCCGCGATCGTGGTCGGCCCGATGGTCGGCAGGTCGGCCCGCCGCTCCTGCCCCGGCTTGACCAGCTTCAGCAGCACGCCGCCGACGCCCGGTCGCGCCAGGCCGGCACACCGCGCGAGCATCGCGTCGGTGCCCTCCACCGCCTCCACCGCCAGTACGATCCCCTGCTGCACCACGCAGCCCTGGCCGACATCGGCCGCGCCCAGCGCCCGCGCGACCGCGATGCCCCGCTCGAGATCGGCTACGGCCTGCGCGTCCGGCGCCATCCGCGTCAGCAGGCCGCGCGGCCCCAACGCATCGCGCATCACCTCATGGGCGCCGATCACCCGGAAGCCGGCTTCCCCCAGCACGCGGATGACCGCGGCGAGCAGCCCGTCATCCCCCAGGAACGCAGCTCGGCCGATGCGGCCCAGGATGCGCACGCCCTCCGCATCGGGACGCAGATCGAGCATGGAGGGCCGGCGCACGGGACCGATCAGCACGAGGTCCTGGCAGCCATGGCCGCGCAGCGCGGCCATGATGCGCCCCGCCGCACCGATGCGGATGATCTCGTGCCGCCAAGGCGCCAGCACCGCAGGGTCCGCGAACCCTTCGAGCCCCACGATGAACACCGATCGCCCCGCCGCTCGGGCGGCCGCGGCCACCTGCGCCGGCAGGCGCCCGCCCCCCGCGAGGATGCCCAGAGTGCGCGGCGTCTCCGTCACGGCCGCGCTCCGCCGCTGCTCAGGATGCCGCGCCGGTCAGAAGACGAAGGCCGGCGCAGGGATCAGCGACGGCAGCAGCGGCGTTGCACAATCGAACACCGGGCTGGCGCGCAGGCCGGCCGGCGTGACCTCGGCCAGCACCGCCTGGCTGGTCCCGTCGCCGGGCGCGATCACGCCGACGAGGCGCCCGCGCTCCATCCGGAGCTGCTGCGCGATCGCGGCCGGGATCTCCCGCACCGCACCCTCGATGAGGATCAGGTCGTAGGGGCCCGAAGCCGCCCAGCCCTGCGCCAGCGGCCCGGAGACCACGGCCACCCCGGGGGCCTGTTCGGCCAGGGTGGCGCGGGCGCGCTCGACCAGCGCGGCATCTTCCTCCAGCGCCGTCACACGCGGTCCGCACGCCGCGAGCACCGCCGCGCCGTAGCCCGTGCCGGCGGCGACCACCAGCGCCACCTCGCCCGGAAGGGGCGCGGCGGCCTGCAGCAGCCGCGCGAGCACCATCGGCTCCATCAGCACCCGACCGCCGCCCAGCGGCACGTCCTCGTCCGCATAGGCCAGCGGCGTAAGCGGCTGCGGCAGGAACTGCTCGCGCGGCAGCGTACGCATGGCGTGCAGGATGCGCGGATCCGTCACCTTGTTCGGGCGGATCTGGCTGTCCACCATCCGGATGCGGGCATCGGCGAAGAAGTCGGCGGCAACGGCCATGTCGGGCAACTCATGCGGTGGGATCGTCCGGCTCATAGCAGCACGACGAAGCAGACGCCAAGCGCGGCACTTGACCCACACCCCCTCCCCGCACGATATACCCGCGCCTCACCCGGGGTCCGGTGGCAGAGTGGTGATGCAGCGGACTGCAAATCCGCGAATGTGGGTTCGATTCCCGCCCGGACCTCCACCTCCCCCGTCTCCGCTTTCCTTCCATCCTGAACCGGCCCTCGCCGCTGCGTGCCGCGCACCGGCCCGACCTCGTTCGCCCTCGGGGCCGCCCGAGCGGTGGTCAGGCGCACGGCGTCGGAATGGTCACGAATACAGGATGCTCCCCCAAGCGATCCGGAGCCGCCGAGACCAACAGGTCAGGGCGGTTCGCAACTATTCGCGGAGCCAGCGGCACTTTTCGGCCGACGAATCGCGCCTCCTGCCAGCAACGAGCACCCACTCGATCGCTCTGCGTCAAACGACGAAGCAAGGAGAACAGTCGAGAGCGCACCGTAAGCGAAGCGGCTCCATCTCGTCTCTTTGAGATCAGAAATGAGACGTCGTGGTTTCCAGGTTACAACCCATCCATTTCCCCTCAGAATCCACTCGGCTTCAAACAGGCGGCTTGCGAGCCGAAACTGTTCTGCATATGTAGTCGGCACGCAAACGCCTGTCTCAAAAATCGGTTTGCGTGACCAGAAATTCTTTGTCGTCGTGAGGTATCGAATGTCCTCGGGTCAGGCCGTCTCGCTGGCAATGGAGGGTTATCTCGTTAAGGGCTCGTCCGGCGCCGTCATCGCGCGAATGCGGGACCGCTACATCATGCGGAGGCGCGGGCGGAAACTGGACATGCCCGTCGAGGGCACCAGCTACGAGCGGCTTCTGCAGACGTGGCTTGAATTCGACCAGGGCGCCCCGGAAGCGCGTCCGGCCTGAGCTCCGGCCCTCGGCCGGACCAGCACGCCGGCAGGCTCACCACGAGCCTGCCGCACGCGTCCGCGGGATCATCGCGTTCGCTGCTCGCTTCGACGCGACAAATGCCCGGTCGCACGGCGGTCCTTGCGACGCCGAAGACGATCGGCGTCTACGTGAGCAGGCGGTTCAGACCGCTCCCTCGAGCGCCACGCCGTTTTCCGCCTCGACCTGCATCAGCAGCGATTCCAGTTCGCTGAGCGAGTACGGCTTGTTCAGGACGGCGCTGAGCTGCGCCAGGTCCTCGGCCGGGATGCCTGAAAGATCGGCGTATCCGGTGGCCAGGATGATCGGCCCGTCGAAGCCCTGCTCCCGCAGCGCGAGCGCCAGATCCACCCCGTTCATGCCCGGCATCGCGTAGTCGAGGATCACCAGCGACGGGCGGCAGTCGGCCTCCTCGAACTCGCGCAACGCCGCGACTCCGCCGTCGGCAGCCACCACCCGGCACTGTAGCTGCGTCAGCATGTCCGCCGTGACCTGCCGCACCTCTTCATCGTCGTCGACCAGCAGCACCGTGTGACCACCCCAGCGGACGCACTTGTCGTGCACGGCCGCAACTGGGGCGGCCGCGGCGCTCGCGCGGGGCAGCAGGAGCTCGATCGTTGTGCCCTCACCCGGATGCGAGTCGATCGTGACCGCCCCGCCACTCTCCTGCACCATGGCCTGGACCTGGCTGAGCCCCAGACCGGACCCGCCGCTGCCCTTGGTGGTGAAGAACGGCTCGAGCGCGCGGCGCATGATCTCGGGGCTCATCCCCGTGCCGGTGTCCGCCACCGCGATCGCCACGTAGTCGCCAGGGGCCACGCCCGGCGCGGCGGTGCGCAGGATCCGGGCCGAGGTGCGGATCGTCAGCGTGCCGCCGTCAGGCATCGCATCCCGCCCGTTCAACGTCAGGTTCAGCAGCGCCGCTTCCACCTGGCTCGGTTCGACCATCACCGGCCAGAGATCCGGGGCGAGCTCCGTGCGGATACGGATCTGCTGCCCGAGCGTGGCGGTGCCGAGCAGGGCGACCATTTCGGTGATGAGAGCGTTGACGTCGGTCGACTGGACGGAGGGCAGACGCCGGCGGGAGAAGGCGAGCAGCCGGCGCGTGAGCTGGGAACCGCGGGTCACCGCGTTTGAAGCGCGCTCGATCCAGGCATGCTGCCGCGCCTCCTGCGCGGGTACCGACCGGTCGAGCAGGTCCAGGCTGCCCTGGATCGTCGCGAGCAGGTTGTTGAAGTCATGTGCGATGCCGCCGGCCAGCTGGCCGACCGCCTGCAGCTTCTGCGACTGGACCAGCGCGGCCTCGGTGTTGAGCCGTTCGGCGATCTCGACCTGCAGCCGGTTGTTGGTCGCGAGCAGTTCCTGGGTTCGTTCGGCGACGCGCGCCTCCAGCGCCTCCGCGTGTTCGCGCAGCTCGCGCTCGCGGCTCGCCAGCGCATCGGCCATGTCGTTCCACGCCGCCGCGATCTGCCCGAACTCCGAGACGTGTTCGGTCGAGTCCAGGCGCACGCTCATGTCGCCTTCCCGCCAGCGCCGCGCCGCCTGCAGCAGCGCGCGGGCGGGGCGGGCGATGAAGCGGCGCGCCACGATCATGGTCAGCAGGAAGGCGAGCACCGCACCGATCCCGAGGAGCAGGAAGCTCCGCTGCATCGCGCGGTCGACGTCGGCCATCAGGTCGGCTTCCTGGAAGCCGGCCGTGGTGATCAGGGAGGACGTCCCGATCCGCACCGGCACGTAGCCGATCACGCGGGTCACGCCGTCGATGCTCTGCAGCCGCAGCACGCCGGGGCCGGTCGCATCGAGCGCCGGCCGCGCGGCCGGCGGGAACTGCTTGCCCACGAATTCGCGGTAGGCGGGGTTGCGCGCCAGCACCGTACCGTCGGCCCCGGCAACGGTCAGCACCGCCCCGCTGAGGAGCGTGCCGTTGGCCTGCTGCAGTTGCGGCAGATGCGCGGCCAGCCAGTCGAGCGACAGCCCGGCCACCAGGGTGCCGCCCGACGGGCCCGCCCCATCGAACGGCAGGAAGAAGGGCACCACCGCCCCTGCCCCGCCCGCGGCGGGCGTGTAGCCACCGATCGAGAAGCCGCGTGCCGCGGCGCCGGCCGCAGCCCAGGCCGGTGTGCCGTGTCCGGGCGCGTCGCCACTCACGGCGCCCGCGCTGGCCGGGGACACCAGCACCGGGTCGGAGGCACAGCGCACCGCGCCGGTGCGGTCGAGCACCGCGAGGAACGCGAAGCTGGGCACCTTCCGGCTCAGGCTCGCCAGGCGCTCCCCGCAGGCCGGGCCGAGATCGACCACCTCGGGGATTTCGCTGGTCATCGTGAGCAGGATCCGCGCCCCCTCCACGATGCTGCCGACGTCGCTCGCCAGCAGTTCGGTCTGGTGCACGACCAGCGTGTCGATCTGCGCCTTGCGCTCGGTCCACTGGCTCCAGCTGATGGCGAGCTGGCACAGGATCGGGGGCAGCAGGCAAGTGGCGATGATCAGCAGGAGCCGCCGGCTCAACCGCATTCCGCGGAACCCCACAGTTCGGCCGAGCGCGGAGCCGGTCCCGAACGGCGGGGAGCGGTGCGACACTTGCTCATGTGGGGCGGGTGCCGAAGCGGGGATCATCGTCTCGCACCGAAGCTAAAATGGTTTGGGGGAAACACCTCACGCGGCGGAGAGTAGAAGCCGCCATGCGTCCCGGTCAAATACTCTGAGCAGACATCATCCTCACGACCTGTTGATGGAACCCGAACCTGATCCGGTATGTACCACGGCATGATGGCCGGGAAGATCGAGATTGTCTTACTTCATCATTTTGAATTTGCATTCACATATTCGTGCGTAGGGGACCGGTGCGCGGTCGCATCGCTCGGATGGGCGCGGATGTTTCGGACCGTTATCCGCATGGAATCGCGAGCGTCGCGCGCCGCCGGACCTCCTCTGCCCCCACGCCCATCGCGCGTAGCGCCCGCACGGACAGCGCCTGGTCGCGCTTCGCGAGCCGCCGCCCCTCCGCATCCGTCAGAAGCGGATGGTGCAGGTAGCGCGGCGCCGGCCAGCCCATCACCGCCTGCAGCACCCGGTGCACGTCCGTCGCCGCCAGCAGGTCGTCTCCGCGCGTCACCAGGGTCACGTCCTGCACCGCGTCGTCGTGCGTGACGCACAGATGGTAGCTGGCCGGCGCGTCCCGCCGTGCGAGCACGACGTCGCCGAAGCGTTCCGGGGCGCAGAGCACCCGTCCGTGGCGCAGATCGTCGAACCACAGCGGCGTCGCCGCCGCGCGCAGGGCGGCTGCCATGTCGAGCCTCAGCACGTGCGGCGCGCCCGCGGCGAGGCGGTGCCGACGATCCGCGGGGGTGAGCGCCCGGCAGGTGCCGGGGTACCGCAGGCTGCCGTCGGGCGCATGCGGCGCGGAGGCCGCTTCCCGCACCTCCCGCTGGATCTCCGCACGCGTGCAGAAGCACGGATAGAGCAGCCCGCGCTCCGCCAGCGTGGTGAGGACGGCACGATACGCCGGCAGATGCGCCGATTGGGCGCGGACCGGCCCGTCCCAGCTCAGCCCGGCCCAGGCCAGGTCCTCCTCGATCGCGGCGGCGAACTCGGGGCGGCAGCGGGTCGGGTCGATATCCTCGATCCGCAGCAGGAAGCGCCCGCCTGCCGCTCGCGCACACCGCCAGCCGACCAGGGCCGAGGCGACATGGCCGAGATGCAGGAACCCGGTCGGGCTGGGGGCGAAGCGCGTGACGATGGACATGGCGGCAGGCGCAGGGTAGCCCGGTCCGGCATCCTGCGGAACGCGGCCCGCGCGCAGGGACCGGCTGCGGCCTTCGCGGGCCCTCTCCGGATGGAGGAACAGCGATGCCCGAACTGACCGCCGAACGCTGGGGCCCGGCCTCGAAGGGAACGCCGCGGCAGCTCGTCGTGCTCTGCCATGGGCTGGGCGCCGACCGTTACGACCTGATCGACCTCGCGCCGGCCTGGGCGCATGCCTGCCCCGATGCGGTGTTCGCGGCCGTGGATGCGCCGACGCCGCACCCGTCGGGCTTCGGCCGCCAGTGGTGGTCCGTCGAGGATCGCACGCCGGCGGTGATGCAGGCCGGCGCCGCGGCGGCGGCCCAGGCGCTCGACGGCTTCCTCGACGCCGAACTGGCGCGAATCGGCCTGCCGCCGGACGCCTATGCGCTGATGGGATTCACCCAGGGCGCGATGACCGTGCTGTATGCCGGCTTGCGGCGCCCGACGCCGCCGCGCGCGATCCTCGCCTTCTCGGGCGCGCTGATCGCACCGGAGACCCTGCCGGCCGCGCGGGCGGCCCGTCCACCCGTGCTGCTGGTGCATGGCGAGGCGGACGAGGTGGTACCGGCCGCGCGCTCCCGCGAGGCGGAAGCGGCGCTGCACGCGGCGGGCGTGCCGGTGGAGGCGACCTACATCCCCGGTCTCGGCCATGGCATCGACGAGACCGGCCTTGCGCTGGGCGCGTTGACGCTGCAGCGCGGCTTTGCATGACCGAATGGTGAAACCATGCAACGGCTGCATGGCAGCGGGTTGCGAGTTGTGGCTGGCTCTGTCATAAACGGCGTGGTTTTCGGCGGCGCACAATATCTGGCGAGTCGACGACAGGTTCGACCCCCAGGTCTAGCGCTCCGCACGCAAGGGAGTCGCGCTTGCCTGACGGCGGACAGCATTTCCCCGCGCTTGTGTTGAATGCGGATTTCCGCCCGCTATCGTATTTCCCGTTGTCGCTATGGTCCTGGCAGGATGCCGTGAAGGCGGTGTTCATGGACCGCGTCTCGGTCCTGTCGGAATACGAGACCGAAGTCCGCTCCCCGTCCATGACGATGCGTTTGCCGAGTGTGATCGCGCTCAAGGACTACATCCCCTCGGCGCGGCGGCCGGCCTTCACGCGGTTCAACGTGTTCCTGCGGGACGCCTTCCACTGCCAGTATTGCGGGGACCGGTATCCGGCCCCGGACCTGACGTTCGACCACGTGATCCCGCGCTGCCGGGGCGGCCGCACGACGTGGGAGAACGTCGTCACCGCCTGCGGCGAGTGCAACCTGCGCAAGGGCTCCCGGCTGCCGCGCGAGTGCCACATGTTTCCGCGCCTCGCCCCGCGCCAGCCCACCACGTGGGAGCTGCAGGACAACGGCCGCGCCTTCCCGCCCAACTACCTGCACGAGAGCTGGCGCGACTATCTGTACTGGGACAGCGAACTCGAGAGCTGAGCCGCATCCTCCCCCAGGACGCACGGCGCGATGCAAGTGCGCGGTGCGCAGCCGGAGGCGACGTTTCGTTAAGGACTGGCCGGTACATCTTCGCTCTCAACCGGGAGCGCTCGACATGACCCTACCAGCCCTCGCCATCCGGAACATCTCGATCGAACGCAAGATCCTGACCGCGTGCCTGGCGCTTCTGCTGCTGATCGCACTCGTCGGGGGCACTGCGGTACGCACCTTCACGGCCACCACCGCGACGGTCGCCGACATCACCACCAACTATCTCCTGGCGATCGGCTACCTGTCCGACATGCGGGCCGCCGCACTCAACGAGCAACGCATGCTCGCGGCCGAGATCGGCGCGACGGATCCCGCCGCCCAGGCGCAGTATCGCGCTGCCGCGGAAGCCGAGGCGCGAATCTACCAGCAGCGGGAGAGCGCCTACGCTCCCACCGTCACCGACGACCGCGAGCATGCACTCTACGCGGAGGTGAAGGCCGCACGCAGCGCGTACCTATCGCTCGCGAAGGATGTCGAGGCCGCCTTGCGGGCGCATCAGCCGCAGCAGGCGCAGCGACTGCTGGCGGACCGGGGCACCACGATCGGCGACCGGCTCGACGACGCGTTGCGGGCCGACAGCGACTTCAACATCTCCTATGGCAACCGGCTCGCCGACGAAGCGACGGAGCAGTCCAGCTTCGGATTTCGCGCGATCGTCGCGGCGCTCGTCGTCGCGCTGGTGGTCGCCGTCCTCGCCTGGCTGTTCCTGACCCGGAGCATCGCGCATCCGATCCGCGCCATGACGGCGGCGATGCGGCGGCTCGCGACGCACGACATGCAGGTGACGATCCCGGGCCGCGACCGCGGCGACGAGATCGGGCAGATGGCGCAAGCGGTGCAGGTCTTCCGTGACAACCTGGAGCGGGCGGACGAACTCGCGGCCGCCGAAGCCGCCGAGAGCCAGGCGAAACAGGCGCGCGCACAGAGGATGGAGGCGCTGGTGAAGGCGTTCGAAGCCAGCGCCAGCGGGCTCGTCGGCCAGGTCGCCGCCGCGGCGACGGAGTTGCAGGCGACCGCTCAGGGCATGTCGGAAACCGCCGCCGAGACGAACGGACAGGCGACCACGGTGGCCGCCGCGGCGGAGCAGGCCAGCGGAAACGTGCAGGCAGTCGCCGCCGCCTCGGAGGAGCTCAGCACCTCGATCGGCGAAATCGGCCAGCAGATCTCCAAGGCCTCTGCCGCCACCGCGAAGGCCGCCGATGACGTGCGGCGCACCGACACGGTGGTGCGGACGCTGGCGGACACCGCACGCAAGATCGGCGACGTGGTCGGACTGATCACCCAGATCGCCAGCCAGACCAATCTGCTCGCGCTCAACGCCACGATCGAGGCGGCGCGCGCCGGGGAAGCCGGCAAGGGCTTCGCCGTGGTCGCCTCCGAGGTCAAGGGCCTGGCCGGACAGACCTCGCGCGCGACCGAGGAGATCGGCGAGCAGGTGCGGCTGATCCAGGTCGCGACGGCCGAGGCCGTGGCCGCGATCGAGGGGATCGTCGGCACGATCGAGGAGGTCGACGCGACCGCCGCGACGATCGCCGCCGCCGTCGAGCAGCAGAATGCCGCCACCCAGGGCATCGCCCGGAACGTGCACGAGGCCTCGAACGGCACGAGGGAAGTCACCAGCAGCATCGGGTCGGTCAGCCGCGCAGCGACCGAAACGGGTCTGGCCGCCCGCAACGTGCTGGGGGCCGCTGAAGCGCTCTCCCGGCAATCCGAGACGCTCTCCCGCGAGGTCGACCAGTTCGTCAACGCCCTGCGCGCGGCCTGATCATGGCGGTGGGTGGCGCCGACATGCCTTAGCGAGTGCGGCGGATCGCCCAGCACTGGGACCAAGCCGGCTGGAACCGAACCGGAGTGGACCGACCGGCATCGGGGATATCCGGGGGGACGGGGCCCGGCGATGCTGATGCTGCGCCGCAGCGTGTTGCCGATCGCCCCCACCTGCGCGACCATGCCCCAAAATCACGGGGGCTGCTGGGACATGGCGTGGCGGATCGGAATCGATATCGGCGGGACCTTCACGGACGTCGCCCTGGTCGACGAGGCCAGCGGACGCATCGGCGTCGCCAAGGTGCTGACCACACCGCGCGATTTCGGCCAGGGTGTGATCGACGGCGTGCGCCGCGGCCTGGACGAGCAGCACATCGATCCGCAGGACGTCGCCCTGCTCTCCCACGCTACCACCGTCGTGACCAACGCGCTGCTCGAGAAGAAGGGCGCGCGCTGCGGCTTCATCGCGACGCGCGGCTTCCGCGACGTGCTGGAGCTGCGCCGCTCTTCCCGCCCCGATCTCTACGACCTGTTCCAGGACGGACCCGGCGTGCTGGTCCCGCGCCGCCACCGGTTCGAGATCACCGAACGCATCGACGCCCAAGGCCAGGTCGTCACCCCGCTGGCCGAGGACGAACTCCCCGCGCTGATCGCGGCGATCAAGGAAGCCGGCCTGCAGACGGTCGCCGTCTCCTTCCTGTTCTCCTTCCTCAACGACGCGCATGAGCGCCGGGTCGGCGAGATCCTCCGCGCCGCGCTGCCCGACGTGGGCGTCTTCCTCTCCTGCGAGGTGCTGCCCGAAATCCGCGAGTTCGAACGCGCCTCCACCACCGCGGTCTGCGCCTATGTCGGGCCGCTGCTGGCCGGATATCTGGCGCGGCTGTCGGAGGCAACGGGGGCGATCGGCCTGCCGCCGCTGCACGTCATGGGATCCTCGGGCGGCGTGTTCGACATCGCGGAAGGGCTGCGCATGCCGGCCATGGCGGTCGAATCCGGTCCCGCCGCCGGCGTGATCGCCGCCGCCCTCGCCGGCCGCCAGCTCGGCCGCCCCAACCTGATCTCCTTCGACATGGGCGGCACCACCGCCAAGGCCAGCGTGATCGCGGATGGGGAGGTCACCGTCACCGCGGAATACGAGGTCGGCGGCGCCGCCAACGCCAAGCGCTGGATGCACGGCACCGGCCATCCGATCCGCGTGCCGGTGATCGACCTCGCGGAGGTCAGCTCCGGCGGCGGCTCCATCGCCTGGGTCGATCCGGGCGGCGCGTTGAAGGTGGGGCCGCACAGCGCCGGCTCCGATCCCGGCCCCGCCGCCTATGGAAACGGCGGCACGCGCCCCACCGTGACGGATGCGAACGTCATCCTGGGCCTGCTGGATCGGGAGGCGCTGCTGGGTGGCGGGCTGCCGATCGATCTCCCCGCCGCCGAACGCGCGCTCGCCACCATCGCCGATCCGTTCGGCCTCTCGGTGCCCGACGCCGCCGCGCGCATCGCCGAGATCGTCAACGCCAACATGGCTCAGGCGCTGCGCATCGTCTCGGTCGAACGCGGGCTCGATCCGCAGGAATTCTCCCTGATCGCCTTCGGCGGCGCCGGACCCGTGCACGCCGTCGCGCTGGCCGAGGAGCTCCAGATCCCCGAGGTCATCATCCCGCCCGCCCCCGGCGCGTTCTCCGCCCTCGGCCTCGTCGCGACCGACCTCAAGCGCGACTACGCCCGCACGCTCTACGCCGATCTCGGCTCCGTCGCGCCGGAGCGGGTCGCCGAGGCCTTCACCGCCATGGAAGCCTCCGGCACCGCGATGCTGGAGGAGGCCAAGGTCCCCGCCGACCGCCGCGTGCTGCAGCGCCAGGCCGACGTGCGCTATCGCCGGCAGGCTTATGAACTCACCCTGCCCGTCGCCGACGGACCGGTCACGGCCGAGACGCTCGCCGCGCTGGCCGAGGCGTTCCACGCGCGGCACCGCCAGACCTACGGCCATGCCAACCCCGCCGAGGCGGTGCAGCTCGTGAACCTGCGGCTCACCGCGGTGGGCAAGCTGCCCGACCTGACGCTCGCGCAGCAGCCCGACCCGGCCAGCGCGCGGGTGCGCCAGCGCTCCGTCTGGTTCGCCGCCACCGGCTTCGTCGACACCCCCGTCCACTGGCGGAATGGCCTCGTCCCCGGCCAGACCTTCTCCGGCCCCGCGGTGATCGAGGCACTCGATTCCACTACCGTTGTCCCGCCGAGCTGGCAGGTCCGCGTCGACGACCTGGGCTACGTCCGCATCACCCGCGCCGCAGGAGACGCCGCATGAGCATCCGCCGCACCGATCCCGCGCGCTTCGAGGTCGTCAAGAACGCGCTCTACGCCGCGGCCGAGGAGATGAAGATCGTCCTCGCCAAGACCGCCTATTCGCCATTGCTGAAAGTCGCCGGCGACTACTCCTGCGGCATCTTCGACGTCCACGGGAACATGGTCGCGCAGGGCCCCGACCTGCCGATCCACCTCGGCTCCATGCCCGATGCCGTGCGCGCGGTGGTGCGCGCCTTCCCCGACGTGGCGCCCGGTGACGTGTTCATCCACAACGACCCGTACGAGGGTGGCTCGCATCTGCCCGACGTCAACGTGGTCGCGCCCGCCTTCCACGAGGGCCGGCTGCTGGGCTTCGGCTGCGTGCGCGCGCACTGGCCCGATATCGGCAGCGCGACGCCCGGCAGCTACGGGGCCGTCACCGAAATTTACGGCGAGGGCCTGCGCCTGCCGCCGATCCGGCTCTATCGCGACGGCAAGCCCGATCCCTCGGTGGAGGCGATCATCTTCGCCAACGTCCGCACGCCGACCGAACGCCTGGGCGACCTGCGCGCCCAGGTGGCGGCGAACTGGCGCGCGGCGCAGCGCCTGTCGGAGCTCGCGACCAAATACGGCACCGACACCCTGCTCGCGATCATGCAGGAGGTGCTGGACTACTCCGAGGTGATGATGCGCGCCGCGCTGCGCGCGCTGCCGGACGGCGAGGCCGTGTTCACGGACGTGTTCGACGGCGACGGCGTGATCGCGATCGGCGAGACCGAGGATGCGACCTTCACCGTCAAGCTGCGCATCGTGAAGCAGGGCGACACGATCACCGCTGATTTCGCCGGCTCCGATCCTGCCGTGGCCGGGCCGATGAACGCGCCGCTGACGGTGACGGCCTCGGGCGTGTTCTGCGCGTTGAAGATGATCGCCGATCCCAAGAGCCTGATCCCGCCGAACTCCGGCTGCTGGCGGCCGGTGACGGTGACCGCGCCGCCGGGATCGGTGGTGAATGCGCAGCATCCCTCCCCCGTGGTCTACGCCAACCACGAGATGTCGCACCGCGTCGCCGACATGGTGATGGCCGCGATGTACGCGATCACGCCGCACACGGTGATGGCGGGCTCCCAGGGTACCTCGGCGGTGATCACCTTCGGCGGCACCGACTACCGCACCGGCGATCGTTTCGTCAGTTACGAGTCGGTCAAGGGCGGGTTCGGCGCGCGGCCGGTGAAGGACGGGATCAACGCGGTCGCCTCCACCGTCTCCAACATGAGCAATACGCCGATCGAGATCCTGGAGATGAGCTTCCCGCTGCGGGTGGAGGACTACAGCCTCATCCCCGATAGCGGCGGTGCCGGCCAGTATCGCGGCGGCCTGGGCGTGCGCCGGGTGTGGCGCGTGCTGGAAGCCCAGGCCCACGCGGCAGTGTGTTGCGAGCGGACCGTCACGCCGCCCTTCGGCCTCGCGGGCGGGGAGCCGGGCGCCCCGGCGCGGCTCACGCTGATGCCGCCGCAGGGCAACGCGCGCAGGCTGACGAGCAAGGGCGGGTTCCTCGCCCCGGCCAATTCGCTCGTCGTGGTGGAGGCGCCGGGCTCCGGCGGCTATGGCCCGCCGGCGGCGCGCGACCGCGCGGCCCTTTCCGAAGACCTGCTGGACGGGTACGTTTCGGCGACGGCCGCCCGCCGGATCTACGGCGCGGAGACCTGACAAGAACACAGGAGGACACGTCCATGTCGGAAACCGCACCCGTCGTCGCCCAGCGCGGCTCGTTCAAGGTCGAGGTCGAGGCCGGCAAGTCCTACTGGTGGTGTTCCTGCGGCAAGAGCGGCAAGCAGCCTTTCTGCGACGGCTCGCACAAGGGCAGCGCCTTCCGTCCGATGGAGTTCAAGGCGGAGGAGTCGGGCGTGGTGTCATTCTGCGGCTGCAAGCACAGCGCGAAGCAGCCCCGCTGCGACGGCGCGCACAACCGGCTTCCCTGATCGCGTCGGGGGCTGCGAGGCCCTCGCCGCCGCGACGGGCGACCATGGCGGCCTCACCGCAGCCGTCATCGCCGAACTCGACCCGGCCATCCCGCAGCGTCTCTCGGGGCGTGGGTCGCGCTTGACCGATTCCGGCACGCGCAGGACGATCCGCGCAACGGGAGGGAGACCGCCATGAGCACCGCCGAAGACCGCAGCGAGAGCTTGCGCATGATCCGCGACAGCGCGGCCGGCATCGCGCCGCGCACCGGGGATTTCCGGCGCATCCGCGCCTTGCGTTTCACCGACCCCGGGTTCGACCGTGGCGTCTGGCGCGAGATGTGCGAGATGGGATGGCTGGGCCTTCTGGTGCCCGAGTCGCGCGGAGGGTCGGGCCTCGGTGTCGCCGAACTCTGCGCCCTGTCGGAGGAACTCGGCGCCAGCCTGATCCCCGAACCGCTGATTCCCGGGACGATGGCGGCGATGCTGCTGCCCGAATCGCATCTGAGCGACGTGTTCGCGGGCGAACGCATCGTGCTGCCCGCCTGGCAGGAAGCACCGCATGCGATCGACACGGTGGGGGTGACCCGCCTCGCCGGCGGGCGGGTGTCGGGCAAGAAGCTGTTCGTGCCGATGGCGAGCGGGGCGGACGCGTTCCTCGTCACCGTGCCCGACGGTCTCGCGCTGGTGGACCGCTCCGCGTCCGGCGTGCGGCTGGAGACGGTGCAGACCCAGGACGGCGGCACGATGGGCACGCTGACGCTGGAGGACGCACCCGCCGAGGCGCTGCCGGGCGATGCGACCGAGGCGCTCGAAGTCGCGACGCTCGCCACCAGCGCCTATCTGCTGGGGGTGATGGACCGGGTGTTCGGGATCACGCTCGACTACCTTCGCACGCGCGAGCAGTTCGGCCGCAAGATCGGCAGTTTCCAGGCGCTGCAGCATCGGTCGGCGGACCTGAAGATCCAGGTGGCGCTCACCCGCGCGGTGGTGGAGGCCGGTGCCGCGGCGCTCGACCGCACCCGCGCCCCGGCCGCGCGGCAGGCGATCGTCTCCCGCGTGAAGGCGCGTGCGTCGGAGGCGGCGAGCCTGGTGACCCGCGCTTGCATCCAGTTGCATGGCGGCATCGGCTACACGGACGCAGCCGACCCGGGCCTGTTCCTGCGCAAGATGATGGTCCTGTCTCCGGCCTACGGGTCCGCGGCGCTGCATCGCGCCCGCTTCCGCCTCGTCTCGCCGGAGATGGAGGAGGAGTGAGCAGCGCCTCGCGCGGGCGCATTCCGAGCGGGGGCGGGGACGGGGACGCGTCGTGGCGGTCAGGACCGCCTCAGCTCGTAGCGCGACAGGAAGTGGAACGCCCGCGGCACGACATGCGCTAAGACTCCATCGCACTCAGGAGATCCGGAAGCGATGAGCGACACGACCCTGCCTCACGGCGGCCTGCCCGACCTGCACGGGCTCAACGCCCAACTCGCGCGCAACTGGTGGCTGATCGCCCTGCGCGGCGTGATCGCGATCGTGTTCGGCATCGTGGCCTGGGTCATGCCGGTCAGCGCCATGCTGTCGCTCGCCTTCGTGTTCGGCATCTATCTTCTGGTGGACGGCGTCTTCGGCATCGCGGCCGCGATCCGCGCCGCCACTCATCACACGCGCTGGGGGGTGCTGCTGGGCGAAGGCGTGCTGAACCTGGTGATGGGCGTGATCGCCCTCGCCTTTCCGGCCGCCGCGGTGCTGGGCTTCGTGCTCGTGACCGCCGCCTGGGCGCTGATGACCGGCGTCCTCATGCTGACCGCGGCGTTCCGCCTGCACGCCACGCATGGCCGCTGGTGGCTGGCGCTGGGCGGCGCGGTCTCGCTGCTCTGGGGCGTGATGCTGGTGCTCTCGCCGCTGATCGGCGCGCTGGTGCTGACGTGGTGGCTGGGGACCTATGCCATCCTGTTCGGGATCATGCTGCTGGTCGCGGCGTTCCGTCTCCGCGCCCAGCACCACATCTGACCGGCTGCATTCGCATCACGCGCGACCGGCGCTACCCCCCGCGCACGTAGCGCCGCGCGAGAATGCGCAGGTGATCGCGGAAATGCGGCCGCAGCTTCTCCGTCCAGTCCGTGCCCGCCGCCTGTTTCCAGGCATCGGAGTAGGTCACCTCGGGCCGTTCCAGATGATACAGCGCGACGTAGCGCGGTGAGCCCGCCGGGTCGCGGAACCGCCGCGCCGCCAGCACGCCCGGCACCTGCGAGAGCAACGGGATGTGCTCCTGGTCGTACCATTCGTTGAACTCGGCCTCGTGCGCCGGATCGACGTTCATCGCGTTGACCAGCAGCCCGCCCGCCCCCTCGGGCGAGGGCTGGTCGCCCGGCAGCGTCTGCTCCCCCTCCAGCCGCAGCAGCCGCGTGCATTTCGAGGTGACCCGCTTCGACCAGGGCGAAAGGTTCTCCCCCGCTACCGCCTGGTAGGCGGGCGTGTCGAGCACCGCGCGGCTGTCGAGCTCGTAGCTCGCGACTGCCTGCTTGGGGTTGGTCACGCCGATCCAGCGCTCGCACAGGCCGAAGCCCGGGATGCGCTGACGCTCCGGCACGTGCTCGAGGTCGTACCAGTCGTGGAACTCGTCCTCCTGGGCGTTGGTGTAGTCGAACGCCACCAGCAGCAGACCGCGCGGCATATCCCGTCCCTCCCTTATGTCGCAGCCACTCTCGCGCCCCCATCCGCGCCTGTCACCCCGGTTGCCGGAGCGCGGCCGGCGGCTTATCGCAGGGCGCAACATCGGAGGAGCCCGTCCATGCGTCTCACCGCCAGCACTGCGATCGTCGGCATCGTCGGCACGCCGATCATGCAGGTGAAGTCGCCCACCGTGATGAACGCGTGGTTCGACCAGCAGGGACGCGACGCCGCCCTCGTGCCGATCGACCTCGCGCCGGAGGCGATCGCGGCGTTCCTCCCCGTGCTGCGCGGGTGGCGGAACCTGCGGGGGATGATCGTGACCGTGCCCTACAAGCAGGTGCTGGCGCCGCTTTGCGACCGGCTGACCCGGCGGGCGGAGCGGCTGGGCACGGTCAACGTGATCCGGCGCGATCCCGACGGCACGCTGGTCGGGGAGATCCTGGACGGCGCCGGCTTCATCACCGCCGCGGCGGCACATGGCTTCGACCCGCGCGGCCGCCGCGCCGCCGTGATCGGCGCCGGCGGCGTCGCCAGTGCGATCGCGGATGCGCTGTGCGAGGCAGGTCTCACCGAACTCGCGCTGCAGGATGTGGACGCGGCGAAGCAGGCGCGGCTGGCGGAGACGCTGCGGACCGCCTTCCCGCGCGTCGCGGTGCGGGAGGGGATCGTGGATCTCGCGGATCTCGACCTGCTGGTGAACGGCACGCCGGTCGGCATGAATGGCGACCCGTCGCTGCCGCTGGCCGCGGCGCTGCTCGTGGGCTTGCCGGCGGGCTGCCTGGTCGCCGACGTCGTCACGGCCCCGCTGGAGACGCCGTTCCTGCGGCAGGCGCAGGCAAGCGGCTGCCGCGTGCAGACCGGCATCGAGATGACGGAAGCGCAGATGCTGCAGCTTGCCGGCTGGATGGGCGTGGGCGAGGCGCCGGCCTGATCCGCGCCCGTCTGCCGCCGCCGCCGCCGGCGCCCCGGCCGGATGAGCCCGCGCCCGCCTACTCCCGCATCGCCCGCGCCTGCTTCGCCGCCGGCCGGCTCCAGCAGCGGTGCAGCCAGTCGGCCAGTTTCGGCCAGCGTGCGAGATCCAGCGACAGGCCGCGATACAGCGCCGCCGCCACGTTCAGATCCGCCACGGTGAAGTCCGGCCCGGCCAGCCAGGCGGCCTTGCCCAGCGCAGTCTCCAGCACGTCGAAGGCCGGCACGATCTCCTGCCACGCCGCCATGGCGGTCGCCGCGTTGCGCTCCGCCTCGGGCAGGACGACGGCGTGGTTCGCGTAGGTGACGATCTGGCGGTCGAGGCGGTCCGTCTCCCAGAAGGACCACTGCCAGGCGAGCGCCTCGTGCTGCGGGTCGCGCGGGTAAAGGGCGCTGCTGTGCTTCTTGGCGAGATAGAGGTTGATCGCCATCGACTCGTACAGGACGAACCCGTCATCCTCGATCACCGGCACGCGCCCGTTCGGGTTCAGCGCGAGGAACGCCGCCTGCCGGGTCTCCGGCGCGCGCGGGGCGACCGGGTCGTGCTCGTAGGGGATGCCGAGTTCGAGGGCCATCCAGATCGTGCGGATCGCGCGGGACCGCGGTGAGCCGTGGATACGCAGCATGCCGTTCTCTCCCGGATCGTGATTGGCGGAGAGTGTGCGCCTCGGCCGGGGTCCCGCCAACCCGGCGGGATCAGCCCGAGGGCAGGGCGCCGGAGGTGGGCGGGAGCGGCCGCCTCGCTCCGCGCGTCACGGCCGGGCGCGTCGAGCTCGGCCATGACGGAGCGGGTGTGACCGGCCGCCCCCGTCAGACGCCCCTGCCCGTCAGTGGAAGGTGCGGCCGCCGTCCACCGGCAGGGTGACGCCGGTGACGAAGGAGGATTCGTCGGAGGTCAGGAACAGGATCGCCGCCGCCAGCTCCTCGGGCACCGCCGCGCGCTGCAGCGCATAGCGCGCGGCAATCCCGGGTTCGGTGCTGCCGTCGGGCCGCTTGAGGAAGGACGCGGTCATCGGCGTGTCTACCGCGCCGGGGCAGACCACGTTCACCCGCACCTTGGGCGCGAGCTCCATCGCGATCGCCTTGCTCATCGCGATCACCGCCCCTTTCGACGCGACATAGGCGGTGCTGCCGGGGCCGGTCGGCGTGATCCCCACCCCGGACCCGATGTTGACGATCGTCCCGCCGCCCTCCAGCAACACGGGCGCCACCGCCTGCACCATCAGGAACGTGCCGGTCACGTTCACCGAAAGCGTGCGCTCGAACAGGTCGGGCGTGGTGTCCGAGAGCCCCGCGGCCGAGAAGATCCCCGCCGCGTTCACCAGCCCGTCGATCCCGCCCAGTCCGGCGCGCGCCTCTGCCACCGCCGCGGTGACCTGCTGCGCGTTCGACACGTCGAGCGCGACCGCAATCCCGCCCAGCGGGCCGGCGACGGCGTGCGCCGCCTCGGCGGAGCGGTCGAACACCGCGACCTTCGCCCCTTCCGCCGCGAACAGCGCGCAGGTCGCGCGGCCGATGCCGGATGCTCCGCCCGTCACGATGATGCGCCGCCCCGTGAGACGTCCCATGCTCCCCTCCCTCACACCGGTTTCCAGGACCGATCGACCTCGACGTCGATCAGCGTCGGCCCGTCATGCCGCAACGCGTGCTTCAACTGGTCCTGCACGTCGGCGAGCGTGCTCGCGCGATGGGCCGTCAGGCCGAAGCCACGCGCGACCTTCAGGAAGTCGACCTTCGGCTTGTCGAGATCCATGCCGACATAGGTGTCGGTCTGCGCCGCGATCGCCTTCATCGCGTTGGTGCGCTGCTTCAGGATGCGGTACGAACTGTTGTTGATGATCACGAACACCATCCGCAGGTTCTCCCGCGCCGCGGTCCACAGCCCCTGGATGGTGTAGAGCGCCGACCCGTCCCCGATCAGCGCGACCACCGGCCGGTCGGGCAGCGCGATCTGCGCGCCGATCGCCGCCGGCAGGCCCCAGCCGATGCCGCCGCCGCGCAGGCCGAAGAAGCTCTGCGCGTCGTCGCTCTTGAGGAAGCGCCGCAAGCCGGTGCCGGAGGAGATGGTTTCATCGATCACCACCGCTTCCGGCGGCAGCACCCGGCCGATCGCCTGCATCAGCGCGAGCGGGTGGATCGGGTGGCGCGACGCGGCCGCTTCCGCCATCGCGTGCAGCTTGCCGAGGCTCGCGACGCCCTCGGCCTTGGCATGCTCGAGCCGCGCGGCCGCCCGCGTCGCCTCCTGCGCCGACCGCGCGGCCAGCACGGCCTCGGTCAGCTCCGGCAAGGTGACCTTGGGTTCGCCCAGGATCGAGACCTGTTCGGCGTAGTTCTTCGCGAGTTCCCAAGGGTCGGTGTCGAGATGCACGACGGGCATGCCCTCGGGGAGGGATTCCACGTCCCCCGGCAGCGACAGGGTGAACAGGTCGCCGCCCACCGACACCAGCAGGTCGTGCTGCGCCAGCATGCCGCGGATCGCGGCGGGCAGGCGCACGATCGCGCCGCGATACAGCGGGTGCGAGGACGGGAACATGGCGCGGCTTGCCATGCCCTCGTCGTAGACGGGTGCGCCCAGCGCCTCGGCCAGCGCCACCAGTTCGCCGAGCGCGTCGCCCTGCGGCACGGCGTCGCCGGCGATGATGACCGGGCTCTGGGCGCGAGCCAGGATCGCCGCCGCCTGCGCGATCGCGGCCGCATCGCCGCGCATGTTGCGCGCGACCCGGCTGGGCGCGCCGAGGTCGAGTTCCCCGCTGTCGAGCAGGATGTCGCCGGGCAGCGAGAGGAATACCGGTCCCATCGGCGGTGCGAGCGCGGTCTTGGCGGCGCGGTGGATGGCGCGCGGCAGGTCCGAAAGCTGGCGGACCTCGGCCGACCACTTCACGAAGGGCCGCGCGATGGTGGGCAGGTCGGCCCACAGCAGCGGTTCGGTGAAGTTGAACCGCTGCTCGTGCTGGCCGGCCGTGACGATGATCGGCGCGCCCGCCTTCTGTGCGTCGTAGAGCATGCCCATCGCATTGCCGAGACCGGGCGCGACGTGGAGGTTGACGCAGGCGAGCTGGCCGGAGGCCTGGGCGTATCCGTCGGCCATGCCCATGGCCGGCGCCTCCTGCAACGCCAGGACGTAGCGCATCGCCTGATCACCCGCGAGGGCATCCATCAGCGGCAGTTCCGTCGTGCCGGGGTTGCCGAACATCACGCGGACCCCTTCCTGCTTCAACAATTCGAGCAGCGCGGTCTTCCCCGGCATCACGGGCATGGATTATCTCCCCCTTCGGAACGTGGCGTACGATCCGTCGCGATCCGTCGGAAGGCAAGCCGGCATGCGCCGTCGCCGGGACGAAACACCGGACAGGCCGTGCCGGGAAGAGACGACCAAGGGAGCAAAACAACATGTCTGGGGTTTCACGCCGACTTCTGCTGGGCGGCATCGCCGCCGGCACCCTGGCCCATCCGGCCATCATCCGCGCGCAGAGCAGCTCGAAGCCGGTCAAGATCGGGCTGCTGTCCGACATGGGCGGGCCGTACCGCGACGTCGGCGGGCCTGGCAACCGCGTCGCCACCGAGCTGGCGATCCAGGATTTCGGCGGAACGGTGCTCGACCGCCCGATCGAGGTCATGCAGGCCGACGACCAGAACAAGCCGGACGTCTCGACCTCCATCGCGCGCGAATGGATCGATGCGCAGGGCGTGGACGTGCTGTGCGACGGGGCGGCGAGTTCCTCGGGCCTCGCGATCCAGCAGGTGTGCCGCGAGAAGAAGAAGATCTACCTGATCACCGGTCCGGCCACGTCCGACATGACCGGCAAGCAGTGCTCGCCCTACGGCATCCACTGGTCGTACGACACCTACGCGCTCGCGCACGGCACGGGTGGCGCGCTGACCAAGGCGGGCGGGGACACCTGGTTCTTCATCACCGCCGACTACGCCTTCGGCTATGCGCTCGAGCGCGACACGATGAACGCGGTGAAGGCGGCCGGCGGCAAGGTCCTCGGCAACGTCCGCGCGCCCCTCGGCACGGCCGACTTCTCCTCCTATCTCGTGCAGGCCCAGGCTTCGGGCGCCAAGGTGATCGGCCTCGCCAATGCCGGCACGGACACGCAGAACTGCGTCAAGCAGGCCTCGGAGTTCGGCCTCACCCGCAGCGGCATCAAGCTCGCCACCCTGCTGATGCAGATCAGCGACGTGGCCTCGCTGGGCCAGCGCGTGTGCGAGGGCCTTGCCTACACCGACTCGTTCTACTGGGACATGACCGACAAGACCCGCGCCTGGTCCAAGCGCTGGAGCGACAAGATGGGCGGCATGGTCCCCGGCCTGCTGCATGCCGGCAGCTACGCCGCGACGCTGCACTGGCTGAAATCGGTGAAGGCCGCGGGCTCCACCGACTCCGACGCGGTCGTCGCCAAGATGAAGGCGATGCCGGTGAACGACTTCTACAACACCGACGTGAAGATCCGCGAGGACGGGCGGGTCATGCACCAGATGTACCTGTGGCAGGTGAAGCCGGTCTCCGAGGCGAAGTCGAAATACGATTTCTGCAAGCTGCTCGCGACCATCCCGCCGTCCGAAGCCTGGCGGCCGATGAGCGAGGGCGGTTGCCCGCTGGTGAAGGCCTGAGCGCCGACGGGTCCAGGTCCGCGGCTGGTTGCGCGCGGGGCGGGGCGGATCACAACGCCTCGCCTCGTCGTCCCGACGCGCAACCGCCCGCGTCTGCCGGACATTCGGTTGCGAGGCTGCAACCGGGAGGGACGGAGATGGCCGTGTCCGACGCCCGCGTGGAGGAACTCGAGAAACTCGTGTCGGACCTTCGGCACGACATCCGCGGCGCGCTCGCCTCCACGCGCCTGACCACCGATCGCATGCGCACCGATCCCGATCCGCGCATGCAGAAATTCGCCGCCACCATCGATCGCGCGACGGACCGCATCCTCGAGCGGCTGGATGCGACGCGCACCGTCGTGCCGCCGCGGCGCTGACACGCCGCCCCCCTCTCGCCCGCTTGCCGGACGGCCGCGGCGATGGTCGGATGCGCGAGGAACAGGGAGGACGGGATGGCGGGTCTGTTGGACGGGAAAGCGGCGCTGGTGACGGGCGGCGGCAACGGCATCGGCCGCGCGGCGGCGCTCGCGCTGGCGCGGGAGGGTGCGCGGGTCGCGGTCGCGGACTACGAGGCGGAGGCCGCCGAGGCGACCGTCGCCGCGATCAATGCCGCGGGCGGCCAGGCCCGCTCCCTCTCCGGCGACGTCACCGACGAGGCCGCGGTGCAGGCCATGGTGCAGGCGACGGTCGCCGCGTTCGGCCGGCTCGACTGCGCGTTCAACAATGCGGGCATCGCGCCGCACCAGGTGAACTCCAGCGGCCAACCCACGCATGAATGGTCGCAGGAGAGCTTCGAGCGGCTGATCGCGGTGAACCTGACCGGCGTGTGGCTGTGCATGAAGCACGAGCTTGCGCAGATGAAGGCACAGGGCGCGGGGGCCATCGTCAACACCGCCTCAATCGCCGGGATGATCGGGCTGCAGAACGCCTGCGCCTACGTCGCCTCGAAACATGCGGTGATCGGGCTGACGAAGACCGCGGCGCTGGAATACGCGCGCGCCAAGATCCGGGTGAACGCCGTCTGTCCCGGCTTCATCCGCACCCGCATGACGGAAAAGGCGTTCGAGACCCGCGGCGTCCTGCTGCGCGCGCTGACGCCGCAGGGGCGTGCCGGCGAGCCGGAAGAGATTGCCGAGATGGTGGTGTTCCTCTGCTCCGACCGCGCGAGCTTCATCACCGGATCGGCCTATCAGGTGGATGGCGGCTGGACCGCCATGTGACCCGGACCGTGGCGGCCAGAGCGCCGGCCACCCCCGGCCGTCCGGCACGGCGAGGGCCGGCCGATCAGCCGGCAGGGACCGGACGGACTGCACCGGCCGCGCCGGACCCCGCCGCGCCATCGCCTGCGCGGGCGGCCGGACCGGGCCAGACGACCTCACGGAAAGGGGCAAGGCCGGCGGCGGAGCGCGCGTCGGCCGCCGACCGGCTGAGCATCCGGATCGACCTCGGCTCCGGCGCGCGTGTCGGCCCCGGCAAAGTGCTGGTGCTCGAAGAGATCGCGCGCTCCGGCTCGATCTCGGCGGCCGGACGGGCGCTGCGCATCTCCTACCGCCGCACCTGGGAACTGGTCGAGGACCTCAACCGCACGCTGGGCCGCTCGGTGGTCGACACCTCGGCCGGCGGCCGCAGCGGCGGAGGCGCGCGGCTGACGGCCTTCGGCCGGGCGGTGGTCGCGGCCTATCGCGCGATCGAGGTCGATTGCGCCGCCGCCGCCCACCCGCACCTGCTGGCCCTCGAAGCCGCGCGGGCAGCGGTGGACGAGGACTGATCGACCGGCATCGCTGCCGGTCGACGCCCCCGCCGCCGGGTCAGGCCGTGGCGCCCTCGAGCACCGGGCCGAACAGCTCGAACGTCTTGCCGTCGAAGCGCTGGAGCTGCATCTGCCGGATCGGATGGTAGTTGGTCGGGCTCGTGTTGACCGTGATGCCCGGCAGCAGCACCGGCAGCGACAGATCCTTGAGGTTCGCCGCCTGCTTCATGATGTTGGCGCGCGAGAAATCGGTGCCGCACTGCTTCAGCACCTGCCAGAGGCACATCGTTACGCCATAGCCGAACACCGGCCCGGCATCCGTCAGGTCCGTGTCCGGCATGTATTTCGCCATGAACGCCCGCCACTCGTTCATTCCCGGATCGTCCTTCCAGGCCGGGCTGGTCGGGTCCTTCAGATAGGCGGCGCTGATCAGGCCCACGGCGTTGTCGGGGCCGGCCGGGTTGATGACGGAGCCGACCGAGATCGACACGTTGGTCATGAAGTGCAGCGGCTTCCAGCCGGTGTCGGCCACCTTGCGGATGGTCTGCGCCGCGAATTTCGGCGTGGCCGCGGTGATCAGCACGTTGGCGCCGCTGGCCTTGAGCGCCAGCACCTGGCTGTCGATCGTCGCGTCGGTGACCTCGTAGGTGACTTCCTTCACCACGTATTTGTCGAAGTCCTTCCCCAGCGCGTCGCGCACGCCGGCCGGGTAGTCCTTCCCGAAATCGTCGTTCTGGTAGAGGATGGCGATCTTGGCATCCGGCTTCGTCTTCAGGATGTAGCGTGTATAGATTTGCGCTTCGGTCCGGTAACTGGGCTGCCAGCCCATCACCCAATGCGCGTTCTTCGGATCGCCCCATTTGTTGGCGCCCGATCCCAGGAAGATCAGCGGCACGCCCTTGCTGTTGGTATAGCGCGCGATCGCGGTGTTGGTCGGCGTGCCGATCGTGGCGAAGATGAACGCCACCTCGTCCTGCTCCACCAGCCGCCGCACCTGGTCGACCGTCTTCGGCGGGCTGTAGCCGTCGTCGTAGGAGATGTAGCGGATCTTGCGTCCGCCGACGCCGCCCTGCTCGTTGATCATCTTGAAGACCGCGGCCTCGGTGCGCGCGATCACGCCATAGGCGGAGGCAGGGCCGCTATACGCGGCGGTGTTGCCGATCTTCAGTTCGGTGGCCGTGACACCGGGGGTGTCGGCGGCGAAGGCCCTTCGGCCCGCAAACGGCGCCGCCGCGGAGGCGGCCAGAGCGGTGAGTACGGCGCGTCGATGCATCGTCTTTCCTCCCGTTCTTGTCGTTATCCGGGGAGGATACGCAGATGCCGGCGGGAAAGTCAGCGCGTTCCGTAGAACCGATCGCCCGCGTCGCCGAGGCCTGGCCGGATGTAGCCGTGATCGTCCAGGCAGCGGTCGATCGCCGCGGTGAAGATCGGCACGTCGGGATGCGCCTCGCCCAGCGTGCGAAGCCCTTCCGGCGCGGCGAGCAGGCAGACGAATTTCAGCCGCGCGATACCGGCCTGCTTGAGCCGGGTGACCGCCGCCGCGGCGGAATGCCCGGTCGCCAGCATCGGATCGACGACGATCGCGAGCCGGGTCGCCGCGTCGGAGGGCAGCTTCAGGTAGTACTCCACCGGCTGCAGCGTCGCCGGATCGCGATACAGCCCGATATGGCCGACCCGCGCCGAGGGGATGAGGTCGAGCATGCCGTCCAGGATCCCGTTCCCGGCGCGCAGGATGGACACCAGGCACAGTTTCTTGCCGGCCACCCGCATCCCGGTCGCGGGCTCGAGCGGGGTCTCGATCGCCACCGGCTCCAGCGGCAGGTCGCGCGTGACCTCATAGGCGATCAGCAGCGAGATCTCCCGCGCGACCTGGCGGAACTGGCCGGTCGGTGTGGTCTGGTCCCGGAGCAGGGTCAGCTTGTGCTGCAGCAGCGGATGATCGAGGACGGTGACGTTCGCCTGTGACATGCGGCCCTTCGCGCCTGGCTGGGCGCGCAGGTTACAGGCACCATCCCGTCCCGAACCAGGGGGCCGGCGCGCATCCGCCCCGCGTGGGGCACGCGGTCATGCCGACGCCGGCTGCGGCTGCGGCTCCGGCTGCGGCTGCGGCTCCGGCTCCGGCTCCGGCCTGAGCACCCGGGTCTCCGCCAGCAGGAAAGCCTCCAATGCGCGGACCGGCGCGAGGTCCTCGGCCACCCGGTCCGCCCGCGCCGTGACCGCCGCTCGCGCAGCCCCCCGTGCGGCGGGATCCGCGAGCGCGATCGCGCGCGCCACATAGGCCTCGCGCGTGGGCGAGACGTGGTCGGCGAGCCCCATCGCCGTCAGGATCGCCGCGCTGTGCCGGCCGCGCATCAGTGGACCCGGTGTGGTCACGATCGGCAGGCCGGCGGTCACCGCTTCCAGCGTGGTGTTGCCGCCGGACCAGCGGAGACTATCGAGGTACACGTCGCCCGCACGCAGCAGCGCCTGGAATTCGGGCGCCGGGACGTGGGGCACGAAGAGCAGGTGCCGGTCGGGCGTGAGTCCCGCGGCGGCGAAGGCGCACGCGAGCCGCGTCCGCAGCCGCGCGGCATTGGCATCCCGCGCCGGGGTCCCGATGAACACGAAACGGGCAGTCGGCACCGCGGCCGCGATCTCCGTCAGCACCGCGTCGTCCCCGGGGTGGTACTTGAACGGCGACTGGCAACAGAGATAGGCCACGTCCCCAGCCGCGATCCCGAACGCGGTCCAGTCGAGCCGTCCGGTGCCGGCCGGCTGGGGCGTGTAGCAGACGGACAGTCCGGGCAGGCGCACGAGGCGTTCGGCGTAATGGGCGTCACCGTCCGCCGGCTCCATCAGCGCGCTGCTCAGAAACACGTCGATCTCCGGCAGGCCGGTGGTGACCGGGTGACCCCAGGCGACGCATTGCAGCGGGGCGATGCGGCGCGTGGCCAGACGGACCGCGGTCGGATGCATGCCGATCTCGGGGTAGATCAGCACGTCGAGCGCATCCGCCCGCATGGCGGCGATCCAACCGGCATCGTCGCGCGGCCCGCGGTGGAAGCGGGTGCAGGCGGCGGCGAGCGCGGCGGTGGTGGCGTCCTCCGCCTGGCCGAGATGATAGCCGAACACGGCAAACCGCGCCGGATCCAGGTGCCGCATCCAGCCGCCGAACAGCTTGGAGACGGAATGCAGGTGGAAATACGCGGTGGCGAACCCGACCCGCACGGGCCGTAACCCGTCGCGTTCGCCCTCCGGAGCGCCCGCATGCGTCGCCAGGGCGGCCGTCGGGGGCATGGGGGCCACGCGTTCGCGTGCCGCCGACGGGGCCGCATCGCGCGCCGCGTCGGCGGCGCGGATCATACGGGTGACCAACCGGCCGTAGCGGTGCTGCAGGTCGACATCGTTCTCGCCGTGATAGGCGAGGACGAACGGCTTCGCCTCTCCCACCTGCCCTGCCGCTTCGGCCAGCATCGCCACCGTCCCCCGGTCGACCTGCGCCTCCAGTTCGGCCAGCGCCGCGGCGTAGCGCGCGCGGCGGTCGGCGATCTCGGTCGCCTCCCCATGCACCATGGTGAGCTGCGCCATCGCATGCGCGAGCCCCGCGCCGAGGTCGTCCGGCGCGACGGCCAGCCGCGCGGCGAGCAGGGACGCGGCCTGGTCCGACCGGCCGGCGACGCGGAGCCGGGTCGCCGGCTGCAGCACGGGCTCGCCCGCCGCGGCGAGCGGCCTGAGCTGGGCGACCGCATGCTCGAGCACCCGATCATCGCCGCCCGCAAGCGCCCGTTCGACCAGCCGCGCCAGCACCGCGGCGGCGCGGGGCGCCTCGTTGGCCTGGGCGCGCAGCTGGGCGAGCGTGAAGTAGGGCGGGATGTAGTCCGGTGCCTCCCGCAGGTTGCGTTCCTCGAGCGCGATCGCCTCCGCGCCGCGGCCCACCGCCGCGAGCACCGTCGCGAGGTTGTGGCGGCAGCGGGCGTCGCCGCCCAGCGCCTCCGCCGCGGCGAGCAGGGCGAGCGCGCCGGGCGCGTCCCCGTTGCGAAAACGAGCGAGCCCGATCCCCTGCAGTGCCTCCCGTTCCGGCGCACCGATCAGCGCGGAACGCCGCTTCAGCCTCCGGCACGCGATGGGCGACCAGCAGGCCACGCGCCGCCTCCACCGCCTGCAGGCGAGGATCGTCCGGCACGGCCGCGGGCGCCGGGATGGCCGAGGGGTTGAAGGCGCAGCCGCGGCACATCGCCGGCTCCCGATCGAAATAGGCGCCGAGGAAGCGCTGCACGCCGGCACTGGCCCAGGCCTCGCCGAAGGGCAGCGCCTCCAGGCTGGTGCGGCCGAACAGGTCGGGGTCGTTGGTCAGGCAGCAGGGCGTGAGGAACCCCTCCACCGTGACGTAGCCCGCGTGGAAGGGCCGGCGGCAGCGTGTGCCGTTGGGGGTCAGGGCGGCGGCCGGCAGCAGCGTCATCGCCGGCAGGCGGCGCCGCGCGGCGGCGAGGACCTCGCGCGCGACCGCGATGTCGGCGGCGTCCAGCATCAACGGGTCGATCGCGGCGGCATAGCTGACCAGCGGCTGGATCTCCACCGTCCGGCCACCCAGGGCGTGCAACGTGTCCAGCAGGTCGGGAAGTTCGGGCAGGTTGCCGCGGCTGAGCACGATCGAGAGCGTCACCGCTCCCTGGAACAGCGCGATCAGGTCGCCGATGGCGGCGCGCAGGGCGGCGACACCGGTGCCGGCCCGCAGCGCCCCGGCGGTGATGGGATCGAGGCTGTCGACGGAGATGCTGACATGCGCCAGCCCGGCGGCGCGCAAGGCGGCATAGGCGGGCAGGTCGGCGAACAGCGCGTTGGTGTTGAAGCTGACCAGGCGGAACTTGCCCGAGGCGCGGGCGATCCCGATCAGTGCGGCGAGATCGGGATGAAGGGTCGGCTCACCGATGCCCTGCAGGATCACCGACTCGGCCGGCGGAGCGTTGGCCACGATCGCCGCAAAACGTCCGGCGGGCATGTGGGCGTTGCGCCAGGTACCGGCCTGCATGCCCAGGGTGCGCTGGCACCCGGCGCAGCGGAGATTGCAGCCGGTGGTCACCTCGATCTGCAGACGGCGGAGGCGGGCCGGGGCGGCGAACAGGGGCTGGTCCGTCATCGCGCCACGGTGTCACGTGCGGATGAACAAACCCTTCATGCGAGCGGGCATGGGACCGGGGGGTGCATGATCGCCATCAGTCCGCGACGGCTTTGCGGCGCCCCCTGGCCACGCGGCGCAAAACCCCGCCGCGGCGTGCGACCGGGGTCCTGCGCGGTGCGCGCTCAGTCGCGGCGGAAGGTGCCCTTCTCGACGGCGAGAAGATCGCCGCGGCTCAGGCCGACATCCCACAGCTCGCGATCGCTGAACGCCGCGAGGTCACGCAGCTGGCGCGTGCGGGCCCGACGTTCGGCCCAGGCGTCCAGGGCGCGACGGATGGGGGTCCAGCCGAGGCTGACGGGCGCATGCGCCTTGGCGGATCCGAGATGAGTGACAGCGGCCATCGACTTTCTCCTGCTGCACCGCAGCAATTGGTGCGGTGCAGCATAAGGGCAGCGAAGCGGGGTAAGTCAAGAAAGCTGCCATAACAGGCAAGCATCCCTGGCTGGCCGGCCTTGCATGGCTGATGCCGATGCGAAAAGAGGCAGATTGCTCACGAAGTGATCTGCCGGCCTTCATCCATGTCCGGATCGACTGGCGATCATCGGCCCGTGGCGGAGAGGTTCGGCATTCCGTGCGGCGATATGCCGACGGGGAGGCCGTGCGGGCCGGATTGCCGGATCCGCAGGCTGGCGGGTCAGCCCTCGGCCAGGGGCTTCATCATCTGGACGATGCCGCCGACGCAGCTCTCGTCCCACACATCCTCGACATAGCCGGACCGGGCGTAGAAGCCGGCGGCCTCCGGCGTGGCGTAGACCACGATCGTGCGACAGCCGATCTCACGGGCGAAGCGTTCGGCGCAACCGAGCAGCCGACGGCCGTGTCCGCGGCCTTGGGCAGGGGGGTCGATGGCGACGAGCCGGAAGGCGGCGCGGTCTCCCTCCAGCCGATCGATTCGGATCGTGCCGATCGGACGATCGTCGCACCAGAGCAGCATCGGGTGATGCAGCGGCGCGCGCTCCTCCTCCTCCGGGGGGTGGTCGAGCGAGAACTCGCGCGCTTCGAGCAGCACGTCCTGGCGGATCGTGTGATAGCTGGCCCAGTCGCCGGCGCAGGCGGGCGGGCGCAGGACGTAGCGTCCGTCCGCCGACCCCTGGTGGGGCAGGTCCGCCCCGTGCCGCGCGTCGCGTCCCTGCTGCGACTCGCTCCCACCCTGCGGTTCGGTTTCGCGCCGCGTATCCGGTGCGACGACGCTGCGGCCTTCGGCCACTGTGATCCTCCCTTCCCGCCCTCGACCGTGATCTCGGCCGCCTCAATCGCGCCGAGGCCCGTGGCCGTGATTGGTCGGCCTGGGAAGCTTAGCGCCCGTCCCGCCCGCCTGACGAGTACGATCGCCGTTTCGCTTGCATCCGACGCCCAAACGCACGAGACTCCGGATCAGGCAGCAACAACTGAAAGGAGGTGATCCAGTGTCTCATTGTTCGGTGGCTTCCCTTGCCATGACCTGGATCGCCGGCGCGTCCGCGGCGGCGTGAGACCCCAGTCCGGCAACGGACCACGACAATGCGAAGGCCTCGGCGGAAACGCCGGGGCCTTCGGTGCTTTCGGGGGGCGACGTCGCTCCCGGTAGGATTGCCAGCAGCCCCAGGGCAGACGCCGGCCGGTCGACGCGGGATGGAAGCGGGGGCGCGGTATGGAAGCCGGGGCGCGGCGCGGCCGCGCTGGATCAGTCGGGCTCGATCAGCCGGGAGCGGGCGGGCAAGGTCGGCGCGGGGTTGCGCGCCGCGAGCAGCCGGAGACCGTCCAGCGTGAGGTCCGGCTCGATGTGCTCGATCATCACCGTGCCCTCGGCGAACAGGGGGGCCAACCCGCCCGTCGCGACCACCCGCATGGGGCCGCCGAACTCGGTCTTGATCCGGGTGATCAGGCCTTCCACCAGCCCGACATAGCCCCAGTACACGCCCGACTGCATGGCCGGCACGGTCGCGCGCCCGATCACCGCCTGCGGCCGGCCCATGCCGATGCGGGGCAGCCGCGCCGCCGCCTGGTGCAGCGCTTCGAGCGAGAGATTGATGCCGGGCGCGATGACACCGCCCAGATAGGCCCCGGTCTGGTCGACCACGTCGAAGGTGGTCGCGGTGCCGAAATCCACGACGATCAGCGGGCCACCGAAGCTCTGGTGGCCGGCGAGCGCGTTGAGCAGCCGGTCGGCGCCGACCTCGCCGGGGTTGTCGACCTTGATCTCGAAGCCCCAATCGAGCGTGGCGCGCGCGACCAGCGGTTCCACCTGGAACCATTCGCGGACGCAGCGGCGCAGATGGTAGAGCGCCGCCGGCACGACGGTGCCGATCACGGCCGCACTGATCGACTCGGGCTTGATGCCGCCCCGGTCGAGCAGCGCGAGCAGCCAGACGGCGTATTCGTCGGACGTGCGTTGCGGATCCGTGCGGATGCGCCAGGTGCCGCGCCAGGCATCGCCGTCGCGGACGGCGAAGACGATGTTGGTGTTGCCTGCATCGACGACCAGCAGCATGGGACCGTCCCCTCCCTGCCGGGTCTGCCGCGAGGCAGACGCGCGGCGCGACCGATGTCAGTTCAGCCGAACAAGGCCTGTGCGGCGGCCTGTGCCGCGGCGACGAAGGGTGCCGGGAAGATGAAGAACAGCACGGTGAACAGCCCGCTCGCCGCCGCGACGAAGGACAGTGACGGGGCGCGGGTGTCGAACGCCGTCGCCGGCGCATCGAAATACATCACCTTGATGACGCGGATATAATAGAACGCGCCCACCACGCTGGTCAGCACGCCGACGATGGCGAGGAACCACAGCCCGCCCTGCACCGCGGCCAGGAAGATGTAGAGCTTGGCGAAAAACCCTGCGAGCGGCGGGATGCCGGCCAGGCTGAACATGAACACGGCGAGCAGCAGCGCGAGCATCGGGTCGTTGCGGCCGAGCCCGGCGAGGTCGTCGATCTTCTCCACCGCCTGGCCGTTGCGGCGCATGGCGATGATGCAGGCGAAGGTGCCGGCCGTCATGAACACGTAGATCAGCATGTAGACCAGCACGCCACGGACGCCGTCGGCATTGCCGACCGCGAGGCCGATCAGCGCGTAGCCCATGTGGCCGATGGAGGAGTACGCCATCAGCCGCTTGATGTTGGTCTGCCCGATCGCGGCGAGCGCGCCCAGGATCATGGACGCGAGCGAGACCAGCACGATCAGCAACTGCCACGCGCCCAGCAGCGAGCCGAAAGGCACGGCCATCACGCGCAGCAGCACGGACATGGCGGCGACCTTGGGGGCGGTCGCGAAGAACACGGTCACAGAGGTGGGTGCGCCCTCGTAGACGTCCGGCGTCCACATGTGGAAGGGCACCGCCGAGACCTTGAAGGCGAGTCCCACCAGCACGAACACGATGCCGACCACCAGCCCGGCGGAGGCGTGCGACGGATCGGCGAGCAGCGCGCGCAGGGTGTGGAAGTCCATCGTGCCGGAGAAGCCGTAGACGAGCGACACGCCGTAGAGCAGCAGGCCGGAGGCGAGGCCCGAGAGCACGAAGTATTTCAGCCCCGCTTCGGAGGAGCGCAGCTCGTCACGGGCGAAGGCGGCGAGCACGTAGAGGGCGAGGGATTGCAGTTCGAGCCCGAGATAGAGCGTCATGAGATTCGAGGCCGAGGCCATGATCATCATGCCAACCACGGAGAACAGCATGACGACCGGGAACTCGAACCGTTCGATGCCCTGCTTGTGGTTGTAGTCCAGCGCCAGGATGGTCGCGAGGCCGGCGCCGGCCAGGATCAGGATCTTGTTGAACGACGCGAAGGCGTCGGTCTGGAACTGGCCATGGAAGCCGATGCCGGGTCCGCGGGTGAGCACGAGCAGCCCGGCGATCAGGAACCCGCCGATCGTGAACATGGTGCAGAGCAGGGCCGAATCCTGCTTGCGGAGCACGCCGAAGATGAGGATCGCGAGGCCGATCACGGCCAGCACGATCTCGGGGACGGCGAGCGTCCAGTTCATGGCTGACAGGAGGGGAGTGGCCAAGGCGGGGGTCATCAATGCGTCGTCCCGGCGGCGAGCTTCACGGTGTTCGCGACGGCTTCGGCATGGTGCTGGACCATGGCGCCGACGGAAGCATCGAAGAAGCTGGTGAAGCTGGACGGGTAGATGCCCATCCAGAGGGTGAGCACGATCAGCGGCGCGAAGACCGCCCATTCGCGCGGCGAGAGGTCGAGGATGCCCATCAGGTCCTGCTTCGTCAGGCGCCCGAAGATCACCCGGCGATAGAGGTAGAGCATGTAGGCGGCGCCGAGGATCATCCCCATCCCGCCCAGCAGGGCGAGCCAGAAGTTCACCTGCAGCGCGCCCAGGATGACCAGGAATTCGCCGACGAACCCGGCCGTGCCCGGCAGGCCCACGGAGGCCATGGTGAACAGCATGAAGACGAAGGCGTAGCCCGGCATCCGGTCGGCGAGGCCGCCGTAGCGATCGATGTCACGCGAGTGGATGCGATCGTAGACGACGCCGACGCCGAGGAAGAGCGCGCCCGAGACGATGCCGTGCGACAGCATCTGGAACAATGCGCCGTTGATGCCCTGCAGGTTGAAGGTGAACAGCCCGATCGTCACGACGCCCATGTGGGCGACCGACGAGTAGGCGATCAGCTTCTTCATGTCGGTCTGCGCGAGCGCCACGAAGGAGGTGTAGATGACCGCGACGACCGAGAGCGTGAAGATGAAGGGCGCGAAGGTCTGGGCGGCCTGTGGCAGCATCGGGATGGAGAAGCGGATGAAGCCGTAGGCGCCCATCTTCAGCAGCACGCCGGCCAGGATGACGGAACCAGCGGTCGGCGCCTCGACATGCGCATCGGGCAACCAGGTGTGCACCGGCCACATCGGCACCTTCACCGCGAAGGAGGCGAACAGCGCGAGGAACAGCCAGGTCTGCATGCCGATGGGGAAGGTCGTGTGCAGCAGCGTCTCGATATCGGTCGTGCCGGCGTGCAGCCACATGGCGATCAGCGCCAGCAGCATGAGCACCGAGCCGGTCAGCGTATAGAGGAAGAACTTCACCGCCGCGTAGACGCGGCGCGGTCCGCCCCAGACCCCGATGATCAGGTACATCGGGATCAGCACGCCCTCGAAGAACATGTAGAAGACGACGAAGTCGAGGGCGCAGAACATGCCCACCATCATCGTCTCGAGGATCAGGAAGGCGAGCATGAACTCGCGCACCCGGGTCTGGATCGCCTCCCACGCCGAGAGGATGCAGATCGGCGTCAGCAGGGTCGAGAGCAGCACGAACAGCACGGAGATGCCGTCGACGCCCATGCGGTAGCCGACGTGGAATTCCGGCAGCCAGGGCACGTTCTCGACGAACTGGAAGCCGGGCTCCTGCGGGTCGAACTGGACCCAGAGGACGAGCGAGAGAGCCAGCACGATCAGGCTGGTCCACAGCGCGGTCCAGCGGGCATTGGAGGCGACGGTCGCCTCGTCGCCGCGGACACACATGATCACGAGCCCGCCGACCAGCGGCAGCCAGGTGATGAGCGAGAGGATGGGGAAGCCCGCGGCGTTCATCTGACGGTCACCGGAACAGCATGAAGATGCCGACCAGCACGACGACGCCGATCAGCATGACGAAGGCATAGACGGCGAGGGAGCCGGTCTGGATACGCACAGCCTGGCGGGAGCCGTCGGCGGTCAGCGCGGCCAGCCCGTTCGGCACGCCGTCGATCAGGGTGGCGTCGCCGGTCTGCCACAGCGTGCGTGACAGCCGGATCGCCGGCTGCACGAAGATCGCGTTGTAGAGCTCGTCGAAATACCACTTGTTCAGCAGGAAGCGGTACACGGCCGGGAACATCTGCGCCAGGCGCACCGGGATCAGCGGGTTCACCATGTACATCAGGTAGGCGACGGCGATGCCCAGAAGTCCGACCACGGTCGGGGACATCTCGACCCAGAACGGCACAAGTTCGATGTTGTGCAGCACGTGGTTGTGGGCGCCGTTGAAGATCGCACCGCGCCAGAACTCCGGCCACTCTTCCCCGATGAACCAGGAGTGCAGCAGGAAGCCCGCGGTCACCGCGCCCACCGACAGCACCAGCAGCGGGCCGATCATGACCCAGGGGCTCTCGTGCACGTGCTCCATCACGTGGTGGTCGGCGCGTGGCTTGCCGTGGAAGGTCATGATCAGCAGGCGCCATGAGTAGAACGCGGTCAGGAACGCGGCCAGCACCGTGCAGATGAAGCCGTAGAGCCCGATCCCAGTGTGTGCTGCGTAGGCGCCGGAGACGATCGCGTCCTTCGAGTAGTACCCGGCGAAGGGGAACACGCCGGCGAGTGCGAGGTTGCCGACCCACATGATGCCGTAGGTCCAGGGGATGAGCTTCCACAGCCCGCCCATCTTGCGCATGTCCTGCTCGTCCGACATCGCGTGGATGACGGAGCCCGCGGCCATGAACAGCAGTGCCTTGAAGAAGGCATGGGTGATCAGGTGGAAGATCGCGGCCTGGTAGACGCCCACGCCGACGGCGGTGAACATGTACCCGAGCTGGGAACAGGTGGAGTAGGCGATCACACGCTTGATGTCGGTCTGGGTGCAGCCGACGGTCGCCGCGAACAGCGCGGTGGAGGCGCCGATGAAGGTGACGAAGCCGAGTGCGACCGGCGCGTATTCCATCAGCGGCGACATGCGCGCCATCAGGAACACGCCGGCCGTGACCATCGTCGCCGCATGGATCAGCGAGGACACCGGGGTCGGGCCTTCCATCGCGTCGGGCAGCCAGACATGCAGGCCCAGCTGCGCGGACTTGCCCATGGCGCCGATGAACAGCAGGAACCCGATCACCTCGATCGACGACCAGGCATGTCCGAAGATCGTGTAGGTGTCCGCGGCGTGGCCGGCGACGGCGGGGAAGATGCCGGCGAATTCGAGCGAGCCGAACTTGAAGAAGATCAGCGCGAGGCCGACGGCGAAGGGCAGGTCGGCGACGCGGTTGACGACGAAGGCCTTGATCGCGGCGGCGCAGGCGGACGGCCGGTCATACCAGTAGCCGATCAGCAGATAGGAGCAGAGGCCGACGCCTTCCCAGCCGAAGAAGAGCTGCACCAGGTTGTCGGCGGTGACCAGCATCAGCATGGCGAAGGTGAACAGCGACAGGTAGGCGAAGAACCGCCACCGCGTCGCGTCGTGCGCCATGTAGCCGATCGAGTAGACGTGGATCAGCATCGACACGAACGACACCATCGCCACCATCACGGCCGACAGCGTGTCGTAGCGGAGCGCCCAGCTCACATGGAACCGGCCGGCCTCGATCCAGGTGCCGAGATCGATGACGCCGGGCTCCCCGCCGCCCACGATCAGGTGGAAGAAGGCGATCGGCCCGCAGATCGCGGCCACGATCATGCCGAGGATGGAGGCGCCCATGGCGCCCCGGTCGCCGATGACCTTGCCCAGCAGGCCGGCGATCAGGGCGCCGACCAGCGGCGCGAAGACGGCGAGAGCGTAGATCATGTCAGCCCTTCATCAGGTTGACGTCCTCAACCTGGATCGACCCGCGATTGCGGAAATAGACGACGACGATGGCGAGCCCGATCGCTGCTTCGGCGGCGGCGACGGTCAGCACCAGCATGGCGAGGATCTGCCCGGTCAGGTCGTTATGCGCCGCGGAGAAGGCGACGAGGTTGAGGTTCACCGCGAGCAGGATGAGCTCGAGCGCCATCAGGATGACGATGACGTTCTTGCGGTTGAGGAAGATGCCGAACACGCCCAGCACCAGCAGGATGGCGCTGACGACGAGATAGGGCCCGAGGCCGACTTCAGTCATGGGCGGAGGCTCCGGGGCAGTGCACGAAGGGCGGGCCGTGTCGTGAGGCGTGCCGCGCCGTGTTTCATGGCGCGTGCGGCCCCCCGTGTCATGGCCGGCGAAGGCCGGCCATCCACGATTGTGCTGATGCGAGGGAGGAAAGTCGTGGATGGCCGGCCTTCGCCGGCCATGACACGGAAGGGCGTGCCGGCCACGGCACTCGAGACGGCGCGCACCACGTCCGCCCTCATCACGTCAGTGCCCATGCCCGTGGCTCCCGCTGCCATGGGCGTCATCCGCATGCCCATGCCCGCCATGCCCATGGCCGCCGTCGGCATGCGCATCGACCGTCTCCGGCTCCACCACCTTCGGGCGGTAGATGCCGAGTTCGCGGATGCCGGCGCCGAGGCCGACCGAGAGGACCTCGATCGTGTCGGCCGGCTTGCGGTCCACCTGGCTGCGGATGACCTGATGGCGGGAGGTGCGGCGGTCGCGGAGCGTCAGCACGATCGCACCGATCATCGCGACCAGCAACACGAGCCCGGCGGCCTGGAACAGGAACACGTAGTCCGTGTAGAGCAGCCGGCCCAGCGCCTCGGTGTTGCTGATGTGGGTGGGCACCGGCGCGGCGAGGGCACTCGTCGCGGTAGGCGCGAACTTCCAGCCGCCCAGCACCGCCGCGAGTTCCAGGAACAGGATCGCGCCCACGGTCGCGCCGACCGGCGCATAGCGCTGGAAGCCGCTGCGGAGTTCCGCGAAGTCGACGTCGAGCATCATGACGACGAACAGAAACAGCACCGCGACCGCGCCCACGTAGACGATGACCAGCGTCATCGCCAGGAACTCGGCCCCCGCGATCAGGAACAATGCCGCGGCATTGAAGAACGCCAGGATCAGGAACAGCACGGAGTGCACGGGATTGCGCGCACTCACCACGGTCGCGGCCGAGATCAGCAGCACGGCCGCGAACAGGTAGAACAGGATCTGGGTGATCATCGGTAGGGCGCGTCCAACTCGAGCCGGCGGGCCAATTCCGGCTCCCACCGGTCTCCGTTCGCCAGCAGCTTCTCCTTGTCGTAGAGCAGCTCCTCACGGGTTTCGGTGGCGAACTCGAAGTTCGGCCCCTCGACGATCGCGTCCACCGGGCAGGCTTCCTCGCAGAGGCCGCAATAGATGCACTTCGTCATGTCGATGTCGTAGCGCGTGGTGCGGCGGGAGCCGTCCTCGCGCGGTTCGGCCTCGATGGTGATCGCCTGGGCGGGGCAGATCGCCTCGCACAGCTTGCAGGCGATGCAGCGCTCCTCACCGTTCGGATAGCGGCGCAGGGCATGCTCGCCCTTGAAGCGCGGCGAGATCGGACCCTTCTCGTAAGGGTAGTTGATCGTCGCCTTGGGCTTGAAGAAGTAGCGCAGCGTCAGGCCGAGGCCCGAGACGAGCTCGCTCAGCAGCAGGCTGCGTGCGGTACGGTCGAGGAAGGCCATTCAGCAGGCTCCTTGCGGCCGGGGGAGCGGCCGGGTCGTCATTGTCCCTCCGTCACGGCCGGCTTGGTGCCGGCCATCGGTGAGGCAGGGTGCCGCGGGGGAAGGCCGGGTCGGGGCTCGGCCATGACGGATGGGACGAAGGCCGCCCTGCCCTGCCCTTTCACGGCGTGGGAATGCATCACGCATTGGGCAGCCATCCGAAGGCCATCAGCGCGCCGGCGGTCAGCACCAGCCATAGCAGCGACAGCGGCAGGAACACCTTCCAGCCCAGGCGCATCAACTGGTCATAGCGGTAGCGCGGGAAGGTCGCACGCACCCACAGGAAGCCGAACAGGCACAGGCAGACCTTGAGGATGAACCAGATCGGACCCGGGATCCAGGTGAACGGCTCCACGCCGAACGGCGCGAGCCAGCCGCCCAGGAACAGGATCGTCGTCATCCCGCTCATCAGGATCATGTTGGCGTATTCGCCGAGGAAGAACAGCGCGAAGCTCATGGCGCTGTACTCGACGAAGAACCCCGCCACGATCTCGCTCTCGCCTTCCGGGATGTCGAACGGGGCGCGGTTGGTCTCGGCCAGGGTCGAGATGAAGAACACCACGAACATCGGGAAGAGCGGGATGCAGAACCACACCGTGCGCTGCGCCAGCACCACGTCCGTCAGGTTCAGCGAACCGACGCACAGCAGCACGGTCACCAGCACGAACCCCATGGAGACTTCGTAGCTGACCATCTGCGCGGCCGACCGCAGCGCGCCCAGGAACGCGTATTTCGAGTTCGACGCCCAGCCCGCGATGATGATGCCGTAGACGCCCAGCGAGGAGATCGCGAACAGATAGAGGATGCCGACATTGATGTCGGCGATCGCCCAGCCCTCGTTCACCGGGATCACCGCCCAGGCCAGCATCGCCAGCATGAAGGTCAGCATCGGCGCGATCAGGAACAGCAGACGATTCGCCCCCGACGGGATGATCGTCTCCTTCATCAGCATCTTCAGCGCATCGGCGAAGGGCTGCAGCAGGCCGAACGGCCCGACCACGTTCGGCCCTTTGCGCAGCTGGATCGCCGCCAGCACCTTGCGTTCGGCATAGGTCAGGTAGGCGACGCCGATCAGCAGCGGCACCAACAGGGCCAGCGCCTCGCCGAAGGTGAGGATGACGATGCCGAGATTGGTGTTGTGGAAGAAGTCGTACATCCCGCCCCTACTCCGCCGCGATCGCCGTCGCCGGCGTGTGTGCCGCCACGCAGGCGGCCATGGTCGGCGACGCGCGGCTGATCGGGTCGGTCTGGTAGTAGGTTGCGATCGCCGGCACCAGGGGGGCGCTGCCGATCGCCGCCGGATCGCCTGCCGGCGCGGTCAGGTCGCTGGCGCCGAAGCGCGGCAGGAAGCCCACGTTCTCGAAGGCCGGGTTGACCTGCGCGAGCCGCGCCCGCACCGCCTCCAGCGTGTCATAGGGCAGCGTCTTGCCCAGCAGCTCGCTCAGCGCGCGGATGATGCGCCAGTCCTCGCGCGCCTCGCCCGGCGGGTAGACCGCCATGAAGCCCTGCTGCACCCGGCCCTCGGTGTTCACGTACGTGCCGTTCTTCTCGGTATAGGCCGCGCCCGGCAGGATCACGTCCGCGCGGTGCGCGCCCGCATCGCCGTGATGACCCTGGTAGATGACGAAGGTGTTGGGTCCGATCGCGCTCGTGTCGAACTCGTCCGCCCCCAGCAGCCACAGCACGTCGACGCCGCCGTTCAGCATGCCCGCGAGGTCCCGCCCGCGCGGTCCCGGCACGAAGCCGAGGTCGAGCGCACCGACCCGCGCCGCCGCGTTGTGCAGCACGTTGAACCCGTGCCACTCGGGCGCCAGCGCACCGATTTCGCCCGCGAGCTTCCACGCCGCCGCCAGCACCGCCGACCCGTCCGGCCGCGCGAGCGCCGCCTGGCCCACGATCACCATCGGCTTCTTCGCGCCACGCAGCGCCTTGCCGAACTCGTGCGACCCGTCGATCAGCCCGCTCAGCACCGACAGCTCCGCGCCCAGCGCGGTGACCGGATAGGTGAGGTCGGAATCGGTGCCGACGACGCCGACCGGCATGCCGTTGTTCAGCCAGGTCTTGCGGATGCGCGCGTTCAGCACCGGCGCTTCCCGGCGCGGATCGCTGCCGACGATCAGCAGCGCATCCGCCTCCTCGATCCCGGCGATGCCGGTGTTGAAGCAGTAGAAATCACGCCGTGACACGTCGAGCTTCGCACCGTCCTGCCGGCAGTCCAGGTTGGCCGATCCGAGCGCGGCCATCAGGTCCTTCAGGGCGACCATGCTCTCGGCATCGCAGAGATCGCCGGCCACCGCGCCGATCCGATCCCCGGCCACGCCCTGCAGCTTCGCCCGCACCGCGGCGAAGGCTTCCGGCCAGGTCGCGGCCTGCAGCTTGCCGTTCACCCGCACCCAGGGCCGGTCCAGCCGGCGCCGCTTGAGGCCATCAACCGAGAAGCGGGACTTGTCGCCCAGCCACTCCTCGTTCACGTCCTCATTGATGCGCGGGAGGATGCGCAGCACCTCCGGCCCGCGCGCATCGACGCGGATGTTGGCGCCGACCGCGTCCAGCACGTCGATGCTGTCGACCTTCTGCAGCTCCCACGGCCGCGCGACGAACGCATACGGCTTCGACGTCAGCGCGCCGACCGGGCAGAGATCGATGATGTTGGCCGAGAGCTCCGATCCCAGCGCCTTCTCGACATAGGTGCCGACTTCCATGTGCTCGCCGCGCGCGGTGGCGCCGAGGTCTGGGACGCCGGCCACTTCGGTGATGAAGCGGATGCAGCGCGTGCAATGGATGCAGCGCGTCATCACCGTCTTCACCAGCGGGCCGAGGTTCTTGTCCTTCACCGCGCGCTTGTTCTCGGCGTAGCGGGAGTGGTCCATGCCATAGCCCATGGCCTGGTCCTGCAGGTCGCATTCGCCGCCCTGGTCGCAGATCGGGCAATCCAGCGGGTGGTTGATCAGCAGGAATTCCATCACGCCGCGGCGCGCGTTCCGCACCATCGGCGTGTCGGTGTGCACCACCATCCCGTCCGCCACGGGGTACCCGCAGGAGGCGATCGGCTTGGGCGGCGCCTTCTCCACCTCGACCAGGCACATGCGGCAATTGCCGGCGATCGACAGGCGCTCATGGTAGCAGAAGCGCGGGATCTCGATGCCGGCGGCTTCGGCGGCCTGGATGATGGTCGAGCCGTTCGGGACCTCGACCTCGATGCCGTCGATCGTGACTTTGGCCATGCTGTTCCTACTCCGCCGCGATCGGCATCGGCGGCGTGCCGGTGCGTCCCCGATAGGCGGCGATGCGTTCTTCCATCATCGGGCGGAAATGCCGGATTAGGCCCTGGATCGGCCAGGCCGCGGCATCGCCGAGGGCGCAGATCGTGTGACCTTCGACCTGGCGCGTCACCTGTTCCAGCGTATCGATCTCGGCGGGCTCCGCGCGGCCCTCGACCATGCGGGTCATCACCCGCCACATCCAGCCGGTGCCTTCGCGGCACGGCGTGCACTGGCCGCAGCTCTCATGCATGTAGAATTTCGACAGCCGCGCGATCGCCTTGATCAGGTCGGTCGACTTGTCCATCACGATCACCGCCGCGGTGCCGAGGCCCGACCGCACCGCGCGCAGGCTGTCGAAATCCATCAGCACTTCGTCGCAGATGGATTTCGGGATCAGCGGCACCGACGAGCCGCCCGGGATCACCGCGAGCAGATTGTCCCACCCGCCGCGCACGCCGCCCGCATGCTTCTCGATCAGCTCCTTCAGCGGGATGCCGAGCTCTTCTTCGACGTTGCAGGGCTTGTTCACGTGGCCGGAGATGCAGAAGACCTTGGGGCCGGTGTTGTTCTGCCGGCCGATGCTGCTGAACCACGCCGCGCCGCGGCGCAGGATGGTCGGCGCTACCGCGATCGACTCGACGTTGTTGACCGTCGACGGGCAGCCATACAGGCCGACGCCCGCCGGGAAGGGCGGCTTCATGCGCGGCATGCCCTTCTTGCCTTCGAGGCTCTCGATCAGCGCCGTCTCTTCGCCGCAGATATAGGCGCCGGCGCCGCGATGCACGAAGACGTCGTAATCATAGCCCGACCCGCAGGCGTTCTTGCCGATCAACCCGGCCGCATAGGCCTCGTCGATGGCATGCTGCAGCGCCATCGCCTCGTTGTAGAACTCGCCGCGGACGTAGATGTAGGCGGCACAGGCGCCCATCGCGAAGCCCGCGACCAGGCAGCCTTCGACCAGCTTGTGCGGATCGTGCCGCAGGATGTCGCGATCCTTGCAGGTCCCCGGCTCCGACTCGTCGGCATTGACCACGAGATAGCAGGGCCGGTCCGCCTGCTTCGGCATGAACGACCATTTGAGGCCGGTGGGGAACCCGGCGCCGCCGCGCCCGCGCAGGCCCGACTTCTTCATCTCGTCGATGATCGCGTCGCGCCCGCGTTCCAGCAGCCCCTTGGTGCCATCCCAGTCGCCGCGCGCCCGCGCGCCCTTCAGGAAGGGATCGTGCAGCCCGTACAGGTTGGTGAAGATGCGGTCCTGGTCCTGCAGCATTCGCCTCAGGCCTCCGGTGCGAAAGACAGCGTGGTCAGCGTCGTCGGGCCGCCATCGGGTGCGGATCCCTGCCGCCCGGCCATGGAGCCCACCTTCGGGCGCTCGCCGCGGCGCAACGCCTCGATCAGCGTCTTCACCTTCGCGGCGTCCATGTCCTCGAAGAAATCGTCATCCACCTGCAGGATCGGCGCGTTCACGCAGGCGCCGAGGCACTCGACCTCGGTCATGGTGAACATCCCGTCCTCGCTGGTCTCGCCCCAGCCCTTGATGCCGGTGAGTTCGCGGCAGGTCTTCGTCACCTCGTCCGATCCGCGCAGCCAGCACGGCGTGGTCGTGCACACCTGCAGGTGGTACGTCCCGATCGGGTTTGTATTGAACATGAAGTAGAAGGTTGCGACTTCGTAGACGCGGATCGGCGCCATGCCGAGCCGATGGGCGACGGCGTCCATGGCTTTCACCGGGACCCAGGCGGAGCCGGTCTGCCGCTTCATCTGCCGCTGCACGACATAGAGCGACGGGATCACCGCACTCGCCTGCCGGCCGGGCGGATATTTCGCGACGAGCTTGGCGATCTCCGCCTCGCTCTCGGAATCGAGGACGAAGCTCGCGGGCTGCTCGAAGCCCGCATTGCCATGAGAGTCGGGAGAGCCGGCCATGGTCTACCTGTCGATCTCGCCGAACACGACGTCGAGCGATCCGATGATCGCGCAGACATCGGCCAGCATGTGCTTCTTGGCCATCGCGTCCGTCGCCTGCAGGAAGGCGAAGCCGGTCGGCCGGATCTTGCAGCGGTACGGGCGATTGGTTCCATCCGCAACCAGGTACACCCCGAACTCCCCCTTCGGCGTCTCCACCACGGTGTAGGTGGCGCCCTCGGGAACGTGGAATCCTTCAGTGTATAGCTTGAAGTGATGGATCAGCGCCTCCATCGAGCGCTTCATCTCGGAGCGCCGCGGCGGCGTGAACTTGCGGTCCTGCACCTTCACCGGACCCGGCTGCATCTTCGCCAGGCACTGCCGGATGATCTTCACGCTCTCGCGGATCTCGACCAGGCGCACGAGGTATCGATCGTAACAATCACCGTTGCGCCCGATCGGCACCTGGAAATCGACCTCGGCATATTTGTCGTAGGGCTGCGCGCGGCGCAGGTCCCACGGCACGCCCGAGGCGCGCAGCGGCGGCCCGCTGAAGCCCCAGGCCAGCGCCTGTTCCGCGTTGAACACGCCGATATCGACCGTGCGCTGCTTCCAGATCCGGTTCGCGGTCAGCAGGCCTTCCAGATCGTCGACGAACTTCGGGAACGTCTCCGCCCAGGCGGCGATCCGATCGGTCAGACCCGCCGGCAGGTCGCGCGAGACGCCGCCCGGCCGGAAGTAGTTCGCATGCAGCCGCGCACCCGACGCGGCCTCATAGAACTCCATCAGCTTCTCACGCTCCTCGAATCCCCAGAGGGAGGGCGTGATGGCACCGACGTCCAGCGCATAGGTCGTGATGTTCAGCAGGTGGTTCAGCACCCGCGTGATCTCGGCGAACAGCACGCGAATCCATTGCGCGCGTTCGGGCGCCTCGATGCCCAGCAGCTTCTCGACCGCGAGCGCCCAGGCATGTTCCTCGCACATCGGCGAGACGTAATCGAGCCGGTCGAAATACGGCGTCACCTGCGTGTAGGTGCGATACTCGATCAGCTTCTCGGTGCCACGATGCAGAAGGCCGATATGCGGATCGGCCCGCTCCACCACCTCTCCATCCAGTTCCAGGATCAGCCGCAGCACGCCATGCGCGGCCGGATGCTGCGGGCCGAAATTGATCGAGTGGCTGTCGATCTCCACCACCTTCGCGGCGGTGGGAACCGGTTCGACCGCTTGCGCTTCGCTCATGCCCTACCCTTTCGCCGGCGTGGCGCGCTGCTGCGCGACCCGTTCGGCGTGCACCTTCTCGTCGCCGGGGAGCGTGGTGATGCCCTCCCAGGGCGAGAGGAAATCGAACTGCCGCCAATCCTGCGTCAGCTTCACCGGCTCGTAGATCACCGCCTTGCGGTCCTCGTCGTAGCGGACCTCGACATAGCCGGTCAGCGGGAAATCCTTGCGCAGCGGATGCCCCTCGAACCCGTAATCAGTCAGGATGCGCCGCAGGTCCGGCTGGCCCGAGAAGACGATCCCGTACAGGTCCCAGGCTTCGCGCTCCCACCATGTGGCGGCCGGCCAGACCTCGTGCACGGAGGCGACCGGCGTCGCCGCATCGGTCGCGACGATCACCCGCACGCGCTGGTTCAGCGAGACGGACAGCAGGTTGTAGACCACGTCGAAGCGCAGCTCGCGCTCCGGCCAATCCACCCCGCACAGATCCATCACCTGCTCGAAGGCGAAGCGCGGGTCGTCGCGCAAGGTCACCATCAGATCGGGCAACGCATCGCGATCGGCGGTCGCCACCACCTCGCCCAGCGCGACCGTGCAGGCATGGACGCCCGGCAGGGCCGCGATCGCATCGGCCAGCACCTGCTCGCGAGTCGGCGGCGGCGGCGGCGGGGCCTCGGCCGCCTCGGTCGTCTGCTCAGCCACGCAGGATGCTCCCCGTGCGACGGATCTTCTTCTGCAACTGCATGATCCCGTACACCAGCGCCTCGGCCGTCGGCGGACAGCCGGGCACGTACACGTCCACCGGCACAACACGGTCGCAGCCGCGCACCACCGAATAGGAAAAATGGTAGTAGCCGCCGCCATTGGCGCAGCTGCCCATGCTGATCACCCAGCGCGGCTCCGGCATCTGGTCGTAGACCTTGCGCAACGCCGGCGCCATCTTGTTGGTCAGCG
>ERZ778029.288-NODE-288-length-112132-cov-53.342684_pt1 | contig 112132 bp, 107 predicted proteins | sample MGYA00375759_ERZ778029 | MGnify/ENA primary metagenome ERZ778029 (study PRJEB29350, sample SAMN05389819) | bioreactor metagenome | isolation source: Ammonium sulfate bioreactor | place: South Africa: University of Cape Town | collected 2014-04-04 ...
CCGACCGTCCCGGCCAGGACCGACACGACCGGCTTTTTCAGGAGCGTCCTAGCCACGGCCCGCGCCGGGCACGACGAGGACGGGGCGGCCGCCGGTCGCGATGAGCCCGTGCGACACCGAGCGGCGCAGGAGCCGGTCGAGCACGGAGCCGACGCCCTCACCCCGCGTCCCGACGACGATCATGAGCGCGTCCTCCTCCCCGGCGACGGTCTCCAGCAGGGTGACGGGGTCGCCGTGCCAGGCGTGGTGGCTCCAGGCCACGTCCCGGCCGGCGAGGGCGGCGCGGACCCGGCCGTGCTCGGCGGCCAGCGCGCGCCGGCCCTGCTGCTCCCAGTCGGCGGCGTCGGGGTCCGCGGGGTAGTCGGCGAGGTCGATGGCGTGCACGACGTGCAGGTGGGCGTGCAACCGCGCCGCGAGGTCGGTCGCGACCTCCAGCGCCCGCTCGCCGGCGGGATCACCGGAGTGCCCGAGCACGATGGCGGCCGAACCGGAGGCGCCGGAGGTCATCCGGATCCGCCGGTCACCCTCCCCGGGCATGCTCAGCTCTCCTCGGGTTCCAGGGTGATGGCGCCCGCCGGGCACTCCGCCACGCAGATGCCGCAGCCCTTGCAGTAGTCGTAGTCGATCGTGAACCGCAGGCCCGGTCCGAGCTTGGTGATGGCGTTGTCCGGGCACATCCCGTAGCAGTTGTCGCACTCGAAGCAGGTGCCGCAGGACAGGCAGCGGCGCGCCTCGAACAGCGCCGTGTCCGCGTCGAGCCCGCCCTCGATCTCGTCGAAGGTGCTGACGCGGCGCGCGAGGTCCAGCCGCGGCCGCACGCTCGCGGGCGCGTCGCTGTAGTAGACGGTGTTGAGCAGGTCGAACGTCGCGGGCGGCGGCAGCGGCGGGGTCTTCAGGGGTACCCCGCGCAGGTAGGCGTCGATGCGGGCGGCGGCCTGCGCACCGTTCCCGATCGCGGTGGTCACGGTGCGTTCGCCCGCCACCGCGTCGCCGCCGGCGAAGACGCCGGGCCGCGCGGTGGCGAAGTCCGGGCCGGTGCGCACCAGCCCGGCCTCGTCGAGCATCCCCGGCACCCCGGTCAACGCCGAGGAGTCGACGTCCTGGCCCAGCGCCAGCACGAGCGTGTCGGCGGCGAGGTCCTCGAACTCCCCCGTGGGCTGCGGGAACCCGCGTTCGTCGAGCTCCATCCGCTCGACGGTGATCGTCTCCGCGTCCGCGTGCGCGACGGTCGAGAGCCAGCGCACCGTCACCCCCTCCTCGACGGCCTGGGCGAGCTCGGCGTCGTGGGCGGGCATCCGGTCGTGGGTGCGCCGGTAGACCACCAGGGGATCGGTGGCGCCGAGACGCCGGGCGCTGCGGGCGGCGTCGAGCGCGGTGTCGCCGCCGCCGTAGACCACGACGCGGCGGCCGAGCGCGGGCGGCTGCCCGGCGGCGACGTCGTGCAGCAGGGCGACGGCGTCGAGGATCCGGGCGCCGTCGCCGGCCGGGATGGCGGTGCGGTGTCCGAGCTGCGCCCCGACCGCGAGGTACACGGCGTCGAACTCCCGGGCCGCGGCCTCGACGTCGTCGACGGTGGTCCCCGTCTCCAGGGTCACGCCGAGCGCGAGGATCCGGGTGATCTCGGCGTCGATGACGTCGCGGGGCAGGCGGTAGGCCGGGATGCCGTAGCGCATCATGCCACCGGGTTGCGGCTGCGCGTCGCGGACCGTGACGGCGTGCCCGAGCCGGGCGAGGTGGTGGGCCGCCGACAGCCCGGACGGGCCGGCGCCGACGACGAGCACCCGCCGGCCGGTCGCGGTCGCGACGGGGTCCGGGGTCCAGCCGGCCCGCACGGCCTCGTCGCCGAGGAAGCGCTCGACGGAGTGGATGCCGACCTCGGTGTCGAGCTCGCCGCGGTTGCAGGCGCTCTCGCACGGGTGGTAGCAGACCCGTCCGGTGACGGCGGGGAACGGGTTGGCCCTCATGATCGTGCGCCACGCGGCCTCGTACCCGCCGTCCTCGGCGTCGTAGAGCCAGCGCTGGATCTGCTCCCCCGCCGGGCAGGCGGCGCTGCAGGGCGGGGTCCGGTCGAGGTAGACGGGCCGCTCGGTGCGCCAGGTGCCCGTGTGGTTGGCCAGGCTCGACCCGACGTCCAGCGTGATCGCGAACGGCTCGTCCATCAGTGCTCCTCCATCAGGCCGTAGCGGCGGACGTTGCGGTCGGCGAGGGTCTGGATGCCCGCCACCAGGTCGGGGCGGCCCGGGTCGCCGAACAGGTGCGCGTAGCGGCCCTGCGGCTCCAGGTACTCCCGCACCGGACGCCGCTCGCGCAGCATCGACACGGCCGTGACCTCGCCGAACTCCGCCTCGAAGACCGGGAACAGCGCGGTGTCGCGGGCGAGGCGGGCCAGCCGGATGGTGTCGCGCGACGCGCTTCCCCAGCCGAGCGGGCACGGCACGAGCACGTGCAGGTAGCGGGGGCCGTGGATGCCCATCGCGCGCGTCACCTTGGCCTCCAGGTCGCGCAGGTCGGCCACGGTCGCCGTGGCGACGTAGGGGATCTCGTGGGCCATCGCCAGCCGCGGCAGGTCCTTGCCCTGTCCGAAGGGGGCACCCGGCGCCGGCCCGACGGCCGGGGTGGTCGTGGTGGCGGCGGCGGGCGGGGTCGCCCCCGAGCGCTGCACGCCGGTGTTCATGTAGGCCTCGTTGTCGTAGCAGACGAACAGCACGTCGTCGCCGCGCTCGAACATGCCCGACAGCGCGCCGAACCCGATGTCGACGGTGCCGCCGTCCCCGGCCTGGGCCACCACGCGGACGTCGTCGCGACCCTGCGCGTGCAGGGCCGCGGCCACGCCGGTGGCCACGGCGGGCGCGTTGCCGAACAGCGAGTGCAGCCACGGCAGGCGCCAGGCCGTCTCGGGGTAGGGCGTGGAGAAGACCTCCAGGCAGCCGGTCGCGTTGACCACGACGACCTGGCCGCCGGTGGCCCGCATCGCGGCGTCGAGCACGTAGCGCGCGCCCAGCGCCTCGCCGCAGCCCTGGCAGGCGCGGTGGCCCGACGTCAGGGAGTTGAACCGGTGCTCGTCGGCCTGCACGGAGCGGTCGGCCGGATCGAGCAGCCGGTTGCCGACGACGTGGGTGCCGGTCTGGAAGAACCGGATCGGTTGTGCGGCCACGGTCACCGCCTCCCCGCCGCGCGGGCGAGCTCGCGGTCGACCCGGGCGTCGTCGAGGTCGAGGAAGCTCAGCGGCTCCAGCTCGTCGCGCTCGGCGCGCAGGAGCATCTCCCCCAGCGACCGGCGCGTGATCGCCCGGCCACCCAGTCCCGCGACGACGGTGTACACCGGCACCGCCACTCCGGTCAGGGCCGCGCGGACGTCGGCGGCGAGGATGCCGCCGGTTCCGGGGGCCAGCGCCCGGTCGATCACCACCACCCGCGTCGCGGTGCGCAGCGCGGCGCGGACCTGAGCGAACGGGAACGGCCGGTAGGAGGTGATGCCGAGGACGCCGACCCGGTCGCCCCCGCGGCGCAGCTCGTCGACGGTGTCCTCGATCGTGCCGAGCACCGAGCCCAGCGCCACGACGACGGTGGTGGCGTCGTCGCAGCGGTAGGGGTGCAGCAGCCCGCCGGAGTCGCGCCCGAACGTCTCCGCGAACTCCTCCGCCACGCGCGGGATCAGCTCCAACGCCCGCAGGTGGGCGGTGTGGGCGAGGTAGCGGACCTCGGTGAAGGCGTCGGGCCCGACCATCGCGCCGATCGACACCGGGTCGTCGGGGTCGAGCACCTGGCGGGGCCGGAAGTCGGGCAGGAACGCCGCCACCCGCTCCCGGTCGGGCACGTCGACCGCCTCGAAGGAGTGGGTGAGCACGAAGCCGTCGAGGCAGACCATCACCGGCAGCGAGAGCTCCTCGGCCAGCCGGAACGCCTGCACGTGCAGGTCCGCGGCCTCCTGGACGGTCTCGGCGTAGAGCTGGATCCAGCCGGCGTCGCGCTGGCTCATGGCGTCGCTGTGGTCGTTCCAGATGTTGATCGGGGCACCGATGGCGCGGTTGGCCACCGTCATGACGATCGGCAGCCCCAGCCCGGCGGCGTTGTGCACCGCCTCGGCCATGAACAGCAGGCCCTGGCTCGCGGTGGCGGTGTAGGCGCGCGACCCCGTGGCCGACGCGCCGATCGTCACCGACATCGCGGCGAACTCCGACTCGACGTTCACGAACCGGCACGTCCCGAGCGCGCCGTCGCGGACCAGAGTGGCGAGCTGCTCGACGATGTGGGTCTGTGGCGAGATCGGGTACGCCGAGATCACCCCGGGCCGGCAGGCCGCCACCGCCTCCGCGACCGCGCGGGATCCCTCGATCTGCCTCAGCATGCGGCCCGGCTCCTCGTCTCGACGTCGAACGCGGCCTTCGCGGCGGCGGCGTTGCCCGCCGCGACCGCCCCGGTGAACTGCTCGTGCACGGCGGCGGAGATGCTCGGGAGCGAGACCTGGCCGGTGAGGGCGGCGAAGGCCCCCAGCAGCGCGACACCGGGCATCGGGCGGCCGAGGTGCTCGACGGCGATCCGCGACGCCGGCACGATCGCGACGTGTCCCGGCAGGAGGCGGTCGACGACGCTGGTGATGCCGAGCTCCGCGGCGGTGCGCGTGGAGTTGACCAGCAGGAACCCGTCCGGTCGCAGCCCGGCGAACACGTCGACCTGGTGCAGCAGGGTCGCGTCCTGCACGATCAGCGCGTCGGGCGCCATCACCGGTTCGCGCAGCCGGATCGGGCCGTCGGCCAGCCGGCAGAAGGCCACCACCGGCGCGCCCGTGCGTTCGGAGCCGAAGCTCGGGAACGCCTGGGCCCGCCGGCCGTCCCGGAACCCGGCCATCGACAGCAGCGCCGCGGTGGTGACCACACCCTGGCCACCGCGGCCGTGCACCCGCACCTCGAACATGGACCGACGCTAGGTCGCCCGGAGCCGGCACCGACAGGGCCGAGCGACGCGCCGCGAGGGTCCGGTGGGCCCTGTCTCCTGGGCCGGAACCGGGTCGGGCGCCGCGGTGATCAGCACGACGGCGGCGACGATCGCGCCCGCGTCGCCAGCGGCGAGAGCCGTCCCGTGCGGCGCGCCCACAGGTCCAGCCCGACCAGGGCGAGCGCATGGACCACGATCGGCATGCTCACCACCGCGGCCACGACGCCGCGCGCGGCCAGGGTGCCCCCGACGGTGTCCTCGCCGAGGGCCCCGACGAACGTGATCACGAGGACGACGGCCGGCAGTCCCCACGTGGCGGGGACACCGCTGAACATCCCGAAGTCGGCCGATCGGGGCAGGGGCCGGCCGCCCGCCCACGCCGCTACGACGGCGACGCCGAGGTACGCCACCGGGCTGACCGCGACGAGCCACCACCGCCACCCCACACGCCACCGCACCACCCGGCGCAGCAGGTCGACGACGCCGCGGCGACCGGCCGTCGCGGCGATGACCACGACCGCGGCCACGGCCGGCCCGAGCAGCGCCGGGACGTGGGTGGGCCATCCCCGGCCCGCCTCCACGACCTGGTGGCCCAGCGCCAGGGGCACCACCCACGCCCAGCTCAGTGCGTACGCCAGCAGCACGAAGGCGACCAGCGCACGCGCCCCGACCGCGCGTGCGGTCGGGGCGCCCGGGCCAGTGGTCAGAGCATCCACCGGTGCCGGTTGACGAACGGGATGTGCGCCCAGGCCCGGCCGAGGCCCCACGTGGTGCCGGCGAAGGTGGCGGCGATCACCACGAGGGCGATCGCGTACATCACGTGGTAGTCCAGGAACGGGTTCGACGAGCCGCTGGCGGCACCCGTCGCGGTCAGCGTGGCGGGCGGGAACTCGGCGAGCCACATCATGGCCATCATCGCGACGCCGGCGACCGCCGACACCCGCAGGGCGACCCCCGCCAGCACGGCGAGGCCGACACCGAGCAGGCCCACCATGAACAGCCAGTCGGCCCAGGCCGCACCGGCGATGGAGTGGAAGAAGCCCTGCAGCGGCCCGACGTCGACCGAGGACAGGAATCCCTTCGTGGGCGACCCGCCGTTGATCCAGGCGCGCGGGGCGGGGGTGGCGAACCCGAACCCGAACGTCTTGTCGAGGAAGGCCCAGAGGAACACGAAACCCGTGGCGATCCGCAACGTCGCGAGGCTTCGCATCGCGGCGGCCGTCGAGAGCGGGGTGCTCCTGGCGGTGGTCTGGCTGGTGGTCTGGTCGACGCTCATCTCATCGCTCTCCTCGGACGGATTGACTTACCTGCGCACCGTCCCGCTCCGGGGCGGCCGGCACCCGTGCGCAACAGCCCGCTTCCGGCGGGCCGATGGTCCCGGGTTCGGCACCGCGTCAACCGAGCAGGAAGACCGGGTGGTCTGCGGGGTCGGGCGGGCCCCTCCGCGATGCAGGCGTCGCAGTCGTCCTCCATGACGAAGTACCGCTGCAGCGGCGCGCAGTAGACGAGGCGGCCCACCGGCAGCTCGCGCGGGTCGGTGGCGAGCGTCGTCGGGTCCGCGTACGTACCCGTCCCGCCCGCGGTGGGGTGCCGGCCGTTGGGGTGGGCGATCTCATTGCTGCCGGGCGGGGTGTTGTCCAAGCCGGCGTAGAAGGTCACGATCGTCGTGACCACCGCTGACGCCGTGGGCGGGGCACCGGGCGGGGAGACGGGAGCGGACACGGGCGGGGGTCCGGCGACCGGCGGGGCCGCGGCGCCGGAACAGGCGGCCGTCCCCGACAGGAGGACGGCCGCCCAGCGCGGTCCGCCAGGTCGAGGTCACGTCGGCCCCCCCCGGACACGGTGACCGGGGCGTCGGCCGCCCTCGGTGCGGCACCGAACGCGCCGATCCGGGGATCTTCTGCCAGCCCAGCCGTGCCCCCGACACCGCCGAGGCGACGGACTGGATGAGCACCGCGTACATGAGCTGGCGGTAGATCACCTGCTGCAGCGGCAGCAGCACGAGAGCCCGCAGCGGCTCCCCCTCCGGGCGGAACGCGACGATCCCGGCGGCCAGCTGGAGGCTCAGCACCCCGCCCCAGATCGCCGCCGTCGTGACCGGGTCGAGGAACATCAGCCCGTAGGCCAGGTGCACGTCGACCATCGGTGCGAGCAGCGGCAGGAGGATCTGGAACACCGCGGTGGGCAGCAGCGCGGCCCGCCCGACGTGCCCGGAGCGCTCGCGCTCGACCATCGCCCCCGTGTGGGCCCGGAGATTCGAACGGACCCTCGGGCAGGGGCCACCGGTCCCCTTCGGTGGTCACCTCAGCAGGTCGGCCATCCGGACGCCGTGCTCGGGCAGCAGGGACGCCCGGACGGGCCCGTCCTCGCCGGGGACGACCGCGACCGGGCACCGGGCCAGCCCGGCCACGAGGCGCGTCGGAGAGGGCAGCAGCCGGTCCAGCAGGACGCCGCGCGCGGAGCGGCCCATCACCAGCAGCCGGGCGTCGGTGGCGAGGCGGGTGAGGTGGGCCTCGCACCGCTCGTCCGCGACGTCGGTGCGCACCGTGACGTCGGGGAAGGCGGCGACGGCCAGGCCCAGTCGGTCGTCGAGCCCGTCCAGCGGGTCCGACCGGCCGTGGCGCACGTGCACCGCGAGCAGATCCGACCCGCTCCGCTCGGCCTCGGCGAAGGCGAAGGCGACCGCGGTGTCGGAGGTGGAGGGACCCACGGCCAGCAGTACGGGGCCGGTGTCCCGGCCGGCCCATCCGGCCGGGACGACCACGAGAGGACACGTCACCGACCTCAGCAGCCCCGGCACGGCCGGGGAACCGCCGGGCACGACGAGCACCGCCGCGTCGGCCGCCGCGATACGCGCAGCGCGGTCGTCACCCTCGTCGCTGAGCACCGGCGTGACGACGATCCGTGGCGCCGCCCGCCGGGAGCGGGTCAGGGCCGCCCGCAGCCACGTGCGCCGCTGGGCGGGTGAGCCCGTGGCCGGCACCACGATCCGCAGCGGGGCCCGGCGCCGGCTCGCCGCACGGGCGGCCCAGCGCACGGCGGGCACACACGGATCGGGCGGGGCCAGCACCACGGTGACGACGTCGACGGTCACGAGATGTCCGCCCGTCGCGCGCGCACCTCCGCACCGGTCAGCTCGCCCCGCGCGACGCAGCGCAGCACGTCACGCCGGCTCACGATGCCGACGAGGACACCGTCGTCCACGATCGGGACCGAGCGGACGTCGCTGTCGAGCATGAGCGACACCACGTCCGCCACGTCGTCCTCGGGCCGCATGAGCAGCGGGACCGGCGTCATCACCGTGGCCACCACCGGTTCGACGCCCTCGCCGGAGGTCCAGCCCTCGGGCAGCACCCGGCCCCGGATCAGGTCAGCCTCGGTGGCGATGCCGAGCACGTGCCGCTCCTGGTCGACCACCGGGGCGGCGGTGAACCCGTGCGCCACGAGCAGTGCCGCCGCGGCCGGGACCGGTGTGGCGGGATGCAGGATGATCACCGGGCTGGTCATGATGTCGGCGGCCTTCATCGGGCTGCTCCTCTCCGGGCGTGCCCGGCACGGACGCCGGGCCCGTCGCCAGCGTCACGCTGCAGGACCGGACGGACCAGGGTCCAACGGCCCGGCCGGCTGCACCGTTCAGTCGGCACCGCACGCGTCCAGGCACCTCGGTTCCCCCACCGTGGTGGCGAGTCCGCGGAACCTGTCCCGCAGCGAGGTCAGCAGGTCCGGTCGCAGCCGTGCCACCGCGTCGGCACCGTCGTCGTGGGACGTGTCCTCGCACAGACAGGGGTGCAGGACCGCGTCGTACCCCCAGCAGCTGTCACAGACCACGCTGGCCTCCCGAGCAGATGGACACCGGCCGGGCACCCCCGCCACCACGTCGGGGCGGCCCGGCCGTGCGTCGTGCGGCTCCCGCCGGACGTGTCGAGGCTGCCGCACCACACCCGTCCGCTGACGCGGTCGCAAGACCCCCACCCGCAGGTCGAAGGACAGTTGGGCCCACCCACATCGGCGCGGTCGGAGCTCCGCAGAGCCCCATGGCCCTCCCGAGACCGGTCGGACGTACCTGGCCCCCGGTCGGTGCCGCGGCCAGGCTCGACAGCCCGACCGTCCGGCAGAAGCCGGGACGGCCCGACGGAAGGACCCGCCATGGTCACCCGACCCGGCCTCGACAGCATCGGCCTCGGCGCCGGCAAGAAGGCCCGGCTGCACCGCATCCTCCACGAGCACGGGCTGCGCAACGGCACCGCGCTCTTCCTGCCCTACGACCAGGGGCTCGAGCACGGGCCCCGCGACTTCACCGCCAACCCGGTGGCGGGCGATCCCCGCTACATCATCCGACTGGCGGTGGACGGCGGGTTCAACGGCATCGTCGTGCAGATCGGGCTGGCCGAGAAGTTCGCCGGTGAGTTCGCCGGCGAGGTGCCACTCGTGCTGAAGCTCAACGGCAAGACCGAGATCCCGTCCGACGCCGAGGCGCTCTCCCCCCTGCACGCGAGCGTCGAGGACGCGGTCCGCCTCGGCGCCGACGCTGTCGGCTACACCCTCTATGTCGGCTCCCCCGCCCAGGCCGCCGACTTCGCGCAGTACCGGCAGGTCCGCGCGGACGCCCAGCGGCTCGGGATGCCGCTGATCGTGTGGGCCTACCCACGCGGCGCGGCCGTCGTGGCCAAGGGCGGGACCGACTCCTTCTACGCCGTGGACTACGCGGCCCGGGTCGCGAGCGAGCTCGGCGCCGACGTTGTCAAGGTCAACTTCCCGCACCCGGAGAAGCGCACGGGCGTCCCCGCCGCCTACGACGTGGACGTCACCAGCCAGGACGCGATCGACCGCGTGGTCCGGTCGGCCAACCACACACTGCTGCTGGTGTCCGGCGGCAGCCGCGCCGGCGACGACGCGATGCTGGAGAAGGCCCGGGAGTCGATGGACGCCGGCGCCACGGGTCTCATCTGGGGCCGCAACGTGTGGCAGCGCGGGCGTGACGAGTCGCTGCGCTTCGTCGAGCGCATCCGGGAGATCCTCGCGAAGTACCCCACGGGGCCGGGATCCTGAGGACCTTCGGCCCCGCACCGGGGCCCTCCGCCCGTGCCGGTCCGCCCGCCGCCGGGCCGACGCTGGGCCCCGGTGATCCGGATGCCGGATCCGGACGGCACGACGAGGCGGGCGACATGACGGTGAATGACGGAACCGGGCACGACGGAACCGGGCCGGGCGGGCGGACCGGCGGACGGATCGTCGTCGGGGTCGACGACTCGGCGGGCGCCCGCGCCGCCGTGGCCTTCGGCCTGCGCGAGGCGGCCCGGCGCGGCGCGCGGGTCGAGGCCGTCGTCTCGTTCCTGATCCCGCCCTACTGGCCCGGCCCGTACGGACTGCCCGCGGCGGTGCCGCCCACGCCGCTCGACGACATCCGGGCGATGGCGTGCGACGTCGCGACCCGCGTCGTCGACGAGGTGCGCGCCGGCCTCGCCGGCGAGCTCGCGCCGGTGCCCGAGGTGGCGGTCCGCGCGATCGGGGGCCATCCGGCCGTGGTGCTGGTGGACCTCGCCGACGGCGCCGACATGCTCGTCGTCGGCAGCCGCGGCCACGGTGCGGCCGTGGGCATGCTCATCGGCTCGGTGAGCCTGCACTGTGTCCTGCACGCCCGCTGCCCGGTCACGATCGTGCACCCGCACGGCGAGCCGGCCGACCTCCGCGAGGCCGCGGCCCGCGCCGCCTCCCCCGTGGAGCACTGAGGGCGGCGGCGTCGACGTCAGGCCTTGATCGCGATCTTCGTGGGCTCGGACCTCTCCGGCTGGGCGGGGATCGGGACCCTGACCTCGAGAATGCCGTCCTTGTAGCTGGCCGAGATGTCCTTCTCCAGTACCCCCTCCGGCAGCGGCAGCGTGCGGGTCATGCTGCCGTAGCGCATCTCGTGACGGGTGTAGCCCTTGTCCTCGGACTTCTCGTCGACGCGGCGCTCGGCCTTGATCCGCAGCACCCCCTCGGCCACCGTCAGCTCCACGTCCTTCGCCGGGTCGATACCCGGCATCTCGGCCCGGATCACCTCGGTGTCACCGTCCCGGAACTCGTCCACCCGGATCAGGTCCTCACCGGGCCAGTCCCAGCCCAGGCCGAACGGCCGCCGCATCGGCAGCGACCGCAACCACTCCTCGAACACGCCGTCCATCATCGGGAAACGACGGGCGACATCGGCACCGCGATCGCGGCGGCTCAACGTACTCATCAGTCATGTCCTCCTCGTCACTGCATCAACCAACGGACACCCCCGAGACTCCCCTCCACCACCGCCCGGGCACCCGGGCCGAAGGTCCCCAGAAGCGCCGCCCTCGGTCTCCTCCCGGTGGCGGTCGGAGGGGTGGACCGTCGGCTCGACCCACGAGGAGGACACATGCCGAGGTCCCCGCACCGCGCCGGTCGGATCGCCCTCACCGCTCTGGTGACGCTCGCCGCGGCGGGGCTGGCCGTGCAGCAGGTGGGTCCGGACACGGCCGGGGCGCTGCAGCTGCTCCGGGGTTCGGGCGTGGACGCCGTCCGCACCGTGGCGGCGGCGGTGCTCAGCGCCGCGTCACTGCTGGTGTACGGCGAGCTGCACCGCAGGCTGCTCGTCGTCGCGGGTGCGGACCTGCCGGGCCGGACGGTGCAGGCGGTCACCGTCGCGGGCAACGCCGTGTCACTGACCGTGCCGACCGTCGGGACCGCCGCCGGGCCGGCGTACGCGGTGCGCGCGCTATGCCGGCGCGGGGTGCCGACGGCGGCGGCGGTGTGGTCGGTCGGGGCCGCCGCCGTGGTCACGTCGGTCGTGCTGGTCGTCCTGGCGCCCCTCGGGATCGCCGCGGGCGGCCTGCTGCCCGTCGCGGCCGGGATCGGGGCTTCGACGCTGCTGGCCGTTCTGGCGGTCGGGGTGGCCGCGCTGCTGCGGCCGCGGGGCGGCCCGCACCCGGTCGGCCCGACGCGGACGGGGACGCTCGGGGGCCGCGCACGTGACCTGGTCGCACGCAGCTCCGTCTGGGCCGCCGCCCACCGTCCCTCCCCCCGCACGACGGCCGTCCTGCTGGTGCTGGCCGCCCTGACCTGGGTGCTGGACCTCGCGTGCCTCGCGGCGTGCGTCGGCGCCACGCGAGCCCCGTTCACCGCCGGTGCGGTCGCGGTGGGCTACCTGGCCGTGCAGGCGAGCATCGCCATCCGGCTGACCCCGGGAGGAGCCGGGCTGGCCGAGGCGGGCCTGCTCGCGGCCCTGGTCACGGCCGGTACGCCGGCCGGGGCGGCCGCCGTCGCGGTGGCCCTCTACCGCGGGGTCTCCTGGCTGGTGCCTGCCGCTGTGGGGTGGGTCGTGGTCCTGCTGCTCACCGCGCGCGGTGTCCCCGGCGCGGACAGCGGAACCCGGCGGTGACGACACGCCGGCACCGCCGGGGCCGAACGACCCTGGCGATCTCGGTGGATCCGGCGCGACGCTGGCCGTCCGACGTGAGCAGAGGAGACGACATGGACGCGCGGCAGGGAGACCGGATCGCCATCGAGACCGCCCACGTGGACTCGGGGCGCAGGACCGGGGAGGTGCTCGACGTGCTCGGCGACGGCGCGGCCCGTCGCTACCGGGTCCGGTGGCAGGACGGACACGAGTCGATCTACTTCCCCGGCCCCGATGCACGGCTGGTGACGGACGGCTGACGCCGTCGTCGGCGCGGGCGCGGGCTCAACCCTCGGCCATGCCGAGCAGGACCGCGAACACGTCCCGCTGGGACACCAGCCCCACGATGTCGTCGTCGCGGCGCACCGGCAGGTGCCGGACACCGGCCTCGTACATCCGCCGCCCCGCGGCCATGATCGTGTCGCTGGCGTCGACGGTGACGAGGTCGGTGGTCATCGCGTCGCCGGCCTGGCCGGACGCGAGGTCGCCACCGGAGACGATCACGGTGACGATGTCGCGTTCGGAGAGCAGACCCGTCGGTCCGCCGGGCGACCGCACCAGGACGGCCCCGATGTCGCCCGCGACGAGTTCCTCGGCCACGGACATCAGCGAGTCCTCCGGATCGACGGCCGCGGGATCACCGACCATGATCGAACGCACGGGATCGGTGGGTGTGAGACGGCCGGCTGTGGTGGTCATTGCTGCTCCTCGGTGTGACGTCGTCGCTGGGCACGCACCTCCTACGCCTCCCTGAACAGCCCGATCGGGTTGCCGTCCGGGTCGGAGAACATCGCCATCTCACCCACCTCACCGACCGGTGTCGGGCCCATGATGCGGTGCCCGCCGAGTTCCTCGGCGCGGGCGAGCGACTTCTCCACGTCGTCCACTCCGACGTAGACGGTCACCCACGGCGGCACACCGGGCGGGGTCTGCATGATCCCCCCGCCGATGCCGACGTCGGAACCTGTGGCCACCACGCCGTAGCCGTGGCTGTCGGTCTGCACCGACCACCCGAAGAGGCTGCTGTAGAAGCTGCGCGAACGTTCGGCGACCGCGCCGCCGATCTCGAAGTGCACGACCGGGTTGCCCATCATGTGACCTCCTGAGACGGGTTCACGGCGCGCCACGGCGCGCCGCCCTCACCGGAGAGGATGCTCGCGGGCCCGGTCTGCCGGCAGGGGCCGCTCGACCTCATTCCGGACCCCCGAAGGGCCCCTCCGGTGCCGTCACGGACGTCCGCCACCGGGCCCGCCACCGTCGTCTCCGTCGACGATCGCCGCGGCCAGCCGTAGCGCCGAGCGGAACGGCTCCTCGTCCAGGGAACCGCCGGCGTCGATCGCGGCGGACATCTGTTGCGCCAGCGCGTCGAGGAGTGCGGCCAGCGGAACGGCGATCGCCGGGCGGAGCGCCGCAACCGGGTGCGAGGGGTGTGGAGCGACCGCCTCGCCGACGAGATCGACGCCCCGGTCGACGACGATCGACGCCGGATCGGGGGGAGCAGTGGGCCGACCGGGGAACGCGGCCAGGTCCTTCATGCTCGTCGGGCGGTCGAGCCGCTCGGCGGCGCCAGCTTCCGGGTCCGGATCGGACCACCGCCACGGCCCCCGGGCCGCACCCCGCGCGGTCCTCCGGAGCACCTCGGCTGCGCGGTGCAGGTGCGCGTCGGCACGTCGGGGATCGGTCACGGGATCAGTCATCGGTGTTCGCTCCTGGACCGGTGCTCGGGACGGGGTGTCGGACGCGCCCGGCCGTCCTCTCGGTGCGCCGGGCGCGGGTGGAGGTCCCGAGCATGTTCGCCGGCGCGGCAGGCGGGCAGGTCCACGGGTCATCGGCGACCCGTCCGTTGGACCCGTTCGCACCACCCCGTCCGGCACTGGCCGCCCCGCCGCCGAGCGACCAGGGTCGGCGGAACACCGCCGCCACCTCCCCGTCGCGATCGTCGCCGCCGCCCTGGCCACCCAGGGCTTCGGTGTCCTCACCACCATCGACGTCGAGGCAGCCCGAGCACCCGCAGCCCGAACAGCGGGTTCGGCACCGGCAGCGCGCCCGCCCCCAGTGCGGCCCCGGCCGCCATCAGCGCACCGGTGGTGCCGAGACGACGCAGCCGGCGCAGGGCGTGCACGTCGGTCACCGGGACGGTCATCGGCCCGAGGTACCCGTCAGCACGTCGTTCCTGCACCCACGGGTTCCCGGCCGCCGGCCGGTCGCCATGGGCGGCGGGCCGATCGGCCCTGCCTCCTGCCGCACTTGGACTCCTGTCCCGATGCCCGACCGCCCACGACGATGGAATCCCGGACCAGCAGAAGGAGCCACCCGCATGAGCACCTCCGCCACTCCCGCCTCCAGCCCGAAGGGCGCCCCCCACAAGGCGACCTCCCACAGGGATGCGCCCGCCAAGGACGCCACCCCGGCGGCACCCCCGCAGGCCTCTGAGGGCACGACCGCCGCGGACACCGTGCGGCTGCGCGGCGACGCACTGGTCGCGCGGATCAGGGAACTGATCCACGAGAGCACCGTCCGGCGCATCGTCGTCAAGAACGACGAGGGCCACACGGTACTGGAGATCCCCGTGGCGGCGGGCGTCGTCGCCGCCGTCGCGGCCCCGATCGTGACGGCCGTGAGCGCGATCGCCGCCCTCGCCAACGACTGGAAGATCGAGGTCTACCGCAAGGAGCAGTAAGGACCAGCCGGGCGACACGGTCCTGGCCGGCTCCCGCCGACCCCTGGCCGGGCACGAGGGCCGGGGGTCGGCCCGTGCCGGAACGACGAGAAGAACCCGAGGTGACCACGGCGAAGATCCCGCGCTGGGCCGACGCCGACGACACACCGGGGCACGTCGAGGAGCGGTTGCGGTACGTCCGGGAACACGGCGGTTCCGCGCTCCCGCACGGGCACGCTGGTCGCCAGCTACAACGGGGGTATGGGGCTCGTCGCGGCCGCGGGCGGTGTCACCGTCACCGTGACCGGTGGCCGGATGCAACGGGCGCCGGTGTTCGAGTTCGACGACGCCCGGGCCGCCCGCGAGTTCGGCCGCTGGGTCGACACGACAACGGCGCCCACTCCCACGTGAGGGGGCCACCGTTGTCGACGTCCTCGAGCACCTTGCCGCAGGCTGCGCCTGCCCAGACGTGCCGATCACCGCGGCTACAGCACGGTGGACGCGGTCAGGCTGTAGCTGTACCTCGCAGCTGCACGAAGCCGAAAGCCCGGTCCGATGATCTCGGTGGGCTTTGACCTGCGTGGGCGATAGTGGGATCGAACCGGTGACCTCTCAGGTGTGCAACTGCAGATAGTCGCAGGTCAAGAGCCGGATCACGTCCTCTGGCGTCCGGTCGCGGCCGAGGATGAACGGACCGATTGCCACGCCGTTGGACACGCAGAGAGACATGGGATCTCGATCGAGTTTTGCTGATCGGTCGCGGATCATTCACCGGCCCACCCTCCGACCGGCCCCGGCCCCAGGGTTTGGGCCGTCTACTCGATCACACCGCTCCGTGATCCGGAGATCCGGCGACCGGTGGGGGATCCGCGCCGATGAGCCAGTGCGATATCGGCGCGGACCGCGTCGGCGTCACATCGCGCCCGAACATGATCACAGCCCAGCGACACCGCGATGGGGAACTCCGGCAACAGGTAGGCGGTCTCCGGCCAACCCCGAGGACCGGACGCGCCGTCAACCGTCCCCGCAACGGCCGCCCCGCAGGCGGGCTTGTGGATGAACGTCCCGGCCGGGGTGGTGAACACCCGCGCCAGCACACACGCCGCGGTGTCCGCGCAGCGGTACTCCACGACCAGGTGGCGGCCCAACTGCCCGGCGGCGCGCAACCGCTCGTAGAGCGCCAGGACCTGGCCGCCCGGAACCCGGGCGGCGCTGGAACCACGCAGCGCCGTCGCCAACTGTTCATCGGTCACCGTCGACCTCCTGCTCACCTCGCGTGACGGCGCCGGCCGCGTTGCCGGCGCTGGGGCGAGACGGGCACCCTAGCGCCCCTGATGCCGACGCACCCCCACCGAGCAGCCACCGGGCTCCGGCCGCAGCGGCGCGGCCCGCACGGGCCCCCACCGGCAACGCTGATCGAGGTCACGCGGCCCCCAGCACTTCTCGCCGACCGCAGCGCGGTCAACATCCTGGTTGCTACAGGAACCGGTGATCAGCAGAGATCTTGGTCGACCTCGGAGTCGTGGGCGTACCCCGCCGATCGGTGCCCGCCAACCCGCCCTCGGGGTCGGGGGCTCCGTCGGGAAGGGGATCGTGTTGGCCGGGCGGGAGTACCCGGTCGTGGTTGTGCAACGCCAGCGAGCGGGCGTAGCGGCGCGCGATGTCGGGCATCACGGTGTCGGTGTCGCCGATCCCGAACACGGTGCCCGCATAATCCAACGGACCCATCAGGGCCCGGATCCGTTCCCGGTCCCCCGGCGCGACGAGTTCGGCCGGGTCGCCACCGGCGAACCAGCCCATCGGCACCGCCGTCCCCGCGGCCACGACCGTGTTGACGTGCACGACCGCGTGGAATTCCACCTCGGCACCGACCTCCACACGAGCCCCGTTGAAGACGACCGCGCCGGTCGCGATCCGGGTGTCGCCCTCGATCAGACATCCGGTCAGCGAGGCGTGCGGCCCGACCAACACGTGATCACCGATCCGGGTCGGGTGCCGTGGCACCCCGCGAACGACCGCGTTCTCCATGATCACGCAGTGGGCACCGATCTCCACCGGGCCACCCTCAGCGGTGATCACCGCGCCGAACAGGACCCGACTGTGCGGGCCGACGGTCACGTCCCCGCACAACACCGCGGTCGGGGCGATGTAGGCCGACTCCGCCACGCGGGGACTCTTCATACGATGCCGCACGAACACCGCATCCCGGCCCACCGTGCGCGGTGTCGCTGCGTACTCCTCAGCCATGATCGCCTCCGCCCATCGCGCCATACGGTCCCCGGCGAGGGGCTCGTGGGCGTGACCACCGGCTACACCGGTGAGGCCCTCCCCCGACTCGCGGGTGCCCGCACGCTACGCCAGGCCCGGCAGCTCGGTCACGCACTCTCGACCGGCCGTGCGCCAGACGGCCGGCGTCGGGGCGCTCCGACGTCAGCACAACCAGCAGGCAACGGTGCACGCCTTCCGTGGCTGCACGGGGACGGCTGATCACCGAACGTGCGGCGCTGCGTGCTTGCCGTAGGTCGGGGTGAACACCGTGGGTGCCGGGTGGGCGGGTGCCAGAGCGACCGGACTGGTGGCGTCGTCCACCGCCCTGGCGCCGGTCAACGCGCGAACCTCCATCTCGGCGAACCGGCGGTCCGCGTCCGGCTCGGGGCGACCGAGGAAGGTGCCGAGCACACCGAGCAGGAACGACACGGGAACGGACACAAGACCCGGGTTGGCCAGTGGGAACCAGGCGAAGTCAATGTCGGGCAGCATCGCGCTCGGCGCTCCGGACACAGCGGGGGAGAAGATCACCAGTACCGATGCGGTCGTCATCCCGCCGTACATGCTCCACAGCGCACCGGCGGTGTTGAACCGACGCCAGAACAGGCTGAACAGCAGCGGCGCCATGTTCGTCGACGCGGCCACGGCGAACGCCAGCGTGACGAGCACAGCGACGTTCTGGCCGTTGGCCAGGATACCGCCGCCGGTGGCGACCACTCCGACGACGACCGCCGTGCGCCGTGCCACGCGGATCTCGGTGGCCGGCTCCGCGGTCCCCCGTGTGACGACATTCGCGTACAGATCGTGGGCGACGGACGCCGATGCGACGATGGTCAACCCGGACACCACGGCCAGGATGGTGGCGAACGCGACCGCCGCAACGATTCCCAGGAGGAGCTCCCCGCCGAGGTTGAACGCCAGCAACAGCGCCGCGGAGTTCGACGAACCGGGTGCGGCCAGAATGGCCTGCGGGCCGACGAACGCGGTGGCCCCGTAGCCGATCACCAGCACCATCAGGAAGAAGACACCGATCAGCCCGATCGCCCACGCCACCGAACGACGCGCCTGCTGCGCGTCGGGCACCGTGTAGAAGCGCATCAACACATGCGGCAGACTCGCCGGGCCGAGCACAGCGGCCAGCGACAGCGAGATGAAGTCGAGCTTCGACAGGGCGGTGCGACCGTAGAGCAGACCCGGGGCGAGCAGTCCGGCACCCGCCTTGGGGTCGTTCTGCACAGCCCTGCCGAGCAGTGCCGAGATGTTGAACCCGAAGCGCCCCGTGACCCACGACGCCAGCACCAGGCCGACGACCATCAACAGGTTGGCCTTGAGGATCTGCACCCACGTCGTGCCCTTCATGCCGCCGACCAGCACGTAGACGAGCATGATCAGACCTACCGCGGCGATCACGGCGGCCTGACCGAGCCGGTTGCTGTTGGGGATCCCGAGCAGGAGCGCGATCAACCCACCCGCACCGGAGATCTGCGCGATCAGGTAGATCACCGAGATCAGCAGGGTCGAGGCGGCGGCCGCGGAGCGCATCGGGCGCTGCCGCAGTCGGTAGCTCAGAACATCGCCCATCGTGTAGCGGCCGGTGTTGCGCAGCCACTCCGCGACCAGCAGCAACGCGACGAGCCATCCCACGAACGCACCGATCGCGTAGAGCAGGCCGTCGTAGCCGTACACGGCGACCGCGCCCGCGATCCCCAGGAACGCCGCCGCGGACAGGTAGTCACCGGCCAGCGCCGTGCCGTTCTGGGCGCCGGTGAAGGCACTTCCACCGGTGTAGTAGTCAGCGGCCGACCTGGCCCCCCGACCGGACAGATACACCACGATGACGGCCACCAGCGCGAACACCGCGAACACCGCGATATTGATCGCCGGACTCCCGACGACCGGCGCCTGAGCAAGCTGGACTGTCATAGTCAAACCTCCGCAACCCCGGACAGGGCCCGGACACCCACGTTGCTCGCCTCAACGACTCCCCACCCAGAAGGTCACGAAGCATCTGCCGACCTGACGGCCTTCCTGCCTGCCAGGAGTGTCTCCGGAGTCGGCCGCAGCTGCCCCGGCCAAGAACTGTGCAGGCGCGCTGGAGCAACGAATCGGCCAGCGTCAGTTGCGATCGTGAGGGTCTGGATTGCGGCAGCGAGCTCGGACCTGGGTCCCGCAGCCAACTCGGGTCGACGGCGCGTCGGGATTGACCCCCTGACGACGCTAGAGGGTCAGTCACAGCACGTCGTCGACTGGCGCCGGCGGGTCCGCCGGTTGCAGCAAGCACCTCATCTGATCATCGTGTGGTCCGATCCGGGAACTGCCGCCACATTCGGCCTCGCCGCAGCGGGCGCCGACCTCATCCGACGCTCGGCGGCATCGACACGGTGAACGGTTCGCAGGGTGAACTGACCATGTCCACCCTCTGACCACCACGCGACGTCGAGCTCAGACGCGGGCGGAGCGCTCCGCAAGCCATGCCTCGAAGCCCGTCGGGGCGATGCGGGCCTCGCCGGTCGGAACCAGCTCGTCGTGTTCGAGCACGGCGCCGAAGTACGGGGCGTCAGGGCTGGCCGTGACCGGGCGCTCGTCGTTCTGTGCGGCGAGCACGGGGCGGACGAACTCGGCGAACGGCCGCCGCTCCGGTCCGGCCAGGTCGATGTGGCCGTTGCGCGGTGGCGCGACGGCGACCTCGGCGAGCGTCGCGGAGACGTCGGCCGCGGCGACGGGCTGGAGATCCGCGGTCGGGAGCACGACCGTGCCGTCCTGCCCCGAGCCCGCGGCGATCAGGTCGAGGAACTCGAAGAACTGGGTGGCCCGCACGATCGTGAACGGCACGCCACCGGCACGGATCAACTGCTCCTGCCTGGTCTTCGCCCGCAGGTAGCCGCTGGCGGGAACGCGGTCGGTGCCGACGATCGACAGGGCGACGTGGTGGCCGACACCCGCCACGAGTTCGGCGTTCAGCAGCGTCCGGGTCGAGCGGGTGAAGAAGTCCAGCACAGGGCCGTCCTCGAACGACGGGGAGTTCGTCACGTCCACCACGACCGTCGCGCCCGCCAGCGCCTCGGCCACCCCGGCACCGGTCAGTGTGTTCACCCCGGTCGACGGCGACGCGGGCGCCGCGTCGTGGCCCGCCTCCCGCAACAACGACACCAGTGCCGACCCGATCAACCCGGTTCCACCCACGACGACGATGCGCACGGCCACCACTCCTTAATTCGGATACCTTCTGTCCGAGAAGATACCCGGACAGTACCTGTCCGAGTCAAGTACGCTGTGGCGGTGAAGATGTCCGGTGGTGTCGAGTGGGGTCTGCACTGCTGCGTCGTTCTCAGTGGCGTGAGCGGTTCCCCGGAGCCGGTGTCCGCTGCACGGCTCGCGGAGTTCCATGACGTGTCGCCGACCTACCTGGCCAAGCAGATGCAGCTGCTGTCACGAGCCGGACTCGTGCGCTCGACGCAAGGCCAGGCGGGTGGATACCTGCTCACCCGGCCCGCGACAGAGATCACGGTGCTGCAGGTCGTCGAGGCGATCGACGGTGGGCAGCCCGCCTTCCGCTGCACGGAGGTACGGCAGCGGGGGCCGCTCGCCGCCCCGCCACAGAGCTGTACGGCACCCTGCGGGATCGCCGCGGTCATGGATGCCGCCGATCGGGCCTGGCGGGCGGCGCTCGCAGCGGTCAGCATCGCGGACCTCGCCGCTGATCTGGCCCGGACCGTCGGGGCCGGCACCCTCCCCCGGGTCCGGGAGTGGCTACGGACGGGCGTCTAGCCTCCGTTACCTGCCGCTCGCGGAGGTGCCGTGCCGGGGCGACGACGTCGAGCTCGCGGCGTGATGGGTCCGCAGCAGCATTGCCAGGTCGGCGACGCTGGCGTCACGGGTGGTCAGGAAGGTGTCGGTGCTGGTCACGATGGCTCCGAAGATCCGCAGTACGCTCGATGAATTCGGGCGGCCCCGCTGTCGTGGTGGGGCGCGACTCGCAGGCCCGGCGTCCGGTCCGACCACGGAGTACCTGGGCGCTCGCCGGATCGACGTGGGAGCGTCGGCCGTCCGAATGATCGAGGAGCAACTCACCAGCGGGCCCACTCGGGCCGGGCGCACAGCACTTCGCGGCGAGGGCGGCGTCGGGCAGAGTCGGCAGCCCTACCGCTCCCGCCGGGCCGGCGACATCATCAGCCTCGGTGGTCCGCCATTGCGGTCGACACCGCCTGGTTTGCTTGGTCCGCTGCACGTCCACATAGCCGCGGATGAAGGCGTCGTCATCGAATCACCCACCGACGCCGGCTCGACCCGGCGGTGCCGACTCATGACCGGCCGGGCCGCAGCGAGTTCGCTGGGGACTGATCGTGACCGAACTCCGGGTCATCGTGGGGACGGCGGGCGTGGTCAGCGTCGTGTCGTCACCCTTGCTGCGTGTGCTGCCAGCTCCGTGCGGGACCGCAGGCCCAACTTGGCGTACACCCGAGTGAGGTGGAACTGGACCGTCTTGACCGACAACATCATCTCGGCCGCGACCTCCCTGTTGCTCATCCCCTTGGCCACGAACACGGCCACGGTCCTCTCCTGGTCGGTGAGAGTATCCACAAGGGATCCGCCACCACGGTGTCCCGGACGGCCGGTATTCAGCTCGCGGTCGCACCGTTCGACGTAGACCTGCGCGCCGAGCTCGACGAACAGCTGGCGGGCGGCCCTGAGCAGGTCGGCGGCGTCCCGACGTCGACCGGCACGACGCAGGGTGATCCCATGGGCGAAGTCGACGCGGGCACGGTCGTAGGGCAGGGGCAGGCGCTCGAGCCGCGCGCGGGCGCGGGTGAACGACTCCTCGGCCCCCCCGAGATCGCCGCGGGCGGCCAGCAACCGACCGCGGACGGACCCGAGCCGGGCGGACACCGAACCGTGTCCCCGCCGCGTCGCGGTCGACTCCAGCGGCGTGAGGAACTCGTCGGCCTCGGCCAGGCGATCGACGAGGACGAGCGCGTTGGCGTAGAGATCGTGCCAGGGCCAGAACCCCGGCTCGTCGATGCCGCCACGCGGACCGCGCGCGACGAGCGGAGCAAGGTGCCGGATGACGCCGCCGTAGTCCGATGCCGCCTCCGCCACGTAGGCACGGGCCAACAGAGCCGGAACGGTCATCACCGTGTAGTCGTGGTCGGCGGCACCGCCCAGGCGGAGGTGGCGCTCGGTGGCGTCGCGTTCACCACGCAGCGAGTGGATCTGGGCACCGGTCCAGTGCACGATGGGTCGCAGCAGCTCCAGACCGGTGGCGCCGAGGAGGATCTCGGCTCGGTCCACCGCCTCGAGCGCTCCCGCCCAGTCCCCGAGCGCGAACCGTGCACGAGCGAGCCAGGCCAGGGCCCACAGCGAGATCCGGTTCGACCCGGTCTGCGCGGCGTGCGGTGCCGCGAACTCCAGCTCCCGGCGGGCCGCCTGCGGATCGTCCTGGGAGAGGTGCAACCAGCCGAGGCCCATCCGCACCCGTTGATGCTGCGGCCCGGTCGGGCTCTCCTCGATCGCCTGCCGATAGGCGGTGAACGCCTCGGCGATCTCGCCGCGCGCCGCGTGTCCGAGCCCGACGATCGCCCGCGACTCGACCGCTGCCGGGGACCCGGGCGCGGCGTGCTCGACCGCGCGCCCTGCCCAACGCACCAGCTCGTGACCGTCCCATTCGGCCAGCGAGTGCAGGACGCGCCGCTGGCAGACCACGGCCGCGTCCTCGCGATCGTCGCCCCGGAGTCGCCAGGCGGCGTCGAGGTACGAGGCTGCCTCGGCCCGGCGTCCACGTTGCACCGCGACATAGGCCAGCACCGCGTTCCGGCGGGATCCGGAGGGAAGGGCCTCCACCTCGGGCAAGGCGTCGACGGCCTGCCCGAGGAGGCCCGCGCCCGCCAGTGCGTCTACGGCCTGGATCAGCCGATCAGCGCGGTCGGCCCTGGTCGCGCTGATCCGGCTCGCGTCGATCAGCGCGCCCGCAACAACGGCCCACGCGCCGTCCTCGGCCTTGCGCTCGGCGAGAGCGACCAGTTCTGCAGCGAGATCGGGGTCGGGCAGTGGCGCGGCCTCGACGCGATGCCGCAGCCGCTCCGTGTCGTCGCTGACGATGCCGGCCGCCCGCAGGTGCAGGTCGTGCCGGCGGGCTGGTGTGAGTGAGGCGTGGACGGCGCCGCGGACGAACCGGCCGGGGAAGGTGAGCGCGTCGAGCCCGTGCCCCGCGGCGGGCTCGAGCAGCCCTGCAGCGTGAGCCTCGTCAAGGGCAGCGATCGGGTCCGGGACCTCGCCGAGCGCGGACGCGTCGGCGAGCACGGGATCGGCGCCGAGCACCGCTGATGCCTCGACGAGTGCCCGCGCGCCCGGCGTGCAGGCATCCAGAGCCGCCTGCACCCGGCTCTGCACCGACGTCGGCGCCGGTAACCGGGTCTGCCAGTCCGACCAGCGGACGGGTGGCGTGTCGCGAAGGATCTCCAGCAGGTGGCGCGGTAGCCCTCCCGCGTGTTCGTTGAGACGCCGGGCGACCGGCATCGGCAGGTCGATATCCGCCACCCGGGCGGCGAGCAGGCGCGTCTGCTCGGCGGTCAGCGCCGCCACCCGGATGTGGACCGCCGGAAGCCGGTCGAGCGTATCGGCCACTTCGGGAGCGGCGACGGCGTCCGACCGCACGAGCAGGAGCAGCAGGCACGAGCCGTCGATCCGGGCTACCGCGGACGCGATGGCCCGGATCGAGACCACGTCGGAGTGGTGGGCGTCGTCGATGACGACGAGCAAGGGTTCCGCGGTGGTCCAGCGCCGGCACAGCAGCGATCCGAGCTCGATCGGGCCGGCCGCGCCCTGCGCCCCGCGGGGGCCCAGCAGCCGGTCGACCAGCGCCCCGTCGACAGCGCCCTCCCAGGGCAATCCGCTGACCATCGTCGCCCGAACGGAGTCGTGCCGTCGGCGGAAATGCCGCAGCAGCGTCGTCTTCCCGACGCCTGCCGGACCGTCGACAACCGCGACCACCGGCACCCCCGAGCTCGCCAGCTCGAGGAGTGCGTCGAGCCTGACAAGCTCGGTCGCCGACCCGACGAAGTGCACGTCGTCGTCCGGATGGTCGTCGGAGGCCGGATGCACGCCACCCACCGTAGAGCGGATCAGCCCAGATCCCCACCGGCCACCGGCAGTACCGTGCCGGTCACGTAGGAGGCCTCGTCGGAGGCGAGGAACAAGATCGCTGCTGCCTGCTCGTCGAGCGTGCCGTAGCGCCCGAGCAACGAGGAGTCGAGCGTCTGGTCGACGTGAGTCTGGAACCAGGCCCGCTCCTGATCGCTGCGGGCCTCCGGGGTACCACGGGAGATCCGCCGCGGCGGTGCCTCGGTTCCCCCCGGGGCCGTGGCGACGACCCGGATCCCCGCGTCCGCGTACTCCAGGGCGAGCGATGCGGTGATCGCGTTGATCCCGCCCTTGGCCGCCGAGTACGGGATGCGGTGCACTCCGCGGGTTGCAGCGGACGAGACGTTGACGATCACCCCGCTGGAGCGCTCGACCATCCCGGGCAGTACAGCGCGGCAGCACCACAGGGTGGGCATCAGAGACCGCTGGATCTCCGCGTTGATCTCGTTCTCGGTGAACTCGACGAAGGGCTTGAAATGGATCGCACCGCCGACGTTGTTCACGAGGACGTCGATCCGGCCCTGCCACGCCTGTGCCTCCCGCACAGCGGCCGCGGTCCCGCCCCACTGCTCCAGGTCGGCCTCGACGGCAAGTGTCTTGACGCCGTCCGCGAGCAGTCCGTCGGCCACCTCGTGGACCAGCGGGGACCTGTCGATCAGCACGAGCTGCCCGCCCTCGGCGGCGGCACGCTCCGCGACCGTGCGGCCGATCCCCTGCGCGGCGCCAGTCACGACGACAACCTTGCCGGTGAAGCGGCCGGGGGTGACGAACCGCGGGCGGCGTCGGGCGGTGTTCTCCGCCATCGCCCGGCGGGTGGTCTCCGTGGACCGGTCGGCGTGGTCGGCGACCAGATGCCGGGCGCGTTCGCGGTCCCCGGCCTCGATCGCGTCGACGATGTCGAGGTGGTCCTGCGTGCACAGCGGGTGGCACCAGGTGGCGGTGCGCAGCGACTGCTCCATGTGCCCCCGCACCCCCAGCGCCCCGTACGTCTGCGACAGGTGCTGGTTGCGGGTCAACGTGAACAGGTAGTCGTGGAAAGCGCCGTTGGTCTCGGTGTAGCCGGCCGCGTCGACGAAGCGGTCCCCCTCCACATACGGGACAGTGGCCTCGGCCAGCAACCGGTAGCCGTTGATCTGACCTGGGGTGAGCCGCCCGATCACCAGCTCGAGCGCCCCGAGCTCCAGTGCCCGACGGGCGTCGAAGATCGCGTCCGACTCGTGGACGGACGGGTGCTCCTCGCCGATCTCGTAGCCGTCGGTGCCGACGGTGCCGGCCGGCAACGGGGCCGGCGCCGGCGCGGCGACCGGTTCCAGGCCGGACGCGGGGAACACCCCCTGGCCCACCAGGTGGCGCCCGGCGACGACGATCAGCTCGCCGCTGTCCGCGTCCAGCTCAGCGGGTCCCGCACCGGCGAGATCGGACGACGCTCCGAGAAGCTCGCGCCCGAATATGCCGCGGGCCGACTCGGCGTCACGTGCGTTCGACGCGTACAGCGGCGTGAGCCCGATCAGCGGTGCGAGCACCTGACCGGTGATCGCACGCCCCTCGCCCGCGAGCACGAGCAGCTGCTCCCCGTCTCCACCACTCGCGGCGACGGGGGCCGGCTCGGGCTCCGCGCCGTCCTCGTCGGACTCGCGCTCCCCGTCGGTCGCAGCAGCCAGGGCGAACTTCTCGTAGAAGAAGCCGCCGGGTGACATGCCCTGGTCGAAGAAGTGGCTGCGCACCCCGTCGACCATCGCCGGCGGACCGCACAGGTACACCGCGGCCGTGCCGTCGTGCAGGTGCTCCGGCTCGATCAGCGAGGTCACGTAGCCCTGGTGTGGGGCGGTGGTGTCCTTGTCCGCGACGCAGTGGGCCCATGTCATGCCCGGGATCGACGCCGCCAGCACCTCGATGGTGTCGGTCTCGACGACGTCATCGTCGGTCGTGGCCCCGTAGAGCAGGTGGATCGGCCGCTTGCTCTGCTGCGCGCCCAGGGTCCGCAGGATGGCCAGGATCGGGGCGAGCCCGGTGCCGCCGGCGAGCAGGAGCAGCGGATCCGATGCCTCGCGGAGGAAGAAGCTGCCGTGCGGGCCGGTGAAGGAGATCTCGTCACCGACCTCGGCGCGCTCGTCGAGGTAGGTGGACATGACGCCACCGGGCGTGATCTTGACCAGGAACGTCAGCGCCTCGCCGTCGGGGGCGTTGCTGAAGGAGTACGAACGCGACTCCTCGGTGCCCGGCACCGCGATGTTGACGTACTGGCCGGGGAGAAAAGCGAGCTTCTCCCGGTCGAAGATCTCCACGGTCAACGCCACGGTGGTGGGCGAGAGCCGGTCCACGCCGGTGACGGTGCCGCGGTGGGTGGCGGCGCTGGTCTTGGCCACCGCCGAGGTACACGCAATCTGCAGTGCCAGATCCGACCTCGGCTTCATCTGGCAGGTCAGGACGTAGCCGTCCTGCTCCTCGTCGCCGACAGCGCGTCGGGCAGGTAGGAGCCGCCGTCGAACTCCCCCGAGTCGCAGAACGCCTTGCACGTCCCGCAGACCCCGTCACGGCAGTCCATCGGGATGTTGATCCGCGCGCGGTAGGACGCGTCGGCGACGGTCTGTCCCTCGGCGACGGTGATGAACCGGGTGACGCCGTCCTCGAACGCGAGCGCAACGTGATGAGACATCGTCGTCCCTTCAGAAGTGATAGACGTCGACCACGTGGTGGATGTAGTCGTTCTTCAGCACCACGGTCTTGCGGCGGATCAGTGGGGAGTCGCCGGAGAAGTCGATCGTGTAGAACGACGTGCCGTAGTACGGGTCGATCGTCTTGTAGCGGAAGTACATGGTGTGCCAGTTGAAGCGCACGTCCACGAGGTCGCCGCGGCGCTCTATCACCTCGACGTTGCTGATGTTGTGGCTGGTCCGGGGCTCGGGCAGCGAGGTGGCGCTGGAGCGCTCGGTGCGGATGCGGAAGACCCGGTCCTCGAGCCCACCCTTGTTGTCGTAGTAGATCAGCGAGACGTCGCGCTGCGGGTCCTCGATGAGCCGGTCGGCGTCGTCCCAGCAGGGCATCCAGTACACGACGTCGTCGGCATAGCAGTCGAGCCACTGCTCGAACTCGCGGTCGTCGAGGTGGCGGGCCTCGCGGTAGAGGAACTGCTCGATGGCGTTCTGCGTGATCAGGGTCGAGCTGCGTTCGGTGGTGGTCATCGGGATCAGGCCTCCCGCTTGTCGATCGCGGCCTGCAGGGTCTTCTGCCAGTAGCCGTGCTGTACGGGGAACAGTCCCTCGTCCTCGTTGCGCTGTCCGGCCGAGACGACCCCGTCCATGCCCAGGGAGGTGGCGACCTCGTCGGGCCCGCTGAGCCAGTGCTCGGCGCCGCGGCTCATGTCGTTCCACGGTGCCGCGCCGGCGCGGAAGGTGAGCTGGCAGGAGCGGAACTCCTCCAGGTCGTCGGGGGTGGCCATGCCGGAGGCGTTGAAGAAGTCCTCGTACTGGCGGATGCGGTGCGTCCGCGCCGCGTTGCTCTCGCCCTTCGGGGCGATGCAGTAGATGGTGACCTCGGTCCTGTCCGGCGCGATCGGGCGGAACTGCCGGATCTGCGTGGAGAACTGGTCCATCAGGTACACGTTGGGATAGAGGCAGAGGTTGCGGGAGCCCTTCACCATGAACTCGCCGGTGGCGTCCCCGAACTGCTCCTTGAGCTCGTCCATCTTGTCCCACAGCGGTCGGTCCTGCGGGTTGGCCGCCCACGTCCACAGGCACAGGTGCCCGTTGGGGTAGGACCAGTAGCCGCCGCCGGTCTTGCCCCAGCCGCCGGCGTCGAGCGCCTTGGTCTGGTTCTTCGACTCGCCGGTGCCGCGCCGGGAGGTGGTGGCCGCGTAGTTCCAGTGTGTCGCGCTGACGTGGTAGCCGTCGGCGCCGTTCTCCGCCTGCACCTTCCAGTTGCCGTCGAAGGTGTAGGTGGAGCTGCCGCGCAGCACCTCCAGGCCGTCGGGCGACTGGTCCACCAGCATGTCGATCACGACCGTGGTGTCGCCCAGGTGCTCGGCGAGCGTGCTCACGTCGGGGTTCAGGCTGGCGAACAGGAAGCCGCGGTAGGAGTCGAAGCGGGCGACGTGGGTGAGGTCGTGCGAGCCGTTGACGTCGAACGTGGCGGGGTAGCCGGCTCCGTCGGGGTCCTTGACCTTGAGCAGCTTTCCGTCGTTGCGGAACGTCCACCCGTGGAACGGACATGTCAGCGTGGGCCGGTTGTCGGTCTTCCGGCGGCACAGCATCGCCCCGCGGTGCGCGCACGCGTTGATCATGCAGTGCAGCTCGCCGTCCTTGTCCCGCGTGATGACGACGGGCTGCCGGCCGATATAGGTGGTCAAGTAGTCGCCGGGGTTCGCGATCTGGCTGTCGTGCGCCAGGTAGATCCAGTTCCCCTCGAAGATGTGGGCCATCTCGAGTTCGAAGATCTCCTCGTCGGTGAAGATCCGACGATTGGCGCGGTAGACACCTGCTTCCGGATCGTCGATGACGGCGTCGGCGAGGACGTCGCTGACATGGGAGACATCGAGGGTCATGGAGGACCTCCGGTCGATTCGGCGGTGAGTCGAGTTCGGTTGCCTCACTCTCCTGACCGGACATCCAGCACCGCGCCAGGTGTATGCCTAGTCCTGACCTAGGCATTTTTCAGACTTCGTGGATCTGAATCAAGCCGGACTAGGTCTTTGTGGATGCATGGTCTACCCCCTACCGTGGTGCACCTCGGTACCCGACGAAGGGAGGAGCACGTGGAGATCCGCCAGCTCCGCTACTTCGTGACCGTGGCACAAACCCGCCACTTCGGGCAGGCAGCAGAGCGCCTGCACATGGCGCAGTCGCCGCTCTCGCAGGCGATCCGGCAGCTCGAGTCGCAGGTGGGCGCCGCATTGTTCGTCCGCACCACCCGCCGGGTCGACCTCACTCCCGCCGGCGAGGCGCTCCTCCGTGACGCCCTCCGGATCCTGGAGTCCGTGGACGCCGCCCAGGGGCGGGTCCGGCTGATCGGGGAGGGCAGCAGCGGGCTCGTCCGCGTCGGGGCGACGGGGCTGGCGGCATTCCGCCACCTCCCACAGCTCGCCCGGATCGCCGCGCGCGAGCTGCCCGGCCTCGTGCTGCGCTACGTGCCCGACCTCCTGACGCCGGCCCAGGAGCGCGCGCTCGAGGAGGACCGGATCGACCTGGCCGTGCTGCGGCCCCCGTTGCGCGGTGACGGACTGGAGTCCCGGCTGATCGCCCGGGAACGAGTGGTGCTCGCCGTCCCGACGACCCATCACCTCGTCGGGGACGAGCCGGTGGCGCTCGCCGAGCTCCGCGAGGAGGACTTCGTGGTCTACGGCGCCCGCGACTCCGTCGTCGACGCCGCGATCACGCAGGCCTGCTTCGCCGCGGGGTTCCTGCCGCGGCGCGCCCACGAGGTGGCCGAGACCTCGATCATGCTGACGCTCGTGGCCGCCGGCCTCGGTGTGGCCCTGCTGCCCGAGTCGGTGCTCGCCCTGCGCATCGACGGCGTCCGCTACGTGCCGGTCGCCGACGACATCCACATCGATCTCGCCCTCGCCTGGCGCCGCGACGACGCCTCTCCGGTGCTCGCGCGGCTCGTGGAGGCGTTGGAGGCCAACGGGTTCGTGCCGCCGGTGCGCCTCGATGTTCCCACCGGAGGTACCCCGTGAAGATCGTCAGGATCGAGGCGATCCCGTTCGCCATCCCGTACAAGAAGCCGCTGCGCTTCGCCAGCGGCGAGGTGCACACCGCCGAGCACGTCCTCGTGCGGGTGCACAGCGACGACGGCCTCGTCGGCGTCGCCGAGGCCCCGCCACGGCCCTTCACCTACGGCGAGACCCAGGAGTCGATCATCGCGGTGATCGAGAAGATCTTCGCGCCCGAGCTCGTGGGCCTCTCCCTGCTGGAACGCGAGGTCATGCACGCCCGCATGGACCGCACCGTCGGCAACCCGGCGGCGAAGGCCGCGGTCGACATGGCGGTCTGGGACGTGCTGGGCCGCACGCTGGAGGTGCCCGTCACGCAGCTCCTGGGTGGCTTCACCGACCGGATGACCGTGTCCCACATGGTCGGCTTCGCCCCCGACGACGTGATGGTCGCCGAGGCCGAGCGGATCCGCGACACCTACGGCATCCGGGTGTTCAAGGTGAAGGTCGGGCGCCGCCCCATCGCTCTCGACGTCGGCGCCTGCCGGGCTCTGCGCACCGCGCTCGGCCCGGACATCGAGCTCTACGTCGACGGCAACCGCGGCTGGTCACCCTCCGAGGCGGCCCGCGCGCTGCACGCCATGGCCGATCTCGACCTCACCCTCGCCGAGGAGCTCTGCCCCGCCGACGACGTGCTCGGCCGCCGCTGGCTGGTCTCGCAGACCACTGTGCCGACCGTCGCCGACGAGAGCGCCACCACGCCCGGCGAGGTCACCCGGGAGCTACTGGGCGGCTCCGCCACCATGATCAGCATCAAGACGGCCCGCACCGGGTTCTCGACGTCGCAACGGATCCTGCACCAGTGCGAGGGCATGGGCGTCGAGGTGGTCATGGGCAACCAGATCGACGGCCAGCTCGGCACCGCGTGCAGCGTCACGTTCGGCGCCGCCCACCGGCTCACCTCCCGGCGCGCCGGTGAGCTCTCCAACTTCCTCGACATGCGCGACGACCTGCTCACCGAACCGCTGGAGATCTCCGGCGGCGAGCTGGCCGTCCGCCCCGGTCCCGGGATCGGCGTGGCCGTCGATCCCGACAAGCTCGCGCACTACCGAACCGATTGATCAACCCGACACTGGAGTCCACCACCATGACCACCACAGAAGAAGCGACCGCCACCGCCGCCGCCTCCGGCCGCTCCGCCACCGAGGCCTTCACGCAGAAGGCCCGCACCGGCGGTCCCGTCGACCACGCCCGTGTGGGCGCCATCGCGACCGACGCGCTGGCCGCCCTGCACGACGTGATCCGCAAGCACCAGGTCACCTACGACGAGTACGACGCCCTCAAGGCGTGGCTGATCCGCGTCGGCGACGACGGCGAGTGGCCGCTGTTCCTCGACGTCTTCGTCGAGCACGTGGTCGAGGAGGTCGCCAACGCCGACCGTCTGGGTGCGATCGGCACCATCGAGGGCCCGTACTACAAGCCGGGTGCCCCGGAGTCCGTCAGCGAGCAGACGCTGCCGATGCGCGACGGCGAGGCCGGCACGCCGTTCCTGTTCCAGGGCACCGTCACCGACCTCGACGGCGCCCCGCTCGACGGCGCCCTGGTGGAGCTGTGGCACGCCGACGACGCCGGCTACTACTCGCAGTTCGCCCCCGGCATCCCCGAGTGGAACCTGCGCGGCCAGATCCGCACCGCCGCCGACGGCCGCTTCACCTTCCACACGATCCAGCCCGCGCCGTACCAGATCCCGACCGACGGCTCCACCGGCGCGTTCGTCGACGCGGCCGGCTGGCACCCGTGGCGGCCCGCGCACCTGCACCTGAAGGTGTCGGCGCCCGGTAAGCAGCTCGTCACCACCCAGCTCTACTTCGACGGCGGCGACTACGTCGCCGACGACGTCGCCCAGGCCGTCAAGCCCGAACTCGTACTGCACCCGACCCCCGCCACGTCGGGCACCGGCAACGAGGTGACCTACGACTTCCCCCTGGACCCCGTGGCATGACCGAGCTCTTCGCCGTGCGGATGGACGTCGCGCTCCCGCCGGACATGGATCCGGCGGAGCGCGACGCCCTCCTCGCCCGCGAGAAGGCCTACTCCCAGCAGTGGCAGCGCTCCGGGCACTGGCCACAGATCTACCGCTGCGTCGGCGAGTACGCGAACCTCAGCATCTTCGCCGTCGAGGGCAACGAACAACTCCACGAGATCCTCTGGGGCCTTCCGCTCTTTCCCTACATGACGATGGCGATCACGCCCCTCGCCCGGCATCCGTCGGACATCTCCCCCGGGCGAAACCCCGTCGACGACCTCGTTCCCGGGGAAGCAGGGTTGTGACCTGCCCGAACGAGCCCGTCCCCGCTGTTGCTCGGTGCGGTGCGACCCGGGAGTGCCGGCCGACAGGGCTGTGAGCGGTCTCCGCGTGATCCGGGTGCGGTGATCAATCAGACGGCGTCCACTCGACGCGGGTGCTGAGCCGGGCTGCGCACCGTGCGGCGCGTAGGTGCTGCGGGCCGGGCCCGCGGTTGATAGTGTCTTCGTGCACGAAGGTCGAGCACATTGTCTGGGCGACATCTTCGTAACCACGGGAGCTCGCGCGTGAGCGGGCTGAGAGGGCGGCTTTTCCCTCCTACGACGAGGGAGCGGCGCCGCCGACCGACTGAACCTGTCCGGGTAATGCCGGCGTAGGGAGGAACAGCCATGACGGCGCTGCACGATCGTACGGTCGAACCCCAGGTCACGACGGGCCCGATCCGGGGCTCGCACAAGGTGTACATCGACGGGCCCGACGGCCTGCGGGTGCCGGTCCGACGGGTCGAGCTCAGCAACGGCGAGCACCACGACGTCTACGACACCTCCGGCCCGTACACCGACGAGAACGCCCACATCGATCTGCGCGCCGGACTGCCCGCGGTCCGCGCGGACTGGATCGCTGCACGGGAACCGGTCAACGGCGCGGTCACCCAGCTGGCCCACGCCCGTGCCGGGATCGTCACCCCGGAGATGCGGTTCATCGCCATCCGAGAAGGCGTGGACGTCGAGCTGGTCCGCTCCGAGGTGGCCATCGGGCGGGCGGTGATCCCGGCCAACCGCAACCACCCCGAGTCCGAACCGATGATCATCGGCAAGAAGTTCCTCGTGAAGATCAACGCGAACATCGGCAACTCCGCGGTGACCTCGTCGATCGCCGAGGAGGTGGACAAGATGGTGTGGGCGACCCGGTGGGGCGCCGACAACGTGATGGACCTGTCCACCGGCCGCAACATCCACGACACGCGTGAGTGGATCATCCGCAACTCGCCGGTCCCGATCGGGACGGTGCCGATCTACCAGGCGCTGGAGAAGGTCGACAGCGACCCGGCGAAGCTGTCCTGGGAGATCTACCGCGACACCGTGATCGAGCAGTGCGAGCAGGGCGTCGACTACATGACGGTGCACGCCGGCGTGCTGCTGCGCTACGTGCCGCTGACGGCGAAGCGGCTCACCGGGATCGTCTCCCGCGGTGGGTCGATCATGGCGGCGTGGTGCCTGGCCCACCACCGGGAGTCGTTCCTCTACACGCACTTCGAGGAGCTGTGCGACATCCTGCGCACCTACGACGTCACGTTCTCCCTCGGGGACGGGCTGCGGCCGGGGTCGATCAACGACGCCAACGACGACGCCCAGCTCGCGGAGCTGAGGACCCTCGGCGAGCTCACGCAGATGGCCCGCGCCCATGACGTGCAGGTGATGATCGAGGGCCCCGGCCACATCCCGATGCACAAGATCGAGGAGAACGTGCGGCTGGAGGAGCAGTGGTGCGACGAGGCGCCGTTCTACACCCTCGGCCCGCTGGCCACCGACATCGCGCCGGGTTACGACCACATCACCTCCGCGATCGGCGCGGCGACGATCGCCAAGGCCGGCACCGCGATGCTCTGCTACGTCACCCCCAAGGAGCACCTGGGCCTGCCCAACAGGGACGACGTCAAGACCGGCGTGATCACCTACAAGATCGCGGCCCACGCCGCGGACCTGGCCAAGGAACACCCGCGCGCGCAGTCCCGGGACGACGCGCTGAGCCAAGCACGCTTCGAGTTCCGCTGGCTCGACCAGTTCCACCTCTCCCTCGACCCGGACACAGCGCTCGCCTTCCACGACCAGACCCTGCCCGCCGAGCCGGCCAAGACAGCGCACTTCTGCTCCATGTGCGGGCCCAAGTTCTGCTCGATGAAGATCACCCAGGACGTCCGGGACTACGCCGAAGAACACGGCTTCACCAGCGTCGAGGCCATCGAAGCAGGAATGGACGAGAAGTCCACCGAGTTCACCGACCACGGCAGCCGGGTCTACCTCCCCATCACCGACCAACAAACACCCGGCCACGCACCCCGGAAGTCCGAGCGGGACTGGATGTCCCGTTGACGATCGCCGAAGGCCTGCCCGCTGCGCCGCTCAACGGCCTCCTCAGACAGGATCGGTTGTTGAGCGGTCGGGCGACCGCACGGAGGTCGGCGGCGGTGTAGCCGGACAGGTCGGTGTGCTTGGGGAAGTACCGGCGCAGCAGCCCATTCATGTTCTCGTTGGAGCCGCGCTGCCAGGGCGAGTGCGGGTCGCGGAACTAGATGTCGAAGCCGGTCGCGGCGCTGGTCTGGGCGTGCATGGACATCTCCCGGCCCTGGTCCCAGGTCAGCGTCCGGCGCATCGCGGCCGGCAGGTGCGCGGTCTGGGCGATGAGCGCGTCGCGCATCTGCGGCGCCTTGTGCCCTCGGGGCAGGTGGATCAGCACGACGAAGCGGGTGACCCGGGCCAGGTCCTGACCCGCACGCGGATCCTCGAACGTCGTGGACCAGAACGTGCTCTACCTGCGACGCAAGGTCGACCGACCGTTCGACGTGGAGCAGTTCGAGACCGTCCGCGGGTCCGGCTACCCCCCTGCGGACCGAGCCGGTCGCGGTCAGCTCGGCATGATGGCCAGTGGCGCATGAACAGCTCGAGCAGCACGAACTCCCTGCTGGAGAGCTCCAGCCCGACGGCACCCCGCCACGCCCGCCGGGTGGCGGGTCCAGCCGCAGATCCGGGGTCTGCAACTGGGTCGGGCACTCCGCCGCGCCACGGCGGATCGACGCCCGGACCCGTGCGGCGAGCTCAGCGAAAGCTGAACGGCTTGGCCAGGTAGTCGTCGGCGCCGGCGTCCAGGCCCCGCACGCGGTCCTCGATCGCGTCCCGCACGGTGAGCATCAGGACCGGCGGCCGGCGGCCGGCGCTGCGCAGCTCACGGCACACCTGCACCCCGTCAATCGCGGGCAGCATCAGGTCCACCAGCTCCGCGTCGTAGTCGAACTCCCGGGCCTGCCACACCGCGTCCGGACCGGTCCGGCCACGTCCACCGCGTAGCCGTCCTCCTCCAGACCGCGCTTCAGCGATGCCGCCACCCCCAGCCCGTCCTCGACCGGCAGTACCCGCACGCGGCTGACCGTAGTCGCCACCGATGGGACCGTCATGCGAGCAAATTTGCATTTTACTAACCTTTCTTAACCATCACCTAACCTCCCTCGGGTTTCGTCACTCGTGAATTCACCCATCGTTAGACTAGTTGTTCCGTAGATTTCGACGGCAGCTCGAAATGAGGTAGTCCGAGGTGCTTCGCGCGGATCGTCCATTATCGACCGGACCTCGACTGACGGATCTTCTCCTGGGGCTCGACGAGGTAGCGGCCGAGCTGCCTGCCTGTGTCGCGGCCGGAGATTGGCTGGACGCCTTTCTGCTGGCTGCCGCCGCCGTGCAGATTGTGGAGGACCATCTTCAGCCCAGCACCGCCGCCCGCCGGGCGGGCGAACTGCTCGGCGGACTCGCCGGCCGGGTGGCAGCACGGACGGCCGACAACCATGACCGACTCCGGCTCGCTCTCAATGGGGGCTGCCGGGCCTGGCTTCCGGGAGCCCAGTCACTCCGCGACGATCTGGCGGACATCGTCATGGCACATGGGGCACCCACCGAGCAGAGCATCACCACCGCGGTCGACGGCGCGACCGGGCTGGTCGTCGCGGGCGTCGCCGGACTGCCCGCGACCGCACGGGCGGAGCTGCTCCGGCTGCCCTCGGCGATGCGGACGTTCGACCTCTCCCCCACCGATGCCGCCCTGCTGGCCCGCGACCTCCAGTCGCCGGACGGCGACACTCCCGGTGATGTCGTCGTGGTCGGCGTCAGGACCTCGGGCTCCTACCTGGGGCCGTTGGTTGCTGCTGAGCTGCGCCGTGCCGGGGTGCGCGCGCGGGCGGTCACCGTCCGCCCCGGTCGGCCCCTGTTGCCAGGAGCACGGACGCAGCTGCGCGCGGGGGTGGGCCGGGCAGGGTGCGTCGTCGCCGTGGTGGACGACCCACCCAGTACCGGCTCGGCCTACCTGAAGACCTGCGCGGTGCTGCACGCCGCGGGAGTGCCGGACGCCGCGATCAGGCTGTTGGTGCCGCTGTGCACCGATGTCGTGCCGGCCGCCCTGACCGGCATGCCCACGACGACGTTGCCGTTCGACCGCTGGTCGGTGCACGCACGACTGGAACCGGCCGCGGTCGCCGCGGTCCTTCAGAGGTGGTGGCATCAGCCCGTCGAACACATCCGGCACTGCTCGGACGCCACACCGCCCACCGGCCGCGGACACGTCACCGCGACATACGAGGTCCTCACGGCCGACGGATATCGGCACGTCGAGGTTCGCGGGGTCGGACAGGGCCTGTTCGGGCGCCACGCCGTCGCCGTGGCGGACGCGCTGGGATCGGCGGTGCCGGCCGTCCACGGGTTCGAGGAGGGCTTGCTGTACTCCATCGCCCCCGCGTCCCCGCACGCCCAACCGGTCACCGGGCCTGCGGACGCCCGGCGACGGGCCGGCTACGTCGCCACCCGGGCCGAAGCACTGCCCGCCAGGGTGGATCGTGCCCGTGGTTTGACCGGCCGGGCCCCGGCCTGGGAGGTCGCCGCCCGGCGGCTGGGCCGCGGTTACGGGCGGCTCGGCGACGCCCTACGGCTCCCGCTCATCGATCCGATGGTGCGGAAGCTCTGCACGACGCCGCACCCCTCGATCGTCGACGGCGCGACGGGCCCGGAGCACTGGCGGACAGGACCGGACGGGGACCTGATCAAGATCGATCCCGACACCGCGGACTTCGGCCACACCGACCGTTACTCCTACGACGCCGCGTTCGACCTCGCAGGTATCGCACCCGGGCATCCCGACGACACCGTCGTGGACGCCCTCCGCGCAGTCCTGACCTGCTCCGACGAAGCCTTCCTGCTCTACGAGCTCGTGCAGCTCGAGAATCCGGAGACGGGGCGACCGTCCGACCCGATGGCCTGCAGCCGCGCGGTCCGCCGCTACCTGAGCAGGACGCTCCCGCCACCGTCGACCGGCCAGGGTCCACTGTGCGCGCTGGATCTCGACGGCGTCCTCGACTCGACGGCACTCGGCTTCCCGATGACCACCCCGACCGGCGTCCGTGTGCTCAACGCCCTGGCCCGGCACGGCTACCGGCCCGTTCCGGTCACCGGACGCTCCCTCACCGAGGTACAGCAGCGCTGCGACGCCCACGGTCTGGTCGGCGGGGTCGCCGAGTACGGCGCTGTCGTCCACGTGGCCGGCACCGGCGCCACCATCGATCTGCTCAGCGCGGCCGACCGGGCGCTGCTCGACGAGATCCGCGTAGGGCTCGGCACCGACCGGCGGATCACCGTCGACCACCACCATGCCCACAGCGTGCGGGTCGGCTTCAGCCCGGAGCGGGCCTCGCGCCCGGGCCCCGTGCCCGACGAGGTGCTACGGGAGCTCCTCGGTCCGGACCGGCACCGAGGCGTCCGCGTCGTTCACGGCGACCGACAGACCGACATCGTCGCCGCCACCACCGACAAGGGACGGGGTCTCGCACGGCTCGTGGCCGAGGTCGGCGGGCCCGTCGCACTGGCCGTCGGTGACACCGCCGAGGACATCCCGTTCCTGGTCATGGCCGAGCGGGCGCTCGCTTCCGGCAACGCTACCGACGCCCTCGCGACGACCGGGATCCGCCGCACGCGGCGGCACTACGCGCAGGGCGTCGCCGAGGCGGCGGGCCAGCTGCTCGGCCACCGCCCGGGTGGATGCCACATCTGCCGTGAGCCCACGGTCGCCGACCAGGACGCCCGGATGCTGCTCGCGCTGCTCGACGCCTCGGCCGGAGGCCGTCACGGCCTGCCGTCCACCATCTGGGGTGCCGCCCGATCGGCGTTCGGCACGCGATGAGAGGCGTACTCGCCCCCGCCCACCGCGACGGGCTGGCCCTGGTCCTGAGCTCCGGACTCACCTCCGTGATCGGCGTGCTCTACTGGGTACTGGCGGCGCGGCTCGTCCCCCCTGCCGTGCTCGGCCTCGACCAGGTCGCTGTGTCCACGATGATGTTCCTGGGTGGGCTGGCCCAGCTGAACCTGGGCTACGCACTCCTCCGGTTCGTCCCGGTCGCCGGCCGAGCGACCCGTCGTATCGTCGCCGGTGGCTACGCGGCCGCGACGCTCAGCTCGGTGCTCATCGGGGCCGTCTTCGCCGTCGGCGCACCGCTGTGGGCCCCGCGCATGGTCGAGGCGTTCGGGCCCACCCGAGTGCTGGTGTTCTTCGTGATCGCCGTCCCGGTCTGGACGATCTTCACCGTGCAGGACTCCGTGCTCACCGGGATCGGGTACGCCTCGGCGGTCCCCGTGGAGAACCTCGTGTTCGCGATGCTCAAGATCGGGTTGCTCGCGGTGGCGACCGTCGGGGTCGTGCTCCCCGGACGCGTCGCAGTCTCCTGGGCAGCGGCCACGGGCGCGGCAGTGCTGGCGGTCAGCCTCTGGCTCTTCCTCCGCGGCCTGCCCGCTCACGCTCGGACGACGGCCGGGATCGGCGGCCCGGCGGCTCCGACCTCGTTCCGCGCGGTCGTCCGGTTCGTCCGTGCGGACTACGCCGGCGGGATTCTCTGGCAGGCCGCGCAGTTCGGACTCCCGCTGCTCGTGCTCGGTGCGCTGGGCACCGAGCAGGCCGCCGTCTACGGCATCGCCTGGATGATGGCGCAGGCGCTCTACCTGGTCGCGGCGGGGATGGGCCAGTCCATGGTCGCCCATACCGCAGCCGACGTCGAGGCGACCGACGTCGCCCGCAGGCAGATGGTGCGCCGGACGCTGGCCCTCGTCGTGCCGGCCGCCGCGGTGCTCGCGCTCGGCACGCCCTGGATCCTCATACTGTTCGGCCCCCGCTACGCCGCCGACGGCGGGCCCGTCCTCGTGCTCACCGCCCTGTCGGCGATCCCGAACGTCGTCACGGCCGCAGCCGTCGCGTCGGCGAGGGTCCGCCAGCGGGTCGTCGTGCAGTTCGGGGTGCCGTCCACCATCGCCGCCACCGTCATCGTGCTGACCTGGATGCTGCTGCCACGGCTGGGCATCACCGCCGTCGGCGTCGCCTGGCTGGCCGCCCAGTCCGCCGTGGCCGCCGCGATTCTGCTCACCGGTGCGGCCTGGCTTCCGCCCGGCATCGCCCGACCCGTCTCCGCGCTACGGACGACGGCTCTGCTCCGTCGGGTCCGCGCCGTTGCCGAGGACAGGACAGGCCGCGGCCCCTGTGTTCTCGGTGATCGGCTCAGCGGCGGATCCGGGACCGTGGTCATCGGATTCGGTCCCAGTGCCGAGGACACCCGCAGGACCCTCCTCAAAGCCAGCGACACACTCCAGGGTCGCGCCCAGCTCCTGCACCAGACCGAGGTCCTGCGTCGGCTGCACAACGACCGCCGGCTCGGGGACTGGGACGTCCTCGTACCGCGGGTGATCGGCGACGGCGAGGCACACGGCGCCTATGCCGTGCTGGAGACCAGGCTGACCGGCGTCGGCGGAGCGGCAGCGCTGAACGACCCGGCCCGATGCGAGGCCTTCCGGGAAAGCGCCGTTGCCGCCATCACCGACCTACACCGGCGGACGGCCACCCCGATCATCGTGGGGCCAGACGAAGTCGACGCCTGGGTGCGCGAACCGATGGCGGCCGTCGTCGCGGCCCTCCCCCACCGCGCGGGCCCCACGGCATGGGCACTGGCCGATATCCTCGCGGCCCAGCTGCTGGACCACGGCGTACTGACCGCCTGGACGCACGGCGACTACACCCCGGACAACGTCCTGACCGACGAACACGGACACGTCAACGGGATCGTCGACTGGGGCCAGTCGGCCCCCGACGGTCTCGCCGTTGTCGACGTGATCACCTTCCTGTTGACCGCGCAGCGCTCGATGACCGGCGACGAGCTGGGCGCCGTCGTCCTGCGCCGCCTGACCGAGACGCCCGCGGCCGAGAAACACCTGCTGGTCCGCACGCAACGCGAAGCCGGCATGCCCGCACTCGACACGGTGACGCTGACCCTGCTGGGCTGGCTCCACCACGCCGCCCAGAACCTGCAGAAGTCCCCCGTGTTCGCAGCCAACCCCATCTGGGTGCGCCGCAATCTCCTCGCTGTCATCCGGGGAGCGGACGCGATCCTGCTCGGCCGTCCCGGCACTGGGCCCCCACGTGGTCTCGCAGGGCCGTGACCCGGACGGCGCCTCCCGAGGTTCCACCACAACGGTGGTGCTGTGGTCCTGCTCGGCGCGGTCGCCGCGGCCTCTCCGACACCGGTATGAAATCCGCCCGGACAGACCGAAGGACGCGCGACCGAACATGCATCACCATCCTCACCCCCGCTTGATGTCGACACTCCGCGTCGCGCCGGCGCCGACTGCGCCGTGGGATCACCGCCAAGACCGCCGAGCGGCGCCGCCTGGAACTCGACCTGCCGTCCGCAGCGAGGATGCCGTCGCCGGCTAAGTACAGGCGGTGAAGGAGGCCTTCGGCGGGCTCGACGTCTTCTTCAACAACGCCGGTGTCGAGGGGCGGACTGGCAGCCTGGTCGAGACCGATGCTCAAGGGCCAGTTCGCCGACCTCGTCGCGCTCAAGCGCTATGCCGAACCCTCGGAGGTCGCCGAGGTCGCCGAGGTCGCCGAGGTCGTCCTCTTCCTCGCCTCCGACAATGCCGGCTACGTCTCCGGCAGCGTCTACACGGTCGACGCCGGCATGACCGGAATGTGACCCGTCCGCGGCAAGCACGTGCACAACCGGACGTCGCGGCGGTGCAATTGGCCGGCGCCCCTCCCCGAGGCGTCCCACAGCGGGTAGCGTCCATCGTTCCGAACCCGCGCCGGTTGGCACCGGTTCTCGCTGGTGTCCGGGGCGAGAAGGGTGAGCGATGCGCTACTGGACGACGACGGACCGGCCGGCGGGTGAGCAGTTCAGCTACTGGCGCGAGGTGATCTGCGAGGCGTTCACACCGCTCGCCACCGAGCGGCGTTCGGCGCACCGCCCATCCGGACCTCGACAGCCGGGAATCGAGAGCTGGGTGCGGTCGAATGCTCTGACGGGCACCAACTGCGCAGAGGTCGTCTCCGCCACGCAGCTGATCACCCACGGCGAGGCCGAGGTTCGCCGTACGGACTCCGACCACGTGTTCGTCAACCTGCAGTTGCGTGGACACTGCGTCGGAGGGCAGGGCGACCGGACCTGTCTCGTGCAGCCCGGCGGTTTCGCGATGTTCGACACCACGAGCGAGTACCGCCTGGAGTTCGTCGGCGAGCCCGCGACCCAGGAATGGCATGTCGTGTCGTTCCGCGTGCCCCGCATCCAGCTGATCCGGCTGCTCGCTGATCCGCACGCCTTCACCGCGGTGACCCACGACGCGTCGACGGGAGGCGCGGCGTCCCTGGTCGCCTCGACGATGATGTCGATCTGGAAGACGGTCGACACCCTCGACCGCTCCGCGACGGAGGCGGCCGACACCGCCTTCACCGCGCTGCTGGCTGCCGCAGCGGGCGGCGGGGACCAGCTGCGCGACGCCTGCCGCGACGAGCTCGACGCGGCGCTGCGGGCGTCGATCAACCGGTACGTCGTGGCCAACCTGCGGCACTCGGACCTGTCTGCGGCCCGGGTGGCGCGGCGGTTCGGCATCTCCCTCCGCAAGCTGCACCGGTTGTACGAGGGCACCGGTCAGAGCTTCACCCAGACCGTCATGACCCTGCGCGTCGAGGGGTGCGCACGCGAGTTGGCATCGGGCACCCGCCTGTCCCTGACCGAGCTGGCCAGCAGGTGGGGGTTCTGCGACCTGTCGCACCTCAACAAGGTCTTCCGGACGCGTTACAACTGCCTGCCCTCCCAGTACCGCAACCAGGCACCCGCGACCGCCGGATCGGCCGGGGCAGCGACCACCGTCCGCTGAGAGCCGGGCGGTCGCCGAGCGCGTCGGCGACCGCCCGTCGGCTCACGCCGTGGAGAGCCGGTTCTCGGCCGGCCCGAGCGGGTCGTAGGTCGGGTTCTGGAACATCTCGTGCAACTGCCGGCGCCGGACGCCCATGTTGCCGCCGTCGTACACCGGGAAGCACAGCACGTCCTGCATGATCCCGGCGATCGGCGTCAGGTCCGTGTACGCGTCCACCCCGACCAGCCGCATAGCGTCGTAGACGACCTGGACCGACGTCTCCGACGCGAAGACCTTCACGATGTTGGCCAGCTCGCGGTCCTTCCCACCGGTCTTGTCGAAATGGTCCGCCGCCTTCCACGTCAGGTAGCGGGCCGCCTCGATCCGGATCTTCAGATCCGCGAGCATGTAGCCGGCGTTCTGGTACTCGATCACCGGGTGGGGGCCGGAGCGGTTGTCGGTCCTGGCGAACTCGTAGGCGTAGTCGAACGCAGCCCGCATCCGACCGACGCAGGCCGCCCCGATCGGGGCACACGTCCACGAGAAGGCGGTCTTGACGATCTCCATGCCGTCACCCGGCTGGCCCAGGATGTTCGCGGCCGGCACGCGGACGTTGGTGAACTCCAGCCGCGGGGAGATCGTGGCACGGTGGCCGATGGTGTCGATGATCCCGGTGATCTCGACACCCGGAGTGCCCTTCTCCACAACGATCACCGCGAGCGATTCCTGCGGCGGCTTGTCCCGATCGGTGCGGCACACCAACGTGAGCACGTCCGGGAGCTCGCGGTTCCAGCCGGAGCCGTTGGTCGTGTAGTGCTTCGCACCGTTGATCACCCACTCGTCGCCATCCAGCTCGGCGAAGGTCTGGACACCGACCTTGGGGTCCACCGAGTCGAAGTTCGCACCACCGGTCACCTCGGTGAACCCGAACGCCGCCAGCCGCGGCTCACTGTCGGTGAACGGCCGGAGGAACTTCTCCTTCTGCTCGGGAGTGCCGAAATGGATGATCGGCGCCAGGCCCAGCCCGGTGGCCAGCACCGCGGTCGGGGTGTTGATGTCCACGCGCGCCAGCTCCTCGGCGGCGAGCACGAACGCCAGCGACGAGAACTTGGCGCCGCCGTACTCGTCGGGGATCAGCGCCTTCAGGAAGCCCGCGTCGACCATCTGCTGGTAGAACGGCTTGATCGCGTAGAAGCGTTCCTCCGGCCCGGGATGTTCGCGAGCGCAGCCGCAACACCGGTCAGAACTCCGTCGGCGAATTGCCGGGCCCCGGCGCGCAACTCCAGCTGCTGCTCGTCCAGGCTGAAATCGAGTCCCATGTCCGTCCTTCCGTGCGTGATGCCCCGACCGATCGGCCGGAGCGGTGCAGGAAGTGTGGAGCCGGAACACCCGCCGGCACTTGGACGAGAGCGCCTCTCCACTGGTACAGCTGCGTCGCAGATTCCGTCGCCTTCGGTTCACGTCGGCCGAACGGGACCGGTTCTGTCCCAGCAGGACAATTCAGTTCTCGCTGCCTGTCGGTGAATCCGTCGCGTCGCTCCGTCCTGACCGGAGTTCGGGGAACTGGTCGTCGCGCCATTCCGTCCGGGCCGCCGCGGCTGCTTCGTTCGCCTCCCGGTTGCGCAGTTCCACCCGGCGGATCTTTCCGGAGATCGTCTTGGGCAGCTCGGAGAACTCGAGCCGTCACACCCGGAGGTAGGGGGTCCGGCGCCGGCGCGGCGCGCATCGAGATCCGGGCCGCGGCAAAAGAGGTGCGCCTCAGGGCGTTAGCCCGAAATACGTACGTCAATCCGGTGGTCGGTCAACGACGCGAGACCCTGTGGACGGCGGCGCCGATCATTGCTCCGCAGCTACCACCTGCAGCGACGTCGGTCGGCCAATGGGCGCGGGTGCGGACCCGGCTGTAGGCCACGAGGGCGGCGATGGGCGTCACCGCCATGCCCCATCCGCGGTGCCGCGCCATCACCGCGGCGGTGAAGACGGCAGCCATCGCCGCGGCGCTCACTGCCGTGACCGGCCACGCAGGACGCTCAGGGGACAGTAGCGAGCTGTGCTCCACCGCCGACGCCTCGCGTTGACTCACCCGGCCCGCGACATGGGGTGGCACGTTGACTCCCGCTGCGTCGGTGTCGGGTCGGCGGTAGGTCTCGGACGGGTGGTACGCCCTCCGCCGGTGGCAGGAGCCGCACGCTGCCGGAGTGCGGGCTTGGCCAGTGGCGCCGTTGGGTCCGGGTTGGATGGCGTCACCTGTGACCGCTTCAGCGGTCACCGTGCCGCCCTACCGCCTACCCGAGCATCCACGAAGGACTCGCGGATGCTCGGGCGGCTATCAGACACCTGCCCGGCGGCCGCGAACGAAATGGAAGATGGCCACAATTACGGCGATCACGATGAGGGCGTGGATGAATGCTCCGACGTGCAGGACGAAGAAGCCCAGCAGCCACAGAACGAGCAGAACAGCGGCGATGGCCAGCAACATGATGATCTCCATCTGTGAGGTGCGGTCTCCTGATGAATGCCCACGCTCGGAGATCCATAAACCGGGGCACAGAATCTACCTGCCGTTGACCGATGGTTGACTCAAGCTTTACACCGGGAAACGGGTGATGTCGAACGACTCGCACGGATCCCTGCCGACCTCGCCGCAGGGGTCCTCGTTATGACGCTGTTCTGCGTGCTCCTGATCTCGATCTTCTGCGTGGTGTGGGGCACCAGGTGACCCGTCCACGTCAAGGGAAGCTGCTGAGTTCCATCGGTGTGGGTACTTCAAGCCTCCGACGAACTCGCCTTCGTGCTTCCGTTCGTCGCGTGGACCTCGGTCCAGCTACTACCGGCCCATCCGCGAGCTCATGGCGGGATCGCGCTGACCACCGTGGCACCCGACTGACCAACGAGCGCAACGACAGCCACGTCCTTGCCGTGGTCAGGCTCCGCGGGGGCGGACGCGATCGGCACCGGCTTCGGTATCCGGTCTGCGACTGTCCGGTCGGAGTGTTGCCCTGAATGCCGTTGATCCAGGCGCCGGCCGGCTGGCCGGCGAGGTGCTGATCCCGGTCGAAGGACGCACTGACCGACGTGATCGCTGAACCACGAGAGCCGGGAGCGGGGCCACATGTGTGGTGAGCGACATGACGCTGACGGAGGATGCCCAACGAGTGGTCGACGGGGCCCCGACTTCTCACGCCATGCCGACCAGGCATCCGACGAGCGGGCATCCGACGAGCGGGCGCACCCACGGCTCGCGCCAAGCGCGCGGCTGCGGTATCAGGGTGTGTGCTGAACGACCACCGGTGAATACGGTGTCGCTCGGCCGGCGAGCAACGGTTCGGGGTGCCCGCTGGTGACCTGCGTGACGAACGCGGCCAGGTAGGCGTTGGTGATGGACAGTGCGTCGTCGCCGTCGATAGCCCCGAGGGCGAGCTGGGAGCGGACCGGGGCGGCGATGTAGTAGGCACCGTAGTCGCTGAAGTTGAAGTGCTCGGCGCCGTTGAGCTGGTAGCACCACGTCGGTCCGCTAGTCGCGGCCACCAGGGTTCGGGCGGTGCTGAGGCTCGATTGGTCGTCGGCGTTGACCGGCTGGCAGGTTCCGGTGATACAGGAGTTCTCGCTCCCGATGAGGAGCGCGGGCTTGGTCAGTCCAGTGTGGACGACCGAGCCGTATTGAGTGCCGTCGAGGTCGACGGCGCCGACACAGTGCTGATCCGTGCGGCAGGCCTCGAGGGCGGCGGCGCCGCCGAAGGAATGTCCGAAGTAGACGATTTTCGTGGTGTCGACATGCCCGGCGAAGCGGCCGGCACCGGCCTGGGACGCGGCGAATCGGGCGTCGGCGGCCCACACGTCGATCAGCCGGTCGCCCGCGGCTTGGGCCTGGCTCGCGTGCTCGTCGTCCCCGTTGAACGCATCGGGGTTGCCGGCCTCGGTCGTGGACACGGGTTGGCCGTTCAGAACGGTCAGGTTGGCGCTGTAGGTGGGGGTGACGCCGATGACGAGGTATCCGTTGCTGGCCAGGCTTTCCGCCAGGGTCGTGTACTGCAGGGCGGCGAACCCCAGGCCGGGCTCGAAGACCACGGTGGGGAACGTGCCCTCGGCGACGGGGGCCTCGGCGACGGCGTGGACGTGCACGGCGGCGAAATCGGTCTCGGCCAGTCCCAGAGGTCCAGGGAGATGCAGGCCTGCCCACGCGCCGGGAGCGTAGGCCGTGGGCGCGGGGTCGGGTGTGCGTGTGGCGGGGTACCACAGCCAGGCGGACAGGCGCCGGGGTGGGCCGGGGTGTGGGGCGAGCGGATCGGTACGGGCGCTGTCCGTCCAGTCGACCATGGTCCGGCCGACCGGATAGCGCCCTGTGGGGGCGGGCAGTGTGATCGGCTGTGCCGACCTGGTGGCCACGTAGGCGAGGTAACCGCCGACGGCCAGGACAACCGCGAGTGTCAGGACGAGCAAGGTGCGCAACCATCGCCTCATATCCGCATAGTACGTGTCGCGTACTACTCGTCGCGTACTGTGCTGAGAATGGACTGAGGAAGGCGTATGCGCGGCAACGACGCACAGATGCTGGTGCTGACCGTTCTCGCGGGAGGCCCCCTGCACGGGTACGCCATCAACGTGACGATCGAGACCTTGACGGGCAGCCGGCTCAGCCCGGGCCGCACAGGTGCGGGCGAAGCTTTCCCGCGCCGGGCTGCGGTGGCGCTGGAGGTGATCGTGGTCCAGCACTTGACCGTCTCACCACGACGCAGGCCGACCGCCTGCGCAGCTTGTTCGCCGACGCCCGGCACGTCGAGGTGGAAGCGACCTGGGGGATCTACCTGCGGATGATTCCCGCCTACCGCGACCTTGATCCCGCGCCGCCCGCGACCATGGTCAACCTGATCGACTCCGTCAGCCATGGCGTCCCCGAGGCTCTCACCGAGATCACCACACCGGGCAGGACCGTGAAGAAGCGGCCGCCGACGTCCTGGCGTACTCCGACCGACCCGGCACCAGCGAACACCTCCGCGGCTCCGCCCGGGTTCAGCACCCCTCACGAACTACATCGCACGATCCCTACTCGAGACCGGCGGCTTCAGACCCCGACCACACCCTCGATCATGAAGAGCCCAAAACGATGGTCTGCAGCGTTTGCACAGGCTCCGCGCGTACCGTGCGGGAATGCCTGAGCGATCTCTACCCGAGATTGTCGAGGATCGGTCGACCTGGCGACTCATGACGACACGCGCGAAGCTCGAGACCGTCGTCATCTGTGCCACATTCGTCCTCTACACCGTGTTCGCGCTGAAGCTTCTGCTCTTCTCGCGGCCGCCCGGTTCGGAACGATCGTTCAACCTCGTCCCGTTCGCGAGCATCTCTCACTACCTGTTCAGCAGTTCATCCGACGTGAGGAGGTTCGCGTTCAGCAACATCGCCGGGAACGTCCTCCTCTTCATCCCGCTCGGCTCGGACTTATCCGTACTGACGAAGTGGACCGTCGCGCGGACGATGCTCATCGTCGCCTCGGCGAGCGTGGCGGTGGAGATCCTCCAGGGCGTGTTCGCCTTGGGGGCGTCGGACATCGACGATGTGATCTTGAACTGCCTCGGAGGTCTCATCGGCATCCCGTTGTTCCTCCTGCTCAGGGTGATCGTGCGAGACCGCGAACGGGTGCGCACGGTCGTCGCGGTGCTGTCGGTCGTCGCGCTTCCGGTCCTGTCCTACTTGCTGTTCGTCATCAGACTGCGCATGTGAGTCCAGGCCCCCCCCCCCGGGGTGCGGCAGCCGATCCATCCACGCGCTTGTTCCCGCAACGCCACCGGCCCCAGGCCAGGTCTCCATCAACGTGGCATTCGTGCAAGCTGCCACGTCTCCGCGGTTCCGCAGCGGTTCCGGGACGGGTGGGCCGGGTTCATCGTCAGTAGGCACCGGCACCGGCACCGGCACCGGTGCCTGCCGGTGTGGTCGCTGCGGCGGCGCCGACGGTGAACCGCACCTCCATGCCCATCGCGCGGTGGTTGCCGACCGGGCAGTACATGTCGTACGCGCCGTTCTGGAGCGTGACGGTGAGATCGGCACTCTGGCCGGGCCGGACCACGCCGGCGATCCGCTGGGCGGCCACCCCCGGGCCGTCGAGGACGATCGAGTGCGGCGCCTGCCCCGCGTTTTCCGTGTGGAAGGTGTGTGGGCCCGGAGCGATGACGGCCGGATCGAGAGCCAGGTGGAAGTCGGTCATCTGCACGATGACGACGTCACCTGCGGACGGGGCGGCGGACGGCACCGTGGCGACCGGAGCCGCGGTGCCCGCGGGCGCGGCGCAGCCGGCGAGCACCAGGGCGGCGGCTGCTGTCGCGAACGGGAGCAGGACGCGTACGTGGGGGCGGATGGTAGGCATGGGGTGCCTCCGTGTCGGTCGGGTGCACCCACTACGGCGGGATCGGGCCGCCGGATTGCCCGCAGCGTCGTCGTGATGCGATTGTGATCTTCTCGGAGGAGAAAACGGTGCCAGCAGTCATCCCTGTAGGCCCACGCTCCGTAGGAGAGGTATGCCGTTCCGACACCCGCGCGCGGACGGCCGATCCGACGACCTGCTGCTCGCAGGTCTCAGGGCGGCCGATCCCGAGCTGTCGCTCGCGTTCGTGCGCCGGTTCCAGCGCACGGTCTTCGGGGTGGCCTACACCGTCCTGGCGGATGTCCGGCTCGCCGAGGACGTCGCACAGCAGGCGTTCGAGCGGGCGTGGACGCATGCTGCGATGTACGACGCCCGGCGGGGCTCGGTCGGGGCGTGGCTGGCAGGCATCACCCACAACCTCGCCGTGGACGCGGTGCGGGCGCGCCGCCCCACACCCCTCGACCCGGCCGACCTCGACGCGCTCCTCGACGCCGTCACCCGCACCCCCGAAGGCGACGCCCTGGCCACCGAGGCGGCACGGGAGCTGCGCGCGGCCATCGCCGCACTGCCACCGGAGCAGACCAGGGCCCTCGTCCTCGCCGCCTACCGGGGGATGACCGCAGCGCAGGTCGCGGCGGCCGAGTCGATCCCGTTGGGCACGGCGAAGTCCCGGATCCGGGCCGCCATGCTGCGCCTGCACGACGTGCTCGACACCCGGCGGGTGGGCAATGACTGACCTCAACCCCTGCGCGGCGGTGCGGAGCCACAGCGCCGAGCTCGCCCTCGGGCTCGTCACCGGACGCGAGCGGGCCCAGGCCCTCGCCCACCTCGACGAATGCCCGCAGTGCCGCAACGAGGTCGAGGGGCTCTCCCGGGTCCAGGACGCCCTACGGCTGCTCGTGCCCGCGCACGACCCGGCCGTCGGGTTCGAGAACCGCGTGCTGGCGGCCCTGCCCCGTCCCCGTCATCACCGGTGGACGACGGTGCTCGCCGCCGCCGCCGCGGTGGCCGCCGTGGTCGCCGGTGGCTGGGTCGCCGACAGCGTCGTCTCCCCCCGGCCCGTACCGGTCGCAGCGGCACCGGCTGCACCGGCGCTGCGCGTGGCGGACGTCGTCGCCGCCGGGCGCGACGTCGGCCAGGTCTTCACCCACCCCGGCCCACCCGCATGGCTCTACATGTACCTCGACCTCGGGAGCACCCGAATCGGCGGACCCGTCACGTGCCGGGTTGTGCGTGCGGACGGCACCCGAGCCGTCGTCGGCACGTTCACCCTGGCCCGTACCGGCGACGCCTACTGGGGCGGTCCCGCCGGAACCACCGACGTCACCGCCGTCGAGGTCACCGACTCCACCGGCGCGGTCCTTGCCACGGCACATCTCGCCGGGCCGAGCGGCTGAGCGACGGGAGCACCGCTACATCACAGCTCGGGATCGGGGCGAGCGTTCGGTCGGAGGCGATGCGGCTGAAGATCTGGTCGATCAGCGTCAGCACGTGGGGGTCGTCGATCGTGTAGAAGGTGTAGCGACCCTCGCGGCAGGCGGAGATGACGCCGCCGGTGCCACCACCTACTCCTCAGCCGGGTCCCAGTCGTCTACCTCACGCTGTTCTTCATGGTGGCCCCGCTCGGCGTTGGCCGGGTCGAAGCCGCGGCCGTCGTCACCGGCCTCGAGGCGCAGCAGGTCGTTGCGCTTTCGATGGCGAGCCAGGCGCGGGCGGGTTTCACGGTGTACTGCAGTGCTTCCACGCAGGAGACGTACACGGCGGTCTCGATCTCTCGAGCGAAGCGCTGCTCCCCGCCCCGGACCTGGACCGGGAGAGGGAGTCGGCGGGTGTGGGCCACAGGGTGAACCACTTGATCTGGCGGCGGACGACGATCGTGCCCGACCGGTAGCGGATCACCAGTGCGACCGCTGCGACCAGCACCGCCACCGGGAACAGCGAGAACGAGCTGAGCGGCGCGAGCACCGCGGCCACGGCCGGGTTCACCAGGGGGCTGGGCGGCAGGCCCGGGATCGACGAGTCGGGCTCCGGGGCGGTGACCTGGTAGACGGTCACGACCGCGCTCAGCCCGCCGATCACCGCGACGAACCACCGCCAGCGCCGCGACGGCAGCCACCCGTCGGGGAACACGACCAGCAGCACCACGATCAGACTGGTCGAGACGATCCCGGCCGGTGTGGTCACCGCGACCAGCCAGCGGGCGAGCCCACGGGCCGCAGGCGACGTTGCGAGGTGACGGGTCGGCAATCACTTCGCCGAACCCTGTTCCGCACCCGAGTCCGGCGCCCGGCACTCGTGCGCGCGCGTCTCCTCGGCGACGTCACACCGACCTACGACGGCTTCACCGCAACCTGGCTCGAACCCGACGGAACCACCGCCAGCAAGCCGTTCTCCACAGAACCGGCCGCAGTCGCCTGCGTCGCCGAGCGCGCCTCGGGCGGACTCCGCTTCCACGACCTTCGGCACTCCTACGCCACCTGGCTGGTCGACGACGGCGTGCCGATCAACATGGTCCAGAAGGTAATGGGCCACGAACGCTCATCCGCCACGCTCGACCTCTACACCCACCGCACCGACAACCACGACCGCATCCTGCAGGCGACGGACGGCGACGAGGACCGCAGGCATTGACCGCTCGTGCTGACATCTCGCTGACCAACACGTCTGAGGCCCGGTTCGACGATCTCGCGGAGAGTCGCAGGTCAACAGCCAGGTCACGTCCGCTGACGTCTGGTTGTGGTCGAGGATGAACGGGCCGACTGTCACGCAGTTGGACACGCACGCGCGACTCGGCTGGAGCCCCATCACCTCTCGTTCACACCCCCGTCTACCGCCGGTGGTCGCCGGCTGAGCTCGGGCCCCAGCACCCGACGGGTCCGGTCAGTGGGCATCGGCGGGACGGCGGTGCATCAGGCCGGTCCGACGGGCCTTGCAGACGAGTTCGTCACGCTGGTTGTGGGCCCGGTGCTCGAACACGACGAGCCCGGCCGAGGGACGTGAACGAGACGCCCGGACCTGTACGACCTCCGACTCGACCCGCAGCGTGTCACCGACGAACACCGGTGCCGGGAAGGACACCGCGTCGAGCCCGAGCTGGGCGACGATCGTGCCGAGGGTCAGCTCCGGCACCGAGATGCCGACGACGAGCGCGATCGTGAACATGCTGTTCACGAGTGGTCGGCCGAACTCGCTCGCGGCCGCGTGCTCGTGGTCGAGATGCATGGGCGCAGGGTTCATCGACATCGTGGTGAACAGGACGTTGTCGGTCTCGGTGACGGTCCGGTGGATCGCATGGGTGACGACCATGCCGACGGTGAGCTCCTCGAACCACAGGCCGCTCATCTGCCGGCCACCCGTCCGGTCACACCGACAATCCGAGCGACCGGGCGATCAGCATCCGCTGTACCTCCGAGGTGCCCTCACCGATCGTCAGGATCCGGGCGTCCTGGTGGTGACGGGTCGACGCCGTCTCCTCGATGAAGCCGTAGCCGCCCTGCACCTGTGTCGCGGTGGCGGCCGCCTCCACCGCCGCCTCCGACGCGACCAGTTTGGCGATCGCCGCCGTCTCGCGGATCGGGTACCCGTGGTCGAACTTCCAGGCACCGTCGTAGGTCATGGTGCGCGCCGTCGAGGCGAGCGCCGCGATCTGGGCGACCTGGAACGCCACCCCCTGGTGGGCGCCCAGAGGTCTGCCGAACGACTGCCGTCCGGTGACGAACCGCAGCGTGTCGTGCAGACATCCCCGGGCGAGTCCGGCACTCATCGCCGCGATGGGAAGCCGTGCCCAGGTCAGGAACTCCAGCACGTCGCGATAGCCGCGGCCCGGCTCGGACAGCAGCGCATCGGCCGGCACCCGCACCCCGTCGAAGAAGAGCGGGTGGGTGTCGGACGAGCGCCACCCGGCTTTGGGATAGGCCTTTCCGACGGTCACCCCGGGGGCGTCGAGCGGCACGAGGAACGCCGAGACGGGCGGCCGGCCGCCGACGTTCTCGCCGACCGCGGCCAGGAGGATGACGTAGCGGGAGAACGGCGTTCCGGAGTTGGTGATGAACTGCTTCGCGCCGTCGATCACCCAGTCGCCGCCGTCCTGGCGGGCGACCGTGGCGATGTTGCCGGCGTCGGAGCCACCGGAGGGCTCGGTGAGCCCGATCGACACGAACACCTCGCCGCTCGCCGCGCCGGGCAGGATCTCGCGCAGCAGCTCGGGGCGGTCCTTCGCGAGGTGGGCCAGGAGGGCGACGCAGATGGCCTGGACGTGCACGGTGACCGCCAGCGACGAGTCGACCGTCGCGAGCTCCTCGACGGTGATGCAGTGCGTGCGCACGTCGGCGCCCGCGCCGCCGTACTCCTCGGGCGCCAGCAGCCCGAACACACCCAACTGTCCCGCCCGGCGCACGAGGTCGGGATCGAACCGCGACGCGATGCTCCGTTCGGCGGCGCCCGGCTCCACGAACTCGGCGCAGAACGTGCGCATGGTGGCGGCCCAGTCGAGGTGGTGCTGGTCGAAGGCCCACGGCACCTCGTACCCGAGGCGGGCGAGTGTGCTGTCCCCCGCCGCCCTCGCCGTGGTGGTGGTCGTCATCGCGCACCGTCGCTCTCTCCGGCGCCGGGCGCCGGGCTCGTCGTGAAGGTCATGCGCCGCTCACACGTTCGGAGCGACCGGCCCAGTGCGGCGCCCGCAGCGCCTTGCGGAGGAGCTTGCCGACCACGTTCTTCGGCAGCGGTTCGGTGGTCAGCTCGACGCGCGCCGGTTTCTTGTACGACCCGAGCCGCCTCGTGACGAGGTCGATCACGTCCTGCTCGGTGACGGTGGCTCCGTCGCGCACCGTGCAGACGGCCATCGGCGACTCGCCCCAGGTGTCGTGCGGGATCGCGAACACGGCGACCTCGACCACCTCGGGATGGTCGGCGATCACGGTCTCCAGCTCGGCGGGCCAGATGTTGAAGCCGCCCGAGACGATCATGTCGTCGACCCGGTCCAGGACGTAGACGAAGCCGTTGTGGTCGATGCGCCCGATGTCGCGGGTACGCACCCAACCGTCGACCAGCCGTTCCGCGGTGAGCGCGTCGTCGCCCCAGAAGCCGCGCATCTGGCCCTCGACCTGCGCCCACAGCTCCCCCTCCGCGCCCAGCGGGAGCGGGTTGCCCTCCTCGTCGCGGGTCTCGATCCGGGCGAAGGGCAGCACCCGCCCGGCCGAGCGCATGGGCGTGGAACCGGGGTGGTCGCCGAACCACTCCTGCGGGGTCATGACGGTCAGCGGCACGGCCTCGGTCTGCCCGAACACCTGGTGGAGCACGTCGCCCAGGGCCGCGCGACCCGCCAGTGCCGTGGCGTCGGTGATCGGGGCGCCACCGACGAGCACGCACTCCAGGCTGCTCAGGTCGTGGTCGCCGACCGACGGGTCGGCGGCGAGCATCGCCACCATCGACGGCGGCGTGAACATGTGCGTCACGGCGTGGCGTTCGACCATGTCGAGCACCTTGGTGCTGTCGAACGCGCCGAAGAGCAGGTTGGTGCTGCCGGCCAGCCACGCGGGCAGGAAGAGATAGCCCGATGCGTGCGAGATGGGGCCGGCGTGCCCGACCACGCTGCCCCACCGCAGGTTCGGCAGTCGGTAGAACCAGTTCCGGCAGTTCACCAGCCAGTCGTGCTGGGTGTAACCGATCCCCTTGGGCCTGCCCGTCGTACCGGCCGAGTGCCGGATCACGCACCAGTCGTCGGAGTCGACCTCGACCATCGGATCGGTGGCAGGCATGCCGTCCACCCACTTCTCGTACTCCGCGTCCCGGACGACCACGTGGTCGAGGCCGGGTACGCGGTCGGCGAGGCCGGCCAGTGAGTCGGCGTAGGCCTGATCGGCGAGCACGACCTTCGTGCCGGTCTGGGCGATCATGTGCTCGTGCGACTCGGCCGAGTTCCGCGCGTACAACGGCACCCGGACCGCTCCGGCGATCGCGGCGCCGAGGAAGAGGTCGGCGGCACCGAGGTTGTTGTCCTCCACGCCGGCGACCCGGTCGCCCGGCTCCACACCCAGCTCGCGCAGGCCGTTCGCCAGGCGGACGCCGCGTTCCCACATCTGGGCGAACGTCAGGCTCCCGTGCTCGGTGATGATCGCGACGCGGTCGGCGTTGAGGCCGACGGCCTGGCGCATCATGCTCGGTACGTCCATGTGCACACGCCTCCGTCGCTGCGCCGACCAGGCCTCGATGCCTGGTCAGGGACGGTAGGACGGACGGTCGGAGGACCGATACCCTCGATCGAGGGGCCGGCCTGGTCAGGGCAGGATCCCCGCGCTGCGTGCGCGGTGCACCGCTTCGCCCCGGGTGTGGCTGTCGAGCTTGGCCATCGCGCTCTTGAGGTAGGACTTGACCGTGTACAGGCTCAGGCCGAGCCGCTCGGCGACCTCGCCGTTGGCGTACCCGACGGCGACGAGCGCCAGCACATCGTTCTCCCGGCGCGACAGCGCGGCGACGTCGGGCACTGCGGGTACCGACGCCTGCAGTACGTCGAGCAGCGCGAGGACGCGGCCGCGCTGCTCGACGTCGGCCGCCGCCGCGATGGCCCGGATCTCGGCACGCACAGTCCGCAGCTCGGCCTCTCCCAGCACAAGAGCGGGTGAGTCCACAGCGGGCGGCGGTTCCGCGGCGGCCGCCCGATGACGGCCGATGACCTTGACGACCTGCTCGACGAGTCGGCCACTCAGCCCCGCCGATCGACGCGCCCCGGCGTAGACGACCCGCTCGACCCGGCCGGCCCACATCACGGGCACCGCCAGCACCGCCCGCAGGCCCTCACCCGCCACCTGTGCGTCGTAGAGATGCGAGATCCCCTGCGCCCGCGCATAGTCCTGGACGACGACCGGGCGCCCCAACCCGATGCAGCGCCCGCCCAGTCCCTCACCGAAGCCGCTGACCACACCGTTCAGGGTGCCGCTGCGAGCCCCGTCGAACCGGTCCAGCACGAACGTGCGCCGATCACGGTCGACGGTGGCGGAGAACGCGATGTCGACCGAGTCGAGAGCGCGCACCACGCGAAGCAGTTCCCGCTCCGGATCCAGCCCGTCCGCCGCGCCCAACCCGGTCATGGCGCTCCCGTCCAAGCGATGAGACGTACATCACTGTAGGCAGATCGGGCGGCCGGGTCCACCGCATCGTCGTCGGCACGGACCGCCCCTGAGCCGGGTATGCACCGGCGTGGCCGACACCTCCCAACCCGATCCCCGCCGCTGGAGCGCGCTCGCCGTGTGCCTCATCGGCGGGCTCATGACGCTGCTCGACCGTGCAGGCGGGGCTGGGCGCCTCGACGGCGGAGCTGTCGTGGGTGGTGTCCGGTTGCGCGCTGACGTTCGGGCTCGTCCTCGGGCGCCTACCACCTCGTCCTGGCGCTGACCTCCGACAGCCAGGACCGCACGGTGTCGGTGCTGTCATCCTTCGCGGAGCCGTAGGCCGTCGAGGACGACGTGCAGCAGGTGCCGGGCGCGGGTGTCCCATTCCGCGTCGTCGAGCCGGGTCAGACAGCCCAGCAGCAGGATGACGTCACGCGCATCGACGTCGGGACGCACGACCCCGGCGGCCCTGCCGGCATCGAGCAGTGCGGTGATCGCGTCGCCGATCGGGCCGACGCTGCCCGTGGACAGGTCCTGCCACACCCCCACCTCGACAGCGGCGAACACCTCCCGCTTGACCCGCGCGTAGTCGGCGACGCGATCGAACCACCGGGCCAGCGCGGTCACCGGGTCGTGCTCGGCGAGCAGCAGCGGCGCGGCTGCGACGAGCTCCTCGACGTCGTGCCGGTAGACCTCGGCGAGCAGGTCCTCCCGCGTCGGGAAGTGGCGGTAGAGGGTGCCCTGGCCGACTCCGGCCCGCCGGGCGACCGCATTGAGCTTCAGCTCGCCCGACGCCGACACCACCGACCGCGCGGCCTCGACGATCCGGGCGCGGTTCTCGGCGGCGTCGGCACGCAACCGGGATGCGTTCATCCGACCTCCCCTGCACGACGTGGACAACCGGACACCTGTCCGCTAAAGTCGATCCAAGTGGACACGTGTCCACTTTATTGGGGGACGAGGCACCATGTCACCGATCACCGGAAAGGTCGTCGCGATCACCGGGGCGAGCAGCGGAATCGGCGAGGCGACGGCACGCCTCATGGCCGAACGTGGCGCCGCGGTCGTCCTCGGCGCGCGCAGGAGGGACCGCCTCGAGGAACTCGCCCGCGACATCAACGACCACGACGGGCGCGCCATCGCGTGCGCCGTCGACGTCACCCGCCGCGAGGATCTCGAACGCCTCGTCGACCGGGCCGTGACCGAGTTCGGCCGGCTCGACGTCCTGGTGGGCAACGCCGGCATCAGCAAGATCGGACCCGTGGCCGACCTCGACGTCGACGGCTGGTCCGCGATGATCGACGTCAACGTCCGCGGCGTCCTCCACGGCATCGCGGCCGCGCTGCCGGTGTTCCGCCGACAGGGCCGCGGGCATCTCGTGACCACGGTGTCCACCGCCGGGCTGAAGATCACGCCCACCATGGCGGTCTACGCCGGGACCAAGAACGCCGTGCGCACGATCATGGAAGGTCTGCGGCAGGAGTCGACCGACGGCGTGCTGAGGACGACCTCGATCTCGCCCGGTTACGTCAGCACCGAACTCGCCGACTCCATCGACGATCCCGTCGTGCGCCGGGACATCCGGAAGAACATGGCCGAGTTCGCCCTCCCGCCGGGCGCCGTCGCCCGTGCCGTCGCCTTCGCCGTCGAACAGCCCGACGACGTCGAGATCGGCGACATCACCATCCGTCCCACCACCCAGGCCTAGACGTCATTGTCAGAAGCGGTGGCCGGGTCCGGCCGCCGTCGGTGGACCTGACGGCGTTGCGTCATCCCGCCATCGTGAGGCCGCCGCTGACCGAGAGCACCTGCCCGGTGACGTAGGAAGCGCCGTCGGAGGCGAAGTACGCGACCGCGGACGCGATCTCCTCGGGCCGGGCGAGCCGCCGCAGCGGGATGGCCCGGATCAGCGCCTTCGCGAGGTTCTCGTCGACGCCGGCGTGGAACAGCGGGGTGTCGGTCGGGCCGGGGCAGACGACGTTGACGGTGATGGCGTGGCGGGCCATCTCGCGGGCGAGCGACTTGCTCATCGCGATCACGCCACCCTTCGCGCCGGCGTAGATGGTCTCCCCCGAGCTGCCGACCCGACCGGCGTCGCTGGCGATGTTGATCACACGGCCACCGCGGCCGGCCTCCACCATGGCGGGCAGGAACGCCTGGCAGACGTGCACCTGGCCCAGGTAGTTGATGGCCACCACCTTCTGCGCGAACTCCGGGGTGGAGCCGATGAACGGGCCGGTGCGGTCCCAGCCGGCGCAGTTCACCAGGACGGCCGGGACCCCGACGTCGGAGGTGACGGCGCCGGCGAGCGCCACCACCGAGTCGGGATCGGCCACGTCCACGGCCAGCGGCACCACCGGTGGCGCGTCCACGGCGGCGGCCTGCTCGGCCGTGGCGCGGGCCCCGTCGATGTCGAGGTCGGCGGCGACCACCGTCGTCCCGGCACCGGCCAGCGCGAGGGTGATCGCCCGGCCGATCCCCGATCCCGCTCCGGTGACGACGGCGATCCGTGGGGCGACCGGCTCTGACATCACAGCTCTCCTCGTACTGGGGGGCGACGCATGACCGTCATGCGTCGATCAACGTGCGGGCGACGGCGAGTCGCCGGTACTGCTCGAGCGGGTCCGCCGCCGCAGCCATCAGGACGAACCCGCCGGCTCCCGCGGCCCGCAGCTCCGCGAGCCCGGCGGCCACGTGTGCCGGGTCACCCACCAGCACCCAGCGGTCGAGCCGTTCGAACGGGAGGCCGTACTGCCCCCTGACGAAGGCGGCGGCCTCGATCCGGCCGGCCTCGACCGCAGCCGGGCTGGCGTCCACGGTGACGTGCACGAACACCATCAGCTGTGAGGCCACCGGCGGACGGCCGCAGTCGACCGCGAGCTCGTCGAGCCGGGAACGGACCTCACGCACCCGGCGTGCTGACATCCAGACCCCCAGCCACCCCTCGGCGGTGGAGGCCGCACGGCGCAGGGCCGCGTCCGAACGCCCGCCGACGATCAGCGGCGGCGGTGCGGCCGGGGTGGGTTCGAGTGCCGGCGAGCGCGTCGGCAGGAGCGGCCCGGGGTGGTCGACCGGGTCACCGCGCAACAGCGCGGTGAGGATGGCGATGCCCTCGTCCAGGCGCCGTCCGCGGCCGGCGACGGGCACTCCGACGGCCTCGAACTCCGCCGGGTTCTCCCCGCCCACGCCCACGCCGACCAGCAGCCGGCCGGGGGCCAGCGCGTCGACGGTAGCGAGCTGCTTCGCCGTCCACACCGCATCCCGCAGCGGCAGCAGCAGCACGCCGGTGCCGAGCACGAGCCGTTCGGTGCGGGCGGCGACCGCGGCGAGCGCCGACACGGCGTCGAGCACGGGAGGGTGGAAGGAGAGGTGGTCGCCCACCCAGCCCGAGTCGAATCCCAGCTCCTCGGCCAGTTCGGCCCCGGCGAGCAGCGGCGGAGCACCCGTCCGGAACGGGTCGAAGCTCGGGAGCATCACCCCGAACCCCGTATCGGTCACGCGTGCCACCGCGCCTCCTCTCGTGCCGGACCGTTGACCGCGGGCCCGAAATGAACGTACCTTCACTGTCAATAGAACCCACGTTCACCGGAGGTCGGTGTGCCGGACGCAGCGGGTGGGACGGGCAGCGCGCGCGCCACCGACGACCGGGTCGCGCAGGAGATCCGCGATGTCCGCGCCCGGTGGCGCACCCGCCAGGTGCTCGACGCCGCGGTACGGCTGATGCACGGCAGCGGCTTCCAGGCCGTGTCGATGCAGGCGCTGGCCAAGGAGGCGGACGTCAGCGTCGGCCTGATCTACAGCTACTTCGGCGGCAAGGAGGACGTCGTCGTCGCCGTCGTCCTCGACCTCGTCGAGCAGATCCGCAGCGCGATGCAGGAGCGCATGGCGGCGGCCGGAGCCGACCCCGTCGAGCGACTGGTGGCGGGCTTCGCCGCCTACTGCTCGGTCATGGACGCCCAGCGCAACGCGGGCCTGCTCACCTACCGCCAGTCGGGAGAGCTGGGCCAGCAGGCCCGGCTGCGGCTCAAGGAGGCGGAACGCGTCAACCTCGGGCCGCTGCGCGACGCCGCCCAGGAGGCGGCCGACTCCGCCCTGCTCGTCGACACCGCGGACCTCGACCTGCTGGCGTTCGACCTCATGATCCTCGCCCAGACCTGGGCGCTGAAGCACTGGCACTTCCCCGACGACTACGACGTGCACCGCTACGTCGCGGCCCAAGCGGCCACCCTGCTGCGTTCCGTACTCGCGCCGGCGCAGCACGAGCGCTACCGGCACCTGATCCATCCCCGCGACACCGAGCAAGGAAGCAGGACAGCACCGTGAGCTACGAGGACATCCTCTACGAGGTCCAGGGCACCACAGCCGTCATCACGATCAACCGGCCGCAGCGCTACAACGCGTTCCGGGGCAGGACCGTCGAGGAGCTCATCGGAGCACTGCGCACCGCGTGGGCCGACCGCGGCGTGCGCGTCGTCGTCCTGACCGGCGCCGGCGACAAGGCGTTCAGCACGGGCGGCGATGTCAAGCAGCGCGCCGAGACGGGCGACTACGGACCGACCGAGAGCGGGCTGTTCGAGATCGACGCCCTGCACCGGCTGATCCGCGAGATCCCGAAGCCGGTGATCGCGGCGGTGAACGGCCTGGCCATCGGCGGCGGCCACGTGCTGCACGTGATCTGCGACCTCAGCATCGCCAGCGAGACCGCCCGGTTCGGGCAGGCCGGCCCGCGGGTGGGCTCGTTCGACGCCGGGTTCGGCACCACCTACCTCGCCCGGGTCGTCGGGGAGAAGCGGGCCCGCGAGATCTGGTATCTGTGCCGCCAGTACGACGCCGCCACGGCCGAGCGCTGGGGTCTGGTCAACACCGTCGTCCCCGCGGCCGAGCTCATGACCGAGGCGCTGAGCTGGGCCGCTGACATCGCGAAGATGAGCCCCACGGCGATCAAGTTCCTCAAGCACTCGTTCAACACCGACACCGAGCAGCAGGCCGCCGTCGCGAACCTCGCCGGAGCGGGGCTGGCGCTGTTCGTCGAGTCGGAGGAGGGCAGGGAGGGCGCCCGCGCGTTCGCCGAGAAGCGCGCCCCCGACTTCAGCGGCTACGCCGCGGTCTGAGAGACCACCCATGGACTACGGATTCAGTGCCGAGCAGGAGGCGTTCCGCCAGGAGCTGCGCGCCTTCTCCACGAAGGAGCTCGCCCCGCACTACCGCTCCGACGACCTCGCCGCCACGCTGCGGCCCGACCTCGCACCCACCCTGGCCCGCATGGGCCTGACCGGCCTGCGGGTGCCGGAGCGGTTCGGCGGCCAGGAGGCCGACGCCGTCACCACCGGGATGGCCGCCGAGGAGGTGTCGCGCGCCGACTTCAACGCCTGCTACCTGCTGCTCAACAGTGCGCTGGTCAGTGAGATCCTGCTGGCCGGGGCCGGTGAGGAGCAGCTGGCCCGCTGGCTGCCCCCGATCGCGTCGGGTGCATCGGTGCCCGCCCTTTGCCTGACCGAACCGGCACAGGGCTCCGACGCGGCCAACCTGCAGCTGCGGGCCGAGCCCGACGGCGCCGGCTGGCGCCTGTTCGGCGAGAAGACGTCGATCTCCCTGGGCATGCACGCCGACGTCGGCGCCGTCTTCGCGCGAACCGGTGGGCCGGGCGCGCGGGGGGTCTCCGCGTTCATGGTCGACCTGGGCGACGAGCACCTGGCCCGCACCCCGCTCGACGACCACGGCAGCCGGGCCATCGGACGCGCCAGCCTGTACTTCGACGGCCTACCGGTGGGTCGCGACCAGCTCATCGGCACCGAGGGTGAGGGATTCATCTCGGTGATGAAGGGGTTCGACTACTCGCGTGCCGTCATCGGCCTCATGTGCCTGGGGATCGCGTCCGCGGCACTCGACGACGCCTTCGCCTACGCCCGCGAGCGGGAGGCGTTCGGCAAGCCGATCGGGACCTTCCAGGGGCTGGCCTTCCCGCTCGTCGAGTGCGCCACCCATCTGCGGGCCGCCCGGTTGCTCTGTTACGAGGCGCTGGCGCTGAAGGACGCCGGGCGGGACCCGGCCGTGCCCGCGAACATGGCCAAGTGGTGGGCGCCCAAGCTCGCCGCCGACATCGTGCACCAGTCGCTGCTCACGTTCGGGCACGCCGGGTGGTCCACCGACAACCCGCAGGGGCAGCGCCTGCGCGACGTCATCGGCCTCGAGATCGGTGACGGCACCGCGCAGATCGCCAAGCTCGTCGTCGCGCGGCACCTGCTCGGCCGGGCGTTCGCGCCGTGACCACACCCGTGCTCGCCGCGCGCACGGAGGGACGCGTCCGGCACCTCACGTTCGACCGGCCCGACGCGCTCAACGCCCTCAACGGCGACGTCCTCGCGGCGCTGGAGAGCGAGCTCGCCGCCGTCGCGGCGGACCAGGAGATCGGCGCGGTGCTGCTCGACGGCGCGGGCGGGCGCGCCTTCTGCGCCGGCGCGGACCTGAACGAGCTCGCCGGGCTCGACGCCGCCGCCGCCCACGACCTCATCCGACGTGGGCAGCGGATCGTGACGGCGCTGGAGGAACTCCCGGTCCCGGTGGTCGCGGCCGTCGACGGCTACGCGCTGGGCGGCGGCTTCGAGATCGCGTTGGCCTGCCCGGTGCTGCTGGCGTCGGACCGCAGCCGGTTCGGGCTGCCCGAGTCGCGGCTCGGCCTGGTCCCCGGCTACGGCGGAACGCAGCGGCTGCGCCGTTCGGTCGGGCACGCCGCGGCGCTCACGCTCCTGCTCACCGGGCGCCCGGTCGACGCCGACCGGGCGTGGGCACTCGGCCTGCTCTCGGCACCCCCAGAGTCACCACCCGATCTGGCCCGGACCGCGGGAGAGCTGGCCGCCGACCTCGCCGCTCTGAGCCGGCCCAATCTCGGGCTGATCCTGCAGGCCGCCCGCTCCCCCGTCGACACCTCGGAGGGGCTGCGGCAGGAGGCCGCGCTCTGTGCGCTCGCGATCTCCTCCCGCGACGGTCAGGAAGGGATCCGGGCCTTCCGCGAGAAGCGCGCACCCCGCTTCGACCGCTGAGGTCCGGCCCCGGCTACCCGTTGAGGAGCTCGCGGAGCTTGAACTTCTGGATCTTCCCGGTGAGGGTCCGCGGCAGGGCGTCGACCAGTTCCAGCCGCTCCGGGAGGTACTGCGTGGCCGTGCCCAGCGCACGCAGGTGCGCGGTGAGGTCGTCGAGGGTCGGGCCGGCACCCTCCCGGGCGACCACGAACGCACAGGCCCGCTCCCCCAGCCTCGGGTCGGGCATCGCGACGAGCGCGACCTCGGCGACGTCGGGGTGGCTGTAGATCAGGTTCTCGATCTCGACGACGGGGATGTTCTCCCCGCCGCGGATGATGATGTCCTTGGACCGGCCGGTGATCCGGAGGTAACCGTCGGCGTCGATGCGCGCGAGGTCACCGGTGTCGAACCAGCCCTCGGGATCGAGCCCGCGCAGGTCGGGACGTTTGAGGTAGCCGCCGAAGAGGCTGTCGGCGCGCAGCTGCAGGCGACCCTCCGCGTCCGCCGGGGCGGCCTCCCCGTGGTGGCCGAGGATCCGCAGCTCGACACCCGGCAGCGGGTAGCCGTCGGTCTCGAAGACCCGCTCGTCGGGATCGTCCGGGCCGGTCAGGGTGACCGCACCCATCTCGCTCATGCCCCAGCCCGAGCTGATCCGGGCCGACATCGCCTTCGTCGCCCGCCGGACCAGGTCACGGGGCACCGGCGCACCGGCGCAGAGGAACAGCCGGAAGGTCGCGAAGGCGTCCGGATCGGCTTCGGCCGCCTCGGTCAGGTCGGTGAGGAAGGGGGTCGAGGCCATGGAGAACGAGATGGCCTCGGAGCGGATGATCTCCACGGCGTGCGCGGGCCGCCAGACGTCCTGCAGGACGACCGTCATGCCCCGCATCAGCGGCATCATCAGGCCGTACAGGAACCCGGTCTGGTGGGCCAGCGGCGAGGCCATCAGCACCGTGTCCGCGGCGGTGAGACCGAGCCGGTCGGCGAAGTCACGCACGTTGCACAGGGCGGTGTTCGAGGTGACCATCACGCCCTTCGGCTCCCCGGTGGTGCCCGAGGTGTAGGCGAGCTGGGTGACGTCGTCGGGTCCCGGCGCGCGACGCGCGAACTCCTCCCGGTCGGCGGCGGTCGGCGTGCGGGACAGCAGCCGCTCCTCGAAATCGCCCCCGCCGTCCGGACGCACCGTGACCACGTTCTGCAGCGCGGGGAGCATCCCGCCGAGCTCGGCGGCCAGGGACTCGTGGTCGAAACCGTTGAACGTCTCGGGCGCGACGAACACCACGGACTCGGCCAGCCCCAGCATGAACTCCAGCTCGCGCCGGCGGAATATCGACATCAGGGCGTTGGTGACCGCGCCCACCCGCAGGCACGCCAGGTGGAGTGCGGCGAGCTGCCACCAGTTCGGCAGCTGGATCGAGACCACCTGACCCGGCCTGATCCCGAGGTCGAGCAGGCCCGCCGCGATGCGGTCCGCGCGCTCCGCGAGCTCGCGGTAGGTGAGGCTGTGCCGCGCATGATCGGCGTCGACGTGCCCGATGACGGCGACCTGGTCCGGATGAGCGGCCACAGCGTCGTCGAAGTAGGACAGCAGGGTCCGGTTCGGCCAGTAGGTACGGGCCATGCGGTCCCGGTACTCGTCACTGAAGTCCGCGGTCAGGAGGGTCATCGTCGACTCCCGGAGTGGGTGGGATCCTGTGCCGATCATGGTTCGATCGCCGCCCGAGCCCGGATGGGCCGGTGGACGCCGGCGCAGGCGACGCGGACAGCAGGGCGAACACCACTGCGGCAACGACCGTACCCAACCATGCGCCCCGTGCCCCAGCGCCCCGAACCGGAAGTCCGTGCGGTTCGGACACCAGCTCCGACATCCGGGATCGAAAGCGGGCACTGGTGCGCACCATGATTTCTGGAGCGCCAGCGCCTGGGCCGCGGTGGCCCCGACGTGCCGGGCGCCCGGTCGTGGACGTCGCTCGGGATCTGGGTACCAGTGCCGGGCAGCGATGTCGGGGACCTGTCGGTGGAGCATCGCCACACCCCCTACCGCCCAGGATTACAGTGCCACCAAATTGAATTGAGGTCCCTATCAAGTGGAGTTCGAGATGGCCCCTGTCGGCACCCCCGTACTGGACCGGCCGTGGCGGCGGCCGGGTGGCCTGCGCTACGCCGCCGGGCGGGCACGCAACTTCCTGCGGCCCCCGGTGACGGTCTGGGAGCCGACCCCGGGGACGGTCGTGTCGGAGCGGAACGCGGAGGTGGTGACCCGCGACGGCACCGTGCTGCGGGTCAACGTCTACCGGCCCCCGGGGGACGGGCCATTCCCGGTGCTGATGTCCGCGCACCCCTACCGCAAGGACACGCTGCCGCGGCGCAGGGGGCGACGCTCGATCGTCGCGGCGCAGTACCGGCTCATGAACCAGCCCGCCCCGGTCGAGCACTCGACGCTGACCGGGTGGGAGGCACCGGACCCGGCCTGGTGGGTGGAGCAGGGCTATGCGGTGGTCAATGCCGATCTCCGCGGGGCGGGCACCTCCGACGGGGTGGGGTCGCTGCTCTCCGATCAGGAGGCCGAGGACGTCTACGACCTGGTCGAGTGGGCCGGTGCCCAGGCCTGGTCGGCCGGGAAGGTCGGTCTGGTCGGCGTGTCCTACCTGGCGATGTCGCAGTACAAGGCCGCTGCTCTGGGGCCGCCGAGCCTGGCGGCGATCTGCCCCTGGGAGGGGATGACCGACATCTACCGCGACCTGATGTGTCCCGGTGGTGTGTACGAGAAGGGTTTCGCCACGATCTGGACGGCAGCCAGCTCCCGGGTGGCCCGACTGAGCGTGAACATGGGCCGGGAACGCAGCCACCGCCCGCTGCGCGACGACTGGTGGCAGTCCTACGCCCCCGACCTCGCCAGGATCACCGTGCCGATGCTGGTCTGCGCCAGCTTCTCCGACAACAACCTGCACAGCCGCGGATCGTTCCGGGCGTTCGAGCGGGTCGGGTCCGCCGACCGGTTCGCCTACACGCACCGGGGCCCCAAGTGGGCCACCTTCTACAGCGCCGGAGCGCGGCAGGCCCAGAAGGACTTCTTCGACCGGTACCTGTGCGGCGACCCCGTCGCCCCGCCCCCACCGGTGCGGCTCGAGGTACGCGAGAACGGCGACGACGTCCTCGAGGTCCGCAACGAGCAGGAGTGGCCCCTGGCCCGCACCGAGTGGCGGTCGCTGTACCTCGCACCCGGCGGGCACCTCACCGACTCCGTCCCCGAGCGACCGGGACACATCGGCTTCAACCCCCGACGTCGCGCGGCCGCGTTCACCTACACCGTGCCGGAGGACCTGGAGCTGACCGGACCCATGGCGGCGAGGCTGTGGGTCGAAGTCGACGGAGGCGACGACATCACCCTGTTCGTGGGCATCGAGAAATGGCGCGGAGACCGGTGGATACCGTTCGCCGGGTCCTACGGCTACGGCCGGGACCGGGTCACCACCGGCTGGCAGCGGGCGTCCCTCCGCGCGCTCGACCCGGCACGATCGACCGAGGAGCAGCCTGTCCACACCTTCCTCGACCCCCAGCCACTACGCCCGGGCGAGTGCGTCGGCGTCGACGTCGCCCTCGGCCCGTCATCCACCGTGTTCCGCGCCGGCGAGGCGCTGCGTCTGCTCGTCGCCGGGCGCTGGCTGACCCCGCACAACCCGCTCACAGGACAGTTCCCCGCCCGCTACCGGCACAGCACCGCGACCCGGTCGTACCTGCGGTGGGGCGCCGATCGCCCCGCACGCCTGCTCGTCCCCGCGATCCCGCACCGGCGACAGGCACCATAGGTCGCGCGTCGGTGTGCCGCGAAGGATCGGGTCATCGGGATACGACGACGGCTTCGGGTGGGATCTGCAGATCGATGACCAGGGGCCGTACCGAGAGCGCCTTCCGGCCTGGGTGTGGGACGACGTGCGCCGCTGCGTGCCCGCCGAGCTGCGGGTGGCGCTGACCGCTCTCCCCATCCGAGGGCGTCTCAGTTGTCACGCCGCATTCTGATCGTCATGTTGACAATTCTGTGTACGCCCTCCGAGGAGGTCCCACTCCGTACACCCCGTACTGGATCCGTCCGCGCGGCTCCACGTCATATTCCCAGTGCGGCGCGCAGACGGGGCGCGTGGCGGCGCGCGACCGGGATGGACTCGTAGCCATGGTGCTGCGTACTCACCGTGAGCGTCCCCGTGCCGGCGCCTTGGCCGACCTCTCGTATCCGGTGCAGATTGACGAGGTAGCTCCGGTGCACGCGCAGGAATCCCGACGATCCGAGCGTGTGTTCGATGTTGTCGATCCCGTGGTCGGCGGCCCGTACCCGTCCGCGGTCCGTGACGAGCCAGACGATGTGCCGGTCGGCCGCCGCATAGCGGATCTCCTGCGGCGACAGGATGATCAAGTGGCTCTCGTGGACGCCGACGACACGCACCGGGGCCTCCCCGACCGCGGCCGCGCTGGTGTCGTCGATCGGATGTGAACCGTCCGCGTCGAGTGTGCTCACAAGCAGGATGCCGATGAACCTGCCGCCGTGGTGCACGGGACTCACCCTGAACGCCATCTGCTCGTGCAGGAGGTTGACACGGAAGTCGCCGGTCCATGACGGATCCGACCCGAAGTGGGCCTCCGCGGTGGCCGCGATCTCCCTGAGCTCGACCGAGAGGAACCTCCGACGTGGGGTCGGTTCCACGGCAGCCACCGGAGGGAGGTGACTACCGAGATCGTGGGCGTATTCGTTGGCCGCCACGACATTGCCGGCGACGTCAGCGACCACGACGGCCTCGCGCGTTGCCGCACTTTCCGCTGCCGCCATGAACGCCGCGAGCAGGGCTCTGCCCTCTCGGACCGCCTCCTCCCGCAACTGCGCACGGATGGAGGTGACGGCCCGCTCCATCCCGTCGGGAGGGCCGCACGCGGATCTCCAGAACGACACGGTGACGGCGCCGATGGGTCGGCCGGTCACGGCGTCGCTGACCGAGATCCCGTGGGAGGTCCAGTCGTGAAGTGCTTCCCGCCAGTGCTCCGGCCCCCGGACCGAGACGGGAAAGGGCCTGCCCAGCGAGGTGCCGAGCCCGTTGGTGCCGGTGGTGGACTCCGACCAGGTGTACAGGGGCGCGAGGCCGACGTCCTCTGCACGCCGTCGGGTGCTGCCGCCGCCCCACGAACCCAGGATCCGTCCCGACCCGTCGGTCACGGTGGTGAGCGATCCGTCCGTACCCGACGCGATGGCGCCGGCGACGCCGCCGAGTTGGGCGACGACGTTCGCGTGCAGCAACGACCTGATGCTCGTGGTGTCGGCGCCTCCGGCCCGCGGCGGGGCTGCATCCCATGGATCCACCCCGTACAGGTCCCTGCTGCGCTGCCAGGACAACAAGATCACGTCGGGAACCCCCCGAACGTCATCCTCGCCCGCCACGAACCGCTCCCACGCCGCCCGCGTCGATCGGCCGCCCTCGTCGAATGCCTGCACCGGCGCAGACGGCAGCGCCTCCCCGTTCTCGACGATCACGCCGCTCACCCGCTGCTCCTGCCCGCCCGCGCTCGCCCGTCAGCGCCCTATAACACTATGACGATCCGCTTTAATAGGCCAGAGGTGCACGAGGGGAGTCAGTGCCATGGTTCAACGCCACCTGGCGCACGAGGCGTTGGCCGTGGCCAGCCGCGTCCAGATGATCGACTCGCTTCGCGCGAGCGCCCGATCCCTCACCGCCGCGGAGCTGGCATCGGTCTGTGAGCTGCATGTCAGCACGGTCCGGTTCCACCTCGAGATCCTCGAAAGGGCGGGGCTGGTGCACAGTCGGTCCGAGCAGAAAGGCACCCGAGGCCGGCCGCGCCATCTGTACACCGCCACCATGGCGGGTGCCCCGCAGTCATCCACGGGTGCCGGCTACGAGTTGCTCGCCGGCCTCCTCGCGGCGCACTGGGACGGCACGGCGGACGAGCGGGCGTCGCGCGCCGAACGGGCCGGTCGGGCCGCGGCGGGCGCGCAGCAGGTCTCGGCGCGGCAGATCTCGGGGTCGCCTCGGAGGTCGCTGTCCCTGCGCGACGCGGTCACCGAGGTCGCTGCCACGTTCGCCGAGCTCGGTTTCGAGCCGGAACTCGTCACGGAACGGGCAGGCGTGCAGATGAATCTGCACGCCTGTCCGTTCCGCTCGGTGGCCACGGCACACCCGGAGGTCGTGTGCTCGTTGCACCTCGGACTGATCCGGGGTTCGCTGAGTGAGCTGGGCGGTGCGGCCGAGGCGATCAGCCTGACCCCCTTCGTCGAGCCGCATCTGTGCGTCGCCCGCATCGTCGCGGCCGATGAGGTGGCTCTCCCGTGAGCGCCGGCGACCCGATCCCTGTTCCCCGTGAACATGGAGGTGCAGCGCAGCGTCGAGTTGGACCTTCTTCCTCCGCGAGGCCGCAAGCTTCCCGATCTACGACGGTGGCAACTTCGGCATGCAGCGCCGCCGTGTCCACGGCATCCTGGCCAGCTCCGACCTCGACCCGAGAGCCCTGATGGACAACAACTACGTCGAGTTCACCAAGGAGATGGAGACCATCGACACCATCGCGACGCCCACACCCGTCGGAGCCCGCTGAGCCCGCGCTGCGATCCGGGCGCTCTGGTTGAGGCCAACGGCCGACTCCGAGGTGGGGGTGCTCGGCCGCTGAGGAGGGGGTGCCGCTCGCAGGTCAGCGGTTTCCCCCTCGTGCCTGACCCGCGCGAATCAGACGCTGGTGGGTGCCGGTCGTCCGGCCTCGCCCTAACCGGAGCCCCTGCTGGCGGCCGGTGATGTCGAGCTTGGTGTAGATGTTGCGCATGTGGTACTCGACCGTCTTCACCGTGAGGAACAGTTCGGGGACCGCCACGCCGGGAAGATCACGATCTACGGCTGGAGTATTAGCACCACTCGGCGGGGACGTGACCCGCACCTTCAGACTCCGATCACACCCTCCATGTGCAGACGTTCCACACGGCGTACTCCGAATAGTCCAGTACCCGCAGTAGTAACTACTCGGACCAGGTTCCGCTCTGGTGCGTCGCTCAGATTTCGGTGAAGATACCCCGGGCGATGCCGGTGTAGCTGCGACCACGCAGGAACTACCGGCTTCGCTGCACGACCCCTGGTGGCAGCCGACTGTCCGTATTGGAGATTTCTGATGACGGACGCGGAATCCATCCCCAGCTATGAGGGAATGTTCTTCGAAGCGGCTCGGGCGAGTGCCGAAGCTACGTCAGTGTATTCTCCCGCTGCATATTTGGCCGATCTCCTGCAGTTGGTGGACGACCATTTCCAGGACGCCTCGATCCTGCGCAACCGGCCGGGGATCACGAGGGTCCCCCTCGATCCCGCGCACACCGACACCGAGGTGCCGTACCTCGACGTCGTGAACGACGTGCTGGCCCAGCGCCTGGCGGAGGAGCTCGGCGAGAACGCCTACGAGGCGATGCTGACCTTGCCCTATCCGTTGACGATGCCCTTCTCGCGCGAGGACGTCCGGCGGCGGCGGGTCCTCCACCACGCCGGCGTGCCAGCGGCCCAGGTCTACCGCCAGTTCGCCCCCGCTCCCGACGCCGATGTCGTGGCACGGGAGTGCCTCGGCCTGACGCCGCAGGATGTCGACGCCGTCACGACCGTCCTGCCAGGGGACAGGCACGTGCTCGCCGGCTTCGGACTCCCCCCGGACGCGAACCTCTCTGTCCTGGACGAGGTCGAGAAGTTCCTCGAGCGGACCGGCATGGCCGCCGATGACCTGCGGGAGCTGCTGTTCCAGAATCTGAGCCAGGCCGCAACGGACCCCGCGGGCGACACCGAGCGTGTGCTCGCGACGGGGTTCTTCGTCAACAACGGCCAGACACCCGTCTCCGTCACGGCTGACGGAAAGCGGTTGACCTGCGGCGACGCGCCGGTGCCCTGGCAGTGGTTCGAGCGGACGGCCCGGTTCGTGCGCCTGGCCGGCAAGATCGGGATGTCGTTCACGGACCTGGACCTCGTGCTGCGGACGTGCTGCGGCAATGTCATCGACGGCGCCGCGCTCCGCGTGACCGCGATGATCAGAAACCTGCAGGACCTCTACCAGCTCCCGCTCGACGTCGTGTGCAGCCTCGTCGCGCCGATGTCGACCAGCGGTATCGGAGACGCGGACATTCCCGCCGACCTGTTCAACCGGACGTTCAACGGCCCACCGGCGGCCACCGACCGGGCGGTCCTGCTCGGCGGCCCGTTCGTTCCCGCCGCCTACACCGGTTACCCACAGCTGACCTGCCAGGGCGACCTGTTCGACCCGCAGAACGCCGACTTCCTCCGTCGCGTCGCGGCCGGAACCGGCCTCACCGAGACCGATCTCGGCACGGCCGTGGCCCGATTCCGCGCCGGCCTCGTCGATGGCAACGGTGACGGGCCGTTCGAGGGGGAGATCGACACCGCCGCGCTCTCGCTGCTGTTCCGGATCGGCACGCTGACCAGGACGCTCGGACTCGCGGTGCCCGATCTCCTCGGCATCCTCGATGTCCTGCGGTCAGATCCCTCCACCCGGACGCTCAACCCGTCCGGCCTGGTCGCCGATCCCGGCCCCGTCGAGCACGATCCGTTCCGGATACTCGCCTCCGGTCGACCCACCGATGGGCTGTGGCTGGCCGAGATCCTCTTCGCGATCGCCCAGTGGACGAAGAACCACGACTTCGGGGGCGCCGAGCTCGGACGCACGCTGGGCGCCGGGCCCGAGACAGCGGACACCGGCGGCGACACCGGCCAGGTCATCGCGCTCGACGGGCTCTACCAGGCGTTCCAGAGCGTTCTCCTGACGCCCACGACGTTCGTGTCCGATCGGCTCGACGATCGCGACGCGGCGGTTGTCCACCGGACCATCTCCGCCGCGGGCGGGCCGGTGTCGAACCTCGACGCCCGCATCGTCCGCGACGACGGCCCGGCCGCCGCATCAAGGGCTTTCGAGGCGCTCGCCCGTCTCCCGCTGATCACCGACACCGACTTCCGCGAGATCGCGATCGAGGCACGGCTGCGGGACAAGATCTTCGCCAACCTGGTGTTCCGCGGCTACCTGGAGGCCGACGGCACCCTGGTCGAGCCGCAGTTCCCGATCCGGGTGGAGGACTTCCTGCTCACGGGTGGGTTCGCGGCGGTCCAGGCCGAGTTGTTCACCGTCATGAGCCAGTTGCGCCTCGAGGACGCCGAGGAACAGCCGAGCCAGGATTCGAGTGCCGACCCGGCTGCCGATCCAGCGGACTCCGCTACTGATTCCACAGCCGGCGATCCGGGTAGCGACGCGGGCGGTCCCACCGTGGCGGACGGGACGAATGCCGTGGCGGTGCACAGCGTGGTTCCCGACCAGCTCGACCCGGCCGGCTTCTACCCGTCGGACCTGCGCTGGGTGGAGGGGCTCTCCCCCGCTGACGACCTCGAGCTCTACGACAACCTCGTGTACAACCGCTACATCGACGCGGACGGCACCGTCCTGCGCAACGGCTTCTTCGCCGACGCCGGCAACGCCGACGCGTTCGTCGTCGACGCCGACCTCGGCGACGCCGCCCCCGCGGTCTGGACGCTGATCCACGACCGCGTCGCACGTTTCGTCACCGATGCGCTCACGTTGGACCAGACCATCTTCAGCCAGCTGCCACTCGATGACTCGGCGATCCGGCGCCTGGTGGACGACCTGCTGTTCAACGGCCACATCGACGCGTCCGGCGGCTACACCGACAAGGTCGCCCTGCTCGCGCTCGGACGCGACCGGCTCGAGGTCGCGCTCGAGTTCTACCCGCTCCGTCGCGGGATCCTCGAGGCGATGCAGGACCAGATCACCGCCTTCCGGACGGGCTACGTCACGTTCGCGCGCGAGTCGTTCGAGGAGATCGCGAGCGCGGTGCTCGCCACGCTGGTCGACCAGCGCCTCACCGGCACGTGGGTGGTGGACGGACGGGTGCCCGACAACCTTGCACCGGCCATCGTCGGCGGCACGGCCGACCTCGGGCTCGGGGTGGAGTTCGCCCCGGAAGAGCAGGACCTCGTGCTGGCCCGGCTGGCCGCGATCCTCCACAGCGTGCAGCGCTATCGCGTCGATCCGGCCGCGCTGGCCGGGCTCGGTCTGGACCAGGGCGAGATCGGTGTGCTCGTCGGTCTCCTGCAGTCCGCGGGTGACCTCACGGCCGAGTTGATGGTCGCGCAGGAGCGGCTCCCCTTCTTCGTCGACGTCCACAGCGCGCTCGGGTTCGCCGTTCCCGGCTTCAGCGACTACGACCGGGACGTGTTCTTCCTCCTGCACACGGTGGCGAAGGAGATCGCGGCGGCCACCGGCGAGATCGTCGGCGCCCTCGCCACGCAGGCCGGAACGCAGCGGTCGACGCTGTTCGCCGGCCTGCAGGACGTGTGGGGAGTCACCCCCGCGACCGCCACGGCGATGGCGGTCGCGGTGTGTGGTACTCCGGCGGCGACGATGGACACGCTGGTGGTGCCCGTGCTCAGGGCGGGTGCCGCTGCGAGCCGGGTCACGACCGTTCCGGCGGACGCCCGTTTCCGACTCGTGTACCGCAGGCTCGCGCGTTTCGCAGCCATCGCGGCCAAGCTGAATCTCGACGCCGTCCAGACCGAGATCGCATTCCGCGACCGCGACCTCGTGGGGAGCTTCCCCGAGCGGCTCGTCCTCCCGCCGGGCGTCACGACGGTCGACGCGCTGCTGCCCAGCGCCGACGGCACCGTCTCTCTCTTCGTGGGCACCAACTGCTGGCGCTACTCGGCGTCGACCTACGCGCTGACGACGACCACACCTGACCCGCTGACCGCGGTGTCGCACCGGTTCGCCGCGCTCACCGGCGTCGACGCCGCCTTCGTCGACGCCACAGGAACGGAATGGTTGGTGGGGCGCGACGGCGCCGGCGCCGCGCTCACCTTTGTCCGTGAGGGGCTCACCGCGGTGTGGGTGACGGCGGAGCGCACCTGGGGCGCGATCCGGAACACCTTCGCAGCGCCGTCCCGGATCGACTCTGCGCTGCGCGACCGCGACGGGAAGACCTACCTGTTCAGTGGCGACCAGTACGTGCGGTACTCGGGCGCCGACTACGCCGAGGTCGATCCCGGCTATCCGCGCACGATCGCCGGGAACTGGGAGGCGGAAGGTCTCGACGTCGTCCTGCCCGCAGAGTTCCGCGCCTCGGTCGACGCGTCGTTCCAGGGCCTGGACGGCGTGACCTACCTGTTCTCCGGGGGGAGTTGCCTGCCCGCCCCTGGCGGAGCGGACTCCGCACCGGTCGTGGGGCGGTGGGGCCGGGTGCGCAACGGTTTCGTCGAGGCGTCGGGTGTCGATGCCGCCTACGCGGCGGGTGGTAGGCAGTTCCTGCTGCGCGGCGACCAGGTGGTGAGCCGCACCGACGGCTTCGAGGCGGGTGACGCGACCGTCGACGAGGGCTACCCGCTGCGTCTCGAGACGTACTTCGCGGACCTGCCCGTCGAGTTCGAGGCCGGCGTGGATGCGGCCTTCTGCGACGCGGCCGGAGCGGTGCACCTGTTCCGCAACGGCCGCACCGTCGCGCTGGCCCCCGGCGACGGCCTCGTCGTGCCGGTGAACGAACGGTGGGGACTGATCGGTCCCGTACTCCCGACCGGCACGGTGGACGCGGCCTTCGTCGGCATGGACGGGAAGACCTACCTGTTCAGCGGAGGTCGCTACATCCGCTACTCCGGTGCCGACTACACGGCTGTCGACCCCGGCTACCCACGCCTCGTCGACGGCGACTGGGGCGGGCTGCGGACCGTCACGGCCTCCTTCGTCCTCGACGAGAAGACCTACCTGTTCGGTGCGGTGGGCACGCTGTTCTCACTGCCCGTGCCCGAGGGCGGTGAGAGAGCGGCGTTCACCGAGCACCTGAACGCCGGACAGGTGCCGCCGGTGCTGCGCGACACGCTGCGCCTGCACGGCCTGACCCCCGTGCTCGACAAGCCGGTGAGCGGGACGTCGCCGGAATGGGTTGTGCGGGCCGACGACGGGATGGCCTTCACCGTCCGCCTCGACCCCACGGCCGCGACCGTCACCGGCGATCGCGCCGACGAGAACGGCTTCTGCGTCCGGTACTCCACCCGTGATTACAGCACGCCGGACGCGGGCCACCCGCGTCCGACGGGTGCGGGCAACTGGTGGAACCTGCCCGACGCGCTGCTGGCCGGCGAGCCCGAGTTCGCGCAGGTCGACGCCGTCTTCGCCGGTACGGACGGACACACCTACCTGTTCGCGGGTGGCAGGTTCGTCGTGTTCGACAACCGGGAACGCTGGTGGTCGGAGCCACGCTCGCTGGCCGACGACTGGGACAGCCTCCCGTTCGACCGTGTCGACGCCGCCTTCGTCGGCAACGACGGACGCACCTACGTGTTCTCCGGGTCGCGCTACGTCCGGTTCTCCGGCGCCGACTACACCCGCCGCGACGACCGCTACCCGAACGACATCACCACGTTCTGGGGTGCGGTCCCCAACACCATCGCCAGGACCGGAGCGGTGGACGCGGCGGTGGTGCTCGACGGCTACACCTATCTGTTCTCCGGGGACCAGTACGTCCGCTACGACGGCGACACCTACGCCACCGTGGACAACGGCTACCCCAAGAACATCGCCGACTCGCTGACGAGCGAACCCCGGTTCGTGAACCTCACCGTGCCACCGACCGGGCCGATCGACGCGGTGACGGCCGACCGGCGCACCGTCGCTCTGTTCACCGGCGGGCGCTGCCACGTGGTGTCGGACTCGCTCTACCGGCTCTACGCGGACCTCTTCCCGGCCACGCCCGGCTGCGCCTTCGTCGAGGACGGAGCCGTACTGGCCGAAGGGCCGACGGGCTGGCACCACCTCGGCGCGCTGGAGGCCGAGATGCTGGTGCAGACCCCGGTGCGGCCCCGGAGCCTGCGCACCGCACCCGTCGCCTTCCGCAGCGGGCTCAGCGCGGTGCTGGCCGGAACGGACGGCAACACCTACCTGTTCCAGGGCACGTCGTGCTACGACGTGGCGCTCGGACGCGCGTTCCCCGCGGAGCAGGACTGGGGACGCCCGCGCAACACGGTCGCCCAGGCCGGAACCGTCGACGCCGGGTTCGTCGGACGCGACGGGCTGACCTACGTGTTCGGCGGCGACCAGTTCGTCGTCTACTCCGGCACCAGCTATGTCGATGTGGAGATCGACGGCCGCCCCCAGCCGATCGCCGAGCACTGGGGTGGGCTCGACAACGTGGCGATCGCGTTCGTCGACGGAGAGCAGACGTTCCTGTGCGAGGCGGCCGACGACGACGGCCGGTTCCGGTACGTCGTCTACTCGGGCACCGACTACACCCGCGCCGATCCGGGCTCTCCGCACACCGCCGACGCCGACTTCTGGGACATCCCCCCACAGTGGCGGGAAGAGGGCTTCGACCGGCTGGCAGCGGTGGTGGTCGAGCGGGGCAACCGGTTCCTGCTCAGCGGCACCCGCTACCTGCAGTACACGGAAGCGACGAACACGTGGTCGTACCCGCACGAGCTGAGCAGGCTGTGGCCCGGCCTGCCCTTCGACGCGGACGCGGGCTCGCCGCTCCAGAGCGCGTTCACCGGCGCCGACGGGGCCTACTACCTGTTCTCGCGGGGCAGGTTCTGCCGCCACGACGGCCTGCAGGCGAGCCCAGCCGAACCCGTCGAGGGTCGCTGGGGCCGGCTGCACAACAACTTCGCCTCCACCACCCGCACGAACCTCGTCGATGCGGCGTTCGTCTTCCAGAGCACCACCTACCTGTTCTCCGGGGACCAGTACGTCCGGTACTCGGGACCGGACTACCGCTACGTCGACACCGGCTACCCCAGGCCGGTGGTCGCGCTGCGCCAGGAGGACTGCTTCGCCAACCTGCCCGACTCGGTCGAGAACCTGCTCGCCGACCGGGTCGCCGCCGGCGCCGAGACCGTGATCGACGCCGTGGTGGCCGATGACCGCACCGTCCACCTGCTGATCGGGCCGGACTGCCACAGCGTGTCGACGAGCCTGGAGGCCGACTACGACGTGGCGGGTCTCGGCCAGGTCCGCAACACCCTCGCCGACACCGGCCGGGTCGACGCCTCCTTCGTCAAGGACGACCACACCTACCTGTTCTCCGGAGACCAGTACGTCCGCTACACCGGTGACCGCTACTCCGTCGTCGACGAGGGCTATCCGCTCTCGATCGAGACCGCACTGCCGGCCGAGATCGGTGTCAGCGCGCTCCCGGAACCCTTCGGCGACGGGATCGACGCCGCGCTCGACGGTGCCGACGGCAAGATCTACCTCTTCGCCGGCCGACAGTTCGTCGGCAACGGCTCGCCCTCCCCGACACCGCAGCCGGTCGCCGGCCACTGGGGTCAGGTGCGCAACCGCTTCGCGCCCAGCCCCGGATCACCTGGTGCTGTGGACGCGGCCTTCGTCTCCGCGGCGGGGCACCTCTACGCCTTCGCCGGTGATCAATACGTCCGCTACACCACCCCCGGCGATCGGTACGCCGATGACGGCTACCCACGTTCGATCAAGGACGACTGGGGCGATCTGCCGGTGGCCTTCGAGAGCGGCATCGACGGCGCCTTCCGGTTCGAGGACCGCACGTACTTCGTCCGTGGCGAGGACTACCTGCGCTACTCCGACCCCGACCACCGTCGCGTGGACCGGCTCTACCCGCAGCCGCTGACGGCGCGGTGGGGGCCCTGGGTGGACTACCGCTTCACCGACCTTCGCGCGATCGCCCGTTTCGCACGACTGCACGCCGGCCACCCCGACGTCGACGGCGGGCTGGCCGGGATCTTCGCCGGGACCGGCACGGTCGCCGACCCCTACCAGCGCCTCGCCACGGTGTTCGGCTGGGATGTCGACGAGATCGCCTGGGCGGTACGCCATCACGCATTCCTGCCCGCCGAGGCGCCGGCCCACGTCGATATCGAGATCGTCTCCCCGCTCGTCGATCTCTTCACGCTCACCACCACGATCGGCGGCACCCCGTCCACGGTGCACGAGCAGGTGTGGAGCCCGCTGTACGGCGACGCCGCCGCGTCGTCCGCCACCAGCGCCGGCGAGGCGCTACAGGGGATGCTGCTGAGCCACCACATCGGCGACGACCGCCCCGCGCTCGTCCAACTGCTGCACCAGGAGATGAACGAGGCCGTCCGCGACGCGCTGGTGGCCGCGGTCATCGCGAACACCGACGGGGTGCACAGCGCGAGCGACCTGTTCGACCTGCTGCTCATCGACGTGGAGATGGGCGGGCTGGGCACCACGTCGGCGGTCCGGGAGGCCATCGGCGCCACCCAGCTGTTCTTCCACCGCTACTTCCTCAACCTGCAGCCCGTGACCGTCCGCGGCGGGCCCGGACAGCCCGCCGGCCCCGACGCCGTGAAGGCGGAGCTGAAGAGCTGGTGGGCCTGGATGCAGAACTACCAGGTGTGGGCGGCCAACCGAAAGGTCTACCTCTACCCCGAGAACTACATCCGGCCCGAGCTGCGCGCGACCAAGACACCCGCGTTCGCGACCCTGGAGAACGATCTGCTCCAGGGCGAGCTCACCGCCGACGCGGTCCGGCAGGCCTACACCACCTACCTCGACGACTACACCGAGGTCTCCCGGCTCACGATCGCGGGCGGCTACGTCTACGAGGCGCCCCATCCGAGCGACCACGCCTGGGACCTGGTGCTGTTCGGCCGCACCAAGACCGATCCTCGCCGCTTCTACTACCGCCTCGCGGCGTTCTCCCGGGAGGCGAGCCGGTCGGCGGTGTGGCAGCCGTGGTCGAAGGTCGACGTCCGCATCGACAGCGACCGCGTCTATCCGGTGTTCGCGTTCGATCGCGTGTTCGTGTTCTGGGCCGGGCTCGACGCGGCGGTGCACAGCACGTCGAGCGACACGTTCACCGACAGGAGCAGCGACACCGGGCACACCTACACCCGCCAGACGCCACCTACCTACACCGTGAAGATCTACTACTCCTTCTACGACCTGAACGGGGTGTGGACCCCCGAGCAGCAACTGACCATGACCCCGCCCGTCGAGGAGACGTTCGAGGTCTCCGACATCCAGCTGCTGGTCGAGACCTCCTCACTCATGCCGCCCACGCCCGGTGACGACGTCGAACACGCGCACGACAACATCGTCGTGCGCTGCGGTTACACGCGCACGGATCCGGTCACGGCAGCGACCACCCGCCGCACCGTGGCGTTCACGCTGACCGCCGAGCTGTTCACCCAGCCCACCACCGCCGTCGCGTTCGACGACACCGGCATCGGACGCTTCCAGTCGCTGTTCGACGAGCCCGTGGACATCGACCCGTTCGCCGCCGTCGAGGCGGCCATGCTGGCCCGCAACGACGCGATCGGCGGGATGGTGGTGCGACAGCTCGAGAGGGTGGCCGCGGAACTGCCGGTGTCCGTGCCACCGCCGTCGGTCGTGATGTTCAACAACCCCAAGGAGTCGATCACCGACCGGTGGTTCGGCTTCGACTACAAGGGCGGCAGCTTCCTCTGCAAGCCGGCTCCGCTGCCGTCGGTGACCACCTTGGGGATCAGTCCGCTGCCGCTGCACCATCCCGGTGACCGGCTCCCCCACTGGAACCGGGTCGACGCCGGCTTCGCCACACCGGACGGCACCGCCTACTTCTTCGACAACGCCGGGCACCGCTACGTCACCGTCGACCGCTCCGGTGTCCAGGGGGCGGCGGCGGACATCACCACCCGCTGGGGACGGTCGAGGACGGGGTTCCCCGCCTCCGGTGTCGTGGACGCCGTCGTCGCGGTCGACGGCCACGTGTTCGTGTTCTCCGGAGCGGAGTACGCCCGCTTCAGCGGCGGATCGTTCGCCGTCATGGACGAGGGCTACCCGCGGGAGATCACGTCGAACGACGACGGTCTGCCCCGCTGGCCGCGGGTTGTTGCGGGGTTCACGGGGGTGGACGGCCGGACCTACCTGTTCCAGGGCGGGAGCTTCGTCGACCTCGCGGCACCCGGCCGGAAGAAGCCGGTCGCTGACCGCTGGGGGCGGGTCGAGGGCGCCGCGGCGGGCACCGGGATCTTCGACACCGGCACCGTCGCCGCGGCGTACGTGATCGGCGAGCACACGTTCCTGGTCTCTGGCGGGCGATATGTTCGTTACACGGGAGGTGTCTACGAGTTCGTCGACGACGGCTATCCGCGTGACCTCGCCGGCAACCCCGACGGCCTCCCGTCTTCACCCGGCGTCGTGTTCACCCAGGGCGCGAGCCGGTACGAGTTCGACAACGAAGCCAAGACCTACACCGTCGCCCAGCCGGGTGAGCCGCCGGAGCAGCACACCAGCACCGATCTGGGCGGTGGGGACACGATCGGCTCGCCGGCGGCGGTGTGGGCGGCGGGCGTTCTGGGCAACCACCTCTACCTCGTCGGCGACACCGCGTTCGTCCGGTACACGCTCGGGCCCGACGGTGCGGTCCCCACCTACATCGATGCCGGGTACCCGAAGGCCTGCACAGTGCCCGTCGATGCTCTCGTCGTGAGCGGCGGTGGGCTCGTCGTGTTCTCCGGGGAGAGCTACGCCCGGATCCCGGCCGGGCAGGAACTCGACGCCGCGGTCGTGCTCGTCCCGATCGACGGCAGCTGGGGCAACCTGCCCCAGCAGTTCCACGGCGGCCTGGACGGGGCGATCGACACGCCCGACGCGTTGTACCTGCTGGCCGGCAGGGACTACGTGCGCTACGGCAAGGTCACAGCGGACGGGTCACCTCCGCAGCTGCCCTACGAGCAGGCCGCCGGTCAGTTCGAGATCATCAGGCTGACCACGGGGACGGCGTCCACCCTCAACCAGCAGATGTTCACCGGCGGCGTCGGCGCCGTCCTCGACGTCGTCACCCAGGAGACCGACGAGCGCCCCTCGTTCAACAAGAACATCTCCGCGGCCACGGTCATCAAGGTCCGGCCGGACAAGGTCGAGGACGGCTACCTGCCGGTCACCTCCTACCTGGACTTCGACAGCGCCAACGGTCTCTACTACTGGGAGATCTTCTTCCACGCCCCGCTGCTCATCGCCCAGGCCCTGCGCGCCGCCCAGCGGTTCGAGGAGGCCATGGTGTGGTTGGGCTACATCTTCGACCCCACCCAGAACCGCGACCACTGGCGGTTCCTGCCCTTCCGCGAGACGGACGTCGCGGCCCTCGTCGACACCTGCCTCGCCGATCTCGCGGCGCTCGACAGCACTGACGCGACGCTCGGCCCGGCGCTGGAACAGCTCCGGACGCTCGCACCGGTCTTCGCCCAGGAGCGCGTGGTGCAGGCCGCCGAAGGAGACGTCCTGACCACCGTCCCAGCCCAGGTGGCGGCGAAGATCGCCGCCATCCCGGTCCCTGCCCCCGGTACGCCGGCGGCCGTGAACGCCTGGCACGACCTGCAGGAGACCGGCGCCGTCATCGCCCGGCTCGACCGCCGCTACCAACTCATGATCGGCGGCCGGGAGACGGCGCTGCTGAGCTACCTGAACGACCCGTTCGACCCGCACGCCGTCGCGGCCGCGCGCACGGGCGCCTACCGGCGTGCCGTGGTGATGGCCTACCTCGACAACCTGCTCGACTGGGGCGACATGCTCTTCCGGCAGTACACCGGGGAGAGCATCGACCAGGCCCGGATGCTCTACATCCTGGCCCATGACGTGCTCGGCCCCCGCCCGCACGACCTGGGGATGCGACCACTGCGCGAGGTCCGCAACGCCGGGCAGCTCACCCACTCCCCCGGCGAGTACGACTTCCTGGTCCGGCAGGCGGCCACGCTGCCGGCCGGCGACCCGAACGCCGTCAGAGCCGCAGCCGTGCACGCCAGCATCGCCACCGTCGCGTCCATCGACCCCGCCGACACCGACAGCACCGACTCCTACTTCACGATCCCCGAGAACAGCAGGCTCACCGACTACTGGACCCGCGTCGAGGACCGGCTGACCAAGATCCGGCACTCACTCGACATCCTCGGCGTCAGCCGGCCGATCCCGCTGTTCGAGCCACCGCTCGACCCGATGGCGCTCGTCAAAGCCAGGGCGGCGGGCACCGGCCTCGGTGCGGTGTCGGCGTCGGGGGGGCCGGTGACCGCGCCGCACTACCGGTTCACCGTCGTGCTCGCGAAGGCCCAGGAGCTCACCGACCGGCTGACCCAGTTCGGCGGCGACCTGCTCGCGGCGCTCGAGAAGCACGACGCCGAAGCGCTCAGCGTGCTGCAGAACACCCAGGACGCCGTGATCCTCGCCATGACCACGGCGATCAAGGAGGCCGCCATCGGCTCCGCGACGGCCACCATCACGGAGCTGACCGCGAGCCAGAGCTCCGCCCAGATGCGGCAGGCCCACTACCAGTCGCTGATCGACACCGGTCAGCTGCCGGTCGAGCTGGCCCAGGTGGGGCTGATGACCGGGGGCGTCACCGCGAACGCCGTCGCCGCCGGGCTCAAGCTCGCTGCGGGCATCGGGCACGTGATCCCCCAGGTCAAGATCGGACTGTTCAATTTCGGGACCGAGGAAGGCGGCCTCCAGCTCGGTACGGCGCTGGACAGCTTCGCCGACTTCTCCCAGATGCTGGGCGGCACGCTGAGCGGGGTGGCGGAGATCCTCGGGCTGTACGCGAGCCACCAGCGCACGACCCAGGACTGGCAGCTGCAGCTCGACACGGCCGTCAACGATCTGGCCCAGATCGCCGCCCAGCTCGACGGCGCCGGCCACCAGCTGGCTTCGGCACGGCGTGACCTGGAGATCCTCCAGCAGGACGTCGTGCACAACGCCGCGGTCGCCCGCTTCATGACGGAGAAGTTCAGCACCGTGGCGCTGTACCAGTGGATGGCCGGGCAGCTCACCGGCGTCTACGTCCAGGCCTACGGCCTCGCCTACGACCTCGCCCGGCAGGCCGAATGCGCACTCCAGTTCGAGCGCGGCCTGCCGTCGACCGAGGCCACGATCATCCAGCCGGTCTACTGGGAGGGCCAGCACGGCGGTCTCCTCGCCGGCGAGAAGCTGGGCCTCGACCTGGCCCGGCTCGCCGTCGCCTACCTCGACACCGGCGGACGCGGGCTGGAGATCACCAAACGGATCTCCCTGATCGACCTCGACCCGCTGGCGTTACTGACCCTTCGCAGCACCGGGGCCTGCGAGTTCTCCTTCACCGAGGCGCTGTTCGACTACGACTTCCCCGGGCACTACCGCCGTCAGATCCGGACGCTGTCGGTCGCGCTCGCGGGCGCGGGCGGTCAGGGGATCACCGCCAACGCCATGCTGACGCAGCTGCAGCACAAGACGGTGCTGACGGCCGACAGCGCAGCGGCCAAGTACCTGCTCGACGCGAAAGGCCTGCCGCCGTCGTCGATCCGCAGCGACTGGCGCCCGACCCAGCAGATCGCACTCTCCCAGGTGCCCGACGGGCAGGACAGCAACGGGCTGTTCGAGCTGCGGTTCGACGATGACCGCTACCTGCCCTTCGAGGGCACGGGCGCCGTCTCCACCTGGCGGCTCGAGCTGACCGGCCGCCACGACGGGTACACCCCCGACCAGCTCCAGGACGCGGTCATCACCGTCAAGTACACGGCGCAACCCGGCGACCCCACCTTCACCAGCGCGGTCAAGGGGCTTCTCAAGCCCTATCCGGCCTACCACTACCTCGACCTCGCCAGGGACTTCCCCGACAACTGGCAACAGTTCCAGGCCGGCGCCGGTGATCCACTCACGATCACCCTGACCCCGGCGATGTTCCCGAACATGAGCAGCCGCCAGATATCCGCCGTCTACGCGCACTTCGACACGACCGGGCCGGAGGTGGTCAGTATGACCCTCAACAGCAATCCGAACTGGGTGTTGACGGATGGCCGGCTCCTCGTCACCACCGGGCTCAACCTGAGCGCCGCCGGTTCCGAGTGGACGTTCGAACTGCACGGCGACAAGACCTCGATCAACACCGTCGACCTGGTCGTCAGCTACACCGCGAGCGTCCGATGACCACGCCGAGGCGCCACGTGGAGGGCCGGAACATGGGGGCTCCACCGAAACCGCGGGCGAAGAAGCCGCACCCGGAGGCCGGCCCCGCCGATGACTCGGAGAAACCGGACACCGTCGGCGGGGAACCCACCGCGCTGAACAGATCCCTCGGCCATGTCAACGTCGCCGTGGCCAGAATGCCGAAGCAGTCGAAGGTCGCGACCGAACTCACCGCCCAGATCGAGGTCGGCCGAAAGCGCTGGCCGCAGTTTCTGGCCACCCTGCGCGCCGAGGATCCCGACCGGAACGACGGAGCAGCGGCCTACGCGGCGCGCTACACCTCGGTACCGGCCCTGAACCAGGAACTTCCGGCGAACCTCCGCAACTACCTGGCCACGATGAACATCGACACCCGTGGGTTCACCAAGTACGCGACCGGTCCCCGAGGCGGAGAGAAGGCCTACGAGAACTACTACAACGCCAAACAGGGCGTCATCGTCGCAAGCTGGAACTACGCCGAGAAGGACGTCGGCGACGGCACGCGGCTCAACCTGTCCGAGATCCTCTTCCACGAGTACACGGCGGAAGCCGAGCGCGTCGGCTCCCCTGTCAAGAACCTCCGCTACGTGGTCCGCAGCAGCATCCAGGGCCAGGCAGCGCTGAAGGTCATGGAAGCGATCACCCCGCTGAAGGACCGGTTCGGCAGTCGATCCTGGGAGCCCGGCAGCGACGAGTTCAACGCACTGCTGTCGATCGACAACGTGAAGTCGATCCCCTACCTGCTGACCGATCATCGGGAGGCACTGGGGCACAAGTCGATCCTGCGGATCGTGACCTTCGGTCTCTCGGCCCTCGTCATCGAACTCGGCTGACCGGCATCCATCCCGACCGGTCATCTGCCGACGCGGGTGCGCGGACCCGACCGGCTCCGCCAAGAAGCGGTGGTGTCGGACACGACGAACTGGCACAGTGCGGCAGTGCCCACGGCCGACCCCTCGCCGCCCGCTGCCGAGGAGCCCCGAGTGCTGTCCGCGCCGACGCACCACGCCGACCCCGCCGACCCCGCCGACCCACCTGTCGATCCGGTCCCCTCATCCCAGCTCCCGGCGACGATATGAGCCGCCCCGGGTCACTCTCGGGACATGCTCCGCCCCTGCGACGTCGGCGGAGCCAGATCGCCACCAAGCGGGAGCCATCGGGCCCGAACGAGATGGACGAGCATCCCGACGACAACCCGTCGCAACTGAAGAAGCGCAACACCGCGCCCGGACCTGAGCACGACCTGCCCGAGGCGCCCCCGCCCCACCCCCCGGACGCCCAGCTCCTGCACGCTCTGCCGACCCGGGCCCGCTCGTCGCCCGACGAGCCGGTTCGGCTTCGACGACAGCTCAGCGGTGTCAAGCGGGCGCCGTCGAGGCCCGACGACGGGGAGGGACATCCCGACGATGACCCGACGCTGCTGAAGAAGCGCAACACCGCGGCCATCCCGGTGCAGGACCTGCCCGAGGCGCCCGCGCCCCACCGCGCGGACCCCCCGCCCGCGCCGGTCGACCTCGCGCCGTTGCGCCAGATCATCGCCGACGTCGGGCCGAACCCGACCGGCTTGTACGCCGTCAAGCTCCGACCCGGGATCAGCGTGCGGGACAACGGGACGATCGACCACATCACGGTCAGCTCCCTGGTGCGCACACCGAGCCCGCTGAAGCGCACGATGGGCGATCACACGCGTTCCTGGACCACGCTCGTCGACCTCGTCCGCGCCCGGCTTTTCGGGAAATCGCTCGGCGACGCGGTCACGACGCTTAGTGAGGACCATGCCGAGGCAGCCGACTGGATGGACGCACCCCCAGCAGGCGGCGCGGAGCACCCCGTCGGCCGACAGTTGTTCGACCTGCTGCCCGCCGACGACCAGACCTTCCGAAGGGACTACCTGCGGTACTACTCGGCGGTGGTCCGCACGAAGCTGGACACCGCCCGGGAGGCGGTCGCACGGGGCGACGGGGGCGCCGCCGGCGCGGCGCTCGAGGAAGCCGTCGGCCACCACCTCGCATACCTGAACTTCCTGCCCTTCAGCACGGTCCAGCCGGCGTCGGGGCGGGGCGCGACCGGCTCCGGCGAGGGCACCGCGCGTGGGGTGCTCATCAGCAACGAGATCCGGACGAGAGCAGCTCCTGTCGCAGCACCACCTCAACTTCAGGACCAGTCGGGGCCCATCAGCGAGATCCCGGAGACCGCAGATCCCGTCACATCACCACGGCAACTGCAGGACCAGTTGTGGAAGCTCTTCGACTTCGGCGCCGTCCTCCGCGGATCGGGAGCCACCGAGTCCCTCAGCGGGATGGGCAGCACCATCGTCGATGACGCCACAGCGCTGCCCGCGCTGCGGGACGAGCTGCTCGCCATCCTCGAGGGGCCGCACGCGAATCCAACCGTCGAGGCCGTGAAGGCCGTCCAGCAATCCGCCCTGAAGATCAAGCAGAATGCCGAGCCCCTCGGATACGCTCCGATTGCGACGATGGCTCGCTCGCTCGAGCAGATCGCAGAACGTGCGCCGAGGGCGAGCATAAATACGACCGACAAGAAAGCCTTGATCAAGAACCTTGAGAAATACCCGGGTGGCACCACGGGAGATGTGACGGTCGAGGAGTATCGCGCCGAGCTGAACGCGGTCCGGACAACGGTGGAGAAGAACCGCGAAGGCGCTCCACTGGTCATGGCAGCTCTGATCGCCGAGCACCAGAAGGCGATGGCGACCGAATACCCCGTCACCGTTGGGGATGCAGAGTTCCTCTCCGACCAACCCACCGACATGAACGGCGCCCGAACCCGGCTGATCGACGTCCTCAAGTCCAACGTCCGGCCCGGGCCGACAGCCCCGGGCCAGGCATCGACCAAGTTGCAGCGAGACATCGGCGTCTTGTTCAAGCAGAAGTTCGTGGACACGTTCGTCGACGACGTCGTCGCGCACTACGAACGGATCAACCCGCGGATCGAACGAGCCGCGGACAGCGGGTGGGCCAAGGACGCCGCGAACACCACACTCGTGGTCACCTGCTCCTGGCCTGGCGGCCGCGGGAGTACCACGATCACGGGCGACCCGATGCCCCACCGGGTCTCGGGGGCGGAATGGGTGCCCACACCACCGCGGAGACACTCGAGGTCGAGGCAGTCAAGGCACTGGTCACGCGGTCGACCGCCGCGCAGCAGGTGGTCGATACGCTTCGAGCGCGGGTGAGGCGAGCCCTCGGATCGGACGTGATGAAACTCGACGACACCCTGCCGCCCTACCAGCTGGCCGCCGGCCAACTCGGTGCGCTGTTCAACGCCGCACGCGACGTGCTCACGAGCGCCGAGCCCGCTGACGCGATCGTCGCCTACCTCAACTTCCGCAACATGCTGCCCTACGCGACCGTCGCGGCGTCCGACACCAGCGGCCACGGCGAGGGCGCCGCGAAGAAGCGCGGCGCCGGCGCAGCCGACGCGATCGAGGTCCTGTATGACCAGAAGGCGATCGACGAGGCGGTCACCACCCAGGAGAGCGTCATCAGCACCTTCGTGCACGGGAACGTCGAAAAGGCCGCGAACCCGGTCGCGGCGCTCAACGAAGCCGCGAAACAGCTGACCCTGATGGCGGTTGAGGCGACGGACCTGAAGGACGACATCACTGCCTCGGCTGCACGCCTCACCGCGATGGCCGTGGAGCTCACGAGGCTCAAGCCGGGTCGGGCGCAACCGTTCATCAACGAAGTCGGCAACAGGATGCGTACCGCGCGCCACGCGGAGCATGCCGTGATCGTTGCCGAGACCGCGGGGAAGGAATCCCCCGAAGCCCCCGCCGGCCGGACCGGTCAGGCGGCCATCAAACGCAAGGGGCGCCGGTAACTTCTGCTGAGGGGTGGCACTGGCGCGCCGGCGCGCTAGTTTGCCGGAATGAGCCTCCTCGACACCGTGGCCGAGCGCGACAGCTGGCGTTGCTGGGTGTGCGACGAATCGGTCGACCCCGACATGTCGGTGAACGACCCGCGAGGACCCAGCGTCGACAGCCGGACCGCCGACCGCAAGGCCAAGGTTGCCGAGCGGCTCGCGCACCGCGGGTGCAACACCCGCAAAGGCGCGGTCCCCGTGGTCATCGCCTGGCCCGGCCACCTGTTCGTGGTCGAACCCGCACCGCTGATCACCGTCGCCGGCAGACTGGAGCGCAAGGGGGGACGCGAGATGGTGGCCCGTTGTCCGACCCAGCACGATGCCCGAAAGGCTGCGGAGTGGCTGCTGGACCGTTTCTCCCGACTGGTCCCAGGGTTGCCGGTGACGGCCGAGATCACGGCGGGCGGCGGCCAGTTCCTCGTCACCCTGGCCGCCGGCCGTCACTGACCGGGATCCACCGGAGACCGGCCCGCAGGCGATCACCACCGAAGACTCCCCCGTGCCCCGTCAATCCTTCGCCGGTCGAGTCGTTCGACGGTGCTCAGCCAGCTCGGCGAGTCGGACACGGCTCATCTCGATGACGACACGCACGGCGGGCGCGGGCTGGCGTCCCGCACGGGTCACCGCCACGAGTTGCCGCTCCAACGCGGGCGCGAACGCCCTCGCCGTGAGGATGCCTGCGTCCAGGTCGTCCCGAACGAAGGTGTACGGCAGGACGGAGCAGTACTCACCCCGGGCCACGATGTCTCGCACCAGATGGATGGAGTCGGTCCGGGAACCGATGTCGCCGGGCACCTGGCCCGGCTCCACACTCGCGAGCAGGAGATCGCGGAATCCCGGGGTCAGGACCAACCGGACGGACTGGAGCACGCTCGGGGTGGCGTGGTCCCCGATGCCGGAGAGAGTGCCCTGCTTCCCCACGAGCAGCATCTCGTCGGACCCGACCTCGGTGACCGACAGGTGCGGGTTCATGTGTTCGGACTGGTGCGTGAAGATGCCGAGGTCCAATCGTCCCTCCTCGACCCACTCCTCGAGGAACATCGGCAGTGCCTCGACGATCTCGACGCGGACTTGCGGGTGCTCCTCGGCGAACCTCGCCTGGAGGTAGCCCGCCAGTGCGGAGACGAGTGACGGCGAGAGTCCGAGTTTCAGCGTGCCGACCAGCGATGCGGCAGCCTCCCTGACCGCAGACCTGATGTCGTCGAAATAGGTGAGGAGGGTCTGGGCCATCTCGTACAGGCGGGTGCCGGCGACCGTCGGGCGGACACCGTCGGGAAGTCGCAGCAGCAGCTCGACGCCGAGCTCCCGCTCGAGCGCCTGGATCTGCTTGCTGAGCGCCGGCTGGCCGATGTGCAGCTTGCGGGCCGCGCGACTGAAGCTCCCCTCGCGGACGATCGCCGAGAAGGACTGGATCTGCCGCATGTCCATCGCGTCACCCGTTCCCGGTCGGCCTGCGCCACCGACGCCACCGTATTCCATCGAGGAATGCAACCGGAACGGTCCACCGCCGACGGGGCGGGCGCTCAGCCGCGCCGCAGCAGGAACCGCTGGATCTTGCCGCTCGGCGTCTTCGGCAGCGCCTCGACGAAGTGGACGACCCGCGGGTAGGCGTGGCGCGAGTAGGTGTCTCGGACGAGGGCCTGGAGGTCCTGGGCCAGCGCGTCGCGCGCATCGCGTGACGCGCTCGTGACGACGAACGCCTCGACGATCTCCCCTCGGATGCCCTCCGGGTCCGGCCTGCCGACCACGGCGACGTCGGTGACCGCGGGGTGGGTGATCAGCACGCTCTCGACGTCGAAGGGACCGATGCGGTACCCCGACGCCAGGATGACGTCGTCGTCGCGGGCGGTGAAGAAGAAGTACCCGTCCTCATCCGCGCGGCCGGTGTCGCCGGTGAGGTACCACCGTCCGGCCTCGGCGAAGCGCTCGGCTGTCTTGTCCGGCTCGTCCTGGTAGCCGTCGAACCAGAACAGCGGGCTCGCGGACGCGTCGATCGCGATCTGGCCGTCCACCAACCCTGCGAGGAACCCGGGCAGTGGATGTCCCATCGAGCCTGTGCGGATCGGCTGCACGACGTCGTCGTGCCAGTGGTTGCCGATGACCATGCCCAGCTCTGTCTGGCCGTAGTGGTCCCCGATCGGGACCCCGAAGGTCGTCTCCCCCCACTCCACCACGTCCGGGGTGAGCGGCTCCCCGGCCGACGAGGCCCGGCGCAGCGCGATCCGGCCGGTTGCCGCCGACTTGCTCATCGCCCGGTACATCGTGGGGGCGCCGGCGAAGTTGGTGACGCCGAACCCCTGCATCACCGCCGCCGTCGACTCCGGGGTGAACGCCCCGCGGGACAGCAGGTTGGCCCGCCCGCCCACGAGCGGCGCGACGATGCCGTAGTAGAGGCCGTAGGCCCAGCCGGGGTCCGCCGCGTTCCAGTAGACGTCCTCCGCCTGCACGTCGAGCCCGTAGTGAAGGTAGCTGTGGAAGGCGGCGAGGGCCCGCACGGGCACGACGACGCCTTTCGGTTTCCCGGTCGTACCGCTGGTGTAGAGCTGCAGGAAGGCGCCGGCGCCGCCGACGGTCTCGGACGTGGTCGACGGGGCGCTGTCGGCGACGAGGCGGTCGAAGTCCGCTCCGGTCTCCAGCACGTCGACGCCCGTGAGCGCGTCGAGCTTCGCCCGCTGCTCGGGCTCGGTGACGACCAGCCGTGCCCCCGAGCTCTCCACCCGCAGGCGGATCGCGCCGTCGGCGAACGCCGTGAACAGCGGCACGTGCACCGCGCCCAGCCGCCAGATCGCGAGCAGGGTGACGACGAGCTCGGGGCGCTTGGACATCAGCACCGCCACCCGGTCCGCGCGCTTCACCCCGCGCTCGGCGAGGGCCGTCGCGAGCCGCCGGGACCGGTCGGCGAGCTCGCCGTAGGTCATGGTCGCCCCGGTCAGGTCCTCGTCCACGAATCGAAACGCGACGACGTCGGGGTCGTGTCGGTCGCACAGCAGGGTCGCGACGCTCGCCTCGGGCGCGGCGTACTCGCTCAGCCAGCGCCCGACGGTGTCTTCGATGTCCGGCAAGGACTCCTCCTGGGGTCGGGTGTGTGGAACGGGTCGTCGCCCCGGTGGGGATCCGAAGGAAGACCGAGGTAGGCGAGCGCGTTGTGCACCGCCACCGCGCGACGCCACGGGTCCGGCAGGGCATCGGCGATCCGCGCCGTCGCCTCGAGCTGTTCCGGCATGAACGGGCTGTCCGTCCCGAGGAGCAGCCGATCGACCCCGAACCGGTGCGCGAGCAGCGGCACCTGCACGGGGTCCAGGACCAGCGTGTCGACGAACAGCCTCCGGACCAAGGCGTCCCACCGGTCGGGGGCAGCGTCACCCGCTGCCATCCGCAGCCGTGGATAGATCCAGGGGAAGGCACCACACCCGTGGGTGAGCGCGATGCGCAGGCCGGGATGCCGCTCCAGGACGCCCCCGAACACCAGCGCGGACGCCGCGGCCGCGGCGTCCACCGGCATGCCGAGCCCGATCTCGAGATGCCGCCCGGACCGGTGCAGCACCCCACGCCCCCGGCCCACGGGATGCACGAGGACGCACGCACCCGCCTCTTCGCAGATCGCCCACACCACCGCCGGCTGCGCGGCGTCCAGGTCGTGGCCGTCCATGCGGGTGCCGATCTCGACGCCGCGCAGGCCGAGGTCCAGGCCCCGTGCCAGCTCGGTCGCCGGATCGGACCGGGGCAGGCACCCGAGGCCGATCAACCGGCCGCCCGACTCTCGGCAGGCCGTCGCGATCGCGTCGTTCACGGCGCGGGCGTAGGCGGGATCGTCCGTCCATGCCTGCTCCATGACCTCCGGGACCGGCGAGATCACCTGGTGGGACAGGCCCACCCGGTCCATCTCCGCCAACCGCGTCGGGACGTGCCACAGCGCCGGCGGCACGGCACGGGAGCCCCCGTCGCCCCGCACGATCCGTCCGCCGCCGTCCTCCAGGACGAGTCGCGGAGCTCCGCTGGGCAGGACGGGGAGCCCCGGCCCCAGGTGGTGCGCGTGGACGTCCACCGCGGTGAACCGCGGCGCACCCGGCGAGCCCATCATCCGGGCTCGCCGCCCTGCGGCATGGGCGAGGCCCGTCCGGCCAGCGCCGACAGGTCCTCCCGGAGGACGACGTCCCCGACCTGCACGGGCAGCGCGTCGATCAGCACGAACAGCACCCGGACCGGCTCGTCGCCCCGGGCGACCCAGGAGTGCATGGTGCCCCGCTGGACGAGGACGTCGCCCGCGGTCAGCTGCTCGACGACCTCACCGCTGTCGAGGACCATGTCGAGCCGGCCCGAGAGCACCAGTGCGACGTCCTGCGTCTCGGTGCGGTGCATGTTCGTGTGCTCGGCCTCCGCCGGGTCGAACTCCGCGACGCGGAAGAGCACGCGTGCGCCCTTGGGGCCTGGGGCACCGTCGTCGAAGACGTCCTCGTCGTTGCTGGCGGGGAGCTGCCCCGTGCACCACACGACCCGCGCCTCGTACCCGGGCAGCCGCGGCGCCGAACTCACGATCTCGTCGGACCGGATGACGGCCTTCCCGTCCTCGGAGTGGCCGGTCACGACCCGCCGGAACCTGAAGCTCATCGAGTTCACCCTTCCCTGGTCAGCGCGGTCGGCCGGCGGCACGCAGCGGCACGACGTCGATGCCCTGCGTCACCGTCTGCCGCGTCTCCCCCAGCCCGACCCCGCTGAGGCCCACCACGTCCCCCGGCTGCAGCCAACCCGTGAAGGCCCCGAGTTCGGCGGTGTCGACGTGCTCGAGCAGGCAGCCACCGGGAACCGTGCCGGACCCGATCACCGCCCCGGGCCGTAGGTCGGTCCCGCGCGAGATGTAGGCGAGGAGCTCGCCGAAGGTCCAGTCCATCCGGTCGAGGGTTCCGCGGGTCAGCTCCTCACCGTTGACCGTCGCGGACAGCTCGAGCACCAGCCGCCCGTCGCGGCGGTGGGGTTCGAGCTCGTCGACGGTGACCAGTGCCGGCCCCAGCGTGATGGCGCTGTCCTTGCTCTTCGCCATCCCGATGCCCTGGGCCATGTCCACGACCTGGTGGTCCCGTGCGGTCCAGTCGTTGTAGAGCGTGAAGCCGGCGATGTGCTCCTCGGCCCGGTCCGGGTGCAGGTCGCGGCCGCCGCGCCCGATCACCGCCCCGAGCTCCAGTTCGAGGTCGAACATCGTCGAACCCGGCGCGATCGGGACGTCGTCGTACGGCCCGACGATCGCCTCCGCGTTGGCGAAGTAGAAGGCCGGGCTCTGAAACCACACCTCGGCCAGCTCGACGTCGCGGCCGAGTGCCTTGTAGCACCCGCGGAGGTGGTCGAGGAAGCACAGGCCGTCCCGCACCGACGGTGGACGGCGCAGCGGGGCGAGCAGCCGAACCCCGTCCAGCTCGCGGACCTCTGCGGGCGCGCGCCACGCGTCCTCGCCCGCCTCGACGAGATCGTCGTCCGCGAGCAGCCCCTCCAGGGTCGTGCCCGCTGCGAGCCCGCGGACGGACTCTCCGTCGATGACGCCGGTGCGGACGCCGTCGCCCGCCTCGTAGGTGACCCACCTCATCCGGTCACCGCCGCGTCACCGGTGGTCGTGACGCCAGCGGCCGTGGAGAACCCGCCGACCGGCCGGGCGCCCCGACCGAGATGGATGGGGACCCGCAGGACGGTGAAGGAGGCGACGATCGTCAGGACGCACGCGACCAGCACGACGTACATCGGCGCCCCGGCGCCGGCGCTCGCCACCAACCACACCAGGATCAGGTTGAGGAAGCCGCCGAGTACGGCGACGACGATGTTGTACGGGACCGAGTAGCCGGTCTGGCGCACCTCGGTCGGGAAGACCACCGAGACCATGCCCGGGACGGCGGCCGCGATCCCACCCGCCGCCAGCGCAGCGGGCAGCTGGATCCACACGGCGAGTTCCGACCCCGGAGGCAGCGTGGGAACGACGGCCAGCAGCAACAACGTCGTCGCGGCGGTCGACACGCCGGCCCAGAACAGCATGCGGCTCCAGCCGTACCGGTCTGCGACGTAGCCCCAAGCGGGCATGGACGCCATCGCTCCCGCGATCGAGATCAGGCTGGCGATCAGCGCCGTTGTCGGGGTGTAGCCCAGAGCTGTCTGGAGGTAGATCGCCCAGAAGTTGAAGTAGGTGATGTTGACCAGCGTCAGCGCGACGACGAGCAGGACCGCGAACAGGACCGACCTGCGGTGTCTGCCGAGCACCTCACGAACCGGCGCAGCCGGACGCCGCCCCTCCTCGAGGGTCTCGCGTACGAACGCGGGCGTCTCGTCGATCCGGCGCCTGAGGTAGACGACACGACACCGAGCAGCCCGCCGACGAGGAACGGGAGACGCCACGCGAGCGAGGGCAGGTCCGGCGTCAGGTGCGTCGCCACGAGGCCGGCCACGAACGCCACCCCCGCGCCGAGCAGGAACCCGCTGTACGCCGTCATCTGCTGGAACGCACCCGCCCGCGCGACACCGTCGGGCCGGGCGTGCTCGGTGACGAAGACCGCGGCCGCGGGAAGCTCGCCCCCCACCGCGCAGCCCTGGGCGACGCGCAGCAGCAACAGCAACACCGGCGCGGGCCAGCCGATGTGGTCATAGGTCGGCAGCAACCCGATGAGCAGCGTGGCCACGGACATCACGGCGACGGTCAGGATGAACATACGCTTGCGCCCCACCCGGTCGGCCACCCGGGCGATGAGGATTCCCGCGACCGGCCTGATCAGCAGGCCGATCGAGTAGATGCCGAGGGTCTGGACCAACCGCATCGTCGGCGACAGGTCCGCCGGGAAGAAGGCCTGGCCGATCAGGGTCGCCACGTAGAGGTAGACGACGAAGTCGTAGTACTCGAGGGCGGCGCCCAACGAACCCAGGCGAATGTTCCGCCTGGCTCTCCGTTCGGCCTCGGCCGACGATGATCGCGTCATTGCAGGGCATCCTTCTGTGAGCGCGTCGCCTCGGACGGACACCGAGGCACACGAGGCGGTGGAGCGGATGGGCTATCCGGCTAGTCGTCGAAGTCGACGGGAGCGTGCGGCCAGTTCACCGCGTCGATCAGGTGGTCGTGGGACTCCTGCACCAGGCGCCGGGCCCGGTCCAGGTCGACACCGATCAGGCGGCCGTCCCACTTGACGACACGGCCGTTCACCAGCACAGCGGTGACGGACTCGACCCCGGCGCCCTGCACGACCGAGGCCAGCACGTTGTTCCGGGGGAACAGGTGCGGCGCCGAGGTGTCGACAAGGATGAGGTCCGCCTTCTTCCCCGGCGTCAGGGAGCCCGCGACATCCCCCACACCGCAGTTGTTCGCGCCCTGCTGCGTGGCGGACTGCAGGATCTCCCGCAGTGTGGCCGAGGCGCTCCCGGAACGGTGCTGGTCGACCCGCTGCGTCAGGTAGAGCGCGCGCATCTCGGCGAACATGTCGATCGCGTAGGTCATCGGGTTGTCGTTGCTCAGGCCCGGACGCAGCCCCTGCTCGACCCATTCGTTGTAGGGAATGCGGCCGTACCGGAATTGCGCCTCGATTCGGGGACACACATTCACCTGCGCCCCGTTGTCGACCACGATCTGCCGCTGCTCCGATGAGAGGAAGTTCGCGTGGTTGATCGCCTCCCGCCCGTCGAAGGAACCGTCCTTGTACAACGCCGCGAGGTCCTGTTTCTCGATCCCGCTGTCGAAGGAGAACCAGAGATCGAGCTCCTTGCGGACAGGCAGGAGTTCGGTGAGATCGTCGGAACCGGCTGCAAACAGCCGCATCGAGCACAGGTCGTCGGAGCCGCGGAAGTACCGGTCCCGTAGCCGCCCGGCATCCGCGGGGAACGTCTCGGCCCAGGTACCCGCGCGGGGGCCTCCCACGGCGTGCACACCCCGCACCCCTGACTCGAACAGCGCCTCGACACCGGCGTCCGAGTGCTCGGGTGAGCGAGCGTTGTGCATGTTGTCGACGACCGTCGTGATCCCACCGTTGAGCGCGGCCAGCAGGGTGATCAGGGTTCCCGCGTAGATGTCCTCGGGCCGGCACGCCGGCGCGAAGGCCCGGTGCGCGGCGTACATGTAGCTGCGGCCCGAAACCGGCGCCCCGCCGATGGCGTCCTCGGTCGTCTGGGGGATGTTCTCCGGGATGATCCGTCCGAGCGACCCCTCCCAGCAGTGGATGTGCGGGTCGCAGAAGCCCGGCATGACGATGTGGTCGCGCGCGTCGATGACGACCGCCTTCGGGGCGGAGATCGCGGCTCCGACCTCGGCGATCCGGTCCCCGACGATCAGCACGTCACCGACGGCGAAGTCGCCCACACCACTGTCCATCGACAGCACCGATCCCCCTTTGACGAGGATCTGCTGGGACGTCGCCACAGCAGGCCCGCGGGCGGCGTGCCGGTCGAGGAGGGCATCGAGACGGCGCTCGCCGGCCGGATCCGCAAGCGCATTCCCGTCAGCACTCATCAATCCTCATTTCCACGACCCAGGCATCGATGCCAGATTCGCAAGTATTGCCGTTGTTCGACGTCGAACCCGGCGGCAAAACCAGGCTAGCACCGCCACAACTACTGAGACTAATGTCGATAACGTATAGCATCCATTCCTGCAAGGAATATTGCATCCGACGCTCTTGGCGGCCGCAGGCGGCGGCGCCACGGTCGGAGGGCCGGCCCGGCAAGCGGGAGGTGGTGGCCGTAGGAGTCGACGTCGACCACGCGCATCAGGTCGAAAAGCGATTGCACCGCGGTCTCGGACCCGAAGACCTTGGCATGCACCGACAGCTCCTCGGCGCCGGGCGATCCGCTGTCGAGCGCAGCGCAGGCCCGCTGGGGGTCAGCGCGCGCACGGCCTCGATCCGGGTCTTGACGTCGGCCAGGAGGAACCCGACGCCCGGGTGCTGGACGACGGGCACGCAGCCGCCCCGGCGGTCCGTCCGCGCGAATTGAGCGCGACGTCGAACGCCGACCGCATGACGCCCGCCGCGCGGGCCCCGATCAATGCGCCGCCGAACGACGCGGTGACTGTGCCCAGGCCGTCACCGACCTCACCGATGCGGTTGCCGGTCGGAACGTGGACACCCCTGAGGGTGAAGCGGGGCAACAGGCGCGCGATGGCCGAGCGGGTCGAGCAGCCCGGTGATCTCGAGCCCTTCGATCGGCCCGGAGACCAGGACACGGCCAGCGAGTGGCGCGGGTCCGGGTCGTCCCCGGCCCGGGCGACGACGGTCATCAGGTCGGGCCCGGCACCCTCCCAGCCGGTGGCGTGCGACACCCACTGCTTCTCCCCGTCGAGGATCCATCCATCCCGCGCTCCGCTCCGGTGATCGCCGCGACCCGGCTCCGGAACGGCCCCACGCACTCCGTGCGCGGCGCGGCGAAGCTGCTCGCCGACGCGCCCGCGACCGCGCGCCGCCCCGACGCGTCCGGACTGGGCGAACGTGCGCGCCGACTCGGCCCACTACAGCCACGACATCATCACCACCTGCCGCCAGGCCGGGGCCCAGTTCTCCGCCACCGCCCGCCAAACCCCGGCCGTGACATCGCCGAGATCAGCTTCACCGCCTTCACCGGGCGCCGACCCACCACATCACCGCCCGCCTGATCGTGCGCCGGGTCCGGCGGCTCAACCCCAAAGCCGTGCGCCGGACAGTCGGAGATGTCCACCGTCTACCGCTACCACACGGTGTTCACCGACAGCAGTGAACACGGCGCCCACCGCGGAGGCCACCCACCGCGACCACGCCGTCATCGAGCAGGTCATCGCCGACCTCAAGAACTCCGCGCTCGCGCACCTACCCTCCGGGGTATTCACCGCCAACGCCGCCTGGCCGGTCTGCGCCGCAATCGCGCACAACCTCACCCGCGCCGCCGGCGCCCCGGCCGGCTCCGTCCACACCCGCGCCCGGACCGGCACCATCCGCACCCAGCTGATCCACACCCCGGGCCGGATCGCCCGTTCCACCAGCCGCCTGGTGCTGCACCTACCGCGGGACTGGCCATGGGAACCCGGGCCCGACGAGCTGTTCCACCGCGCCCTGCACGACCCACCGCGCACCCCCACTTGACCACAGGCCCAGGCCACAACCGGAGATCATCAGTGCTAGAGCCGGGCAGACCGGCACCTCAGCCACACCCGAAACTCGCTCCCCACCACCAAAAGATCAACTACCGCGACCGGTCACGTGCTGCGGTGGATCCAGGCTGAGTCGTGCGGCCGGTCTCGATCGGCGGCTCCCCCCGACAGCGGCTCACCGGCCCAGTACCTGCTTGCGGCGGTCCATCAACCGCCAGATCATCGGTGTGAAGATCAGCTGCATCGCGAGATCCATCTTGCCCCCGGGGCAGACGATCGTGTTCGGCCGCGACATGAACGAGTCGTGCAGCATCGAGAGCAGGTACGGGAAGTCGATGCCGCGAGGGTCGGCGAACCGAATGATGAGCATGGACTCGTCCAGCGCCGGGATTGCGCGGGCGATGAACGGGTTGGACGTGTCGACGATCGGAACGCGCTGGAAGTTGACGTGCGTACGGGAGAACTGCGGGCAGAGATGGTTCACGTAGTCTGGCATCCGCCGCAGGATCGTCTCGGTCACGGCCTCGGCGGAGTATCCCCGCGTTGACTTGTCACGCTGGAGCTTCTGGATCCACTCCAGGTTGATCACCGGCACGACACCGACGAGCAGATCGACGTGCCGGGCGACGTCCACCTTCTCGGTTGCCACCCCGCCGTGTAGCCCCTCATAGAACAGCAGGTCCGATCCCTCGGGCAGTTCTTCCCACGGGGTGAAGGTGCCGGGCGGCTGTGCGTAGGGCGCTGCCTCTTCGTCGTCGTGCAGATACTTGCGAACCTTCCCGCCGCCGCTCTCACCGTAGTGCCGGAACAGCTCTTCGAGCTCCTCGAAGAGGTTGGCCTCCGGGCCGAAGTGGCTCAATGTGTGGTCGCCCTCGACCAGCGCGTCGGCCATCTCCGCCCGCATCTCGGTACGGTCCCAGCGGTGGAAGCTGTCACCCTCTACGAAGGCAGCGTCGAGGTGCTCCCGCCGGAAGATCTGTTCGAAGGTGCGCATCACGGACGTGGTCCCGGCGCCGGACGAACCGGTGATGGCGATGATCGGATGCGTCACGGACACGATGCTTCTCCTCCGGTTCGGTTCAGACGCTGGAGCGGAACAGGCCACGAGTTCCGAACAGCTGCCCGTCGTACTCGCCGGCGTGATGGTCGCCGGCGTCGTCGCGGTGGTAGTGCTCGATCAGCTCCACCTCCTCACGTGAGCCGAAGACGAACGCGATCCGCTGGTGCACCCCGTCCGGCACGACGTCGAGGATCCGCTCGTTCCCGGCGCTCGCCCGACCACCCGCCTGCTCGATGAGTAACGCGACCGGGCTGGCCTCGTAGAGCAGGCGCAACCGGCCCAGCGCGGCTGGGTCCTTCGTGTCCCGCGGATACAGGAACACACCGCCGCGGGTGAGAATTCGGTGGGCTTCTGCAACGAGGGAGGCGACCCACCGCATGTTGAAGTCCTTTCCCCGCGGTCCGGTTCGGCCAGCGAGGCACTCCCCGACGTAGCGCTGCACGGCCGGCTCCCAGAAGCGACTGTTGGAGGCGTTGATCGCGAATTCGTTGGTCGACTCCGGGATCCTGATCCCCGGGTGCGTCAGGATGAACTCACCGAGCTGCGGCTCGAGGGTGAAGCCGTGCACGCCCGTTCCGACCGTCAGGACGATCATCGTGGACGGCCCGTAGATCGCGTAACCGGCGCAGACCTGCTCGGATCCAGGTTGAAGATAGTCCTCCACGGCCGGGTCCACGCCCGGCTGAGGTGCCCGAAGGATCGAGAAGATGCTACCCACCGACACATTGACGTCGATGTTGGACGACCCGTCCAGCGGGTCGAACAACAGCAGATACTTGCCGCGCGGATACTGTGCGGGGATCGGGTAGGGATCCTCCATCTCCTCGGAGACCATCCCCGCGACATGACCTGCCCATTCGTTGACGCGCACGAACAGGTGGTTGGCGACCACGTCGAGCTTCTGTTGCTTCTCGCCCTGCACGTTCGTGGCGTCCGCAGCACCGAGTACGCCGGCGAGTGCTCCGAAGGCAACTCGCCTGGCAATCGCCTTACAGGTGAGAGCGACATCGAGGATGAGCGAGTTCAGGTCGCCGCTCGCACCTGGATAGCGACGGCGCTCCTCGATGAGGAACTGTGCAAGCGTCGTGTGGTCGGCAATCATGCCGTTTCCCCTTGCCCTCGGTGTGTGGAACGCGGTCTGGGCTTCCCTCGACCACGGGAGGTCCGCCAGGCCGCCGCCCGTGTGTCGGGCACTCGACAATCCTGCGGGGTGGGGAGACACCCACCATCCCCCACCGGGGTGGACACGGGGGTGGACCGGACACGACGAGTTCTCGACCGACGAGTCCTGCCCGGGTGTCTCACAGATCTACCAGCTCACTCGCCGGTTTACGCCCACTGTTCTGAACGAGCGTCAGCAGCGTCTGTGCGTCGGAGGTGACGAGTCGGACCCCGGACAGGCTGGCGGCGATCGGCGCCACCCTGCCCGGCGCCAGCTGGCCGGCCAGCAGCTCGCATGCGGCCCCGGCGATCGGGCGGGGCCCGGACCCGCGCACTTGAGATCCCGTCCGATCCGAGGTTCACCGATATCAGCCGGGCAGAGCTCGACGAGTTGGCCGCCGATCTCGCACCCGCCCAAGCCGCTCAGAGCGCGCAGCGCCGCCACGAACAACGAGGTGGACGACGACGCGCCCCGGGAGCAGGCAGCCGTTACCCGCTCGCCGACGCCGACCGGGTCCTGATCACAATCGCTACCTCCGGCAGATCTGCTCCCAGAACGTCCTGTCGGAGATCCTCGAGGTCAACCCGAACTCGATCGGCCAGGCGATCGCCGAACCCGGCACGCCCGCAGCTGCCGGAACTGCTGTCCGGACCGGCGCTGACCGGGATGACCAGGGCCGAGCTGGACCAGATGATCGAGCGGCTCTCCACCAGCCAAGCAGCACAGCTCGAACGGCGCCGCTACCGCCGCCGCGGCGCGGAACGTCTCCCCGGAGCCCGCGGCGGTGTGTGCCAGCAGAAGACCACCGGCCCGGAACGGATCCTGGCGACCATCCGCTACCAGCGCCGAGTCTGCACCCGCCAAGCACTCGCCGAACTGTTCGACGTCAGCCCACGCACCATCGACAACGCCCTGGTCGAAGTCCGCCCGCTCCTGGACCAAGACGACTACCTGCCGATCCCGGTTCCCGGACCACGATGCTCCACCGCCGCGCGCTCCTCGCCTCTGTCCTGCCGACCGACACACCGAGCGCCGCGTAACCACCGTGTTGATTCTTTGCGGCTCCACTACGCGGCGAACCTGATGTCGTCGACCCCGAAAGCGTCCTGGCCGTGGGTGCGGGCCCTGCTGCACTCGGTCTACGACCAACCCGACACCGCCTCGGTCCACGCCCAGTTCGACCGGATCCGCGCGCACCGAGGAGGGGCCGCGCGGGTGGCCGTGTCCCGGCTCAACCTCACCGGGAACTGGTGACGCCGCAGATGAGTTCCGCGGTTGGCTGAGGAGATCCCCCACGGCCTCCCCTGCCCAGGGGAGGCCGGACCACGCCCGACGGGCGCAGGCTCGCCGGATGGACGGCGTGCACCACCGCTTGCGCAGGCTCTTCTCCTTCGGTCGCGGGATCCTGGCGCTGGACACCGGCCCGGCCGAGCTGGCGGCGCGGTTCCGGGCGGAGGCGCTGATGCCGGCGGCCAGGGCCGACTACCTGGCGATGCTGCTGGGCACCCCGGGCCTGTCTGAGCACGTCAGCGGCGTCGTGCTCACCCCGGACGTGCTCGAGGAACAGCCGGGACCGGCTGGGCTGATGGTCGGGGTCCGCGCCGACTCCGGCCACGAGCGGCTGACCGACGACGACCGGCACCGCGTCACCTCGGGCCTCGACGGCCTGGCCGCCCGGCTGACGCGCTCGCGGGATCTCGGCGTGGGCTTCGCGGTGTGGAGCACCGTCGCCGGGCCGGCGGGTGATCCCCGCGGCATGCACGTGCTCACCGCCAACGGCCACGCCGCCGCGCGCTTCGCCGTCCTGTGCCACGACCTGGGCCTGGTCCCGGTGATCCGGGTCGGCACGAGGATCACCGGAGACGACCGGGGCTGGCGCAGCGCCACCGTCGCCGCGGCCCTGCTCAGTGTCTGCGGCCACCTGCACGATCTCGACGTCGACGTGTCCGGGGTGGTGATCTGCATCGAGGTGGGATCGGCGACCGAACCACTGACTGTCCTGCCCGACGACCTGGGCGGGGTGGCGCTCATCGGCGAGACCGCCGGCGTCGAGCCGCAGTGGCCGCCGTCGCCGCCGTGGCCGCTGACGTTCTACATCGGACGCCAGGCCACCCGGCCCGCGCTGCAGGCGTGGCGCAGCAGCGGCTCGGTCGGGGCCGGCCGGGATGCCCTTCTCGGCTGCCTGGCCACGGCGGCATGCGGACCTCGCGCCGTGTCGGGGGCCCGGCGATGACCGTCACCGGGTACCGGTCGGTCGGAGCCGCCGCGCTGGTGTCGCGCGGGCGGGGGCTGCTCGCCCTCGACCAGCCCTGCACCATGCTCCACGACGTTCTGCGCGGAGCCCGGATCCCCGCCACCGAGCGGCACTGCGGCGCGCTGCGCGAGCTCGTACTGGGTACGCCGGGGCTCGACCGGCTGGCCGGTGGCCTGCTGGTGACACCCGCGGCGCTGCCTGCCGCGGTCGGCCGCATACCGGTGGGGGTTCGGATGGACAGCCGGGAGGACGCCTCTGTCGTCGCCCGGCACGCCGACGGTGGGGCCACGTTCGCCGCGGTGACAGTCGACGGCTCCCCGCGCCGCGCGGCGGCGTGGGCCTCGGCGTGCCAGCGGGCCGGGCTGGTGCCGTTGGTCGAGTACCACCTGACGGCGGGGCCGCACGACTGCCTGGCCGCCGCCGAGGCCGCGCACACCGTCGCGATCGGTGCGCTGATGGCGGCGCTGCACCGGGCGGGAACCGACCCGGGCGGGGTCCTGTTGGGGGTCCGGCCGGTGGTGCCCGGGACCCGGTCCAGCGAGGTCGACGCGGCCGAGGACTGCGCACGGGCCACCGTCCGCAGCCTCCGCGACGCCGGGGCCTGCGCCGTAGCGGGGGTGGTGTTCAGCCCACCGCGGCGGGCCGGGCAGCTCGCGGCCCACCTGGCCGCCGTGCAGTGGCTGCGGCCGGGGTGGACCGTCGGGTTCTGCCTGGGCGCGAGCCTGCTCGCGCCGGTCGCGAAGGCGTGGCGAGGCCGGCCCGAACGGGTCGCGGGCGCCCGGCACGAACTGCTGACGCGGCTGACATGCGTCTCCGCGGTGCTGCGCGCTACCGGGCCGCCTCCAGCAGGTGGTGCAGCAGGATCATCTGCGTGATCGCCAGCGGCTCGCTGCGGGCGTCGGGGCCGAGCCGGCCAAGCCCGTCCGGGGCCGCCCCGCCGGGCTCCCCGATCAGGTGCCAGATCGCCTTCTCCAGCGCCACACTCTCCTCGCGGGGGACATAGCCGTGGATGTGCAGGGTGTCGACGGGGCGGCCGTCGCAGTCACGTTCCAGCTTCAGGTGCATGGTGCGGCCGGAGGCGGCGGCGAGGTCGGGATGGCGGATCGAGGGCCGCAGCATCAGCTCCGCGGACAGCGGTGTCTCCGGCGGGTCGTTCCGGCCCGGGATCGGCGCGAACCGCACCACGATGTCAGCATGCTGGCGTTGCGGATGGATCCAGGCGGCCGACTCGGCCTCCCGGCGACCCATCTCGACGAGCACCTGCTCCTCGGTGTAGCCGCGCTTGCGGGTGTCGCGGGCGACCTTCCAGCTGCGGCGGATCTCCTCGGCCGGGTCGAGGTAGACGGTGACGTCGAAGCAGGCCCGTGCCAGCTTGGTGTGCAGCGGCAGCAGTCCCTCGACGATGACGAACTCGTTGGGCTCGACCCGTTCGGGCCGGGCCAGCCGCCCCGTCGCGTGGTCGTAGACCGGTTTGAGCACCGGCTGTCCGGTGGCCAGCAGCTGCAGGTGCTGCTCCATGATGTCGACGTGGTTGCAGTCGGGGTGCAGCGCCGTGAAGGGCAGGCCGCGGCGCTCCTCGCGGTCGTAGCGGTGGTAGTCGTCGGTGCACAGCGACACGCAGCGATCCGGTCCCAGCGCTGCCACCAACCCCGCGGTCAGGGTCGTCTTGCCCGCGGCGCTGTCGCCGGCGATCGCCAGGAGCACCGGTCGTCCGCCGGTCGGTCGTTCGCGGTTGATCCGCACCAGCTTCTCGGGCATGTCGGCGAAGCTAGCTGCGTGACTGAACATGCCGTCTCCCCCGCAACGGGGGGATCCGAGGTGAAACTGGCCTATCGTCGTGCAATGACCGGGCCGATCCGCATCGTGCTGGTGGACGACCACGAGATGGTCATCGCCGGGCTCAAGGCGATGCTCGGGCCGTTCCGGGGGCGGGTGCGGGTGGTCGGGGAGGCCGTCGGGGCGGGCGACGCGGAACGGGTGATCGACGGGCTCGATCCCGACATCGTGCTCTGCGACGTGCGCATGCAGGGCGCCAGCGGCCTGGACCTCTGCCGCGCGCTGCGTGAGCGGCAGCCCGACCGGCGGGTGGTGCTGCTGTCGGTCTACGACGACGAGCAGTACCTGTTCCAGGCGTTGCGCGCGGGCGCGTCGGGGTACCTGCTCAAGCAGATCGGCGGCGAGGAGCTGGTGCGCCAGCTCGAGCTCGCCCACACCGGCGTCACCGTCATCGACACGGCACTGGCGGGTCGCGCCGTCGACACCGCCGCGCGGATGCAGAGCAACGAGTTCTGGCCCGGCGCCCGCCACGGCCTCACGCACCGCGAGAGCGAGGTGCTCGCGCTGATGGTCGCCGGGCTGTCCAACCGCGGCGTCGCCGGGCGGCTGGTGGTCAGCGACGAGACCATCAAGAGCCACCTGCGCTCCATCTACCGCAAGCTCGGCGTGAACGACCGCACCGGCGCGGTGGCCACGGCGCTGCGCGAGGGCATCTTCCAGTGACCGCCCTCCTGGGCCTCGCCGATCCCGAACGGGAGAACGCGCTGCTGCTGGCGATCGTCGAGGCCGTCTCCGCCGGACCGGCCGTGGAACCGCTCGCCGCCGCCGTCGCCGCGCTGATCACCGGGGCCACCGCCACCGACGTCTGCTTCGTGCACGTCCTCGACGACGCCGAGCGCTCGCTCACCCTCGCCGGTGCCACCCCGCCGTTCGACGAGCAGGTGGGCCGGATCCGGCTGCCGCTGGGGTCCGGCGTCACCGGGTGGGTGGCGAGCCACCGGGAGCCGGCGGTGATCGTCGAGAACAAGGAGGCCGATCCCCGCTACGTGCCGATCCCGGCGTTGCGCGGCACCGAGTTCACCTCGATGGCGTCGGTGCCGATGGCCACCGGCCCGGCCGGGCTCGTGGGCGTACTGAACGTGCACACCGTGGCGCGGCGCGCGTTCACCGACCGCGACGTCCGGCTGCTGCTGGTGATCGGCAGGCTCGTGGCGGGGGCGCTGCACCAGGCCCGCACGCATCGCAGGCTCGTGGCGCGCGAGCGGGCGCACGAGCGGTTCACCGAGCAGGCGATCGCGGCGCAGGAGGCCGAGCGGCGGCGGCTGGCCGGCGACATCCACGACGGCATCTCCCAGCGCCTGGTCACGCTCTCCTACCACCTCGACGCGCTCAGCCACGCGCTCATCGTCGATCCGGACGAGGCCGTGGAGCAGCTGCGGGTGGCCCGCGGGCTCGTCGACCTGACCCTCGACGAGGCCCAGGCCGCGATCGGCGGGCTACGACCCCCGGTGCTCGACGACCTGGGGCTGGCCGGCGGGTTGGCCAGCCTGGCCCGGTCGCTGCCCGGCGTCGAGGTGGGGCTGGAGCTGGCTGACGAGCGGCTGCCCGAACACATGGAGATCGCGCTGTACCGGATCGCGCAGGAGTGCCTGCAGAACATCCTCAAGCACGCCCGCGCCCGCACCGCCCAGATGATCTTCCACGTCGAGGACGGCCGCGCGCGCCTGGAGGTGACCGACGACGGCGAGGGATTCGAGCCGGACGCCGACTCCGACGGGTACGGAATGCAGTCGATGACCGAACGCGCAGAGCTGGTCGGGGGGGAGCTACGAGTGGTCTCCCGCCGGGGCGGAGGCACGTCGGTGACGGCGACGGTCCCGGTTCCCCCCACCCCGACGAACGGCACCCTCGTCGCATAGGTCCCCACGGAATTGCCGCTCGTCTGAATCGTGCTCGGCCCCTGACTTGGCTCAGATCAGTGCGCAGTTCCAGGTGAAGTGATGCGCGTCAGCGCATCACGAAGCTCGTCCGGGACGGGATCAGCGGCGGTGAGCAGGCGGGCGCCGGCGTGGATCTGGACGGTGCGGTAGTGGCGCGCTGTCTGCACGACCCTGCGAACCGACCAGCCGGAGCGTGCCTCGATGAGCCGGGAGACGGCGAGAGCGGCGAGAGCGGCGAAGACGATGGTCAGGTGCGCCTCGATGGAAGCGCGTTTGTGGTGATAGATCGGCCGTGCGGCCAGGTCGTGCTGGGACATGCGGAAGGAGCGCTCGATCTGCAAGAGCCGGTGGTCCTTCCCCGCCACCGCGCGTTCGGCCTTGCCGCTCTGCTCGTCGATCCCGTGCAGCGTGCGCCGAGCTCGATCAGCGGTGAACTGGTAGTAGATGACCTGGTCACGACGCTTGTCGGTGTGCCCGGCGGGCCGGGCTGGGTCAGCAACAGCCCGTCCGGGACGTCCTGGCCGGGGTGCTGCGCGCGCCATTCGGTGATCACGTAGGGGACCTGCGGGATCTTCGCGCCGAGGATGAACGACAGCCCCGCTGCCTCGATCGACCGCCGGTTGCCCTCGGAGATCGTGCCCGCGTCCGCGACCACCGTGACGTCGGTGAGCCGATGGGCGGCCATGAACGCCGGCAACGTGGGCAGCATCGTGGCGGTCTCGGCCCGGTTGCCCTCGAACGCCTCGACCCTCAGCGGGAACCCGGCCGCGTCGGTCAACAAGCCGATCGTGACCTGCGGTTCCAGGCGGCGATCTTTCGAGAAGCCGGGTTACCGGAGTCCGTCACCGGTGTCGGTCTCGAAGCAGAGCGGCGGGACGTCGTAGAGCACCAGACTCGCCGGCCCGAGCCGGGCATGGCGGGCGCACGCAGCGGCCAGATCGCGGCGCCAACCATCGTCGGCGTAGCGCTGCAGGCGCCGCTTCACCGTGGCGTAGGAGACCGTGTCGATCCGCGCCTCGGCCAGCACCCGCAGACTGTCGATCTTGCTGGTCGGTTCGATGATCCTGGCCAGCACCAACTGCCTAAACCTCATCGCCGCCGGGAGCAGCGTCGAACCCGAGCTGATCGTAGGCCGCGCAGCGCGTCCCACAGCGGTGTCATCCGCGAAGTGCGCACCCTCAGCCGACCCGCCACCCGATCCTGCAGGTCAACGCCCGACCGTCAGCATCAAGATCGACTTATGAGCCAAGTCGGGTCTGAATCGTGCTCCACCCTGCCGTCGAGCCCGGTTTCCGGCTGGACCGCCCGGAACACGGCGACCGGCGGATCACGTACTCGACCCACGCCTACGCGACGGAACGCCCGCGACCCTGGCACGCCGTCACCCAGCCCGGGGCCCACGCCGAGCACGGAGATGCTGGTGCGCCACCTGCTCGCCCGGTCCCACTGGCGACCCGCCGCTCACCCCGGCGCACAGCCCCTCGCCAGCAGGAACCGCCGCCGCTCACGCTGCCACTTCCGGGGGTTGCCGATGCGCCCCATCGCGAACGTGTACTCGACGTACTCGGCGTCCTCCTGGTCGGCGTCGAACCGGCGACGTGCCACGAGGAACTCGTCCATCGTCATCTCCACCGGCCCAGCGTGGCGGCGTGCGGGCACCCGGGCATCCCCCGGCCCGGTGGCGTGACGGGGGAGCTACGGCACCGTCAGCAGCCCCGGATCGAACGACGCCCGCGCCGTGACCGCCGCCGCGGCAGCGTCGACGATGAGGATCGCGTCGGGCTCCCGGCCCTTCGGGATCTCGATCGCGGCGCTGTCGGGGCCGTCGCGGTGGGCCATGAGCCAGTCGTAGAGGAGCCAGTCCAGGGCGCAGGAGACGGCCATCGGGTCGGCGTCGGCGGCCTTGGCCGAGGTGATCACCGACCGGATCGCCTCGCGGTGCTCCTGCAGTGACGCGTCCTTGTTGGTGCCGGAGCTGTCGAACAGGATCATGGCCAAGGTCAGCGGGTAGCGCGGACCCGCCTCGGTGCGCACGATCCAGCGCCCGCCCTTCCACGGCTTCTCCGGATCGACGACGGTCATCTCGCCGAACCCGCCGACGACGCCGAGCGACGGGTCGTCCAGCTCACCGTCGAAGGGGGCGGGGCCGAGCAGGTCCAGCGGCTGGCGGGCCCGGACGCTGAACAGGAACGCCGTGCCGATGATCAACCCGGAGCGCACCTCGGCCACCAGCCCGGTGCGGTCCAGCGCCGTCGCGTACTCGTGGACGAGCCGGTCGAGGACACGGTGCAGCTCGCGGAGGTCCTCGCGTTCGGTCGCGGTCGGCCGGCGCCCGCCGCCCAGCACGTCGCCGAACCGGCCGGCCGCGATGATCAGGGCGTCGTCGAGGGCCTCGAGGTGGGTGGCGACGAGCCGGTCCGGCTCGTCGTCGGTGAGGACGAGATCGGGCAGCGCGATCGGCCGCCCGGCGGGGGTGACCCAGTGGAACCCGATCTGCCCCTCATCCTGCGCGATCCGTGGTCTCATCCGGCTGCTCCGTTGCGCGTCAGGGGAACGTGGTGGGGGTGCACGACCGTCGCGAGGCCGAGGGCACTCATCCCGGCGCCACCGGGTGTCGTTCCGCCGACAGCCGGCGGTTCGTCGCCGCCAGTTCGCGCAGCGTGCTTTCCTCCAGCGTCGTTACCTGATTCTCCGTGAGGTGGTCGCAGAGCAGGTCCCAGTGCAGGGCCACGTGCTGCCCGACCTCGGCATCGCCCTCGACGCGCTGCACCGTCGGCTCGCCGAGGCCCAGCCCAGTGCCGTTCCAGGTCAGGCGCCGCGACGATACCTCGATCCCGTCGCTGTCCCGGCCGACCACCAGCCCCCACCGGATCCGGCAGCTGTCCAGCACGTGCAACGGCTGCTCGTCCATGCCCCTGCCCAGCAGCCGCGACCAGGGGTAGACGCCGAACACGTGGAAACCGTGGTCGGGCGCCCCGCCGGCGAGCAGCTCCGGTGTCAGGTGCGTCCAGTAGTGGCCGGCCTGCGGGCCGATCACCGCCAGCAGCTCGTCGGCGAACCGGGCGTGGTCGACGCCCAGGTCACGGCCCAGCCAGTAGGCCTCGACGAGCCGGTGCTCCAGCGGATCGTCCGTGCCGGTGAGCCGGGCCAGCACCTGCAGGTACGGCCACGCGCCCGAGAACCGCCGGGCCGCGGCACGGACCTGCTCCTCCGACCCGGCGACGCCGGAGGAGGGCCCGCAGAACCCGAGCGCGTTGGGGGCGTGGGCGTACCGGGCGAAGAGCTGGACCCCGTCCATCGGTCAGCTGTTTCCGGAACCCGGTCGGGCGGAGATACTGACGAGCTGCGCCGCCTCCCGGTGCATCCGGCCGAAGTTGTAGTAGGCCGCGCAGGCGCCCTCGGGCGAGACCATGCAGGTCCCGATCGGGGTCTCCGGGGTGCAGGCGGTGCCGAACACCTTGCACTCCCACGGCTTCAGCACACCCTTGAGCACCTCACCGCACTGGCAGGCCTTGGGGTCGGCCACCCGGACGCCGGGCATCGCGTAGCGCACCTCGGCGTCGAAGTCGGCGAAGTCGGCGTTGAGCGCGAGCGCGCTCTGCGAGATGAACCCCAGGCCGCGCCACTCGAAGTGCGGGCGCAGCGCGAACACCTGCCCCATCAGCGCGAGCGCGGCGGGGTTGCCGTCCTCGTGCACGATGCGGGAGTACTGGTTCTCCACCTCGCAGCGGCCCTCGCGGAGTTGCTTGAGCAGCATCGTCACCGACGCGAGGATGTCCAGCGGCTCGAACCCGGCCACGACGATCGGCAGCCCGTACTGCTGCGGCACGAACCGGTAGGGCTTGTTGCCCACCACCGTCGAGACGTGGCCCGGGCCGAGGAACCCGTCCAGGCGCAGGTCGGGCGAGTCCAGGATGGCCTTGAGCGGCGGCACGATCGTCACGTGGTTGCAGAACACCGAGAAGTTCGTCAGCCCCAGCTCGCGGGCCCGCACCAGCGTCACCGCCGTGGACGGCGCGGTGGTCTCGAAACCGAGCGCGAAGAACACCACCTGCTTCGTGGGGTTGTCCACGGCCAGCTTCAGCGCGTCGAGCGGCGAGTAGACGAAGCGGACGTCGGCACCGCGGGCCTTGGCGTCGAGCAGGCTCCCCCGCGACCCGGGCACGCGCATCATGTCGCCGAAACAGGTGAAGATCACGCCGGGCTGCTCGGCGAGCCACATGGCGTCGTCGACGCGACCCATCGGGATCACGCACACCGGGCAGCCCGGCCCGTGCACGAGCTCCACGTTGGACGGCAGCAGGTGCTCGATGCCGTGGCGGTAGATGGTGTGGGTGTGCCCGCCGCACACCTCCATGAACTTGTAGTGCCGGTCCGGGTCAGCGAGCACCCCGATCGTGCCCAGGAGCTTGCGCGCGGCGGCCGGGTCGCGGAACTCGTCGACGAACTTCATGCGGGGCTCCTCCTGAACGCGTCGAGCTCGTCGCTGTAGGCCACGCCGAGCTGCTGCACGGCCGCCAACGTCAGCAGAGCCTCCTTCTCGTCGATCTTCGCCATGGCGAACCCGACGTGGACCAGCACCCACTCGTCGGGCTCGGGCATGTCGTCGGCGAGCAGCCGCACGCTGATGGTGCGCTGCACCCCGCTGACGTCGACCTTCGCGAGGCAGTGCGCGGCGTCGGTGACCGCGACGATCCTCCCCGGTATCCCCAGGCACATGGCGTCTCCTAACAGATCCGTGGGAGGGGGTCGCCGACGAGCATGTCGACGATCCGGGTGCCGCCGAAGGCGGTACGCAGCACGACGGTGGACGCCGGCTGCTCGGTGATCTCTCCGATGGCCACGGCCTCGGTTCCGAGCGGGTGCGCGGTCAGGGCGGCCAGCGCCGCGTCGAGCTCGTCGGGCGCGACGACCGCGAGGAACTTGCCCTCGTTGGCGACGTAGAGCGGGTCGATGCCGAGCATCTCGCAGGCCCCGTTGACCATGGGCTTGACCGGCAGGTGCTGCTCGTCGAGCACCACGCCGAGCCCGGTCTCCCGGGCCAGCTCGTTGCAGACGGTGCCGACACCGCCCCGGGTCGGGTCGCGCAACCAGCGCGTGGACGGGGCCGCGGCCAGCAGCGCCTCGACCATGCCGCTCACGGCGGCGGTGTCGGATGCGATGTCGGCCTCGATCGCGAGGTCACCGCGGGCGAGCATGACGGCCATCCCGTGGTCGCCCATGGTGCCCGAGAGCAGGATCCGGTCACCCGGCCGGACGCCCGGGAACGTGCGGCCGGCCGGGATGACGCCCACGCCCGCGGTGGTGATGAACAACCCGTCGGCCGCACCCTTGGGCACCACCTTCGTGTCGCCGGTGACGATCTGCACCCCCGCGGTCGCCGCGGCGGCGGCCATGTCGGCGACGATCCCCGTGAGCTCCGCGACCGGGAATCCCTCCTCGAGCACGAACGCCGCCGACAGCCACTGCGGTACGGCGCCGGACATGGCCAGGTCGTTGGCGGTGCCGTGCACGGCGAGGTGGCCGATCGAGCCGCCGGGGAAGCGCAGCGGCTGCACGACGAACGAGTCGGTGGAGAACGCGAGGCGCTCGCCGGTGGGGGTGGTGAGGACGGCGCCGTCGCCGAGGTCGTTGTGGAAGGCCTCGACGAACACGGCGTCGACGAGCGCGGCGGACGACTTGCCGCCGGCCCCGTGGGCCAGCGTCACGATCTCGTCCCTGAGCCGCGGCCGCCGTCGGCGGAACGCCTCGATGCGCTCGATCATCTCGCCCTCGGCGAAGCTCGGGCCGGAGCTCAGGTACTCGGTGGTCACGGTTGCACGCCTTCCCACAGGTGGTAGCCCAACAGGGCCTGCGCTTCCTGGATCCGGTGGACGCTCTGGCTGCGCACGACGAAGCACACGTCGACGTCCGGGGAGGCGGCGAACTCGCCGCCGTCGTAGCCCGCGAAGCCGATCGTGAACATCCCCCGCCTGCGCGCTTCGCGGAACGCGGCGGTGAGGTCCTTGGAGCTGCCGCTGGTGGACAGGGCGACGGCGATGTCGTTGCCGTCCCCGCGCGCCATCAGCTGGCGGGCGAACACCAGCTCGAACCCCACGTCGTTGCCGAGCGCGGTGAGGATCGCCTGGTCGGCGGTCAGCGACCACGCGGGCAGCGGCGCGCCCAGCGGAGGGTGCGCGAACAGCCCGGCGAGCGTGGCGGCGTCGGTGGAGCTGCCGCCGTTGCCGAACGTGAACAGCCGCCCGC